>Ga0164241_10001064_pt1 | contig 37855 bp, 30 predicted proteins | sample OricomyardsoilBY_FD_108780 | JGI IMG/M metagenome (GOLD analysis project Ga0164241, IMG submission 108780) | Backyard soil microbial communities from Emeryville, California, USA - Original compost - Back yard soil (BY) | ecosystem: Environmental > Terrestrial > Soil > Unclassified | place: USA... | reverse complement strand
TCCTGCCCCGCCCGAACCAGCCGCGGCTCCGCCCGCGCCGGCCGTAGCGGGTTGGCCCGCGGAGCCGGAATTTCCGCTCGATCCGCCATTCGTCGTGCCGGCGCTAGGGGCGCCCGCGCTGGCGCTGCCGCCTCCAGCCACACTCGTTGCGCCTGCGCTCGCTCCACCTGCTCCGCTGCCTGCTGCATTCGCTGCGCCGGCGGTCGCGCCCGCACTTCCGCCGCTGGTATTGGCGGCGCCCGCTGTGCCGTTCGTTGCGCCACCGCCGCCAGTCGCGGGCGAGTTGTCACTCGAGCAAGCAACCGTCGCGAGCAGGGCGAGCAGACTGCCCGAAAGCATACGTGCACAGTGATGGATTCGAGCGTGGCTATTCATGATGGATCACCTCAAGCGATGGCGCGTGTTCGTATCACGATCTCGCAGCGAAAGCTGGCTTTTCCTCTCCCGCGCCGCAAGGAATTCACTACACTAGTACAACGCTACGCTCGTAACTGCGCCACGCGCGTACACCACTACGCTGCACGCTGAGCGCCGTACGCCGCAGCACCCTCTGGAGAACAGCCGATGAGACTCGATAACACTTACCGCTTCGCGCCGCACACGATAGTCACGATCTTGCTCTCGGCGGGGCTCTTGCACTGCAGCTCCACGGACACGCCGGTGAACCCGCCAGCAACCACCGCTGGAAGTGCGGGCATGGCGAATATCGCGGGCAGCGCTGGCAGTCCCGGAGGCACAGCAGGCAGCGCGCCTGCCGGCGGAAGCGGCGGCGCACCAGCAACGGCTGGCGCACCCGCAACCAGCGCGGGCAGCGGCGGTGCGAGCGCCGGCAGCGGTGGTTCAAGCGGCGCGAGCGTCACCGCAGGCGCTGGCGGCAGCAGCGCGGGCAGCGCTCAAGGTGGCGGCACGAGTGCTTGCCCAGTGATTAGCGAATTTCAGACCTGGCCGAGCGGCAAAGCCCCGCTCGATATCGGCAAGCTCGCGGTCAACAACTTCAAGAGCCACACCGGTGATGCATACGGCGGCGCAGGGTACGCCTGGACGTTCACCTACGTTGGCTCGCTTCAGTTCACCAAACTCACGATGGACAGCGCGACCAACACGACGCTGATCCAAGGCTTCGAACGCTACGCCTCCGGTAGCACGGCCGCACCGAGCAACGCCACGAGTGCGACGGTCGACGATCGCGCATTCGGTGATCTCCCGCTCGAAATCTTCATCGAGAACGCCGACGATCGCAGCAAGAAGCTCGGTCTCGACCGCGCCGATCAGCAATGGGCCGGCGCAGGTGCCGACGGCATCACCAAGGACGCGCGTTATTGGGCTGACGATATGTTCATGATCACCGGTCTCCAGGTGTACGCGTACCGCGCCACCAAAGACTTGAAGTACCTGACGCGCTCGGCAAAGACGATGATCGCGTACCAAGCTGCTTTGCAGCAAGCCGACGGCAACTTCTGGCACACCAAACAATCGAAGGCCTATTGGGGCCGAGCCAATGGCTGGGTCGCAGCGGGCGCGGCCGAGCTCCTGACCGATCTTCCAGCGGGCGGCGATCGTGACATGGTGATGGCTGGTTACAAGAAGCAGATGGACGGCCTGTTGCCGCTCCAAATCACCAGCGGCAGTGACGCTGGCATGTGGCGACAAGTGCTCGACCTTGCGACTTCCAATCCGGAGAGCTCGTGCACGGCAATGTTCACGTTCGCGCTCGTTACCGGCATCCGAAACGGCTGGCTCACGGACGCCAAATACGTTACCGCCGCTCGTAACGGCTGGCTCGCACTCGGCAACAAGACCAACAGCAGTGGCATTCTAGACAAGGTGTGCCCCGGCACTGGCCAAGCCGATGCAGGCTCACTCGCTTCACAGCAAATGTTCTACGCCAATATTGCGCTCGGCTCGAATGACCAACACGGCCAAGCACCGCTGCTCTGGGCCGCACGCGCGCTGATGCGCGCTGACTGCCCGGGGGTTCGCTGAGTCATGACCGAGTTCGCAATCCGCCCCGCACAGAGCTGTCGTTTCGACATCGTAAGCTTGGGTGAAGTCATGCTCCGCCTCGATCCCGGCGAAATGCGCGTGCACACTGCACGCACGTTCCAAGCTTGGGAAGGCGGCGGCGAGTACAACGTCGCGCGCGGCCTACGCCGCTGCTTCGGCTTGCGCGCGGCGGTCGTCACTGCACTCGCCGACAACCCCGTCGGGCGTTTGGTCGAAGATTTGATGCTGCAGGGCGGCGTCGATCTCTCCTACCTGCAGTGGAAGGCGTACGACGGAGTCGGCCGCAACGTGAGGAACGGGCTCAACTTCGTGGAGCGCGGCTTCGGTCCACGCGCCGCGTTGAGCTGCTCCGATCGTGGACACACCGCGATCTCACAGCTCAAGCCGGCGGATGTTGATTTTCAAAAGCTATTCGGGAGCGAAGGCGCGCGCTGGCTGCACACTGGTGGCATCTTCTGCGCGCTCGGCCCCGAGACTCCCGCGGTCGCCAAAGCCGCGATGGAAGAAGCCAAGAAGAATGACGGCCGCATCTGCTACGATCTCAACTACCGCGATTCGTTGTGGCGTTCTTTTGGCGGCCCGGCGCAAGCACAAGCAGTGAACCGTTCGCTGATGCCACTCGTCGACGTGCTGTTCGGCAACGAAGAGGACTTCACCGCAGCGCTCGGCTTCAAACTGCAAGGCGTCGATCATTCCTACGCGCAGCTACCGATCGAGAGCTTCCGCGCGATGATCAAAGACGTGATCGCCACCTTCCCCAATATTCGCACTGTCGCCACGACGCTGCGCGTCGCGCGTTCCGCGAGTGTCAACGGCTGGGGCGCGCTCTGTTATCACGACGGCGAGTTCTTCGAGATCCCTCCGCGTGATGTCGAGATCTTCGATCGCGTGGGCGGTGGTGATTCATTTGCTTCCGGCTTCATTTACGGCCTTTTGAGCGGCAAACCGGCGGAGTGGGCGCTCGGTTGCGGCGTCGCGCACGGCGCGTTGGCAATGTCGACCCCGGGTGATACGACCATGGTCACGTTACCCGAGGTGCTGCGCGCCATGCAGGGCGCGAGCGCTCGAATCGAAAGATGAGCCATGTCGCGAGCTGAAGTCTGTAAACGAATCGAAACCGTCGGCATTGTGCCCGTGGTCCGCGCGCCTTCGCCGGAGCTTGCGTTGCTCGCGGCCGAAGCGATCTTGGCGGGCGGGATCTCGGTGTTCGAGATCACCATGACCATCCCCGATGCACCCGCGGTGATCCGTGCGTTGCGCACGCGGCTCGGTGGTCGCGCGTTGATCGGCGCAGGCACCGTGCTCGACGCGGCTGATGCGCGCGCGTGCATCGAGGCGGGCGCGGAGTTCATCGTCGGCCCAGGCTTCGATCCCGCGGTGATCGCCGCCGCGCACGAAGCAGGCATTGCCGCCATGCCGGGTGCGCTCACACCGACGGAAGTGATCGCTGCGTGGAAGGCCGGCGCTGACGTGGTGAAGATTTTCCCCGCATCGGCCATGGGCGGCGCTTCCTATTTGAAAGCACTCAAAGTCCCGCTCCCGCAAGTCAAATTGATGCCCACCGGCGGCGTCAACGTGAACACCGCGAAGGACTTCTTGGCGGCCGGCGCGGTCGCGCTCGGCGTCGGCTCGGAACTGGTCGACATCGCGGCCGTGCAAGACGGTCGCGCGCACGTACTCACCGAGCGCGCGAAAGAGTTCGTCGCTGCCGTCGCTGGGGCACGGAAAAAGTAGCGCGCGCCGCGCTTCGCGACGACGCCGCAAGTGACGCTGTGACGCTCTCGATGAGCGTCACAGCGCTGCGCGCATTCCTTAGAATTGCGCGGAGTTACTGACGAATACTTGATCGGCGTACAACTGGATCCCGTATAGGCCAACGCGCGCGCTCACGGTGCCCGCTGGAGCGGTGTAGTTGTTCCAGAACAAGCTCCAGTTGGTCGTCGTGCCGTTGAGCGACAGGTCGTCCGTGGTGCTGTTGCTGCCGGTACAATTGGCACCGCTGTAATACCTGATGCGGACGAAGCTTCCGGTCTGCGGCGGCGCCTTGAACATGCCACCCATGGTGAAATTCCCGGCGGGCAGCGTGAAGCACTGATTCGGATCGTTTTCCGAGTTTTCGATGAACACGCTATTCGAGCCGGGGCAGCTCTCGATGTCAGCAGCCAACACGACGTTGGTCTTGGTCCACGAAGTGAAGCCAGTGCTCGCCGTGCCGTCGAAACCGGGGTTCGATAACTTGTTGGCCGCGCTGGGTTTGCGGCAGACACAAGCATGGTTGCTGCAGCTTGGGGTGGGGGCCACGCAATGATTGTCGATGTTGCAAGCCACACAATTTCCTGAAAAGCAGATGCGCTTGTCGGACGGACAGGAATTGTCAGTACTGCCGTCTTGAGCAGTCTGCTGCGCGGAGCAAGCCCCCGCTGAGCAGGTCGAGGCCAACTTGCATTGCCCAGCGGCTGCACACGTCTTCGGGGAGCCCGAGCAGGTGCCGTTGGTGCACATGTCGGTCATGGTGCAGGCATTGCCATCATCACACGTGGTCGTGTTCGATGACGTTGCGTACGTACACAAACCAGTCGAGGGGTTGCACACTCCCGCGTCTTGGCACTTGGCCGGGGGCGGACCGCACACCGTGGTCACTGCACCAGTGCACGTGCCTGCTTGGCACTTCGCGCCGGTGGAACACTTGTTGCTCGCACTATCGCAGGAATCGCCTTGCTTGGGCGTGGATTGGCATGAACCCGCGCCATCGCACGTGCCATCCAACCCGCACAATTTGCCGGACGGCGCGCACGCGTTGTGCGCGACCTTACCTGCGACGATGTTGAGGCACTGACCAGCTGCGCCGCCAGTCAAGGGGGATCCCGAGCAGGCCATGCATCCCCCGCACGTCTTGTCACAGCAAAAGCCGTCCGCCACGACGTTCGACGAACACTCGAACGCGCTAGTGGCGGCGGTTCCGTTTGGATTCTTGGCCGTGCAAGTGCCGGTCGTTCCGCTCGTGATCTTGCAATAGTTGTTGCCGCTACAGTCCGCTTGCGTCGAGCAGGTCTTCGCGCAGCCGCTAGTCGTGCAGGGGTATGCGCCGCAATTCTCGGTCGTGGGCGTGGAACAGGCGCCGCTTCCGTCACAAGTCGCAACGGGCTTGAAGGTGCTTCCGCTGCACGACGCTGCGCCGCAAACGTGACTCGAGCTGACTTTGCGGCACGCACCTGCACCGTCGCACGCGCCGTCAGTGCCACATTCGTTCGTTCCAGTCACGTCCGCGCATTGGTTGTGAGGATCTTGCCCGCCAACGACGGGCGCGCATGTGCCATCACTCTTGCCGGTCAGTTTTCCAGAGCACGCCTTGCAGCCGCTGCAAGCGCTCTCACAACACACACCGTCGATACAGTTGCCCAGCGCGCAATCGCCGTTTGCGGTGCACGCAGTTCCGACGGCCGCGCCTGCAGAACCGCCGCTGCCGCTGCTGCCGCTGTTGCCGCCCTTACCCGCAGAGTCCGTACCGCCACTGCCGCCGTTGCTCACGAGACCGGCCGAGCCGCCGTTGGCGTTGGCACCATCGCCGCCGTCACCGCCTTCATCCCCCACGCCGCCACCGAGGCCCGACGCGCCGCCACTGCGACCCGCGGCTCCGCCGGCTCCATTTGCCGTGGCGCCGCCCTTTCCAGCCGCGCCGCCGCTCGGCGCACCTGCCCCACCCTTGCCGAACTCTCGTTTGGGTGACCCGCACTGCGAAATCAAAAAAACGAGCAGCAGGGCCTGCACCATTCCCACTGCACGCACCCTGAACGCCCTATTTTTCATCAAGTTCTTCATTTTCAATCCGTGACACCGCGAGCCCCCGCCCGCAGGCGAGGATACTCGATCGACCTCTCGCCGCAATTGATCGTTTTCGGGTGAGAAACTTTTTGCGAGTCAAAGATCAAAATTGACGACCGATGGGAGCTGAATTCTTTGCTCCTGGAATGGGGGCATAGCTGCTGGGCTCAGCGTGAGACAATCGCCGCACCATCTCGACGCACGCGCAGCGCTCCGCCCCCGGAAAAATGCGCTCGCTCGCAGGCTGTGCTCGTCAGCCAGTATCACGTACTGGAGAAAGGTACCGTGCGAACCCGTGGTCTTTCGTTGTTCGCACGGTATTTCGCCAGCATCGCGACGGCGCACAGTATCGGCTACAGCACTCGCTTCGAGGTGCGTTGCCGGATCGCGATCGCCCACTCTTCAAAATCGACAGCGCGTAGGTTTGGCTCCGGCCATTGCCCGAGGGTTGGTCGAACTCGGCTCCTCCGTTCAGGAGCGGCATCGTCCCACCTAAGGTTCACGCCGCACATTAGCGGCACGCCGGAATGAAGCCGATCGCGTTCGGCGACGTTGACGGCATGGGTGCTTCTCCGCGCGCTCGCTCTGCGTTAAAAAGCAGGCCCAATGTTCAAGAAGACGCTCCAAGCGACACACCCAGACATGATGCGCGGCGCGAGCGCGCAAGAGCTTGCCGATCGCTACCTCGTGAGCGAGCTGTTCACGCCAGACGCGGTCTCGTTGACGTACGCCCACAACGAGCGCTTCGTGATCGGCGGCGCAATGCCCGCGAGTGGACGGCTGTCACTGCCGACACAAGAAAAGGGGACGCCGTTTTTGGAGCGGCGCGAGCTCGGCGTCGTCAATGTCGGCGGCAATGGCCGCGTTTTCGTCGATGACCAGACGTTCGATCTCGATCGCTACGACGGCCTGTACGTTCCCATGGGCACCACCCAAGTTTCCTTCGAGTCGATCTCGGACGCCGAAGCCGCGCGCTTCTATTTGGTCAGTACCCCAGCGCACGCTCGCTACGAGGCCGTCAAAATCTCGATCAACGAAGCCGTCCCGCTCGAACGCGGCGCACTCGAAACCTCGAACCAACGCACGATTTACCAATACATCGTGCCCGCGACCTGCAAGTCCGCCCAGCTGTTGCTCGGATTGACGCGCCTCAAACCAGGCAGCGTCTGGAACACGATGCCACCGCATCTGCATGAGCGGCGTTCAGAGGTGTACTTCTACTTCGATCTGCCGCCCGCCGATCGCGTGTTCCACTTCATGGGGCAGCCGGATGAAGTGCGCCACCTCGTGATGTCCAACGAACAAGCCGTGATCTCGCCGCCGTGGTCGATCCACATGGGCGCCGGGAGCTCGAACTATTCGTTCATCTGGGCGATGGGCGGCGAGAATCAGGACTATACGGATATGAACGTGCTGGAACTTTGTCAGCTGAAGTGAGCGGTACGGGCGGATTCCATCCGCCCGCGTTGCGGGGCGCCGCGCGAAAAAAATCGCGCAACTGCTCATTGGCGCTGTCCGAGGAGGGAATCGTGAAACAAAAGTTGGCTCGTCGGTTTTGCGCTGATTTGGCACCTGGTCGGCTGCTCGTCGGAATTCCGCACGTGCTACACGACGCGGACTTGCCCGCCTAGTGGTGGTGCGGGAGGTGATGGAGGCAGTGCGGGGGATGCGGGCGCCGACTTGGATGACGAGGGTGGCTCTGCTGGGCGCATCGACGCTGCTGGCATTGCTGGCGACTTGGGCGCGGAAGGCGGCACAGTCGGAACCACCGGCGCAGACAGTGCTGGAGCAGCCGGCCTTGATCCATCATCCGGTGGGAGCGACGACAGCGTTGGTTCTTGCGGAGTTGGCTACTCAGCGTGTGACGCTGGTTGCATGTCCACTCACGACGACCCGAAAATTGCGGCGGTTGCAATCTGAAATGCCAGGCTGGAAGCGTCTGCAAAACAGGCATGTGCGAAGTGCGGGTCGGCTACCCGAATCGATTCACCAGAACGGACTACCTCCGAGTTTCGGAAGCATCGGCTCCGAGGCCTTTGCCGGCAATTTGATGAACGTCTATCTGGTGGTCCGGCAACCCGGCACTTGAACCATCGCCGCCAAGCGCTCACTTGCCGTCGGACATCACGCTCAAAGTGGCACTCGCCATATCGTGCATTTGAATCGCTGTTGCTAGGTTGGCCGTGCTCGTCGACGTCGTCACCCCCGGAAGCGTTGCGACGTCGAGCGCGTAGAGGGTGAACACATAGGTGTGAGTGTTGGGCGGGCAGGGCGCCAGATAGCCCATGCCGCTACCCGCCGCCTGCTTGGCACCAGCCGGCATCGTCAATGTTGCGGATCCACCCAAATCCGCTGGCAGCATCGTGGCGCCCACGGGAATATCCCAAACGACCCAATGGGTGAAACCGTTCGGCATGACGGAGGTATCCACCATCACCAGTGCGTAGCTCATCGCCCCACTCGGCCCTGGCGTCCAAGCGAACGGTGGCGACGGCGGGTTTGGATGCGCATTCATCGCGCACGCAAGCTCCGTCGGAACCTTCATCCCCGCCGTGAGCTTCGAACTCGTCAAAGTGAACGTCCCGCCACCGCCGCTGCCGCTCGCACCACCACTCGATCCCCCACCCGTCGCGCCACCACTGCCACCTTGGCTCGCGCCCGCGCTCGCTCCGCCGCTGCCCGCTGCGGCACCGCCGCTACCGGCAATCGCGGCGCCCGCGCTGCCACCGCCGCCCACTGCGCTGCTGCCACCTCCGCCAGCAGGCGCGCCCGCGGTGCCGGTTGCAGCACCCGCGGTGCCGGGCGCGCCAGCTGTGCCCGGTGCACCTGCAGCACTGCCGGCCACTCCGGTGTTGCCAGCGGCCGGAGTATTCGAGGAACCTCCGTCACTGCTGCCGCAGTTGGTGAGCAGGAATGCAGAAGATCCGAGAACCAAAAGCGAAGCGAAGATTCGAGCTGACATGCGGACTCGTGGCTCGCTGGGGATTGAAGGCGCTTTGGCGATCGCGGCTTTCTGGCGAGCGTGGTGAGTATAGGTGCGCAGCCCGTCCATAAGCCGGTGAGATAATTCTCATCCCTCATATAAGATTATGTTTTTGATGTGGAATTCACGGCACCGGCTGGCCGAAATGGCGCATTTCGCGGCTTACGGGGCGCGCGGCGGTGTGTAGCATCAACAGCCATGAGCGAGCCCCTGCTGCGGGTGGCGAGTGCGGTGGCGGTGTGCGCGCTGTCAGCGCTCTCGTGTTCGAGCAATGCGAAGTCGGACGCAGGCACATCACACGATGCGGCGGGCACCAGCGCGGGCGGTGCGGCGGCGACCTCGGGGGGCGCAGAGTCGGCAATGGGCGGATCGCCGGGGAGCGCCAATAACGCGGGCGCGAGGGGCGCAGCGATCGCGAGCGGTGGCTCGAACGCGAACAACGGCTCCGCGGGAAGCGCGGGCGCGAGCGCAAACAATACGGCTGGCTCTGCAGGCACGAGCAACGTCGCAGGCTCGCCCGGTGCGGTGTGGAGCGGCACATTCCCGACCTTCACCAAGCACACGATCGCAAGCTTCAATGCCGGCTACGCATTGGCGATTGCGGACATCGATCACGATGGCATGCAGGACGTGATCGCGCTCTCGTCAGGGAGCGCGGGTCTGGTTTGGTTCAAGAACCCTTCGTGGACGAAGTACACGATCACGAGCACCACGAAGCAGCTGATCTTCACCGCGCCGTACGACGTCAACGGTGATGGCCACGTCGATCTCGCGCTGATCAGCGACTTCGACATGAACGACACCAATGGCGGCGGAACGGTATCTTGGGCAGAAGCGCCCGCCGATCCGACGAAGAATCAAGAGTGGGCGCTGCACGAGATCGACGCCATTCCCACCTCACATCGACTGCGTTGGGCTGACATCGATGGAGACGGCAAAAAGGAGCTGCTCGATTAAGGACAAGCGCCGAACAAGGGCTCGAGCGAGATCGCGCTCGGCACGCTCGGCGGTGCCCGCTTCTTTGCGACCATCGAGCCCTGGCACGGCACCGATGCCGTCATCTACACACCGGGCACGGTCAATTCGCCGCTTTGGGATCGCAAGGTGCTCGGTTCGCCCTTCGAACACGGACATGGCATGGCCGTGGGAGACTTCAACGCGGACGGCTTCGACGAAGTCGTCGGCGGTGGCGGGCAAGGCAAGATGGCTCAATACATCTTCCGCTACGTACCGAGCTCCGGCATGTGGGACCAGATCGAGCTCGACATCGTCACCATTGGCGGTAGCCCGACCAATAACGTCGTTTGGTACCAGAATTCTCGCTGAATGTTGCTGCGGGTTCCTTGAGCGAGAGGCTCAGGGCGTCTTGTCGGCCGGGGGCAGCACGTCGAACTTTCGCGTGCCGCCCTTCTTCAGCAAGAATTGGTCCGCGAAATCGAGCAGCGCTGACCAATCTTCGGAGGTCATGCCGTGCGTTCCGGCGCGGAAATTCTGGCCCAAATTCTGGTCGGCGCCGAGGAATTGGTAGACGGGTTTCGCGTTCAGGTACGTTTGAACGGCGGCGTACGCTCTGCCGTATTGATCGGAGAGTGAGTTGCACATGATGAACAAGCGCGGCGCCGTGAGCGCGGGGAGCCAGTGTTGGTCGCTCGGTAGCTTGGGCGTCTGATTCCTGAAGTCGGGCAAGCGTGGGCCGAACCAGTAGGTGTTTTGATCGACGACCTCGGTGATGCCCTGGCCCGCTTGCGACGCGGGCAGGCTGGGCGCCATCTCTTTGCCAGAGTAGCGGAAAGCTGCGCCGCCCGCGACGGGCGCGCTCAACGCGATGCGCTCGTCGAAGGCGCCCGCAAGTAGCACGGCTTGAGCCAAGCGTGACACTCCGGTGATCATGATCTTGTCTGCGTCGATCGCAGCGTCGGTCACGAGGTAGTCCACCGCGCGGGAGAGGCCCCAGGCCCACGCCGAAATATCGCGCCAGTCGTAGTCGGGGTAGCTGGGAAAAAACCCGCTCGACTTCCAGCTCGATGAATCCGCGCCCAGCTTTTGGTACGGCACGGTGGCCACCGCGTACCCGCGCGAGAGCGCCACTGATGCGCTCGAGAGGCTCTTCTCGTCCGTGGTCGACGTGAGTGAAATGAGGACCGGGAATTTGGTTTGGGTCGAGCTGACCGGCGTGAACAGACCCAGATCGAAACCGAGCTTGTCATTGGGTCCGAACGTCAGATGCAGCATCCGATAGTCGGCCTCGAGTGAACTGTTCACCGAAATCCGCTTGCTTGCCGTGGTCGTGGTTGCCTTCACGTTGCCGGGCGCGGGCGGCATGTGGCCGTACTCGTAGTCTTCGAGGATCTGAATCATCTCCTGACGACGCAGTTTCCACTGTTCGGGCGTAGTGACCTTCGTCCCGTCCTTCATCGTCAGGGGATCGGGCATTTCCTTGATCGCGGGCAGATCTTTGACTGGAACGGGCATGGACTTCTGCCCGGCAGTGCCAGTCACGAGGGAGCCGCCGCTGCCACTGGTTCCACCGCTGCCACTGCCCGCACGACCACCAGCGCCACCGCTGCCCGGGCCAACCACACTGCCACCACCCGCGGAGCTGGTACCCGCGCCAGAAGATGAGCCGCCGCCCTTCCCCACGGAGCCAGCGCTGGTCATGGTCGCACCAGCCGTGGACATCACTGACGACGCACCGGACGACCCCGCGGCGCCGGCGGCGCCAGCCACGCCGTCACTGTCGTTGCTCGAACACGCAACAGCCGAGCAAACCAGCAGGCACCCGAACCATGTGCGACTGACCATGGGGTTCCAATCCTTCTAACGGTACGCCCGTCGCGCGAAGCGTTGCACGAACCGCGCGCTGGCGATTCGAAAAAGCAGGGCCAAGTCACGCGATTGCCATCGATTGCGACAATCGCGCCGCACCTCCGCGACAATCCTACAACCAGCGTGGATCTTCGCTTAGCTTGGTGAAAGCTCAGATGACTCGCTTTCCGGATCGCTTCCTGTTCGGCTGCGCGACTTCGGCAACTCAGATCGAGGGCGGGTGCCGCGCCATCGATTGGTGGCAATTTGCGCGCGAGCGGGGCCGAATCGCTCACGGCGACGTGCCCGACGTCGCGTGTGATCATTGGAATCGCGTTGCAGAAGACACTGAATTGCTCGTTCGGCTCGGCGTCGGCGCACACCGGTTGTCGATTGAATGGGGGCGCATCGAACCGGAGGTGGAGCGCTTCGACGATGATGCGCTCGAGCACTATCGCGCGGAACTGGTCGGCCTTGCGAACGCGGGGATCGAACCCATGCTCACGCTCCATCACTTCTCACTCCCCAGTTGGCTCGCGGCGCGTGGCGGCGTGCTCGCGCCGGAGTTTCCGGAGCGATTGGCAGCTTTTGCTCGACGCGCAGCCCGCACGCTGGGCGAACACGTCAAACACTGGGTCACCATCAACGAGCCCAATGTGCTCGTCGCTCAGGGCTATCTTTTGAAGCTCTGGCCGCCGGGCGTCAGCGATCCGCGACTCGTACCGCGCGCGGTTTGGAACTTACGCCGCGCACACGTTGCCGCCTATCGCGCGATTCATGAATTGGTGCCGAATGCCGAGGTGGGACTGGCACACCACATGCGCATCGCGACGCCCGCATCGAACGCGCTACTCGATCGCGCAGCGGCACGCGCACTCGATCTCACGTTCAACGCGCTCTTTTTGGATCTCCCGCAGGACTTCATCGGTCTCAACTATTACTCGCGCGACATCGTGAGCTTCGACGCGAGCAGGGCAAATGAACTCTTTGCCGAGCGCAGCGTGCCGGCTTTCGCCCCCGTGAGCGATCTCGGATGGGAGCTCTATGCCGAGGGACTCGGCGTACTGCTGCGACGCCTAGAAAAGCGCGGAAAACCGCTCTGGATCACAGAGAATGGCATCGCTGACGCCGCTGATACTCGTCGCGCGTCGTTCATCCGTGCCCATCTCGCTGAGGTGGCGCGCGCAATCGGGGATGGCGTCGATGTGCGCGGGTACTTGCATTGGTCGCTACTCGATAACTTCGAGTGGGCGGAGGGTTACGCGCCCCGGTTTGGTCTGTACGCGGTCGACTATGCGACGCAAACGCGCTCGCTTCGTCCCAGCGGCGAGGTCTACGCGCAAATCATCGAGAGCCGGCGCGTGGAGTGAACGCACTTGGCCGGCTTCGGATTCGAGCCCAACCGCTGCGTTGAGCGTCGGAGCAACTCGTCATGCCCCGACGCGCAGTTCGAATTCAAACCGCTCACCGCAATGCAAACTAGCCCTCGCTGTCGCCCGCGCGCAGTTCGAATTCGAACCGCTCACCGCAATGCAAAGGAGCCCTCGCTGTCGCCCACGCGCAGTTCGAATTCGAACCAATGCAGTCAACCGACCGGGTTGGAATTTGAAGCGTCTGAATGGCGCGCGGGATGTCGACGAGCGTAAATTCGTCGTTGCTTTCCAGCGCCGATCGCGTGAAAGAGCCGCAGCGCGACGCCGAAGGCTGAGTCGCGCTGCGTGCCTTTAGATGACCATCAAAAAAAACGACCGCTCCGCGCTCACTTCGGCACGGGGGGCGGCGGGACCTCATCGAACGTCACTTCACACGGGAAAGAGCCGGTCAGGTTGCCGCCCGCGGTTCGCCACGAGTCACACGACGTGCCGCTGAGCGTGATGCCGGTTTGATCGGCACTGAGCGTCCAGCCGTTGGGGTCGTTGTAGCCGATCGGATTGCCGTTGTAGGCGAACTTGCCCTTTTCCGCGTTGGTGGTGATCTTGACGCCGGTGGTCGTGCCGGTGGGCAGGGTTGCGGTCATCGCGAACGTGCAGCTGCGGGTTTGGACGAGCGCCTTCTTGATCGCGTCGACGAGCGGCGTGACGTCCGCCGCGGTGCCGCTGCCGCTGACGGTTGAGTACGGAGCTTTGCCACCGCCGCCAGTCGCTGCGTACGTTGCAGTGAGCGCTTTGGTGGGGCTGTTGGCAATGCAGCTCGAATAGAAGTACTGCATGTCCGTGTCGGCATAGGGCTCCACGGGGAGGCCTGCGCCTGCGTTTGCGACGTCCTGCAGGTAATCAACGCCGCAGCGGCCCACTTGGCAGCCGTCCGCTTTGGGATCAGCCAACACGCTACCGATGCCGAGCACGTAGGTGGTGACGCCCTTCGCGTATGCGTCTTGTGCGGCTTTGATCGCCGCGTCCTGACCGCATTGCGGATTGGTCGACCAGCACGTGTCGGGCGCGCCATCGGTCACGAGTAGAATGAACTTCGGGCCGTCCGGCGTCGGCTTGAATGCCACCAAATCCGCCGCCGCCGCGTCGATTGCAGCGTGCGTGGGCGTTTCCCACGGTTGGCTGTTGTAGGTGGCCAAGATCCCGCCGTACATCTTGTCGATCGCGTCGTAGTTCTTCAACGCGTACGGCACCTTCTGCAAGATGGGGCACATGGTAGTGCCCACGCCGGTGTAGCTCGTGAAGCCGAAGCGCGTGGTGTCTTGCAGCTGCTTCACCACACCGTTGGTTTTGTCCATCAGCGCGTTGTAGAGCGGAGTCCAGAATGGCGCGGGCGCTTTGAACATACTGCCCGAGGTGTCGACCAAGAGATCGACGGTCGCGACGAGCTCGACCGTTTGCACGCTGAGCGTGGCGCACTCACCTGCGTCGATGTTTGCGTCGGGACCGGCGTCCTTCATGCCGTCGTCCGGACCGACCATCAGCCCAGACGCGGAGCCACCGGTGGTGACCACGACGGGAGTGCCTGCTTGGCCGCCGCTGCCGACGGTGGTGCTGCCCGCAGTACCGGTGGGCCGCGGAGTGAGGCCGCCATCAGTTTGCTTGCCAGTGCTACACCCCAACAGCCCGCACGTCACACTCACGCTAAGCGACAATCCAAGAGACAAGCCACGCATCCGCCGAGCGTAGCGTGGGGCTCGCTTTCCCGCAAAGCGATCCGCGCAATCCGACGGGTGTTGTCGTGCCCGCTCGAGCGCTCGCCTCGACGGCGGCACTCAGCACGCGGCGAACGTCTTGGGAAAGGTGTTAACCAAAGTCAGCGCATGGCTTGGCACCCGCTCACCAAAGGTTTGCGTGTCGGACGCCTCTCGAGAAGCTTGGCCGGACTCGTGGTGCCGAGCCCAGAGGCGCCAACCCCGCGCGCTGGACCGATCTACGCAGCGGTACAATTCCGGTGCCACGACCCAGCCCACTCGCAGCCAACTCAGTTACGCTGCCGGTTACGGGCAGGCGGCGAACTGCTTCGTGCCGTCAACCACCTTGTCAGCAGCCGGCGTGACGGACTCGGTGACGATGTGATTGTAGATGTCGGTCACGCGGAAGTTGAGCGCGCCAGTACCGTAGTCGGTCCCTGAAAGCTCATAGGTGTTGTAGCTGGTGTGCTTGAGCGCGGTCCACTTGCCCATCACCTGAACGTCCATCTTCGCGACCAAGTTGCGAGCGTTCATCGGCGTGACCGCGAGGTAGTACTGCTTCGTGCCCTTGTCGAAGTAGTATTTGATGTTCCCGGTCGGGGTGCAGGCCACGTACTTCCACGACACAGCCGGGTTGCTGCTCGCGCCGAGCGCGTCGTTGGCGGCGTTGTTGAGGTCGATATGGTGACTGCCTTTGAAGCACCACTGCGTGTTGGGCGCGACGTCCGGGCACTCGTCCGTGATCTGCACGACGAGCTTCTTGCCGCCGTTCGTGATTTCGACACAGGCGCCGCACACGCCGGAGTCGTTCCAATCATATTGGTTCATCGCTCCGTAGTACTGGGGCAGCGTGTTGGTCGGGTAGTGGCAAGCGACCATGCCGGTTGCCAACGAGTAATGCGTGACGTGCCCGTTGTACGTGGTCGTGTCCGGCTTGCACATCGGGTTCACACACGCGCCGTCGACGCACGCGCCATCCGCGGCACACTTGTTCCCGCAGCTGCCACAGTTGTTCTGATCGCTCGTCGTGTCGACGCAGCTGGTTCCGCACAGCATGCCGGATTTGCACATACAGGTGCCATTGCTGCACATCTGGTCGGCACTACACTTCACGGTCGCGCACGGGTCGGTGCTCACGTTGCCGCCCGTGCTGCTGCTCGGTGCACCCGCCGTACCCGTCGCGCCGCCCCCGCCGACAGAAAGCGAGCCCCCCGCGGCGACACTCATCCCGCCGCTCGAAATTGCGCCCGCAGCACCCGACTGGGTCGCGCCGCCAGCGCCAGCGTGAGGCGTCGCTGGAGCGCCACTCGCCCCGACCGGGCTATTCCCTGCACCGCTACTAGTTGCGGGCTCGCCCGTCGTTCCGCCCGAGCTACACGCCACCAAGCAGAGCAAAGGAGCAACAGAGAGAAGTTGGGCACGGGGCTTCGACCAAGAATGGGTACGCATGGCTGAATCAGTAACTAGCACACGATGTAGGCAGGCCAGGCCGAGCGCACGACCGGAAATTCATCAATAAATTCAGCGAAACAGTACTTTTATGGGTGCGTTGCTCGGTGCGGCCCCGATCAGGCCGATACAGGACGGGCGGCTGAAGCGCACTGCACCCACTTTTGATGACGACAAATCTCGTCGCGATCATCAATAGTCGCGGCCGTGCGTCGTCGACGGGCGGGACATGGTTCCAAAGCGCTGTTGGGGCTGGCTCTGCTGGCTGCTCCGGAGTTGCGCGCACAACCCAGCTCCGCTCCACAGCCCGTCGACGCCATCATCGAGATTGTGCAAGCGCCGGGCTCAGAAGCGTGCGCCGACAAGGAAGCCGTATTTCGCTCGATCCACCGGTTGTTCCCGGACCGCGAATTCCGTCAGGGCAGCACCTCCAACGGGGCGTCGGAAAACACCGCAAGCGCTCGGGTAACCATTCGCCCCCTGTCGCCGGGTCACGAGGCAATCCTCACCCTGCTGCCGCCGCGTCAGGGCGAACGCGTCATTCGCGATGAAGATGAGAGTTGCCGCGGGCTCGCCGACGCTCTTGCCCTCGCGTTCGTCATGCTCGTCGCCCCTCCCGAAAACTCGTCGGAGCCGGGCGCGGTGGTTGCCGCGAACCCTGAAGCGACGACGCCAAACAACCCCGAACCTGCACATCCGAAGCCTCCTGCACCAGAAGAACCCGTACCAGTGCCCCCACGCACGCCGGAACCGAGTCCGCGAACGCGCTCCTTTCGCGCGGGGATCGGCGCGTCGTTCGTCGGCGGCTTCGGAGTGTTGAGCGAACCGGCGCTCGGCGTGGCTGGCGACCTCGAGGTTTTTCACGAGCGCGGCTGGGGCCTGTCGGTGCAAGGGCTGCGACTGTGGGCAGCCCCTGCGGAAGCAGAGGGCGGCAGCGTCACGCTCACCCTTTGGGGACTGCTGGTCGGCCCTTGCTACCGATTCCGTTTGGGGGATACGGGCCGTCTGGATGGGTGCCTGCGTTTCGGCATTGGCTCTCAGCATGCCGAGGTTCAGGGCTTCATCTCGCCAGAGTCCGGCAATTACCCGTGGGAGGTGCTGGTGCCCTCGGTCAGTTACCGCTACGGCTTGGCCGGCTTGGGTGAACGCCTGAGCGGCTTCGTGCGCCTGGGCTTCGTGGCTCAACTGCGGCCCCAGTCGTTCAGCGTGCGTCAGGCTGATTCCGAGGAAACGCTCGAGATTGCCAGCGCCCCAAAGTTTGGCGTAATGACAGATATCGGCCTGGTGTTCGGGACAGGTCCTTTTTGAGCGCCTTTTTTCGGTCGAGTGATCGCTCGGCGCTCGAACCTCCATTCAGCTGGGTGTTGCTTGGATTTCGAGGAACTTTACCGCACGCATCATGACTTCGTGTGGCGAACACTGCGCCGGATGGGCGTCGGTGAGCGCGATGCGATGGATGCGGGACAAAAGGTGTTCCTGGTTGCGCACCGTCGACTTGCGATGTTCGACGGCCGCTCGACGGTAAAAACTTGGCTTTGCGGCATCGCGTTACGAGTGGCGTCGGACTACCGACGAAGCGCCATCTCGCGACGCGAAGTGCTGGTCGCTGAGACCCCCTGCGGCTCGAGCCGCGAAGCGGATCAACTCCAGCGACTGGAGGAGCGAGAACGGTTGGCGATCCTCGATGAAATACTGTCTGAGATGCCCGTCGAGCAGCGAGCGGTCTTCGTGTTGTTCGAGCTCGAAGAGATGTCGGGCGAAGAGATCGCTGCACTGCTTTCCGTGCCCGAAGGAACCGTGCGCTCGCGCTTGCGCCTGGCTCGTCGCGCATTCACGAAGAGCGTGAACTCGCGCCAACACCAATCCGTTCGCATCGCCGTGGGGGGACGTTCATGACGAACACGAAGCGATGGCTCGACGAACTACCGCTCGAATCGCAGGAGCGCGAGCTGCTCTTGGTCGGCAAGTCCGCCCGACCCGCGGCTGGCGCGATTGACGCGAATTGGCGGGCGATTTGCGCGGGTCTGGGGACCACCGCAGGGGTCAGTGGGGTCGCGAGCAGCGCCGCGGCCAACACTGTCTCGGCATCGGCCAAGGTCGGCACTTCGATGATCGTGAGCAAGGCCGCCGGCACGGGGCTCGTGGTCGCTGCTGCGAAGTCACTCGCGGTCGGCGCTGTGATTGGCTTGGCCTTGATGGGCGCGAGCACGGTGGTTGAGCGATCGTTCGCGCCGCGCACACCATCCACCTCACTGAGCAACCCGCGTGCGACATCGACCGCACGACGCGCGATCCCACAGCCCATGTCGACGACGATGGCGGCACCGACCGACCACGCCTCGAGCGTCGCCACCACCACCTCGTCGAGTCAAACGTCGCCTTCGCCAGCGCGCGAACGAGTCGCGCTCAGCGCCAACGCACCCGCAACGGCGCCGCCCTCGTCGGCAATGACGCCCGAAGCCAGGCGCGCGTCGCTCGCGCAGCAAGCACGCGAGCTCGCCGAACTCAAACGGCTCATCGATAGCGGAGGGGCGAGCGAGGCGCTCCGTCGTTTGAATGACCATTTCAACGCCGGAACCACTTCACTCCTCACGGAGGAGCGTGACGCTCTGTACGTTCAGGCACTGGCGCGAGCTCAGCGTCGCAGCGAGGCGCAGGCACGCGCTCGGCAATTTTTGGTCCGCTACCCCCACAGTCCGTATTCCGAAACCATGCGCCAGTTGCTGGCCGAAAAGTGATCGCCGATCGCGCTTGCCTCCACTCATTCGCAGATTGCACGCGCTCAACCAACTAGGGAAATGTCCGAGCCGAAAAAACGGCCAACCCACGCCGAGACGTGGCTATTGCTGTTGGTCACCACCGGCCTCGGTTGTGCGCCGACGGACAACGTGGTTGGCGCGATCGCGGGGGGACCACTGTTCGGGGTTACAGCTGGTAACGCAGGGGAAATGGCGGGCGGAGGGGCAAACGCGGGGGGCTTGGGCGGAGGAATGGGGAACGGCCAAGGCGGCATGGCTGACTCGGTGCCGTCCGGACAATCTGGGGCTGGCGGTGCTGGCGGTTCGCTTGTGGCGAACGACGGTGCCGCCGGTCTCGGAGGTTCGTTTGCTGGGACGGGCGGCCGCGTCCCGGTCGGGACGCTCACCGACACGTGGTTCGCACCCGTTGCCGAGTATCAAACTGGTGCAAATCCGGTTTCGCTAGCCCTGGGCGACCTCGACAAAGACGGCGCCCTCGACCTGGTCGTAGCCAACTACGACGATGGCAGCGTCAGCGTCTTGCACGGCGAGGGCAATGGCTCGTTCGGACCCAAGGTCGACTATTCGACCGACCCTCTGACACTTGGGGTGGCACTCGGTGATTTGAATACTGACGGGGTGCTCGACATTGCCCTCACCAGCTTCCAGTCCGCCGCACTGAAAGTGTTGCCCGGGATTGGCGACGGTTCGTTCGGCTCCATGACGGAAGCTCCAGGCAGCGAACGAATGTCGGCTGTCGTGTTGGGTGACGTAGACAACGACGGTCATTTGGACGCCGTCACCGCGCCCAGCGGCAACCTGGGCATGAAGTTCGACCCGACTGACGAGCCAAACAAATCAGGGAGCGTCTTCTTGGGCGATGGCAGCGGTCAGTTCGCGGAACCCCAATACTTCGCCAAAGGGTTTGATGGTTTCTCCGTCGCACTCGGGGACGTCAACGCCGACGGCCTGTTGGACGTTGCGCGCGTCAATCCCCGGCTCAACTCCGTCTCCCTGCTCTTCGGCACGGGCGACGGCTCGTTCGTTCTTTCCAAAGATTACCCGACTGGCGAAATGCCGGTTTTCGCTGCGTTCGCAGATCTGAACGAAGACGGGCAACTCGACCTGCTCACCGCGGACTCTTATGTGGACGAGCTCGGCGTGTTGCTCGCTCGAGGCGGCGGCGAGTTCGTGCCGCGGGTAGCCTTCAAAACAGCGGAGTTTCCGAACCACGTGTCGATCGCCGATCTGAACGGCGACAACCATTTGGATTTGATCGCCGTCGACTCTGTCGCTGATTCGGTGAGTGTGTTTCAAGGAATCGGCGATGGCACGTTCGCTCCCAAGATAGACTTCTCGACCGCGGACAGCTTCGCGGTTCATTCGTCTCCGTTGCAGACGGCGGTCGGCGACCTGAACGGAGACGGGGTGCCTGACTTCGTCGTGGTCAACTCCCGTTCCAGCAATGTGATCGTCTTCCTCGCCGCACCTGCGCCGTGACTGCGGCTGATTGCAACGAGTCGATTCTCGAGCGGTAGCGGACGAATTCGGCCTCGAGAGTGATCTCGTCGAAGCGTCGCACCCATTCAATCGCATGCGGACGGGACCCTCACTTCAAGTATTCGAACATGCGTCGCTCTCGAGCTTGGCACTGGCCCTCGCCGCATTCGCGTGCGGCTCGGGAACTTCCGACCCACTCGGCGGCATAGCTCGAGCCGGCGCAGGGGGTGTGGCGAGTAGCAGCGCTGGCGCTCCTGCACATGCCGGCTCAACCGGCTCGATCGCGGGCCAGGCCAACGTCAGTAGCGGCACTGCGGGCGGCGGCGGCGGAATGAGCCAAGCAGGTGCACCCAATGCCAGCGGAGGCGTCGCTGGTTCGAGCGCGGGCGCGCCACAAGGCACCGGCGCGACGTCGGGCGACGCGCACATGCCCACCACGGTGCCATTGCCGCCGCTGGTCACCTCCGCACCGGGCGCTTACTGGAAGACGGACGGCATGCTCACGGATTCGACCGCGACGGCAACCGTGACCGTGAATGGCACGGCGACCACGCAAAAATGGGACGGATTTGGCGCAGCTTTCAACGAGCTCGGTTGGAGCGTCCTCACCACGACCGATTTGCAAAGCCAGGCGCTACAGCTGCTCTTCAGCGCTAGTGATGGCGCCGCATTCGCATGGGGTCGCATCCCGATGGGCGCGAGTGATTATGCAACGAGTCGCTACACGCTCGACGACACCGGGACCGACGTCACCCCTGACAGCACCGAAGGGAATCGCCCCGGCGCCGATCTGGAGCTGAAGATGTTCTCGCTCGCGCGCGACAACATGAAGCTCATTCCGTTCATCAAGGCAGCTCAAGCGGTGAAAGCCGACCTTCGTTTCTGGGCTAGCCCGTGGACACCACCGGCGTGGATGAAGACGGGCTACAAGAAGAACAGCGGCGCGGACAGCTCCAAAACCGCAAAGGTGTTCTCCTACTTCGACGGCGGCAACGCCAAGAGTGACGACAAGATCCTGACCGCGTACGCGCAGTACTACAAGAAATTCATCGAAGGCTACCAGGCGCAGCACATCAACATCGAGCTCGTATCTCCGCAGAACGAGCCGGGCTACGACCAGAACTACCCTTCATGCTTGTGGGATGCGACCACGTACACCACCTGGATCGGCAAGTACCTCGGCCCCGTGATGAGCGCGATGGGCGTGAAGGTCATGCTCGGCACGCTCTCCAATGCCACCGACGGCAAGGATGCCAGCAACGCTGCCGCAGCCTTGGCCGACAGCACCGCCAAGGGCTTCTTGACCGTCATTGGCGCTCAATGGAGCATGCTCGACCAGACCAAACTTTCTCCGCTCAACTCGACCCTCCCCATTTGGGCAACCGAGCACAAATGCGGAAACTACCCGTGGTGCACCGCTGATAACCCGTGCACGAACCCGACGCTCCCGAACTATGTCTCGAGCCAAGCACCCAATGATCAAGCTTACGGCGTCGAGAGCTGGGGTTACATCCGCGACGCGATCAAGACCGTCAAGGTCACCGCGTACAACGCTTGGAACATGGTGCTCGACAAGAACGGCTTGGGCATCGACACCACCCGCGAGTGGAAGCAAAACGCACTCTTGGTCGTCGACTCGGGCAAGCTCACGCCCACGCCCACGTACTACGTATTTCGACACCTCTCGCAATACGTGATGCCCGGCGCCTTCGTCGTCGGTACGACGGGCGGCGACGCACTTGCGTTCCAAAACCCAGACGGCAGTCTGGTAGCCGTGATGTTCAATAGCGGCGCCGCCAACGCGAGTTACGTCGTTGCCATCGGCGGCAAGAAGTTCCAATTTGCAATGCCCGCGAATGGTTGGGCAACCGTGAAATACAAGCCGTAGCGCCGCGACATGCACCGTCACGTCACCCTTGAGGGTGGGCGATCACAGGTCCGAACAGCACCTCGCACAACGAGGGAATGCGCCCCGAAAGCGGCCCGAGCGTGTGTGCGAGCTGCGCACAAAATTTCGTCAAAGCTCGCCTGGTCAGCGCTGTGGCAAGCTTGCTTACCATCGCTTTCATGAACCACAGGACAGGTGCGCATGGTCGATTCGCCAGGCCTGTGAAGATCACGAAGCTCCGATAGTGCCGCAGATCTCCACGATCGTACGCGAAGAGGCGGCACCTTACTTACACTTGATCACCCAAGTGTTAGACGGCGCTCACCTCTCGCACGTCCCGAGTCGAGTCCACTCGAGCCGTAGGGGCAATCAATGCTAAGGTAATCGGACAGTGGAGTTCAATTCGCAACTGGTGGCCCCGACACTGACTGGCGTTGCTGCGCTTTTGCTCGCCTGGTTGGCGTACGGCAAGAGCCGCTCGAAAGCCGCAAAACCCGCCGCGAACATTCCGGTGTCCGAACGCGACACGAAGCCGCCGCCGGCTTCTGCCAAACGCGCAGCCGAAGCCAAAGCAGCAGCTGCTGACGCCAAGTCAGCAGGCAAAGTTACGGACGAAAAGTCAGCAACAGTTGCAGAAGGCAAAACCGCCGTTGCCGCGGACGCCAAGTCCGCTGCCGCGGATACCAAGCCGGCCGACGCGGGTGACTCGAAGCCCGCACCGGCCGGCGTCAGCAAGTCCGGGCGCCCCGTGGCCAAAGCCATCGTTTGGGAAGCTCCGCCCGGCGAGCTCGTCGACGAAGACATTACGGTGCTGCACGCGATCCCCGTCTTCGACGGCGCGTCGGACCTCACCATCGAAGCCGCTTCCGTTTCAATCGAAGGCGAGACGGAAGACGATCGAGTCTCGCGCATCGAACTCAGTTACGAAGAAGACGCCGAAGCGGAAGAAGTCACCTCCGCATCCGCGCGCATCCTGCTCTACGCCGCGGGCGACAGCGACCAAGGCCGAGTCCGCAAGCGCAACGAAGACAGCTTGCTGGTGATGCCCGAGCGCTCACTGTTCGCGGTGGCTGACGGCATGGGTGGCCACCGCGGCGGCGCAATCGCCAGCAGCCTAGCCATCGACGCGTTGCAGGATGCCTTCGATCGCGAAGCCTTCGAGGGCCGCGTACAGGCGAACGGCAACGTGCCGCGCCGCGCGCGTGAGCTGGCCGCCGCCGTTCACATGACGAACGAGTGCGTGCGCTCGATGGCGTTCGCCGATCGTGAGCTCTCCGACATGGGGACCACGTTGGTCGCTGCGCGCTTTTCTCCAAACAAGCAACGCCTGTACGTCGGCCACGTGGGTGACAGCCGCTGCTATCGCTTGCGCCAAGGCAAGCTGCGCCAACTCACCACCGATCACACCATGGCCTCGTTGGGCGTGAAGGGCCCGAGCGCGAACCACCTTTACCAAGCGATTGGCGTGAGCCCAGGCCTCGCCATCGATTTGATCGTCGACAAACCGCAAGACGACGACATGTACGTACTCTGTTCCGACGGCTTGTCGAAGATGGTCAGTGACGACGAGCTGCGCGATGTGTTGCTCGAGCACGAAGATCTGGAAACGGCGCTGTACACGCTGATCGAAGCCGCCAACGATCGCGGCGGCAACGACAACGTCACCGTCATCATCGTCAAAGTCCTCGCTCGCACTTCTAAGAAGGCGATGGAAACCATCGCGCAAACTGCGGTGAACTGAGCGGCGTGTCGACCGCGTGCGGCCTGAGTCCGCACGCGTGCGCACTGCGCACACTCATTTTTGCTCGTCTGGCGAGTTCCTGCATAACGCGGCGTACGTTCGGCCACTCACTAAGTGTCCACCATGAGCGCAACGCTTCCCCCCGCCGCGAATCTCGACCGTGCGAGCGACTTCGGCGAATTTTGGCAACATGCGGACGTCGCGCCGCGACCGGAATCCGTGATGCCCGAGCCGGAACCAGAAGTTCCAGTGCTGACACTGACACCCGAACAGCAGGCACGGCGCCAGCGTTTCCGTCGCGCAGTCGGCGGAGTCGTGCTCGGCCTGCTCGCGTTCACCGCACTCGCAGGCTGCGTCCACGTGGTGAAGACTTGGGCCGCCGCCCGCGCTGATTCCGAGGCCGCGAAGTCGCTAGCTGCAACGCTCAACGAGCCTCAGCAAGCGCACGTCTCTGCCGCAGTATCGGCGCCGCAAGCCGCCGAAGCCCCTACAGCAACGGAAGCAGAGCGGGCTTTGGCGCGCGCGCCCGCAACAGTCCAAAGCCTCGAAACTTGGACGCACCTCGCGAGTCAGTTGAGCGCGTCAGATCGAAAGCTCGTGGAACATGACCTATCGCGTTTGACGGTAACCGGAGCGCGCGCGGCCCAAGAGACCGCGCGGCTCGAACTTGCGATCTTGTGGCGCGCCACGGCGCACCGCGCAAAAGCGCAAAAGGTCCTGGTAAGTCTCGCACGCACCGCGACCGACCCTGTAGTGAAAAAGTACGCACGCCGCGCGCTCACGGCAGCCTAACCGCGGTTGAAGCCCCGCTGAGCAATCGATACCATCGAACGATGATCCGAAGTTTGTTCGTCTTGGGCGTGCTCGGCTTGGTGAGCGCGTGCAGTTCCGATGACGCGAGTTCAGCGGGCGGTGCTGGCAGTGGCAACGCGGGAGGCGCCGGCAACAGCAGTTGCCCAGACGTTAGCGGGGACTGGGAAATTACCAACCACTGCGATGCGTCCCTGGTCGGAATGACGCTGAGCGTGACACAAAACACGTGCTCGCTCTCGTTTTCAGCTCCGTTCCAAGGTTTCAGCAGCAGCGTGACCGCAGACGGAAAGATCACCGTGAGCGGTCCTCAGACCTGCACGGGAACGGCGAGCACCAGCGCCATCTCGATGAACTGCACGCCGTCGAACTGCGTCGTAAAACTCGCTCGCTAGCTTCGTCAGCGCCAGGACCCCGGAGCGAGCAGCACCACGCGATCGACGACGCCGCTCAGCGCCGGCTGTGTCGACTGAACGCGCGCGGGGCGGTGACCCACTACTAGCGCGAGCAGCAAGGCACAACCCAAAGCCAACCCGACCGCCCCGAGCGAGCGCTCCAATTTCGATCCGGACTCTTGAAACACCGACGCGCACAGCACGAGCAACAAGCCGACCGCAACGCCAGCGAGACAAATTGCCAAACCGCTCATCGCTTGAGCACCGCTCAGGTGTACGTGTTGGCTGCCCAAACGCACCAACACCTGACAGACCACCAAGCTGAACACGGTAGCCATCATGGCGATGAGCGCGGTTTCTTTGGTATTCATGGACGTTCCGTTCGCGGTCCGGCGGCGCCGAGCTTGAATTCTCTCGGCTACATACGAGCAACATGCGTGCCACGTTTGTGTGGCGGCACAGCGCTCGAGGCAGGCCGCCAATCGATCTGACGGCAGATCCGTCCGCGCTCCGTTCTCGCGGAATTTGCGGCCGACTTTGCGCGTGCCGCCCATCCGGTCGTTCCAAACGCAACAAGCGACTGGCGCCCAATCATCGCCAGCCATGCCAACCGTGTCAGAGTGTGAGCCATCATTGTCAGGGGTGACACGTTGTCAATGTTGGAGAGTGGGCGATCGCGATCCGGCAACGCACCTCAAAGCAGCGCGCCGTTCTCGGCGCAGTGCGGAGACCCGCGGGGCGCGATCGATTTCGATCTCACGTCGGATTGGATACGGCGACGGTCACCCGTCGCATCGTAACTCCCTACAACCTCGAGGTTGTGGGCCTCGCGTGCGCGAGCAGGCAGTCCGCGCAAATGAGAACGGCCCCGCGTCTCACGACGACGGGGCCGAACTTCACGACCGCCGGAGTAACGCGCTCTCAGGCGAGAACCAACGGAAGCAACGTCTCCTTGGAATAGCGCCAAATCAACGAGGAGTTGTGCGATTGGAACGTGGCACCATTGTAGTAGGTGCGGTTTCGGCCCTGTAGGTCATGCAGGGAGCGGTAGAAACCGCGGGCGATGTCGTCGCCGTGGACGTTGAGTTCGAAGGGGACGTGACCACTGAAAGTTACGATGTCGAGCACGCGCGGAGCAGTTGGGAAGTAGGTCGGATCGCTCAGGCGACGGATTTGGTTGACGATCGTGGCCTTCACCTCGAAGTCGCTCAGCGGAACCGTGCTACCGAACTTGACGTTCCACAATCCGGGCACGAGCGTGGGATTGAGACCATAGACGCCCGGCAATTGCGGCAGATTGTACGCCGTGCGCTCGTTGCTGTTCGTGACCGACAAGCCCGCGGGCACACCGGACAACTTCAGAATGCCTGCGTAATAGGCGCCCGGACGGAAGCGGCGGAACAGCGATTCTTCCGTGCGATCGAGATCGAAGCCGCAGAAGTTGTCGAGCGTGGGCGGAGCGGTGACCACGAGCTTCTTGGCTTTGACCACGTAGCGGCCGCGCGGGGTCTCGACAGTCACCGTCACCCCATTCTTGTCGCGATCGACGTGCAGCACGTCCGCGCCGAACACGACATCATCACCCAAGAATGAGGTCGCGTTTTCATACAGGGTGCTGTTGCCGGTCGGGCACGCCATGAAGCCGCCGTCGAGGCCGAAGATCGAGCCCACGACCTGTGAGCTGAACAACTTCAGCGCGTAGACGGCCGGCATATTGAGCAGATCTCCTGCGCCCTGTCCGAACTGGAAAGCTGTGCGAACCAGCGCACCCAGGCCATACTTGGTGACGAAGTCACGAAACTTGAGCGTGAGATCGGGAGGCACCGGATTCGGCAGATTGAAGCTCGAGTCCAGATCGAAGTAGGTGGCTTTGAGCTGCTGCAGATACCCGTAGTAAGTCTGGAGTGCCGCCGCGGTGTCGGCAGGACTCGGCTCGGTGATGTTCTGGATCTTGCCGGTTCGGAAATCGAAATTCACGTTGGTACCGCCGAAGGCGCCCGGCGGAAGCGTGATGAGCGGTGTGCCGAGGCGCGCGAAGAAGTCGGTCACGACTGGCAGGCTGTGATAGACGACCACGCCAATGTCCGTAGGGATTCCGGTCGCGGGATCCACATACGTTTCCGTGTGACCGCCGAGGCGCTGCTTGGCTTCGAGCACGACTACGCTGCGCCCCGCGTCCTTCACCGCGACGGCGGTATACGTACCGGATGCGCCGCCACCGATCACGCATACGTCGCGCTCGATGACTTTCGTCTTTGCAGAGGCAGTGCGCGAGGACAGTCCAGCCGCCGCGAAGCCCGCAGCAGAGTACGACAGAAGCTTCAGCACATTTCTTCGGCGAAGACGCATCATGGGTGATCACTCCTTGGTTGAACGCGTACGAGGCCAGTCCCCCGAGTCGGCCTTCGAACCTTAGCAACCCTTTAGGTAGAACATAAGCCCAATCAACACAGCCGTGTTCCGAACGTACTAGTCCGACGGGCCTAACACTCTTGGCAGTGAATAAGCCGTCGATTGTCGCCACCGCTCAGCGACTACATCAACGGGGTTATCCTACACCTTGCCATTCGCGAGGCGTCCCGATGGCGCAAGCGTGTTGCCACAGTTGCCGACTTCGTGCTCGCCAATCAGCTCGCGTGGCGACTCGCTTCGCGACGAGAGCTGCGCGCGCTGAAACAACGGGGAACGTCACACGACCGGCACACCACACAATCCGAGGTGCAATGCAGGAACGCGATCGCCCCCTCTCGGAAACGATCGCGTGATTCAAAGCGTTGCAAGGATTGCGCGAAAACGCGGCGAACTGCGTTGGCTCACTGCGGCTTGATCGGCCGCATCATTTCGTTGTCTTCGTGCTCGAGCATGTGACAATGCCAGACGTAGCCAGGGCCTTGCGTGGCGTCGAAGGGGAACTTTGCCTTGTCTTGGGGAGTCCAGCGGACGAGGATGCGGGTAACGGTGAATGAGGGCGCGCTCACCGTGTCTTTCCAGCCGGTGTCTAGGCCCGTGGGCTTGTCTGTAGTGCCCGAGAGAAAGTCGGTGAGTGCGGGGTTGTCTGCCGGCTTTTCGAGCGGGAGCGTGCCGCCGTTGTTCGCCTTGTTCCACGCGTCGACGTACAGCGGCAGCCCCGTATTGTCGTCGAGTTTGAGCGCTTCGCGATTGAGCACCTGGAACTGAACGAGGTGCAGGTGAATCGGGTGCGACTCATAGGTGAGATTGACGATGTCCCATTCTTCCGTGGTACCGAGTTTGGGCGTCTCGTCAGCGGGGCTATCGAACATTCGACCGTTCAAGAAGTAGGCGCCATCAGACCCGGTGTTCAGGGTGACCGTGCGTGTCGTCGTGGACTCGAGTGGCTTGATCGTACTGAGGCCGTTGGCAAAACATTGGGGTTTCGGCTCTTCCGACGGTAGTTGGGACGTGTCGTTGGCTCCCGATGCTGGCGGGGGTTGCAGCGCACAAGTCGGCTTGGTTTGCGCCGGGAGAGCTTTGAACTGCACGACTTCTTTGTCGGCGTTTTTCAGCACGACAGTGCCGCCTTCTGGCAGCAACGAGAAGTCGATCACGATGTCCGCGCGTTCACCGGGCGCGAGCGTCAACGAGTCGGTGCCGATGGGGGCTGCGAGGTAGCCCCCGTCCGAGCCAATGAGCGTGAGAGTGGACGGTTCGCTCTTGGAGACTGGGAGTCCGGGGAGCGAGAGAGTGATGTCTTGGTTGTTGCCGCCGTTCAAGACGCGGAACCGGTAGCGCGCGCGCTCGACGTCCATTCTCGGCATCGCTTTGCCATTCACGACCATCGTGTCGCCAGCGAAGGAGCTCGTCCAATACGGGTAGGCTCCGCCGCCGCTAGTCGCGTACACGAGCTGCCCGTGGGTATCGAACGTCTTGTCTTGAATCACGAGTGGCATCTCGTGATCTCTGTCGGGCAGGGATGCGGCGTTCGAGTCTTTGTCGTCGCGGATGACGTACAAGCCCGCGAGCCCAGCGTAGACGTTGAGGCGTGTCACGCCCAGCGCGTGATCGTGGTACCAAAGCGTGGTCGCGGGTTGCGAGTTCGGGTACTCCGACGGAGTCGTTCGCAAATGCTCACCATGTTTGAGCGGATCGTAAGTGAACCATGCGTCGGGTGCGCCGTCCGAGTCAGAAGCAACCTCCAAACCGTGGATGTGCGTGACGATCGGCACAGGCGAGTCCGCGGCCGGATTGACGAAGCTACCGTCGAACGGGCCCGTCGGCTTTTTCAGTTTGTCTGGGTTCGCCCAATGTAGCGTTGGATCCATGGGAAAGAGATGCTTTTCCTTGATGGCGTTGCTCCAAGTCACGTGCACGGGCTTGTCACGCTTGACCTCGAAAGTGGCGCCAGGGCTGGTCCACACTTTCTTCGACTCGGTTTCAGCGTACGCGTGTGACAGTCCACCGTAGGCAAAGACCTTCGTCTTCGGGTAGCACTTCTCCGGCAGCATCTGCACGTCTTCCTGCTTCACGCTGACCTCGTATTCATCGTAGCCATCGTGGGGCGTGGGCGTGAATTCGCGCGGACGCTCCAAGACACTCTGCCATTTGATCTTGTCCGCGCTAATTGGGTCGCCTTCCTTCCAATCGCAGTCGTCCGCAGTACTCGAGAAGTTGGTGTCCGTGCCGGAGCCAATCGAGTTCGAGTCGAGATTTTCCTTCGGTGTGCCGGAGCCGGTCTTCCGTGTGGTCTCGGCGCCGCAAGCCATGAGCTGCAGTAGGACGAGCCCAATCGAGCCCAAGATCGAAATACGTGTACACGTCGTCATGATGCCTCCCAATTTCGGCGGCGCAGCGTGCGGCCGTCCTGAGCACCGTGTTGCATGCTCGAAAACTGGGTGAGCCCAGCGGCGACGAGCGCGAAGCTCGAAAAGCGTTCGACGCTCGACCCGTTTTCGTGGCGATGCACACGGGACAGACCGAGGTATCCACATGCACGCTCACGCGAAGGTCTGCATCATTTCTGCGACTTTGATGGCCCTCTCCGCCTGCGCCGGGGAAGTTCACGAAGAAGCAGGGCCTGCCCCACGCATGGCAGGCAACGAGCCCCCGAACACGCCCAAAGGTGGCGCCTCGGCGGGCATGTTCGGCAAAGCGGGCGCTTCGTCCGCCGGTGCAGCGGGGGGCACGCTCAACGCGGGCGGCACGAGCGGCTCCGTCGGGCCGAGCACCATGACCGGCGGTGCGGGTGCAGGAAGCGGCGGCTCGAGTGGAGCGGGCGCGAGCGCCGCGATGACTGGCCACGGCGGCACTGCGGGAGCCGACGGATCCGCGGGTAAGAACTCGACCTCGACGGATTGCGAACCGCTCACGCAGGTTCGAATCAACGGCATGTGCATCCCGCGCGTGGCCGAATTCGATGTCGCCCAGAAGCCGACGACTATCGTGACCGGTTCGGACGGACAAATCTGGATCGACGACGAGGGCAACAATCAACTCGTTCAAATCGACAAGAATGGCAAAGTCACGTACCGCATCGACGTCGGGGCCGGCTCTGCTCCGCGAACACTCGCGGGCGGCATGGGTGACGCAGTCGTTTGGTATACCGATGCGCAAGCCAAGGCGTTGGTCAAAGTGACCAGTGGGCTGCAAAAGTCGCCTTACGACCTTGGTTTTCAGGCTGCTGGCATCGCGGTCGCCGGCAGTGACGAGGTGCTTCTCACCGAGTTCAATCAAGGCGTCTATCGAGTGCATCCCGGTAAGGACACGACCAAGTGGCCGTGCGAACCAAGCAGCTTGCTCGCGATCAGCTCAGACAAAAACGTGTGGTTTCAGGAGGGGGCGCTACTCGGGCGAATCGTGCCCGATGTGGAGAAGCAAGACTTTGCCACTACCGATAGCTTCGCCACGGACTTGTGCGCAGGTCCAGACTCGGCGATCTGGTTCACTGACGGCACGCTCCATCAAATTGGTCGCATGGGGCTCGACGGCGTACTGTCGAGGACGTTCGATTTACCCATTGCGAGCGGCCCGCTGCACATCGTCTCGGGTCCAGATGGCGCGCTCTGGTTCACCGAGCAAGGCGCGAACAAGATCGGTCGCATCACCACCAACGGGGTGCTCACTCACTATCCAGTCCCGTCAGCCAACGGCGACTTGGACTCGCTGACCGTCGGTACGGACCACAACCTCTGGTTCACCGAGACTTCGGGCAAAGTGGGCCGCTTGATTGTGGATACGACCCCATGACGGGCAGCAGATCGCGTTTTGCATCCTGCGCGCTCGGGCTCGTTCTTTTCACACAGATGCTCGGTTGCGCGCCCGACGGCTCAGCCAATGGCACCACCCTTGAGGGTGATCCTGAATCCGTTTGCGGCAGAACCAGCAAGCTTCAAGACGTCGAGAGCTACGACGGCAGTTTTCCTTTACCCACGGCGTTCGTGAATCGTCATCGCCTCGCGGTCGGCCTTTTGCGCTGGAAGACCGACTTGGCCGACCGCTACTTCGAGCAGCACGGCAACGTGCAGGGCGTCGGCTGGTGCAGTGGGACGCTGATCGCGGACGACTTATTCCTGACTGCTGGTCACTGTCTCGATCCCGAAGATAGCGCCAGGTGGCAGCTCCCGCGCGAAAAGGACGGGCTCCCGCTGCGACCGGCCGAATTGGCGCGTGAGTTCGTGGTCGAGTTTCGCTTCGAAGCCACGGATCTGCCGCCGGAGGAGCTCAGCTACATGAACATCGCCGAGGTGGTGCGTTTGGAGGAGCATCGCAATCAGGGGGTCGATTACGCGCTCTTACGTTTGAGCGGTGGTGCCGGCGTGAACAACGGCGTGGCGCGTCTTTCAGCCATTGATTCGAAGCCCGGCGTCCCGATCGCGATCTTGCAGCATCCCGGGGGTGATTTGATGAAGGTGGGTGCGGGCTCGGTTGCGCGCTTGCTCGGCCCGAAGATTACGTACGCCACGATTGACACCTTGGGCGGCTCGTCGGGCTCGGGGATCTTGGACGCGACCAGCGGCAAGTTGGTCGGCATTCACACCAATGGCGGCTGCACCTCGAGCGGTGATGGTGAAAATTCCGGCGTCACGATCGGCGCGCTCCTCGGCGCTTCGGATACGATGCGAAAACTGGTCGACCGCTCGCGAGATTTTTTGGTCGGTGATTGGAATGGAGACGGGCATGACGACTTGGGCGTGTTCGTCGACGGCTGCCTGTATCCTGACGCGGACCGCGACCGAGCCCCCGACGTCAACTCGAGGCTCTGTCCGGCTGAGCCGAATGCAGACCAGTATTTCGCGGGAAACTGGGGTGGTCCGGGGCCGAGCCAATTGGGATGGCGGCTCGGCAACTGCGTGTTCCTCGCCAGCAGCTCCCCACAACCATTGTGCTTCGAGCCGCCATTCGAAGTGTTGATCGCGGATTGGGATGGGAATGGACGGTCCGATCTGGGCATTCGCAAAGGCCGCTGTCTCGAATTCGACACCAATCTCGACGGCGTCCTCGACACCCCTGAATACTGCGTGGGCAATGGCGCCGCCGAGGACGAATACCTCGCAGGTCGTTGGGACGGCGCTGCACGCGCGAGCATCGCAATCAGAAGAGGCAACTCGGTCTACTTCGATTTGGATCGCGACGGCGCGCTCGAGCCAGCGCCGCGCGTGTACGGCGGCGGCGGTGATGAAGACCAATACCTCGTGGGTGATTGGGACGGCGACGGACGCACGGATCTCGGAGTGCGCGAAAACACGCTCTGCCGTTTGAACCACGACGTGTCAACGGGCCTTCCGGATGAAGAGCGCTCGTACGACGACTTCTGGAGCAAGCCGTAGCGCTCACCCGTTTATCGCCCGCTCTACACAATACGAAGTGTTCTCTGAGTTTGCGGCAAAGCCGCACTGAAAGCGAGACCACACCATGAAACGATCATCAGCAATGAAGGCTTTGTATCTGGCTTCGGCCATCGGAACGACGATGTTGCTCGGCTGCTCGGGAACCGACGGCAGTGATGAAGCTCCGCACCAAGCGGGCAAATCCGGCGCCGCGGGCGCCAAATCCGTGTTCGGTGGCCTCGCGGGCGCAGCCACCACGAATGCGACCGCCGGAGCGGGCGGCGCGGCTTCAGCGACCACCGCGACCGCCGGTGCAACAGCGGCGGGAGCGACGGCAGCGGGCGCAGGCTCGGGCGGAACCGCGGGCGCCAGCGCGCTGCCTAGCGCGGCGGGCTTTGCGAACGCGGGGCGTGACAGCATTGGCTTCGGCAACTTTGCGGGCAACTCGGGCAACGCGGGCTTCGGCACCGTGATCCGAACGGACGATGGCTTTGGTGGCACCGGGAACGTGCAGATCTCGTTCGGCGGGAGCAACGTCCAGATCAACTTCGGCGGCGGCGACGGATGGAGCCTCGGCGGCATCGGCGGAGCTGTATTTCGGATTTCGCCTTGATGACTCGCGATTCGGCGAGAGGCAACCGTCGCTACTAAACCCCCGCGGTTCCTCTCGCCAGTCAATTGGACATCGGGCAAGTCGTTTGCACGTCGTTGAACTCGGCGCTGCTGAACATCATGCAAACCATCCCGTCACTACAACGCGCGCTCGACCCGCAGTCCAACGCGAACCACTGGGTCGCAGCTTGCCCGCCCGTGTTTTCGAGCCCACCATCGAGGCACGGGCAAGCGTGCCAGCATGCAATCGCAGGCGGTGCACACGGGCCTGCGTCGCTACAATCGGTAGGGTACGTAACGCCGTCGGTACCGCAAAACTCCGATGACCTGCCCAAGCAAGAACACGCGATCAACGACGTTCCGCCTGCTTCGCCGATGAAGATGGTGCCCGCGCCGCCACCGGAGGCGATGAATACTCGCCCGGCACCGCCCACCTGCGGGAAGTCTTCCGTCGTGACGACGCCGCCGCCCCCTGCGATCGTCGGTGAGCGCGCGCTGGTTTGTGCGCTAGCGCTGCCGCCGCTCCCTCCCGGGGTGCTCCCTGCACTGGTCGCCAACGCGCCTCCCGCGCCCGCACCATCCAGCGCAGCGACGACCACGTGCTCCATTGAGCAAGCCGTAAGAGTGACGAATCCAACGAGCCACATCGCTTTTTGCATCTGACGATCACCTCGGCGTCGGGTCGAAGCCGACGCCGACCTCGAGAGTTCCACCAGGACAAAGGGAGCAACTGGTGCTCGCTCCGCTCTGCCCCCCCACTTCATAAGAAGTCGTTCGCAACGGCACGCGCACATCTGCACCGAGGGCAACCCACGCGGGACCGAAGGGCAATTCCAAGCCGCCCGCGGCGACCGCATAGGCCCGCTGAAAGTCTTGCCCTGCGAGCGCGTGTGCCTGCGGTTGCTCGTCAATGATGGTCGCTTGGGCGTGTCCGAACAACAGCCCGAGTCCCCCTTCGAGCCGGACGCGTATGCGGCTAGGATCACTCGAGATCCATCCGCCGCGCAGTTCACCCGTCGCGCCGTTCAAGTGCACACGCGCGGGCGGCAAACCGAAATCAGTAGGGATGAGGTAGCGAACTGCGGCGCGCAGTGAAAGCCGACCGCGGTACTCGAACGCGAAGAACGCGCCCACCTCTTGCAGCCAGCCCTCGGTACCCGAGCTGTGCGTCATGCCGCTCGCGCCGACACCGAGCAAGAATTTAGGCGGTGCGGCGCGCTTCGACGAGCGATGTTGCGCCGGCTCTGCCGAGTCACGCGCGCTCACGGGACTCGGGGCCACGACGGGCGCCGCCGTGGCCGGGGCAGGCGACGCCTCTGGTTCCCGTTCCAACGCAGCGATCAGCGACTCACGCGACGACTGTTGCTCGTGTAACCACAGCGCGCGCGCCGAGGAATGCGCCACTTCCGCGAGCGTTTCGCCGCCCACTTCGTCGAGCCCCGAATCGAGCCGCACTTCGCGAAACAAGTAGCGAGCTTGGCCGTCTTGCTCGGACATCGCGAGGTACACCCGCGCGTCACTGCGCTCGGTCACGCGGATCCAGACGTACACCGTGTCAGCGCGTTGCGGGACGAGCACGGCGCGTTGATCGAGTTCGTGCTCCTCGCGCAGCACGACCGCAGTTTCAGAGGGAAAAAGACTGTGAATCCGCTCGAACAGCACTGGATCGCGGTCCACGTCGCCAAGCATCGCGACTTCGACGCGATGGATCGATTGACTCTGTTCGTCTTCGATCGCGCCCGCGCCGGACGCGGCATACGCCGATGGTGCAGCAACGCACCAACCGCTGATCGAGCAGCAGCAGAAGAACCAGACGCGCCATGCTCTAGTGCGAATCATGCAATGCTCGGGCTCGGGCGACCTCGGCGTAAGGGGAATCCGGGAATTCGCGCAGCAGATCACCCAGAGCTTGCTGGGCCGCCGAGCGATCACCGAGGTTGGTCGCGATTTCGGAAATGCCCCACAGCGCCTCGGCGCGGAGCGCGCCGCCACCGCTCGCGAGTGCACGGTATTGCGCGAGCGCCCGCTCGGGCTGCTTGGGTTGCAAGTATTTGCCGAGCGCCAAACGCGTCGGGCCGACTTCGCGCGAGTTCGGATAAAGATCGAGCAGCAGCTCGTACAGCACCGCAGCCTCACCCACGCGACCTTGACGGCGTAGCGAGTTCGCCCGCGCAAACAGCTCGCTCGCGGTCCCTGGCGAAACCGCCCTGGTTTCGGAAGCTCGGGGCGCCGACGCGGCTGGCGTCGGGATCGGCACGATTGAATCGAGTGACACGACGTCCGCGGGCGGCTCGGATTGGGGTGGTGCGACCGACAGCGATGGCTGCTTTTTTCCGGCCTGCTTCGCATTGTCGACGACCTTCGATTGAGCCGTCGGTGCGGGTGGCGCCGGTGTTTTGCGAGGCAGAGCGCCGCCCAACCAAGCGCCGGCCAAGCCTGCAATCAAGAGCACCGCCGCGGCTACGAGCAGCATGACTGTGCGGCGCTTGATGGGCAACCTCACGGGAGCCGCCGATTGTGCGCGGATCACCGCGAGCGCGCCGGCGTTGATGCGCGCGAGCAGCACGTCGTCACCCGGACGAACGCGACTCTCGCGCTCGAGTTCGGGCAGGATCTGGCTCATCAAGCGGACCTCGAGCGAAACCTCGATGCTCTCGCTCAAGCGGCGTTGCTCGTCCAGCGTCAGCTGTTCACGCCGACACCGAATCAGCAAATCAGTGGGGTCGAGGTGGCTGATGCTCATGCCATCTCCTCCACCAAATCGCGCAGTCTCGGATCGGCCTGCGCGTGCGCAACCAATGCGGCCTTGGCGCTCCGCAAACGACTGCGCACGGTCTCGAGCGGAGCGCCGCAAATCGACGCGACCTCACTCATCGTGTAACCGAGCACACAATGCAGCGCGAGCGCCTCGGCCTGTGGAGCTGGCAACGCATCACACAGTTCACGCGCGAGCTGCACGCCCACGCGCGACGCCACCAGCGCGTCGGGAGCCGCGCCCTCTCCTGCCGCTTCATCGGCTTCGAGCTCGGTCGCGAGGCCGTGATTGCGCTTGGCTGCGCGTTGCCGCCGCCGCGCGTTCATCGCGGTGCGCAACGCGACACGGGCCGCAAAATGCCGAATCGAAGACTCACCGCGGAAGCGCTTCAGCGCGTTGACGAACTCGACCGCGCACTCCTGCGCGACGTCCTCCACGTCCGGATGAGAGCCGCCAATCACCCGCCGGACCACGCGCAGGATATTGGGCGTAACCGTGGTGAGCAGCGTTCGCAACGCGGCGACGTCACCGTCGACCGCGCCACGAGCGAGCGGCAAAAGCTCATCCTCCGCCCGGGGGCCGGGCTGAGGCGGAGCGCTGCGAAGAGGCAGAGCGCGTAACATCCGCGAAGATCAGTGTAAGCCATTTTAAAAATGGGTGAGTGCGGACGATCGCATTTGTGAATTGCCGATCGCGCACCAACACTTCTGCGAGCGCCGATCGATACGTAGTGAAAATCCGCGGTTTCAGCGCTCCCCGCGGCACTTTGCCGGTGCGAAATTGCGGCCAGTCGCGCGCCTCGACCAGTAACTCGAAGGGAGTGCAAACTAGAAGTTGTCACTCACGAGTTGCACCCAGACCTCTCCTCGCTCAGTGTCGAGCTGCCCTTTCAGTCGGTGCGAGCCACTCGGTTGTCCGGGAATCGCGAGCCCGCTACCAGCGGACGATTGCAGGCGCGCCCCGAGCCAATTCCCAGTGGACGGCTACCGCGGCGCGCCACACCACGAATGCATCCGCGACTCGTCCGCCGATACCCGGCGTGCAGGTCGCGAACGAGATGAGCGCGGTGCTACGTCTCAAATATTGGTGAGTGGGCGATCGCGGCCCGGCAACGCACCTCGAACCGCCCGCTGTTCCCACCGAAGCACGCGCCCCAAGGCGCGCAATCGCGTCGGAAGATGGGCCAAACGACGGCTCCGCGAACCCAAATCCTTCGCGGAGCGACTCGCTATTCGTTGGCCCCCTCCCCTCTCTCTTCGTCCGCGCCGCCGAAGGCTAAGTGCGCCGCGACGTGTTGCGGCACCATCAAAAAAAAATCCCGATGGTGGGTCACTTTTCTGAGGCTTCATCGCATTTCCTCCATGTTTTGAAGGCCCGTGGCCATGACCATCACACGGTCAAGCCCTCGACCGAGCACGGTTGGACCAGGATGCTTGCCGGAATATTTG
>Ga0164241_10001063_pt1 | contig 37927 bp, 38 predicted proteins | sample OricomyardsoilBY_FD_108780 | JGI IMG/M metagenome (GOLD analysis project Ga0164241, IMG submission 108780) | Backyard soil microbial communities from Emeryville, California, USA - Original compost - Back yard soil (BY) | ecosystem: Environmental > Terrestrial > Soil > Unclassified | place: USA... | reverse complement strand
GGGCGGTGCGGAGCAGGATGTTCCAATGTCTACGATCAGCGGGAGCGACGATGGCGTCACCTCGATATCGCCGGCCTTCGGGTAGTGCTGCGCTACGGCATGCGTCGAGTCGACTGCGCGGAAATCCGCGATCTGCTGGTATCGGGTCAAGTCGACCGCGTCGCAGCCGGCGGCGGCCTGATGGTCGCGCATTCGGTGGCGCTGGCAGGGTTCTCAGAGCCCCGCCCCGCGAGGTCGGTGAAGCAGCTGGGCGGAAAGTCTTCGGGGGAAGCCGCGCAGACCACGTCGAAGTAGTCCATGCACAAGCCTTCGAGGCTGGGCTCTACTGCAGGGGCACTGCCCTCGCCGAGCGAGCCCAAGCATTCGCCGAGCTCGGGCGCACCGCCAGCAGAGCTTGAAGGCGCGTTCCGCTGGTGCGCGACAGCGGCTCCTCACTGACCCGCTCGGGTGCGCACCGTCATGGTCTCATTCGGATCCCCCTCGCGATACGAGATCTGAATGTGGTCGACCACCCCGGGGATCGAAAGCGCCCAAAGTGCCTCGACCAGGTCCTCGGCGTGCTCGGGATCGTCGAGACGGGTGTACGGCACGCTCAGTGTGCCGCCGACGGGGATGAGCTCGACGTGTCGCATATGTCCTGCGTAGACGTAGTACGTCGACGTCCCGCCGCCGTGCCGCTCGACCACGAATCCGTCCCGCTGCAGCCGTTCGGTCGACATGCTCCTAGTGTACTCCTGGGAGCGAAGTGGGTCATGAGAGCAAAGCGCGCTCTGCCGCAGAAAAGAATACCTGTGCGCTCCGGCCACGAACGTTGAGGTTGCCGCGTCCGACCGCCACCGGGACGACGGAATGCGCGTACCCACAGTTCCGGTCTCTTGCTCGGTGCCACCCCTTCTACCGCGTTTATGGCAGCTGCCCTCGCTTTGGAGGCGTTCGCCCGCGAACTAGCGCGACGGCAGCCTGGCTTTCGAATACGTTATGGGCTCACACAACCCGGAAGAAGGCAGCACCATGGGCGACAAGTCACCAAAGGCCAAGGACAAGAGCAAGAAGCAGGACGCTGCCGTCAAGAACCAGAAGAAGAACGTCGCCTCGAGCAAGGCTGGCGCCGTCAACGCTGCCTCGAAGAAGGCGAAGTAGGGCGGCCGCCGAGAGGCAGACGAGACAGGGACGAAGCAGACGCTAGTCTACGGCTCTGGCCCGAAGCTGGCGACGAGACGAAGCCGGCTCGAGCGACGCGAGTCTCCGCGGAAGCGCGCAGCTTGGTCCCGCCGATCCTTACGGACACGGCCGAGCAAGCGACGGCGAGCTGAAGTCGCACGCTGCGTCACTCGCGACTATCGCGTCACCCGACGGTGCCTTCAAGAACGGGTTCCGCGCTCCGGATACCGACCTGCGGCGTCGTTCAATCGCTGGCGCCGCCGTTCGCGGCTCCGCCGCCGTCGGTGCCGTCCTCGCGCGCGCCGCCCTCGCCGGTGACTCCGTCGTCCCCGCAATCTCCGCCGTTGCCGGCGTCCGCTCCGCCAGCGCAGCCGCTCGCGCTGGCGCCGCCCTCACCGCCGGCCGAAGCGCTGAGCCCGCCGTTGCCTGCTTCATTGCCGGCGCTGGTGCCGCCGCCGCCGGTGGTCCCGCTGCCGCCGGTGGTAGTGCCGCTGCCGCCGGTGGTGCCGCCGCCGTTTTCCGGCGCTTCCTCACCTGGGTATCCACCCTCGCCCAGATAGAAGGGGCCGTCGGGAACGAATGAAGGGTTGGGCGCGGTGGTGGGGTGCGGATCGAACATGAGCTGGTTGTATTCGGGCAGCTGGCAGCTCGGAATGCCTTGCCAGCAGTGCTCGCCGTCGAAGAACAGCTCTACCGGCACGCAGCCACAGCCGCCGCAGCAAGCGGTGCCTACGATCACCCGCTCGCCACACGCAACGGGTGCTGTCGCGCCGGCGAAGCCTTCGAACTCACAGGCGACGCCGGTGGAGTCGACGCCACAGGTCACCTCCGCTTCGGCGCATTGCGAGGTGCAGGTGTCGTCCAATTCGCAGGACGGGTGCACGGGCGTGTCGTCGGCGGGAGGCGCGACGTCGCCGGCTTCCTCTTCGTCGTCCGAGTGAGCGGGGGGGTTCGAGCTTTCCGACTTGCTGGGACGGTTGCTGGTGCCAGCGGCGTCAGTGGTGCCAGCGCTCGTCGTCTTGCCGGCGCTGCTCGCCCCGCCACCGCCGCGCGGGGTGTCCGCCGCATCGGTCGAGCAGGCGCCCAGAACGACGAGAGTGGGAACCAGAAAGAACCTGCGCCAAGCCATGAGCCCACGGCGTTGCAAGGTTCGTGCACGCGGGCCGGGAGGTCGCGAGCAGTGGCGCTTCACGACGAAGCGAGCGCGTGTGGGGCACGACTGCTGGCCTCGTGGGTCGCTGTTTACAACCCCGGCCGGTTAATACCGGGGTACGAGAACAGGCCCGCCCAAGGGAGCCTCGGCCAGCCGCGCCGCGATGCGACAAAAAGGAGGCGCCGCCGGGCTTCGCTGTCCTTTCGCCACACGACGGCGGCGAGCGCTGGGGCGCCGCGGCGCGAGACGAGAAGCGATGACAGACAGCTCGGCTCAGGCTGCGACGCGTCGCCGCTAATCGGATCTGGCCCTGATTGTCGCCCATCCGCTGGCAGGCATGTCGAGCTGCAGCTTCTTGCCTCCGATCGCCACGATCGTCGACTTCGCGGCTCCTGAATTGAACAAGATCGTCACCAAGCTGCCGTCGGGGTTTTTGAACGCGAGCGCGTCGCCCCCACTCGTGCCGATCACGCGGGCGCCCGGATCCACGAACGCAGAGATGTGGCGGAAGACGTAGAACGCGGGCGTCACGATCAACTGCTTCGACGCGCGGTCCACGACCAACAGCGCGTTTTGCGGCCAGACCAGCTCACCGATGCCCACCCCAACCGAGTCCAGGATCATGTTGCTGGTGAAATAGGCATTCACACCGCCCGCGATCCAGTCACGAATGAATTCCCAGCTGGTCAAAGCATAGAGGTGATCGTTCGGCGCCGCGGTCGGGTTGAAGAGGTCCCACGGCAGATTGCCGACGTTGTGGTTATCCTGCCAGACCGGCAGCCCGGTGGGCTTCACGCTCGCCAGCAGCCCGAGCCCCTGCCACTCGAAGCCGAATCCTTTGACGTAAGCCATGCTGGTGGCGTCGCTGGTCACGGCCGTGATCATTTCGAGGGCGCGACCGCTATGGTCATCCTCCGAGAGCGAGCCGAGGAAGATTTGCGCTTTCACGTCGTGGGCGGCAAACATCGGCCCTAGGTGGCCGCCGATCAGGTGGGTCATCGCGCTCGCGCTCCAGATGCACGATGGAAAATCGAGCCCCAGGTTTGGCTCCTTCTGCGGGTGCACGACCTCGATCGGAATGCCCTGCTTGGCATACTCCTCGACGAATCGCGTCAAATAGAGGGCGAACGCCTCGAGGGTGGCGTCGTCTTCGTTCATGGTGCCGCCGTCGAAAGCGTTGTTGCTTTTCATCCACGTCGGTGGCGTCCACGGGCTGGCCCAGAGGTGCAGCTCGGGTGCGGCGGCCAGCGCCGCCTTGATATAGGGGATGAGCTTTTGCTTGTCGCGCTCGATCGAGAAGCCTGCCATCGACGTGTCGCCAGGTGATTCGTCGAGCGTGTAGCGGTCGATGGCGTAGTCGCTGGCGCCGATCGGCACTCTGCCGTAGGTGAAACGCAGCCCGTCGCGGCCGAAAAGCAGGCCCAGCGCTGCTTGCTGGTCGCTCGGTGACAACACCGACAGGGCGTCGCCGCTCCTCTCGCTGAAGGTGCCGCCGAATCCGACCCAGGGTTGAGCCACGACGCGGTCGTCGATGGTGACGTCCGCCGTGCCGCTGCTCAGCTCGGTGAGCTGCCCATCGGTCTTCCAATACGCGTCACGCGTCGACGTCACGAGCGTGAGCGGCGGCGCTGCCGGTACATCTGCAGGTACATCGATCTCGCCCCCTGCCGCTCCCCCCGTGCCTGCTTCTGTTCCAGGGCGCCCGCTTCCACTCCCGGCGCCGCCGCCGGGCACGAAGGAGCCGGTCGCGCCCGCCCCCGCAGCGGTAACTACCCCCACCTCACCCGCGTTGGCCGAGTTGCCCGAGTTGCCCGAGTTGCCCGAGTTGCCCGAGTTGCCCGAGCTACCCGCATTGCCAGCGCCGCTCGGGTCGGTCTGCGCGTGCTCCGAGCAACTCGCGCTCACCATCGCCAGCAATCCCAGGATCGGTAGTAGCTTGATTGTTCGCATCGTCGTCCCCTGCGCGCGCCAGACTACCGGCTTCCATCCGCCAACGGAAATCTTCCTGGACCGCGGCCCCCGCCGCGAGCAAGGCCCTCGCTTTTTCGAATCGAATGAGCGACCACTCTGGAATCGTGCCGCGAAAGTGCTCGCGCGCCGACAGGCTGCCCAAGCCGCGTCTCGATCACCCCGCGTTGTCAGCTCGCCTGACGATCAGTTCCGGCGCTGGTGACCAACGCACGCTCGGGGTGTCGATATCCCAGGCTCGAAATTGACACCATCCGTTGGCTCGGCGTCGGTGAGGCTGCGTTTCCGGAACCACCTCCACGACGCTCTCGGTCAACGCGAGAAGTTCTGCACCGCCCAGACCTTGCCCGCCATCGTCGTGTAAAATCCACACGCGACTTTCGTCACGCCTGCATCGGTCATGTTGATGAAGTGCCCACGGCCCGAGGCTCACCCAAAATGTCGAACCTCGCGCTGCTGAGATTCTCGACCTTAGCCGCGCGCCGTGCCGCGCACGCGCGGCAAGAGCTCGGCAAAGTTACAGGGTTTGGTGCGGCTATCGAGCTGCGGCAAGATGATCTTCTCCAGCGCCAGCTTCACGGCGCCGGTCGAGCCCGGCAGCGCGAACACCAACGTGCCGCCGCACAGCGCCGCCTCGGCGCGCGATTGGATCGTGGCGGCGCCAATGTCGGCATACGAAAGATAGCGGAACAGCTCACCAAAACCGGGGATCCACTTGGTGACGAGCGGCGCGAGCGCATCGGGCGTGACGTCGCGCGCGGTGATGCCGGTGCCGCCGGTAGCGAGCACGACGTCGACTGACTCGTCAGCGATCAGCTCCGCGAACGTCGTCCGCAGCAGGCTCAGCTCGTCGGGCACGATTTGGCGATGCGAAAGCACGTGGCCCGCGGCCTGGAGCGCTTCGGCGATGAACCCGCCGCTTTTGTCGGTTTCGAGCGTCCGGGTGTCGCTCACGGTAAGAACGGCGATGCGTAGCGGAGAAAGCGTGGACACGGGCGGCGAAGGCTAGCACTTTTGCGCCATGTCACGCCGCGCCGCCGGCCAGGTCTTGCTGCTGCTCCTGAGCAGCTGCGGGCGCTCGCCGCCCGCCCCGGTACCGGAGCTACCCGCCCCGCACCGGCTCAGCTCGCCGGCGAAACCCACCGCCGTGCCACCGAAGGCGCTCGCTGCTGTGCCGAGCGGCGAGGCAGCGCCGGCAGCTACGAGCATCGCCCCGCCGCCGGCCCCGCCGCGCCGCCGCTTCGCCGGCGGCGGCGTCGGCAGCGTGAGCGGACGGCGCGGCATCGTGACGTCGAGCGAAGCCCAGGCGACGCACGCCGGCGTGGCGATGCTCACCCACGGCGGCAACGCCGTCGACGCCGCCGTTGCGACAGCGTTCGCGCTCGCTGTCACGCATCCGAGCGCCGGCAACCTCGGCGGCGGCGGCTTCATGCTGGTGCGCGCGGCGGGCGTCACCGCTACCACCACCGCCATCGACTTTCGCGAGACCGCGCCGACGGCGCTGACGCGAGCTGGCTTCGAGCGCATGCAGCGCGGTGGCGCGAAGGGCGGCGCCGCCGTCGGCGTGCCCGGTAGCGTGGCGGGGCTTCTGCTGGCCCACGAGCGCTTTGGCAAGCTCACCCGCCAAGAAGTGCTCGCCCCCGCCATCACCCTCGCCCGGGACGGCTTCGTGCTCGGGCGTCGTCAAGCCGAGCTCTTGGCCGCCAGCTACGCCGCCCTCGCGAAGGACGCCACGCTGGCCAAGCGCTTCGGCAAAGACGATAAGCCGAAGGCTCAGGGCTCGCGCATCGTGCTGCCGGAGCTGGCGGCGGCCCTCGAGCGGATTCAAAGCGAGGGCGCGGCCGGCTTCTATCGTGGCGTGACCGCCGACGCTCTGACGCGCGCGCCAGGCTCGCTGCTCCGTCACGTCGATCTCGAGGGCTACCGTGCCGCCGTGCGCACGCCCTTGCGCTCGACGTACCGGGGACTCACCATCGAAACCATGCCCCCGCCGTCGGCGGGGGGGGTCGCGCTCACCGAGATGCTGGGCATGCTGGAGCTGATGAAGGCGCACGAAGCTCACGGCGCGCAAGAGCTGCACCTGTTCCTCGAGGCGTGCCGCCGCGCGCAGGCCGAGCGACGCTTCGGCGTGAGCGATCCCGACGCGCTCGACGAGGCCACCCTCCAGGCCGCGCTAGCTCGCTTCGCGGCTCCGCAGCGCCTGCTCGACGCCGCCCCCATCGACCCCACCCGGGCCACTCCATCGCGGCAACTGACGCGCCTATTTCCCGACGCGTTCCCGGAGTCCGAGCAGACGACGCACCTCGCCGCCGTCGACGAATCGGGCATGGTCGTGAGCCTGACCACGACGCTGTCGGCGTCGTTCGGCGCCAAGCTCACGGCGCCCGGCACCGGCATCGTGCTCAATAACTCGGTGGCCTCCTTCAGCCGCACCGGCCAGAACCAGCCCGCGCCCGGCCGCCGCACCACGAGCTCGATGGCGCCGACGCTGGTGCTCGACGGCGGGCAGGTGGTGCTGGTGCTGGGCACGCCCGGCGGCGACACGATCCCGAGCACGATCGTTCAGGTTCTACGTCAAGTGGTGGATCACGGCTTGCCACTCGCGGGAGCCGTAGCGGCGCCGCGCGTGCATCAAAGCTTTCTGCCCGACCGCGCGCGTTTCGAGACGCGGCGGCCGATCGAGCCGGCGCTGATCGCGGCCCTGAAGGCGCTCGGCCATGACCTCGCCGGCTCGCACTTGGCGATGGGCGACTCCAACGATCTGCTGCTCGAAGACGAGCTAGCTTACGGCGTCGCCGATCCGCGCGGCGGCGGCTTGGCCGAAGCGGTGCCGCCCTGATCTAGCGCCGCCGCTACGAGCAGCGGTTGAAGACGACCGGCGAGCACACCTCGCGCAGCACCCCCGGCGCGTTGAGCTCGCGCACGTACACGCCGCTCTGCTCGTCGGCGGGAGCGCTCGAAATTTCGACCGGCTTGGGGATCACGCTGTGCGGCGCCATCGTCAGCACCTTTTGCACGACCGGAGCGGGCTCGGCCAACACCGGCGGGGGGCTGAGCGGAATCAACAGCGGCGCAGGGGTCACCAACGGCGGCGCCGGCATGGGTGAGTCGTGAGCGGCGGCCGGCATCGACGTCAGCGCCGCCACCGTGATTTGCGGACCTTCGCTCTCCGGCACCATCGAGACAGGCGTCCTGTGGACCGACGCGGGCGGCTCGACTTCGGGCGAGCTGACAGCGGCGGTCGGCATCACGCTCGAGACGTGCCCGCGATCGTCGCGCTCACCGTCCCGCTCCGACTCGGGCTCGGGCTCCGACAACCCGCCGGATTGAGCCAAGCGCGCCATGGCCGAGAGTTGACCATCGCTAGGCGGCTCGCTCGGATCGCGGCGCGGGCTGAGGCTGGCGGCGGCGGGCGCATAGCTCGGCACCTCGACGCGAATCACCATCGGACCGCGCGTCGACGGCGGCGGCTCCGAGATGCGGGGCTCCGAGATGCGCGGCAGCAGCGACTCGGCGGGGGGTAACATGCCGAGCAGGCCCGCCGCGAACGGCTCGATCGGCGGCGCGACCGAGGTGTGCATGGTGGTCCGATCGTATTCGGGCACCACGCTCGGGGTAGGAGGCAGCTGACCATCGCCCTCCACCGTCATTCGCTCGCGGCCCTCGGCCTTGAGGTGCTCGCCGTCGGTGTCGATGCTGGCCTGAGGCGGCATACGCGGCGACAGTCCGCGCATGAAGCGCAGCTTGATCCACAGCTTGGTCGCGATCGGCAAGACAACGGCCCAAACCACGCTCAGCAGCAGCGGCGCGAGCAGGGCCGAAAACCCGGTGTTGCCCGAGGACCAAGCGCTGACCACGGATCCGATCAAGCTCAGGATCACCACCGCGGCGGCGCCGCTCAAGGCGCTCGGCGGCAGGCGGTACGTCGTCTTGAACTCCGCGAACTCGTCTTCGCAGAGCGAGCACCACTCGTCGGTACCCACTTGATGATTCGGACACACGTGGCCACCGCAGGCCTGACACACGTTGCCGTAGCTTCCGGTGCCGCACACGACACACGCCAGCTTGTTCGGAATGTCTTTCTTGACCTGCTCGGACGCGGGCCGGATCGATCCGGGGGGATCGGTATCGGTCGGCATGATCGAGCCGTGCGTCGGCGCGATGCTGGTTCTCGACGCGCGCGGCGAGATCGAGCCGCGCGGGCGCAGGGAGTGAGGCACCTCGAGCCGTGGATCGGCGGCTTCCAGCTCGGGCTCACCGTGCGAGCGCGCCTTGCTCCGATCGCGCAGACCCGCCAGGTCGTGCCACATCGCCGCCATTTGCGGCTCGGAGATATCGAGATATTGCGCGGCTTCGCTGGCCGCCACCAGCGCGATGCCCTCTTCGTCTTGCCGTCGCCCGAGCTCGTAAGCGAGCAAGTCGGCGAGCCGCAGCGTCTGCACCATCGCCGACAGCAAGCTATCTTGGAGCGCGCGGGCGGGCTGATGGTGCCAGGCGATCACCTTCGGCACCGGCTCGGGAATGTTCCACGCCGTCAGCACGTGGGCGCCGAGGGTGGCGTGGTCGAAGCCGAAGACGCGACGCTCCTGCTCGTGAATGCTGTCGGCACTGCCGCCGAACTCACGCAGCAGGCTCGGGTACACGTCGCGCTCGCTGTCGAGCAGCATGATCTTGCCGATGTCGTGCAAGAAGCCGCACGTGAACAGCTCGTCGTGCGGCAGCCCGAGGTGCACCGCCAGGTAGCGGCACAGCGAGCCCACCACCGCCGCGTGCTCGAGCAGCTCCGCCGCCAGCGTGTTGCTGCTCTCGAACAAATCCAAAATCGCGGCCGTCGTAGCCACCTGGTTGAGGCGCCGCGTGCCGACCAGCACCGCGGCGTGCCGCACCGACGTACAGCGCACCTTCAAGCCATAGCCGGCGGAGTTCACGAGCCGCAGCAGCCGCGCTGACAGCGCCGGATCGCTCTCGAGGACGGAGACCACCTGCTCGATGCGGGCGGTGGAGGTACGGGTCAGCTCTTCGAGCCGCTTGGCCGCGACCGGAAAGGGCTTGGCGCCGACGATGCGCGCCGCCGTCGCCGCGAGGCTCTTGCTCGCCGCTTCTTCCGCCTCCTGATCACGACCGCCGAACCAGTCTTGCTCGTCGCGACCGAAGGTACCCGGAGATAGCGAGGCTGACACAGCTCTGACCTCGACCTTTACTCAGCCGCCGCGGTGGCAGCGCGATCGCCGGTGGCCGGCTCTTGGCGCACTGCGTCCGGCAACGCGAAGTATTCGCGAGTCGAGAAGCGGGTGCCCTCGAGGATCACCTGGGCGCCGGTACGCGTCGCCGCGTTGACCACGATTGGCGCCAAGAGGTTGACGGTGGCGGGCTGGTTTGCCAGCGCGCACAGCACGACCATCACCGCCAGGGCATCGTCCGGACCTTGTAGCCCCGCCTCGACGGCCGCTCCCAGCACTGGCACGTCAGGGTAGCGATCGCCGAAGGCGTGCGCCGAGACGACCGGGAACGCGAGCCCAGGCGTCGAAACCGACTGGAGCCAGGCGATGTACCCGCTGCCGTGATGGGGAACGAGCGCGAATTTCTGCTCGGTGGGGAAGCCGATGACGCCGGCCGGGAAGGAGAGCAGCTCGTCGTCGTTGATTTCGATGGTGCCGAAGCGCTGGCTTTCGATGTTCATGGGGTCCTACAGAGGTGGTGTGGTCGGTGGAGCCCCGATGGTGCGATCGGGACGCTTGTCTCAGGCTCTTGCAATCAAGATGCCAGCCATCCTCTGCCGGCACGGTCGAGCGTCGATCTCGAATCAACGAGTCGACCCTGCTCCGTAACCGAGTGAGAACGGCCCCCCGCACCCAACAGTTAAGGGCGCTCAAGCGCCGAGGTTGGGGCGCGGCCTTGGCGTGGCGCGCCGCTCCAAACGAGCTCTGATCAAGTGCACCGCTTCGGCGTGTAGCTGGCAGACGCGAGACTCGGTCACGCCGAGCACCTCGCCGATCTCACGCAGGCTGCACTCTTCTTGGTAATGCAGACCGAGCACCATCCGCAGTCGTTCCGGCAGCTCGTCGATGGCCTTGGCGATCGAGTCGACGAGCTCCGCGCGCGAGGTCTGCAGCTCGGGGGACGGATCATGATCGGCGGGCTCGGCGATCGCCGACAGCTCGAGCCGGGCGAAGCCGGCATCGGAGATCTCGGTCAACAGCTCCTGATACGCCGGCAGCGCGAGCCCGAGCTCGGCCGCCATTTCGTCTTCGTTCGGGGTGCGACCGAGGCGCTGCGTGAGGCTCGACGCGGCGTCGGTGATGCGACGCGACGCGCCACGCAGCTTGCGCGACAGCGGGTCGAGCACCCGCAAGTAATCGAGGATCGCGCCGCGCACGCGGTACGAGGCGTAAGCCTCGAAATGCTCCTCCTCCATCTCGTCGGTGCGACGCTGCAGCGCTTCTGCCATGCCGACCCAGCCCGCCGACAAGATGTCGTCGAACGTGAGCGACGAAGGGAGCGTTCGGATCGTGCGCATCGCGATGCGGCGCACGAGCGGCATGTACCGATCGTATAGCTCACGATCGCTCGCGACCTTCATCGCGCCGCGGCTCGGGGCTTGAGTCACCGAAGGCTCCAAAACACGACTCATGCTTCTGCGGGGAGGACCGCGTCGACGATTGCTTCTACGGATGCTTCGCGAATGTCCTCGGGAACGCGAGGCCCAGTGCAAAGGTAAGCGATCGGAATATTGCTGGGAAGCGCCGCGTGCAGCACGCCGCCCGCCTCGATGGTCTCGTCGAGCTTGGTGACAACGACCTCGGTCGCCGCCGGCACCTCGTACAGACCCGAGATGCGGGTCACGTCGCTGGCGCGCAGCCAGGCCGGCAGCACCAACAGCGCGTGCTTGGCCATCGGTTCCGTGATCGTCGAAAGGCAGTCCGGCAGCACCCAGCTCGAGGCGGCCGTGGAGCGGCCGGCGGTGTCTACCAGCACGATATCGGCCGACATTTCGGCGAGCGCGCGCCGAAAGCTGGATTTGTCGGACGCGACTTGGAACGGAATGCCCATCAGCGCCGCGTAGCGCTGCCACTGTTCCACCGCGCCCACCCGAAATGTATCCAAACTGATGACACCGACGCTACGTCCCAAATCAAGACGCGCCCGAGCTGCCAGCTTGGCGAGCGTGGTGGTTTTGCCCGCGCCGGTCGGGCCCATGCAGGCGATCAGCGTGCGCTGCGAGCTCTGCATCAGGCTGCCGCTCACCGTCAAACGTTCCGCCAGCCGCTCCCGCAAAAATTCGGTCAGCGGCCCCTTGCCCTTTTTGGCGTGCTTCGCCGCACCGTTCGCCAGCTCCTTGGCGAGGTTGCCTTCGATGCCCTTGGCATGCAGCAGCGTGAGCGCGCGCTCCTTCGGCGGTCGCTGCTGGTTCAGCTCCTCGAGCATCGCGCGGAGCGAGTTGAGCTCGCGCTCGACCTGATTGCCGTCCAGCCCGAGGACGGTGCCATACTTGTTGGTGGTGCGCAGCGAGCGCTGCTCGCCGCTCGGCGGCGCGAGGACGGTCCGCTCGCGGAGCGGCAGCTCCGGCGCGCGCGCCTCCTTCGAAGCGAACGGCCATTTCAGGCCTTGCGGCGGAGCCGCCGTCACCTCGACGTACTGCTGTCCGAGGCCGCCCGCCCGCCCGTTGGTCACCCGCCGTGTGCCCTCGATCAGGGCGTTGGGCCCCAACGTGGCTTTCACGGCGGAAAGGGCTTCCTGAAGATCGGCTCCTCTAAAACTCTGGTACGTCATCGGGGGCGGCTCCTACGCTTGGGCGAGCGGTAGTGGGTGAAGGGGTGATCGGAGGGCAACGGGGCGGGTCATGCTGCAACTCGGCCGAAGCCGACCGTCTCGAACGGTCTGATGGCAACGTCGGGTTCCAGCTCGCGGAAAGACAGTACGGCCAGCGACGGGCAACGCCGCTCGGCGAAGGCGCGCAAGTAGCGGCGCACGTCGGGCGCCACCACCACGCAGGCGGGACGCCCGGCTTGCGCCATGCGCTTGACGGCGGCCTCGAGCGCGAGGCCCAGCTGACGCGCCATCTCCGGGTCGAGGGCGCCGCCGATGCCCTGCGCGATCTCGCGCAGCGAGCGGCGAAACATCTCCTCGACTGGGGCGTCGAGCACCAGAGCCGACAGCGTGCCGTCGTTACCGGTGAATTGCGCGGTGAGCTGGCGCGAGAGCCGCTGGCGGGTCATCTCCGTCAGCTGCTCGGGATCCTTGGTGTTCGGGGCAATTTCCGTCAAGGCTTCCAAGATCGAGCGCAGGTCGCGGATCGAGACCCCTTCCTTGAGCAGGTTGCGCATGACTCGCAGCACTTCCCCGTTGGAGAGCAAGTTCGGGACCAAGTCCTCGACGAGCTTGGGCGTGGTGCGCTGGAAGACCTCGAACAGGTGGCCGAGCTCGGTGCGACCCAAGATATTGTGAGCATTCGAGCGCACGACCTCGGACAGGTGCGTGGCGATCACGGTGGTGTGGTCGACGACGGTGTAGCCGAGCGCCTCCGCCAGCTCGCGGTCACGCGCCGGGATCCAGCGCGCGGGCGTGCCGAACGCCGGATCTTTGGTCGCTTCACCGTCGATCGGCGGCGCGCCGCCGCTGGCATCCATCGCCAGGAAACGGCCCGCACGCGTGGTACCGCGGGCGATCTCGGTGCCGAGCATCAGGAACCGGTAGACACCGGGCGGCAACTGCAGGTTGTCGCGCACGTGCACGGGGGGAATCACGATGCCGAGATCGAGAGCCATTTGCTTACGCAACGCCGCGATCCGGTCGACGAGATTGCCGCCCATGCTCGGGTCGACGGCCTGCACCAGCTCGTAGCCGACCTCGAGCGCGAAAATGTCGAGCGGCAGCGCGGCGTCGATCTCTTCGCTGGAGCCCGGCTTCTTGGCGGGCTCTTTCGCCACGATCGCGGCCGCCTTGGCTTCCGCTTCTTCCTTCTTGTTGCCGGCGCGCACGGTCAGGGCCAACACGCCCGCCAGCCCCAGGAACGGCAGCGCGGGCATGCCCGGAAGCAGGGCGAAGAGCGTCAACATGCCGGCGGTGGCGGCGACGGCGCGCCGACTGCCGAGCATCTGCTGCTGCAGCGCGCGACCGAGCTGGTCGCCGGTAGCAGAGCGGGTCACGACCACGCCCGCCGCCGTGGAAATCATCAGCGCCGGCATCTGCGACACCAGGGCGTCGCCGACCGACATGATCGAGAAGGTTTCGGCGGCGTTGGCCAGCGTCATGCCGTTGGCCAAGCCGATCATCAAGCCGCCGACCAGGTTGATGAACGTGATCAAAAGGCCGGCGATCGCGTCGCCTTTGACGAACTTGCTGGCGCCGTCCATCGCGCCGAAAAAGTCGGCTTCACGCTCGATGTCTTTGCGGCGCGTTCGCGCGACATCGGCCGTGATGTTGCCGGAGTTCAGATCGGCGTCGATCGCCATCTGCTTGCCGGGCATGCCGTCGAGGGCGAAGCGCGCCGCGACCTCTGCCACGCGACCGGCGCCCTTGGTGATCACCACGAAGTTGATGACCACCAAGATCAGGAAGATCACCAGGCCGACGACGACGTTGCCGCCGACGATGATGCGCCCGAACGTCTCGACCACGCGGCCCGCCGCGCCGTGCCCCTCGTGACCTTTCAGCAAGATCAACCGGGTCGTAGCGACGTTCAAGCTCAGGCGGAGCAAGGTCGCTACCAGGATCACCGCCGGAAACGCGCTAAACTGGAGCGGTGACTCCATGAATAGGCCGATCAAGAACACGCCGATCGACACCGCCAAGCTGATGGCGAGCATCGCGTCGACGAGCACCCCCGGCAGCGGGATGACCATCATCAGCACGATGCCGACGATCGCCAGCGCGATGGCTAGCTCGGCCGCGGCGTTCTTGGGCGCGCCAGTGGCGGGGGTCGGGGCCTGACTCACGCGACACCGGATAGCCAAAAGCGTGCCAGCTTGTTCAGTGCTTTGCCGCGCGAAGGCGCCGGTAAACACCGGGCTTTTCAGGGCCCGCGTGAGCCCCTACCCTGCGCTCCATTCACCCACAGCCAAACGGCTGGCGCCTGCGCCGCTCTCCGAATGACACCACGTCAAGCCACTGACACCCGCTTTTTGGTCGCCGGCGCCAGCCTCGCCCTCCACCTGGTGAGCGCGCCTGCCCACGCCGAGCTTCGCTTCGAGCGCGTCTTCGAGGCGCCCTGCCGCGCCCTCGCTCTCGATCGCGAGCCGTACGTGGCCGCGCTCGGCGACGACGCCGTGACCGTCATCGACAAGCGCGGCACACACCAAGAAAAGCTACCCGACGCGCTGCGCGGCCCCGACCTCACGTTGGGCGTGTTCTTTGGCCGCGATTACCGAGTGCGAGTCGCCGGCAGCGCGCACACAGCGCAAGGAGACCAGGTGCGCTACTACCGCTCGCTGCCCGGCGGGCTCAAGCCTGCGCTCGACGAGCTCGGTCCGCTCGGGGCGCGGGGTGGACCGGGGCTCATCGCCCTGCTCGGCACCGCCGATCCCGAAATCGTCTGCCGCGTCGGCCAGAGCTGCCTGCTCAAGTCGGTCAACGGCTGGGCCAGGGCCTCCGCCCCCGCCGGCCTCGAGCGCGTCGGGCTCTCGCTCGGCAACGGCTGGGCGATCGCCGGCACCTCGCTGTTCACCCTCGCCAAAGATTGGACGCCGCTGACGGCGCCCGGTCCCTGGCAAAAAGCCGACGACGCGTTCGTGCGCGGCGCTCACGCCTGCGTCGTCGAGCACGACCGGAGTCGCCTCCACCATTTCGACGGCCAGGCGTGGCACAGCTCCGCGTCGCCCGTCGTAGGTCCGCGCTCATTGTGGGGTAGCGAAGACTCGATGTGGGTGGCGGGAGATGGCGGCGTCGCCCGGCTCGACGGCGCCGCGTTTCGAAAAATCGAAGGCGTCAGCCAGGTCGAGCAAGTGCTCGGTCGCAGCTCGACCGACGTCTGGTTGTGCACGGCGAGCGGCGTCTACCGCTCGCGTTGACCGAGGGGGCTGCCGAGCTGCAGCTTGCCACGCAGAAACCTCCGTGGCGGCGTCGGGCCGCCCCGCGCGCCGTGCTGAGCCAACCGAGCCCCGCTCTCAAAATTCACCGCACGGAATGGAGCCGCGCCGCAAGGCGTGGCCGTCGAGCTGGTCGTCGTCGGTCCAGAAGAACGCGCGCTGGCCGTCGCTGCACTCCGCGCTCGGTGCAAACGTGATGCCTTCGTTGTTGGTGCTCGGTAGCCCCGCCGGCGGGGCGTAGACCCGCGCGATTTGAAATGCCCCGCTCGTGAGCTGAAAAATCGTCGCTTTGTTACCGCAAGTGTCGTCGCAGTAGCCCCAGAGGTAACCGCTGTCACGATCGTACGCCAGATCCATGATGCCGGTCTGGCCGCTGCCGAAGCTGGCGACGCGCACGAAGGTGCTCGCTGTATGGTCGAGCGCGTACGCGTAAACGTGGCCGCCGTCCTCCACCCCGACGAAGAACAAGCCGCCGGCGTGGCTCGGATAGTCGGCGGGATCGTAGGCGCGGTGCTTGGCTTCGTCCAAGAACCCCCCGCTCACCAGCGCCGCGTCCGGCACGAAGCTGATCGCTTCGAGGCCGACGTTCGCGCCGACACCCGGGATATCGGTGGTGACGTTCCATTCATGGGTAGCGCTCAGCTCGGCTGAGCCATCATTGGCATCTAGACGTAGAATAGAAAGCCGACCGACTTGCGACGTGTCGTTGTCGTGCTCGCTCGCGATGTAGAGCGCAGGGCTTGCGAAGTCAGGTTGCGTGACCCCCTCGGCGTCGGGCGCGCCCTTGCCGTTCCGGTAGTGCAGCAGCTTGCCGCTGGCCCACGCGCCGCTGTCCGCCACCCAGTTCGTTCCGTCGAAGACCAGGCGATACAGCTTCGAGGGGATGTTCTGTAGCGCCCAGAGCACCGATGGTGCAGTGGGCGTTGCCGGCTGGTAGCTCAAGCCGGACAGGTTGGCGCCGAAGAAGCGGCCTTCATCGACCGTGACCACGTCTGCCGATCCCGGCCAGGGCAACATGCTCACTCCACCCGCGCCGCCGCCCACGCCGTTGCCAGCGGAGCCGCCAAGCGTGGCGCCGCCTTGCGCCGCGCCCGCGCCGCCAGTGCCCGCGCCCGATATGCCCGCGCCGCCGCCACCGTCGCTGCGCGCGCCAGCCTGGCCTGCGTTCGCAGCGCCACCGACGCCCGCCGCTCCCGCGCGGGCGCCCGCGCCGCCGCCAGTCGCCGCCGCGCCCGCGCCGCCGCCATCGCCCGAAGCCGGCACCTCGGTCGCGTCACTGCCGCCGCATGCAGCCGTCACGCTCGCCAGACAAAGCCCGGCGCTACCGGCCGCGCTGCGAACCGCCGCCAGCGACTCGGTCAAACCTTGCCAAATGCGAGCAATGGCCAGCACCGCCGCTCAGCATACGCCGAAGCATCCGCCGGTCATGCGCGAAAAACGAGCGCCGCGCCGCGCCGCCGTCTACTTGGGGATCTGGCAGGTGCCGTCCGCGCAGACCGCGCCACCAGCGCAGTCGGCGTTGCTCACGCACTCGACGCAGACAGCGGTATGCGGGTCGCAGCGGGCTCGCGAGCCGCCACAATCGGTGTCTGCCAAACACCCCGCGCACTCTTTGATGTCGGGGGCGCAGCGCGGCTTGGTCTCGGGACAGTTTTCGTCAGCCAGGCACTGGACACAGATGTTCCGCTGCGGGTCGCAAAATGGCGCATTGGGAGACGACTCGCAGTCGGCGTGAGCTTGGCATGTCGGAACGCAATGATAGGTGCGTCGGTCACAGACGAGGTAATCGCTGCCGCAGTTGTTGGTCGAGACGCACTCGACGCACTCGCCGATCGCCGTCGCACAATACGGCGCCGTGTGCGGGCATTGCGCATCTTGCAGGCACGAGACGCAGGTATTCGAGGCTGGCTCGCAATAGGTTCGGCCGGTTCCGGAGCAGTTGCGTTGAGAAAGGCACTCGACGCACCGCCCGAGGGCCGTCGCACAATACGGATTGGGCGGAGCGCATTGCTCCGAAGAGCGACATTCCGCGTTTGGACTGGCGGTGCCCGCTGCGCCCATCGCCGCACCACCCGCCGCGTCGCCGCCCGGCTCCGCCAAAGGCCCGCCCGCCATGCTCACGCCCGCCGCTCCCGCGGCCGACGCTCCGCCTTCGGCTTGCCGACCCTTGTAGGTCTCCTGCGCGACGCAGCTCAGGTTGCCGAGGAGAATGGACGCCGACCAAACCAGGAACACCGCGCGACGGACCACGAGTGGCAGTATCATAGCCGCGATTGGATGCGCGATCGATTCGCGCTATTTCAAGCGATCGACATGCAAAATAGCTTCAGCAACTAGAAGGCTCCCCGTAGCTCGAGGCCTCCACCATACAGCTCGCGGCGCGCGGTGCCGTGACCCTCGACGACGTCGTGCCCCTCCGGCAAAGCGAAAGAGGCGGCGATGCCCACCGCGCCGAAGCCCAGCAGCACCCAGCTCAGATCATTCAATATCACCATGCGATGGTGCGCGCCGGGCGCCATCGCCGGATTGGCGCGGAAAGACAGCCAGGTCGCGGCGACGCCGAGGGCGGCCACGCTCGTCCCCACGACGCCGGCGGTGCGCAGGTTCCGCGCTATCGCGGAGGTGCCGTAGGTGTAGCGCTTGGTCAATACGAACGGGGGGTCGTCGCGATCGCGCACGTAGCCCCCGGCCGGCTCGCGCGGGCTCGGCTCGCCGAGCAAGCGCGGATCGGTGATCGGCGCTGACTTGACGTTCAACGCCTGCAGCGCCGACGCCACGTGCAGCGCCTGCCCCGCTCCGTCGAGCTGCTTCGGCGCCGAGCCCGACACGACCGCCATGAGTCGAGCCTCCGCGTCGAGCACGGGGCCCCCCTCCGCGCGTGGGCTCTGGGGGTCGAAGCGAAAGCTCCGTCCGCCGTTCACGTCGCGCGAGTCGCGGACGACGGCCGGAGACAGCGAAACGGCGGCCTCTTCCGCCAGCTCCGAGTCGATCACGAAAACTGTCTGCCCCGCGGAGACTCCGCCGTCGGCGAGGGGTAAGCAGGTCTTGTCGGTGCTGACCGCCACGTGGACCAAGGCCACGTCTGCCGCTCGGTCGATGGCGACGACGTTCGCCGCCAGCGTCTGATGCGCCGAGAAGCGCACGCGCAGCGGTGCTTGCGGCAAGATCGCGTTGGCGCTCGTCAAGATCATACCGTCCGCGGAGACGATCGCTCCGCGAGCCAAGTTGCTCCCCGACTCGACCAGCACCATCGAAGCCGCTGCCGAGCGCGAAGCGCGGGGCAGCTCGAGCGCGCCCCGGCTACACCGCTTGAAGCCGAGCGGTCCCGCCTCGCGCAGGCCCCAATCCGCGTCGGCGCCCTTGAGCTGTAGCTCGAAACGCCGCCGTTTGAGCAGTGAGTGGAGGGACGCCATGACCAACGCCCGGCGGAGCTCGTCGAGAGTGGGCTGCTGCTCCACCGCGCGCGTCAGGGTCCGATAGACGGTCACCCCCTTTTGATTCTGGAGGTCCCACGAGATCGCGATTCGGCATTGAGAAGGCGCGACGTCGTCGCAGATCTCCTCGCGGACGCTGCCGGTCAGCGTGAGCGGGGCCGCGTCGCCGTGGCTCAGGGCGGCGTCGTCAGGCCCGCCGATCACGTAGCCGGCGCTGCCGAGCTCCGACGCTATCAGGCCCTGGAACTTGATCCGCGAGAGCCCCAGCAAGTCGCCGCTCCGATGATCGACCGCCACCCCCGCCACGAGCAGCTTACGAGTAGCCGAGACTCGTGGCAGGTCTTGGCCGCGCGCCAAGCGCGAGAGCATCGTGCAAGCCAACGCCAACAACGCGGGCCAAACCAAGCGGCGGCATTTCGCGACGAACCACATCGGCCCCCAGCATGGCAGATTCCGTGCCTCCGCTAGCCGCCCCGCAACCCCTCACCTGCGTCTCGTCCCGCAGATGAAAGATCTCTGCATTGGGACCCAGCCCAGCAGGGGGTGGGGCAGGGCCGCCTCACGCCGCGCAGCGAACGACGGGCGCCGCCTGCTCCCGATAGCGCGCGGGAGGCAAGCCGTACTGCCGCTTGAAGGCGCGGCTGAACGCGAACTCGCTGACGTACCCGACTCGAGCCGCCACTTGGGCGACGGTTTGGTCACCGGCCGCCAGGAGCTCCGCCGCCCGCTCGAGGCGATGAGCCGTGAGCCAGCGCTTGGGCGACGTGGCCATCGCGGCGTGAAACAAGCGCATCAACGACGCGCGCGAGGCGCCCGCCACCTTCGCCAGCTCACCCACCGTCCACGCCCGCGCCGGGTCGCTACGCAACGCTCGCAGCGCTCGCGCCACCCGTAGATCGACGACAGCCAACGGCCTCCCAGCCTTCGAACGCTCACCGGACATGCGCCGATGATGAACGGGCCGAATGCCGGCGTCCATGGCGACAGCGCGCTCGCGGCTCACAATGAGCGTCTGGGATATGGCGGCGGCTCGGTGGCGGCCGCAGGAGACGGGCATGACCGAGCCCGGGAGCTTGCCGGAGGGCGAAGCCACATCGTCGATGATGATTTCGAGGCAACTTTACACCTCGCGTACGGTGCTGATCTTCGGCGAGGTCACGACCGCGCTGGCGGCGTCGACCTCGGCCCAGCTCCTGGCGCTTGCCGCCGCTGGGCCCGACCCGATCCGCGTGCTTTTGCACTCGCCGGGCGGCCACGTCGAGGCCGGCGATACGATCCACGACGTGATTCGCTTCATCGAGCCGGTGGTGACGATGGTAGCGAGCGGCTGGGTTGCGAGCGCGGGGGCGCTGATCTTCGCCGCCGCCCCGCACCCGCATCGCTTGTCGCTGCCGAACACGCGTTTTCTGCTGCACCAGCCGCTCGGCGGCGTGGGCGGCCCCGCCACCGACGTCGAGATCGAGGCCCGTCAAATCTCGCTGATGCGCGAGCGCCTGAACCACATCTTCGCCGGCGCCACCAGCCAACCCTACGAAAAGCTCCTGCGCGACACCGATCGCAATCACTGGATGAGCGCGCCCGAAGCCCTCGAGTACGGCTTGGTCTCGCGCATCGTGCAGCGCGCCGCCGACCTCGACGCTACGTGACACGAGCCGTGCTAAGGGGGGGCCGTGATTTTCGAGCCTCTCACGCGCGACTTCGGCGGCTACATCTTCGACTGCGACGGCACCCTGGCCGACTCCATGGTCGTCCATCACCGGGCGTGGCTCGCCGCGCTCGCCGCCCACGGCGCAAGCTTCAGCTTCGACTGGGACTTGTTCATGAGCCGCGCCGGCATGAGCCTGCCCCACACCGTGCGCGAGCTGAACGCCCAGTTCGGGCTAGCTCTCGATCCCGAGCAGGTCAGCGCGAGGCAGCGCGCCGAATACGAGCGCTTTCTACCTGGCGTTCAGCCGATCCACGACGTCGTGGAGCTCGCACGCACCGTCTCGAAGACTCGCCCCGTCAGCGTGGCGTCGGGAAGCGAGCGCCGAATCGTCGTGCGGACGCTCGAGCTGCTCGGGTTGGGACAAACCTTCCCAGTCGTCGTCACGCCCGAAGACGTGGCGCACGGCAAACCGGCACCGGACATGTTTCTTCTGGCGGCGGAGCGCATGGGAGTCGACCCATCCGATTGTGTTGTGTTCGAAGACGCGGTGCTGGGCTTGGAAGCGGCTCGCCGCGCGGGCATGGCGTCGGTGCTGGTGCGCTCGCCCAACGTTCGTTAACGTGGGCTCATGCCGGTCAGAAGGCCTCGCGGCTACCTTGGGGAGGACCACACGACGCGCGGCTCCGAGATCCTGGCCGTGAGCAAGATCCTCAAGATGCCGGAGCAGGTGCTGGGCAAGGCCGAATTCGAGCGTCTCAAGCAGATCAAGGCCGATGAGTGGTATCCGGTCGAGTGGTTGCTCGGCATGATGGAGATCCTCGAAGCCCACGTCGGCCGCTACGGGTTGATGCAAATGGGCCGAAAATTGTACGAGACGTCGCACAAGCAGCGCGTGCTACTCACGGCCAGATCGGCCAAAGACATCCTGTACGGCATGAATGGCATCTACCACCAAGCCAATCGTGGTCGCGGCATCGGCGGCTGGCAGGTCTTGAAGTTCGACGGCGGCCTCGCCTCGCTCGAAAGCAACACGCCCCACCATTGCGTGATGGAGCAGGGCATCCTCACCGAAGCGCTGCTCAGCGTCGGCTGCGCCTGCAACGTCTCCCAGAGCCGCTGTTTCCTCGACGGTGCCGACACCTGCATCTACGAGGTCACGAGCGCCTTCGCCGACAAACGCTGGTCCGGCTGAACGAGGGCTCCCCGCTCGCCGTCGTCGCCGCTTGCGTCGCTCCGACGCGGAGAGAGCTCAGGCCCGCACCCCGCGGCCACGACCGCGCAGGCGGAAGACGAACGCGAGCACCTCGGCGACAGCGGCGTAGAAATCGGCGGGGATCGTGCGACCTACCCGCACCTTTTCGGCCAGGCCGCGCGCGAGCGGGACGTTTTCGACCGTCGGTATCCCCAGCTCTTTGGCGAGCTTTTTGATGTGTTGCGCGACCTCGTCGTAGCCCTTCGCGACCACCACCGGCGCGCCCTCGGCGGGGTGGTAACGCAGCGCGACCGCGACGTGGGTCGGGTTGGTGACGATGACGGTGGCTTCTTTGATCGCCTTTTTGATGCCGCGCTTGAGCATTTCGCGCCCGCGCTGGCGCTGGCGCGCCTTGACCTGCGGGTTGCCGTCCTGCCCCTTCATTTCTTCCTTGAGCTCCTGGCGGCTCATCTTGATCGACTGCTCGTGTTTCCACCACGACTGGGCGTAGTCGACGACGGCGAGGATGCCGAGCGCGACGGTGCACCACGCCGCAACCTTGAACGTCACGGCGCCGATCTGCACCGCCGCCAACGTCAGGGTGCCGCGCGAGGCCACCGCCAGCCGAGGAAACTCCTTCTCGAGCACCGAGTAGGCGACGGCGGCCACCACCCCGACGCGCAGCAGCGAGAGCGCGATGTTGACGAGCCCTTCTTTCGGGCTGAACAGCTTCTGGAGCTTACCGATCGGATTCAGACGCTCGAGCTTCGGCTGAAGCGACTCGAGATTGGGGTGAAAGCCGGCTTCGGCAAAGCCCGCCGCCGTGCCCGCGAGGCACGCGAACAGCGCCACCGGCATGCACGCCATGATGAGCACCTTGATCGTCTGCTCGAGCACCGTCGTCATGTCACCGCGAACGAGCAGCAGCGGCTCGTGAAAGCACTGCAGGCAAAAGTCGCGCAGCGTTCCCGCGAGGTCGCCCCAGATGCCGTTGAGCACGAGCAGCACCGCGACCGTCGCTGCGACGGCGCCGGTGTCGCGGGCGCGGGCGAACTGCCCGTCGTCGCGCGCCTTCTTGCGCCGTTCTGGGGTAGGTTCTTCCGTTTTCTCGCTGTCGTCCGCGCCTTCCGACATGGCTCACGGCTCCTTGACGGCGAGCACGAGCGCTTCGATGCGCTCGCCCGCGCGCGACATCTCCGCCACGACGTCGTAGCCGAAGTCGGGCAGCGTCGCCATCAGCAGCACCGCCCCGACCGAGATCGTGACGGCGAAGCCGATCGAGAAGACCTGCATCGCGGGCGCCGCGCGCGACACGAACGCCAGCGCGACCTGGGTCACGAGCAGCACCGCCACGAGCGGGATCGCGAGCTTCACGCCGGTGCCGATCGCGTCGTTGGTCATGACCAAGATCATCTCCGTCAGGTTGCGGGTCGAGTGGATCGCGCCTGCCGGAACCGCCCGGAAGCTGCCGATCACGGCGCCGATCACCACGCGATGTAGACCCACCAGGCAGCCCAGCAGCACCGCCAAATTTCGCAAGATCGCCGTGATCACGTTCTGGCTGCCGTGCGCCATCGGGTCGAAGATCTGCGCCACGCCCATGCCCATCATCGGCGCGATCTGCTCACCGGCGACCTCGACGGCGCCGACGATCAAGCGCGGCACCAGGCCGATCGCGACCCCCAGCACGAGCTCGCTGGCGGCAGAGAACGCGAGCCCCTCGAGCGGCCCCTCGCTCACCGGGATCTGTCCGAACTCGCCGTGGGAGGCGAGGGTGAGCAGCACGACCAACGCCGCCTTCACGCGGGTGGGGGCCTGGGTCCAGCCGAGCGGCGCGACGATGATCATGCCCGAGATGCGGATCGCCTCGAGCACCACCAGCGCCGCTTCGTTTCGGATCAAGACTTCGAGGCCTACCATCACGGCTGTGCCCTCAACGCGTCACGTCGGCGATGCTCTGAATCGTGCGGGTCGTGTATTCGACCAGCTGGTTCATGCTCCAAGAGCCGACGATCGCGAACGTCAAGCCGACCGCGATCAGCTTGCAGACGAAGCTGATCGAGGCTTCGTTGACCTGGGTGGCGGCCTGCAACACGCCGACGATCAGACCGGCGATCAGCGCCGCGAACAGCGCCGGACCGCAGATCAGGCAGCAGACGAAGAAGGCGTTGCGGAACAGCTCGACGGCGCCGTCGGTCGTCACGCGTAGCTCCTCAGGATCGAGCCTGCCACCAGGTTCCAGCCGTCGACGAGGACGAAGAGCAAGAGCTTCAGCGGCAGCGAGATGGTGGTGGGCGGAACCATCATCATGCCCATGCTCATGAGCAGCGAGGCGACGGCGAGATCCACGATCAGGAACGGCAGCAAGATGATGACGCCCATCTGGAACGCCGTCGTCAGCTCCGAGATCACGAACGCCGGCATCGCCAGTCGCAACGGCACGTCGTCCGGTCCCTGCGGCAGGGCAGTCGCGGTGGCGTCGTAAAAGAGCTTGAGGTCCGCTTCGCGGGTCTGCCGGAGCATGAACCGCTTCAAGGGCACGGTGCCGGCCTCGAACGCCTGGATGTCGGTCATCTTGCCGGCCATGTAAGGATCGACGGCGATCGTCTTGATCTGGTCGACCACGGGCGACATCGTGAACAGCGTCAAAAACAGGGACAGGCCGATGATCACCTGGCTCGGCGGGCTCGACTGGGCGCCCACGCCTTGACGGACGAACGAGAGCACCACGACGGTGCGCACGAACGAGGTCGTGGTCAGGATGATGGCCGGCAGCAACGCCAGCAGCGTGAGGACGAGTAGAACTTTGAGGGGGGGGGCGAGCGAGGCCTGCTCGAGGAGCGCGGAGGTGTTACCGACCGGGAGAGTGGGCGCGGTGGGATTCATGCTCGCGGCCCCGACAAGCGGCGGATCAAGCCCTGGGCCTGGCCCTCGACGTCCACCATGCGCACGTTGGCGGCGTTACCCGTCACCGGCTTGCCGCCGACGCTGTCGTGAGTCTCGGCGGCCAGGATCGACGCGGCGTCGACCTCGGGTGCGGGCGCCGCCGGTCGTTTGCCGAAGGCTATCTTGAGCACGTCGGCGAAAGAGGCGGCGCGAGAAGGCGCTGCGGGCGTCACGGTGCGGACCGCGATCGCGGCGCCGCGCGTGGCGGCCTGGCTCGCCGCGCGTCGCGCCGGCTCGCGGTCACGGATGCGCTCGCTGTCTTCGTCCTCGATCTCGTCGATGAACGCGAGTCGCTTCACCGAAGAGTCGGTGACGCCGAGCAGCATCTGGCGACCGGCGACCGATATCACGACCGCGTGCGCCTTCGGACCGATGCGGGTCGAGGAAAGTACCGAGAGCCGTTGCGGCAGCGCGACGCGCGTCCCCTCACCTCGACCGCGACGCTTGAGGTAGACGGCGGCGCCGCCGAGCGTGCCTACCACGAGCAGTAGCCCCAGCATGCGCCCGGCCGACGGGATCGACGATTTACCGGTGGCGACCGGCTTGGGGGCGGGGCGCTTTGCCAGCCACGCGGGCGGCTTGGCAGCGGCGACGACCGGCGCCGGAGCTACCACCGCGGGCGCGACGCTGGCTTCGGCCTCGGCCGCCGTCGGCGGTCCCATCGGCGCGATCGGCTCGGCCTTCGCCACCGACACCGTACCCAAGCTCGCGAGCACCAGCGCAGCGTGGAAAGCTTGGCGCAGGGGTGTCATTCCTTTGAACCTCGCACGCCGCGCTCGTCGCCCACCAGCACCTCGGTCAGCCGAATGCCGTAGCGCTCGCCGACGACGACCGCCTCACCGCGCGCGATCAGCCGGTTGTTGACGTAGACGTCGAGCGGCTCGCCGTTGGCCTTGGACAGCTCCAGGATCGAGCCCGGGCCGAGCCGCAAAACCTCGCCAATTTTCGCGGTCTTACGGCCAAGCTCGATGGTGACCTCGACCGGCACATCCATCACGAAGCTCAGCGTGTCACCGCTGCCGCGTTGCGGCGTGAGGTCCGCGGGCGGCGCGGAGAGCGGCGTCACGGCGCGCGGCTCGGGTTGCTGTTCGTGCCCCTTCGGTTCGTTCATACCGAAGCGCTAATTCAATCTTCGTGCCGACCGCGAATCTCGACCGAGAGCTGCCCGCGCGAGATCACGGGGGCGCCGCGGAATTTCTCCACGCCGGCCACGCGCACGATCACGGGATCGTCGACAGCGGTCGCGAGGCGTAAGACTTGTCCTACCTCCAACGACAGCACGCGCCGCAGACCGAGCCGTACTCGTCCGAGCTCGGCGACGACCTCGACGGGAACCTCCGTCAATGCTTCCGCCATGCGCGGATCGCTCGACTCTTCGACCTCTTCGTCTTGGCCCTTGGCGGCGCTCTCGAGCGCCTCCGCGCCCATCGCGATCGAGATGCGGGCGTCCCCGGCGATGCCTTCGAAGGCGCACTCGGCGCGCAGGCCGTCCGCGAACGCGGCGTCGCGCTCGTCGCCGGCGGGAATGCTACGGGCCGAAAGCGTCCGGAGCGAGATACCTACCTCGATCTTCACGGCGTCGGCAAAGTCTTGGGCCAAGCGGCGGGCGAGCTTGCTGACGAGCGCTGCCTGCGCGAGCGTCAAATCGGCGCCAATGCCGCTGCTGGCGTTCTTCTCACTGCCCCCGAGCGCGCCTTCCAGCACCACCCCGAGAGCTTCGGGCCCGAGCGTCAGGCAGGCCCAGGCGGAGCCTTCTTCGGCTTCGAGCAGAATCTCGAAGATGGGTCCTCGGTCGACGACTCGCTCTGTGCCCAGGTCGACGATACACACCGGTTCGGGGACGAGCCTGGCCCGTCGCTTGACCATGAACGGGAGCGTCTTGCGCGCGCCTCGCGCAAAACGCTGAGCCACGTGGCTCATCGCGTACATCGCCCCCTTGAGCTGTCGCTCACGTCCCGTGAGGTCGACGCGCCTGAGGTTGTCTTCTGCTTCCGCGAACGCTGGCATCGGTGCCCTTCTGCTACTGGGCTACGAAATCGGTGATGACGACGCGCTTCGCTCGCTTCTTACCCACGACGGAAATAATCTCCTTGTTGAGATCTTTCACGACTTGAGTGAAATTCTTGGGGTCGGAGAGCTGCTCGAAGTCGCGCGTGCGAAAGTATCCGATCGCGGCTTCACGAGCTCGTGGCACGTAGGCCTTGAATTCGGCCTCCTTCACCGTCTCCGGCAGCTCGATCGTGAGACCGACCTTGATGTGACGGATCGCGCCGTCGGCGGCGCGAGAATCGACGACGATCGGCTCGAGGTTTTGGATTTCGTGTACGTCACCCGCCGCCTTCGGCTTGGCGTCGGGCTCGTCCGCGCTCGGCTCCTCTTCGGCCGTGTCGGATTCGGCTTTTTCCGAAGAGCCTTCATCGTCGTCGGCAGGCTTGTGCGCCGCTTTGGCGTCGCCGCTGCCGAGGTACTTGGGAGCGAGCACGGCACCGGCCGCTCCAGCACCCAAGATGAGTGCTAGAGCGACCAAGATACCGACGAGCTTTCCCTTGCCCTTCTTCTTCTCCACCGGCTGTTTGGGCTCCGAGGCTTCTTCCGACATTTTCTCCGTCCTCGTAAGAGCGGGGATCTACGCTCGGCGCCTAATCAGCGCTTGATGTTGATGAGCTCTTGAAGCATCTCATCAGCGGTGGTGATCGTCTTGGAGTTGGCCGAGAACGAGCGCTGGTGTTGAATCAGCCCTACGAACTCTTCCGCCAAGTCGACGTTCGAGCCTTCGAGCGCACCGGACGAGGTCGCGCCGCGACCGCCGCTGCCCGCCGTGCCCATCGCCGCCGTACCGGAGTCGCGCGTCTCGATCCACAGGTTCTGACCAGCGCGGCCGAGGCCGTCGTTGGAGCGGAACTTGGCGATCGCGAGCTGCGCCATGGCGATTTTCTGGCCGTTCGTGTACAGGCCCTGCACGACGCCGGTGCCGTCGATCGCGACGCCCGAGAAATCACCGGACGCATAACCGTCTTGTGATTGGCTCGAGACGTTCGACTGACCGGCAAACTGCGTGGTGCCGTCGAGGCCGGTGCCGCCGTCGGCGATGGCAGTGCCGAGGTTGAGGTGAATGGCCTGACCTGCCGTCGCGCCGTTGAAGTCGATGGTGATGTCGTTACCGCTGACGGTGTTCAAGGCACCGTTGGTGGTGAACTGCATCTGGCCGCCGGTGCCAATCTCGAAGTTCTGGCCCGGAGTACCGCCGACGACGTCGTCGCCATCGGCCAGCACGTGGTAGTCCCACGTATTGTCGACGGTGTCCGACTTGCGGAAGTAGACGTCCAGCGTATGGCCGTTACCGAGCGAGTCGTACACGGTCATCGTGGTCGAGAAGTTGGCGGTGTTGGCCGGATCCTGGGCATCCCAGGGGTTCAAGGCCGTATCGATGGCGGCGTCGGCAGCGTCGAGGTTGGCCGTCACCTCGATGTCCTGCGTGGCGCGGGCGGGCAGGGCCGCCGTCGGCGCCTGGACGTCCGAGACCGACGCGGCGAAGGTGCCGTCGCCGTTGGCAGCGTAACCCTGGACCTTGAGGCCACCCGGATTGACGAGCGTGCCGTTGTTGTCGATCGTGAAGGTGCCGGCGCGGGTGTAGAAATTCGACGACAAGCCGTCGACGGTGCCCTTGACGACGAAGAAGCCGTCGCCGTTCAGCGCGACGTCCGTCGACACGCCAGTGTTTTGCAGCGTGCCCTGGGTGAACATCTGCTGGATGTCGCCGACGCGCACGCCGGAGCCCGGCAGAGAAGATGACGTGCCGGCGAGGATCGAATGACCCAGCACGTCCTGGAATAGGGCACGCTGGGCCTTGAAGCCCGTCGTGTTCACGTTCGCGATGTTGTCGCCGACGACACCTAGGGCTTCGCCCTCGGCACGTAGGCCAGATACGCCCGAATACATTGCTCTCAGAACCATGGAGCCCTCCTAAAAAGGCTGTTTTTGTTACGGTGTTTTTGGTGGAGTTTCGACCCGGAGAAGGTCGGATACTGGTGCACTTACGCCGTTCGACAGTCGTAGAACGGGGTAACCTTTGTCGAACGCGACACCGGTGATGGTGCCGCTCGTTTCCTGGGAGACGACGACAGTGCCGCCATCCGCGTCGCTCGACTTGACGCTCACCGCGTACGTGCCCGCGGGCTGTACGAGGCCGTCGTCGCTGCGACCATCCCAGGTGATCTTGGAAATGCCGGCGGGGCGCGTGCCCAGGTCGAGCGTGCGCACGACCTTGCCGCTGGCGTCTTGAATCTGAACTACCGTCTTGTCGGACACGCGGTCTTGCGAGAACGCGACCGGGACACCGATGCCGGAGCCGTCGGTGGTGATGAGCGAGCCTCTGACGGTGGCGACCTGGCCGACCATGTTGACGACGTTGGCGTTCGCCATGCCCTGGTTCTGCAGCATCATCTGATCGAGGCGATCGTTGACGCCCATCGACTGTTCGAGCGAGCTGAACTGCGCGAGCTCGGCCACGAACGCCGAGTTGTCCTGGGGCTTGAGCGGGTCTTGGTTCTTCAGCTGCGCGACGAGCAGCTTGAGGAAGGCGTCCCGCCCCATGGCCTTGTTGGCGCCGAGCGCCGAGCTCAGGTCCGCGGCGCTGGTAGTGTTGGTGCTGTTGACGGGGGCGACCATGTTGTTAACCGATCAGAGTCAGGCGCTTGGAGGTACGCTTTCGAGCTTTCTCGGGGTCTGCTTCCGCGCCGGGGTCGGCGGCGGAGTTTTCTCCCGATGGGCTCGGACGACGTTGAGCAAGAACGGTGCCGACCTCTGTTTTGGGCACCACGCTCAGCGACTGCAGGTTGACGCCGGCCGCTTCGAGCGCCCCGCGCAGCGCCGCCGCGTCGGGCAGGACGGAGCCGACCAACTGCTGGTTTTCCATACCGATCACGACGCGCAGCTGGCCGTCCTGGCGGTCGAGCGTGACCTCGAGCTCGCCGAGCACACCGCCGTCGACACGCAAAGTCATGCGTTCGACGCCGTTCGGCGCCGGCTCCGTGGCCTCGCTCGCGCCGCTCGGGGCGGCGGGGGGTGTCATAACTCCGGCGCTCGGGCGCCAAGCATTCGTCGGCTCGATTTCGCCGAGCGGCACGCTGTGCGCGCTCGTCACGCGTTGGGCGAGCGCCACCCACAGGGCCGCCGCTTCCTCGCCCTCACGCTCACGCACCGGCTCGCGCTCGAGCGGCAGCGTGGCGCCGCGCAGGCCGCCCGCGGATGCGCCGCCGCCGTTCACTTGTCGTCCTCGCTGCGACGGAAGCGCATGCTCGTCAGCTCGTCTTCCAGGCGACGCTCGACCACCTCAGCCGCGCTCTGCTCTTGTCGTTGAATGCGCTCCGAGAGCAGCTCCACCTTCTTCAGGTCGGAGCGGGCCGTCATCACCGCGCCCTGCGCCTTCTTCGTCTCGAGCTGGGCCCGCGCCGCCTCGGCGCGCGCCTTTTCGAGCTGCTTTTGCCGGCTGACGAGCCACTCGTTGGCTTCGACCCAGCTGCCGGCGCTCAGGGCCTCGCCCTCCTCGGCCAGCTTGAGACGAGTGTGTGAAGCCTGCTCGAGCTCGACCTTCTTCTGCTCTTCCGCCGACAGCGCGCGCGCCTCGGCCGCGCGTTGATCGCTCAGCTTGGCGACGCGGTGATCGAGCTCTTTTTCACGCAGCGTGATCACCTTCTCGATGCGGGTGCGGCGCGGGCTCATTTACGCCCCCCTCGGGCTGGTGGTTGTATCTCGGCCAGCTTGGCGAGCTGAGCCAGGTGCTTCAGGCTCACCTCCGCGGGCTGACCGTCGCTGACCTTTTGACGCAGAAACGTGTCGATGTGAGGCTGGGCCGCGATCGCCAGGTCGACGCGCGGATCGCTGCCGGCCACGTACGCGCCGACCTGGATCAGGTCCTGGGCGTCGCGGTAAGTGGACAGCATGTCGCGCACGCTAGCGGCGGCGCGCATGACCGGCTCGGCCGCGATCTCGGGGGCCAGACGCGAGATGCTCTTGAGCACGTCGATCGCGGGAAAGTGCCCCTTCTCGGCCAGGCCACGCGACAGCACGATGTGGCCGTCGATGATGCTGCGCACGGAGTCGGCGATCGGATCCGACAGGTCGTCGCCCTCGACGAGCACCGTATAAAGAGCGGTGATTACCCCTGCCCCCGGCCCCGTGCCCGCTCGCTCGAGCAAGCGCGGCAAGGCCGCGAAGACGCTCGGCGGGTAGCCCTTGGTCGCAGGAGGCTCGCCGGCGGCGAGCGCCGCTTCGCGCAGCGCCATCGCGTAGCGCGTCACCGAGTCCATCACGAGCAGCACGCTCTTGCCCTGGTTGCGAAAGTATTCCGCGATCGCGGTCGCCGACTCGGCGCCGCGTGCGCGCACCAGCGGCGGCATGTCACTGGTCGCGGCCACGACCACGCTCTTGGCCAGCCCTTCGGGACCGAGCGACTGACGAATGAAGTCGTTGAGCTCGCGACCGCGCTCCCCGATCAGGCCAACGACGTTCACGTCCGCCTGCGAGGTGCGGCAGATCATGCCGAGCAGCGTGCTCTTGCCCACACCGGCGCCGGCGAAGATGCCCATGCGCTGGCCGACCCCGAGCGGCAGCATGGCGTCGACGACGCGCACGCCCGTCGAGAGCTGGTGATCGATCGGGCGGCGCCCGAACGCCGGCGGCGGCGGCGCGTTCACGGGCATGATGCGGTCGGGCTCGATCTCGGGACCGCCGTCGAGCGGGCGCCCGAACGAATCGACGACACGGCCGAGCAGCGAGAAGGCAGCGGGTACTGTCGCGCCGCGCATCAACCGCACCGCCCGCGCGCCGGGCCGAATTCCGACCAACGGTCCGAGCGGCGTGGTCAGCAGGCTGCCGCCGCGAAATCCCACGACCTCGACGTCGAGCTGCGCACCGGAAGCGTCGCGGACCTGGAGGGCGTCGCCGACGGCCGCGTTCAGTCCGCCGACCTCGACGATCAATCCCACCACATCCGACACCACCCCCTCCGGAGTGTGCACGGCCGCAGTCCGACAACGTTCGATCAGTCGGTCAAGCACTGGCCACCGCTCTGCAAGCGCCGTTCCGGGAGCCTGACTACCGAGTCGGCGAATCGGGCGTCAAAGCCTGCAGCAAGGTCGCGAGCCGGCTCTCCACCGACTCGTCGACCTGGCCGAGCTCGGTTTCGACTAGGCACGCGTGCTCGGGCAGATGCTGCTCGATTCGAACCTCCGCGCGCGACCCGCGGTCTTGCAGCCGCTGCTCGAGCGAGGCGCGCTGACTTTCGAAGCCCTGCCCGAGGCGCACCACGACGCGGTCGTGTTTGCCGAGCGCGTCCAGACCCTCGCGGACGAGGTCGAAAACCAGGGCTGGATGTAGGCTGATCTCGCGCGCGATCACCCGTCGCGCGATCACCGCCGCCAGCTCCGCCAATTGACTGGCGGTCTGCTCGAAGACGCGTTGACGCTCGTGCCCGAGCAGCTCGACGGCCTCCTCGAAGGCCTGGCAGAGCTCGGGATCGACGATCGGGACCGGGGCCACCGTCGGGGGGCGGGCCTCGGCCGGCGCCACCGCCTCGGGGGGCGGAACGGTGGGAGGCCGCGCGAACGCGGTCGAAGCTGCCTCCGAGGGGCGCAGCGAGCGCCGCTCGGGCACCGGCATTTCGCCGAGCTCCTGGCGCATCGCCTCCACGAACTCGCTCGGCAGGGGCGGCGGCTTCAACGACGGAGATCCGCGGCGCGGCGCCGGAGCAACCTTCTGCGATGACGGCAGCCAGCTCGGCTGCTTGCGCGCCGTCGCCGGCACCTGGGCGAATTTCACGCGGCGAGGAGCGTCGGGCATGGCGTCGGCTTCAAACCATCGCATTTTGGTTATTCTCGAGCGAAATCGTGCCCTCCGCGTCGAGCCGGAGCGCCACTTCCACGATCTCGCGCTGCGCCGCTTCCACGTCCGAGAGCCGCACCCCGCCCATGATTTCCATGTCTTCTTTGATGCGCTCGGCGGCGCGCTTGGACATGCTGGTGAAAATGTGGGCCCTCAGCGCCTCCGACGCCGTCTTCAAGGCCATCGTCAGGCGCTCGACCGGTACCGACTCGAGCAGCGAACGCAGGGCTCGTGCATCGAGCGCGTTCAAATCCTCGAACGTGTACATGGCCTTGCGGATCTCGCTGGCGAGCTCGGAGTTGCCTTCCTCGATGCTACCGAGCAGCTGCTCGCCGGTTTCGCGGCCCAGCCGGCGCACCAGAGCGGCAGAGCGGGCGATGCCGTTGACTTCCATGACGCCGCCGGACTGCGTGACAGGTAGCTCCGCGGACAGGGCGCCGGCCACGTCTTCGAGCAGGCTGGCCGGCACTTCGCTCATCGTACCCAGGCGCTCGAGAATGGCCGGACGCGCCGCCTCGGGCAGCGCCTCCAGCACGCGGGCCGCCTTTTCGTTGTCGAGCTGCGACAAGATCGCCGCCACCAGCTGCGGATGCTCGTGTTCCATGACCGACGCCAGGGCCGATGGCTCGGCTTGGGCAAGGCGCTCGATCGCTGTCTGCTCGGTCTCGAGGAAAATCTCCTGCGCCGCCGGCTCGCCGAGCGCGCTGCCGGCCAGCTTTCGCAGGTAGCGCATGCCACCCTTCGGTACCGCCACCGCGCTCTTACTCTTGTCGATGAACTCGGCGTACAGGCCGTCGAGCGCGTTGGTCGGCACCGCGCGCAGACCCGCGGCGGCGTCGCGCAGCTTCTTTACGTCCTCCGGGTCCATCTCCGCCAGAATCGGCGTCGCCGTCGCCTCGTCGAGCGACAGCAGCATCAGCACGGCTTTTTGCGGTCCGGTGAGCGCCGTTGGTTGCATGGTCCCGCTTCATTCCCTTGCGATTTGCGTGCCGTGCGCGGCAGCGCGAACCGGGGCTAGGCGGCCGACGAGGCAGGCAGAGCAGCAGGCCCTTCGGACAGCCAGGCCTTGAGCACGACGGCCGCTGTCGCGGGATCCTTAGCCGCCAGCTCCAGCGCGTGCGCGCGAATTTCGCCAGCGATCTGCGGCTCTTCCAGCAGGCGCTGGCGGTCGGCTTCGGGCAGCGCAGCGGCAGCGGCGGCCATCTCGGCACCGGACGCGCCGAGCTCGCCCAGAACTCGAACCGGATCGACGAGGGGCGCAGCCACCGGCAGGGGCAGCGGCTTCTTGGTGCGGAAGACGAGCACCAGCGTGCCGAGCACCAGCATGAGGGCGGCCGCTCCTGCCGCGTACGGCAGCCACGGCTTGTTCGTGAAAAACCCGACCGGCGTGCTCAGCTCGTCGGTGTCGAGCTTGGCGAATTGCGTGGCTTGCACGGTCACGGTGTCGCCGCGATCGGGGTTGAAGCCGACGGCGCGCTTCACGGTTTCTTCGAGGCTTTTGACCTCGTCCGGCCCAATCGGCGAGAAAACCTGCTTGTCGCCCTTCTTCACGTAACGGCCGTTGAGCAAGACGGCCACGCTCAGGCGGCGGATGTCGCCGGCAGGCGTCGTGGTTTTCTGAACGACTTTCTGTACTTCCCAGTTGCGGGTCTGGCTGCGCACGGCGCCCCCGCTGCCCGCGGCCGGCTTCTCTTCGGCCACCGGGCCCTCCCCGGCCGCGTCGGGCAGGTTGGACTTCGCTCCGGGCACACCCGCGACGCCGGCCTCGCCGTTGGCGACGCCCTCTTCGACCTTGTGCTCGCTACGCAGGGCGGTCTTGGTCGGCTCGTAGAGCTCTTCGGTCTTTTCGCGGGCCGAGTTGTCGAGCCACAAGTTCACGCGGACGTCGGCGTTGCCGGGGCCCAGCACGCGCTCCAGCTGCGACTGAGCCTCCGACTCGAGCGCGCCCGCCATCACCCGTGCCTGCTCGGCGCCGAGATCGGCCAAATCTCCGCCACCTTGAGCGTCAGAAGTTGGACGGTGCAGCGTCACGCCCTCGGTGCTCACCACCGAGACGCGGTCCTTGCTCAGGGTCGGCACCGCCGCCGACACGAGGTGCACGACAGCTGCCACCTCTTTGCGCCCGAAGTTGTGGGAATTGTTGAGCTTGACCACGACCGACGCCGACGCGCTCTCTTCGCGGGCCGCAAACAGCCGGCGCTCGGGCAAAACCAGGTGAACTCGCGCGGATTTGACGCCGTCGATGCTCATCACGCTGCGCGCCAGCTCGCCCTCGAGCGCGCGCCGCAGATTCACCTGTTGCTCGAATTCGGTCGCGCCGATCTTCGAACGATCGAAGATTTCGAAGCCGACGCTGCCGCCGTGCGGCAAGCCCGCCGCCGCAAGCTCCAGCCGCAGGCCGGGAATGCGCTCCTCCGGCACCTGAATCATCGTGCCGCCCGCCTCGATCCGGTACGGAACCTGGGAAGTCTTCAGCTTTTCGACGATCGAGGCCGCATCTTCGGTCGCAAGCTCGCTGTAGAGCGTGCCGTACGTTTCACGGCTACCGAGCACGCTGACCGCCATCACACCGCCGAGCACGAGCGTCATCACCGTGACGAGCGCGATGCGCTTGGGCGTCGGCAAGGACGCCCAGAAGTCGGTGAGTTGCTTGAGGAATGCTCGGGCCTTTTCGGGCATTTGTCGTTAATTTCCAGCCGTTAGATCTGCATGCGCCAAAGCTCGTAGAAAGCGTCGATCACTTTGTTGCGGACGCTGCCGACCAGCTTGAGCTCGATATCGGCTTGGCTAAGCGCAAGCATCGTGCCGTGAATGTCGTCGCTGGCTCCGGCCGCGAACGCCTCGCCCGCCGCCTGGCCCTGGTTGATGCGCTGGTTGGCGGCGGCCGCCGCCGCCGACAGCAGCTCACCGAACATGTCACCTCCCTCGCCCGCGACCGCACCGGCCGCGTTGGCGGCTCCTTTGCCGGTCAGCGGCGCGGCTTCGCCCTGGGGTAAAACCAGGGGCAGCGTGGTGGCGGTGATCGGCGCCATGCTCAGCGACCGATGCCGATGGCGCTCTTGGCCATGGCCTTGACGCTCTCGATCGACGTGACGCCGGCCTCATAAGCGCGCGAGGCGGTGATCATATTCACCATTTCCTCCACCGCGTTGACGTTCGGATACTCCACGTACCCGGCCTGGTTCGCGTCGGGGTGACCCGGCTCGTACACGAGCATCCCCGGCCTGTCGTCGGCCTTGATGCTGGCCACTTTCACCAGCGAGACCCCGGCGTCGGCGCCGACGACGCCCTGCTCGCGATCGAGCGGAATTGCCTGGAAGACCGGATCGAGGCGTTTGTAGGGGCCGCCGCCTTCCACCTGGGTGGTGCGGGCGTTGGCGAGGTTGGAAGCGATGGTATTCATGCGGATGCGCTCGGCGGAGAGCCCCGAGGCTGCGACTTCCAAAGCACTGAAAACACCCAGCATTTACTCATCCTCCTTTGGCGTCGGTCGCGGCGAAGCGCAGCTGGCTGAGCTCCGCCGAAACGACGGCAGAAACGACATCGTATCGAAGTTGGTTGGCGGCGACCTTGGCCGCTTCGCGGTCGAGGGACACGTAGTTGCCGTCATTGCCGGCGCCGGCCGAGAGATCCTCGAACACCCGGCCTTCCAGGGCCGCCGCGTCGGCGTTAGGCGTCTGAAAATGGGCTGAATTCGTGCGATCCATCGCCACGCTCAGGGCGGAGCTGAAATCGACGTTGTCGACGCGGCGCAGATCGTGCGGGTGGTAGCCGGGCGTGTCTACGTGTGCGACGTTCGACGACAGCACTGTGTGCCGCTCGAGGTGGTAGTCGAGCGCCGAGTGCAGGGAGCCTACCGCGCTGAAAAGATCGGACATCGCGCCAGGGCCTCAGCACGACGCATGCCAACTCGTAGGAGCCGATCTTTTCTTCTCAAGGGTCCGCTGCAGCCTCCGTTCACCTCTGCCGAAGCCGGCGTTCCCAGCGACTGGGGCTCTACGTACCCGGGGGGGGTCGCGAGCGACTTGACGCGCCGACCCCGCCTTTTGCGGCATTCCGTTGACATTCTCATTTTGGTCGTGGGGTTGCAGTGACCCGGCGTCAGAGTGCGTACATGTAACCGCGCGACATCCTTAGCCTCTCCGCCAGGGCGCGCCGGACGACAAACCCGGGGCTGCGCCAATCAAACGACGGTCGAGCGCCCGAGTTCTGACACTTGGCCCGACCATTGCTTAGGCGTCCGTCGACTTCGAGGAGGAGCCCCCCAAATGTTCGACAGCCAAGCCCCGGCAGCAGATTTCCTAGCGAGCGAGACGATGACCCACGAGTTTAGCGCGCTGGAATCACCCTCGGGAGTGATGAACGCTCACGAGCTGCTAGAGGACGCTGAGCTGCGCGAAGGCGCGCTCGCCGCCGAGGTCGAGCCGGCGCCCGAAGCGGCCGAGCCGATGATGCTGCCCGGCAGCATGCACGGCGTGATCGGTCTGTCCGAGTCGCTCGTCGAGGTCTACCGCGTGATCGACCGCGTCGCCGACACCACCTGCACCGTCCTCGTCACCGGCGAGTCCGGCACCGGCAAGGAGCTGGTCGCCCGCGCCGTTCACAAAGCTAGCCCGCGCGCGCCGAAGGCGTTCGTGGCCGTCAACTGCGGCGCGATCCCCGAGGCGCTGCTCGAGAGTGAGCTGTTCGGCCATGCGCGCGGCGCGTTCACCGGCGCGCACGCCAACAAGGTCGGCCGCATCGCCCTGGCCGAGGGCGGCACGCTGTTCCTCGACGAAATCGGCGAGATGCCGATGTCGCTGCAGGTCAAGCTACTGCGCGTGCTCCAAGCGCGCGAGTACTCTCCCGTCGGCGACAACCGCACCCTCAAAGCCGACGTCCGCATCGTCGCCGCCACCAACGTCAACCTCGAGCAAGCGGTGCAAGCCGGCACGTTCCGCGAGGATCTGTACTACCGCCTGAACGTGATTCATCTCACCGTCCCCGCGCTGCGCGAGCGTCCCGAAGACGTGCCGCTGCTCGTCCAGCACTTCTTGAAGAAGGCCAAAGAGCGCGTCGGCCGCACCAACATCGGCGGCGTCTCGCGCGCCGCGGCGCAGATCCTCGCCGACTACCAGTGGCCCGGCAACGTGCGCGAGCTCGAAAATACCGTCGAGCGCGCGGTCTTGCTCTGCCAGGGCGAGCTAATCGAGCCCAAAGACTTGCCGCAACGCCTGTGCGGCCTCGGCGTCGAGAAGCGCATGTCGCCGCGCCTGCCCGACCTGGGGCTCGACCTGCGCAACGCCGTCGAGTCGTTCGAAAATCAGCTGATCCGACAGGCGCTCGAGCGCACGAAGTGGAACAAGAAGCAAGCCGCGTCCCTGCTCGGCCTGAATCGCACCACGCTCGTGGAAATGCTCAAGCGCAAGCGCATCAACCCGCGCGCGGCGTGAGTCGTTGCCCGTCCCCCTTCGACTGTCCTCTTCGACCGTCCCCCTTCGACCGTCCCCCTTCGACCGTCCCCCTTCGACCGTCCCCCTT
>Ga0164241_10001062_pt1 | contig 37967 bp, 35 predicted proteins | sample OricomyardsoilBY_FD_108780 | JGI IMG/M metagenome (GOLD analysis project Ga0164241, IMG submission 108780) | Backyard soil microbial communities from Emeryville, California, USA - Original compost - Back yard soil (BY) | ecosystem: Environmental > Terrestrial > Soil > Unclassified | place: USA... | reverse complement strand
GCTGCACACGCTGCTGAACAACCTGACGCCGGCGCAGGCCGTCGGCGTCGGCGTGCAGGTCGACATCAGCAAGGTGCCGGCCCCCATCGCCGCCGTGCTCACCGGCAGCGACCTCGCGGCGAAGGACGCCGCGCTGCAGGACGCGTCGGTCACACGCGCACTCGTCAAGGCCGGCGCCGTGGTCGGCGTCAAGGGCGTCTACGCCGACGCCAGCAGCGACATGATGAGCTCCGCCGGCATCACCTGCGCGCTGTGCCACGTGACGGTGAAGCCGACGCAGTTCCAGCTCAGCAGCGGCAGCACCGCGCTGCCCATCGGCGCCCTCGCGCTCGACGGCCGGCCGAACACCGCGATGGATGCGGGCGCCATTCTGTCGCTCACGCCCTACGCGCAGGGCGATGCGAATGTCGTGGCGCTGCTGCAGAGCTGGGGTCCGGGGCGTTTCGATATCCGCGCGCTGCCCGACAACCCGCTCGAAGACAACACCGACAACCCGACGTCGGTGCCGCCGCTGTGGAACTTCGTCGACCTCGAGCAGCAGGTCTACGCCTACGACTGGGACGGCCTGTTCAAGAGCACGGCCACGCCCAACGACTCGCTGGCCAGCCAGGCCGAAGCCGTGCACGACCTCGTGATGCATGCCAACGGAGCGTTCGGCACCGCCGGCGGCAGCGTCCCGCCGCAACTCGCCGTCACGCCGCCACAGTCTTTGCTGGACGCGCTGGCCGCGGCCGAAGCCGCGGCACCCGGCAACGACGTCGACGCCGCCACGCTGCGCGACGTGCAGGACTTCCAGCGCAGCATCGTCAGCCCGGCGCCGGGCAGCTACGACGAAGCGCTGGCGCAGCAGGGCTTCGTGCTCTTCAACGGCAAGGCGAACTGCGTCGGCTGTCACCGCACGGCCGAGTTCACCGGCCCGGTGGTCAGCGCCGGCATCACGCTCACGCCGCCCGGCGGCGGTCTGGCCGGCGGCATCAAGACGCCGGGCCTGCGCGGCATCTCGTCCACAGCGCCGTACTTTCACGACGGCAGCGCGGCCACGCTGGCCGACGTCGTGAACGTCTATTCGGGGCGCATCGTGCCGACGCTGACGGCCGACGAGAAGGCCGCGCTGGTGGAGTATCTGAAGTCCTTGTGAACACCGCGGGCGGCCGGCCGCAGGCCCTAGACTCGGCGCGATGGATGCGCCGCTGTGGTTGATCGTTCTGGGTGCGGCCGGGGGCGGCTTCGTGCAGGGCCTGGCCGGCTTCGGCTTCAGCCTCGTGTCGCTGTCGATCTGGGCCTGGACGCTGGACCCGCGTCTGGCCGCCGTGCTGGCGGTCTGCGGCGGCTTCAGCGGCCAGGTGCTGGCGGCGGTGTCGGTGCGGCGCGGCTTCGATGTGCGGCGCCTGGCGCCCTTCATCGCCGGTGGCCTGCTGGGCCTGCCGCTCGGCCTGTGGCTGCTGCCGCACATCAACGCGCTCGTCTTTCGCAGCTTCGTGGGCCTGCTGCTCGCGGTCTGGTGTCCGCTGATGCTGTGGTCGTCACGCCTGCCGCACATCCACCATGGCGGCCGGCTGGCCGACGCGCTGGCCGGCGCCGTGGGTGGTGCGATGGGACCGCTGGGCGGCGCCACCGGCGCTGCGCCCACGCTGTGGTGCACCTTGCGCGGCTATGAGCGCGACACCCAGCGCTCGGTGGTGCAGACCTTCAACCTCACGATGCTGGCGGTGACGCTGGCCAGCTATGCGGCGCGCGGCCTGATCACACGCCCGATGTGGCCGTTGATCGCGGTGGTGGTGCCGTCGCTGATGCTGCCTTCGCTGCTGGGCGCGAAGATCTACGTGGGCATCAGCCCGGCCATCTTCCGCAACGTCGTGCTCGGGCTGTTGACGCTGTCGGGCGTTGCGCTGCTCGTCAACGCGCTGCCGCGCCTGCTCGCGTCGATGTCGTGAACACAACGACGGCGCCGCCGCTGGCCGCGCTGTTGTGGCGTGTGCTTCTCGTGGCCGTGCTGGTGGCGCGCCTGTTTCCCCTCTGGCAGTACCGCAGTGCCTATGCGGCGTCGCCGCTGGACATGCTCGACTGGCGCGACGGTGCCTGGGATGCCCAGGCCGGCATCATCGCCGCGTGGGCCTATGCGCTGCTGCGGCTGCGTTCGTGGCCTGCGCTGCGCAAGCCGCTGCTGGCCACGCTGGCCACCGCCACACTGCTGTGGGTGGCGCTGTCCATCACCTGGGCCTGGCTGAACGCAGGCCAGGCGCGCCTGAGCGCGACGGCGCTGCCCGCGTTCGGTGGCGGCAGCAGCGCGCTGGCCGACTTCAAGGGCCGGCCCACCGTCGTCAACCTGTGGGCGACGTGGTGCCCGCCGTGCCGGCGCGAGATGCCGCTGCTGCAACGTGCGCAGGCCGCCTATCCGCAGGCCCATTTCGTGTTCATCAACCAGGGCGAGCCGGCGGCCCGCGTGCAGGGCTTCCTGAACGCGCGCGGCCTCGTGCTGCCGCATGTGCTGCTCGATGCAAAAGGCCAGGCGATGCGCGAGTTCAACGCCGCCGGGCTGCCGACGACGCTGTTCTTCGATGCCGGCGGCCACCTCGTGGCCAGCCACCTGGGCGAGCTGTCGTCGGCCGCGCTGGCGCAGGCGCTGTCGCGGCTTGGCGTCACGCCCACGCTGCCCCCGTCGCCGGCGAACGCCACCGCCGGCGCGAAGCCCCGCGTTTGAGGTCAGCCCCCGGCGGCGGGCGCGGCCTACGATGACATGCCGGCAAGGTTGCCTCACACACCCGAACGCGCCGCGATCTACCATCGAGCGGCCCCGAATCAGGGGCCGCAGGAGTTGTGATGAAGGTCAGCTATTCCGTCGTGGCCATCGTGTCGGTGGTCGCACTGACCCTGGGTTCGGCGAGCTATCGCGTCAGCACGGCGCCCGACCGCCACCGCCTGCGCCTGGCCTCGGCACGCGCCACCTGCATCGCCTCGGGTGGTGAATGGATCACCGTCGAGCGCGAGCAAACCTGCCGCCCCGGCAACGGCGCGAAGAAACTCTGAGCAGGGCTACGCAGCGGCGCCCTCGACCGCCACCAGACGGCCGGTTGACGCGCGTTGGCGAATCTTCACCAGCGCCTGGTAGGCGGGTGAGTCGTAGAACGCGCGCAGGTGCGCCATGTCGGGAAACTCGACGATCACCTGGCGCGCCGGCTCCGGCTCGCCTTCGAGCAGCGTCGCGGCGCCGCCGCGCACCAGATAACGTCCGCCATGAGCGGCGATCAGCGCCGGCGCCTGGCGTCGGTACTGCTCGTACAGCTCGGGATCGGTCACGTGGACATCGGCGTGGATGTAGGCGGGCATGCGGGCGCTCCTTCAAAGCCCCAGCCTAGCAGGCCGCGCCGGCGGCGCCTGGACACGCTCAGCCCGGCCAGCCAGAGTGCGGCGCTGCGGGTTCGGGCACAGGAGCAAACGAGCCGATGTAGTCGGTGCCCGAGGCCGACGACACCACGGCGCCGGCCACCGCCGTGACGTTGATGCTGATGTTGCCGATGCCGCCCCAGTACAGCGAATGCGCCAGGTCGAACGACGCCGTCGGCATGCCCGGCCGGCTGTCATATGCGGCCTGCGCGCTGGCCGTGAGCTCGACATCCAGTGGCGCCGCGAAGCCGAACTGGAAGTTCACCGTGGCCGAGAAGCTGCCCAACGGCGTGCCGACATAGGCGCCGCCCAGACCCGGCGCGTACTGCCTGCCGCCGGCATTGATGTCGAACGCGCCGCCGCCCAGGTCGGCCTGGAGCTGCCAACCCGCCGCCGAGCTGCCGACGGCGCCGACATCGAGGTTGCCGTCGACGATGAGCGAAAACGTCAGGCTGCCGAGCGTGCCGGTGGCAACACCCGGCGCGGTGATGGTCAGCTCGTCGCGGAAGATGCCACCCGCGATGGTGTTCAGCGAGCCAGCGGCGTCGCCCGAGAGCTTGATCACGCCCCAGTTCACAAGGCTCGTGCCGGCGCCGCTGGAATCGAAACCGCCAGTGGCGCTGCCGCTGAGGCTGGCGACGCCGTTTTCATTGTCCAGCCCCTGGTACGGTCCGCTGCCGCCGCTGAAATTGGGCGAGACGAAGAGTTGGGCGGTATTCAGTGTGCTGGCCTGCGCAGCAGCGCCCTGGCCGGCGATGACGACCGGCAAAACCCACAACACACGGTGTTTCGTGGTTTGTCTGCTTGACGGGGCGCGCGCAGATTAGGCCGCGGCCAGGGCCGCGTGCACCCACAGATATGCAGGGTACGCACGCCATCGCTCGCCGCCGCGCGCCACCCGCTCCGCGCCCCATGCGGTTCGCGCCCGCGCATGGCATTTCGTCGCATTGGCGATGCGCGCGTCGGAGGCGCTCCCTATGCTGGCGCCACTGTCTTCCACACCGCCTCGGAGTGCCGCCATGCGCCTGTTCCGCCCCATCCACCACCTCAGCGACGCGATCTTCATGCCCTTCAAGGCGGTGTTCGTCGTCGCCCTGTGCGCGCTCATCAACAGCATGACCTACCACGGCCACTGGTGGTTCAAGTGGGTTGCGCTCGGCATGGGCATCGCCACGCTGGTGGCCTTCGCGCGCGCCGCGAAGACGCTGCTGCTGCTGGCGCTGGTGGCCGGCGCCGGCGCCTGGCTGTACCGGCGTTATGGCCAGCAGGCACGCGAGCGTTTCGACGACTGGGTGGCACGCACGCAGCCGCAGGCCAGCCAGGTCGTGCAGGTGTTCCGCGGCGGGCCGTCGGCCGTGCGTTGAATCGCCGTCACGTGCGTCGCGGCGTGCGTGTCAGCAGCGACAATGCCGGCTTGCCGACCGAATGCCATCACGCCATGCCCGATCCGACGCTGCCGCCCGACGAGGCCGCCGCACCCGCAGCCGAACTGCCGATGAGCAGCGAGCCGGCAGCGCCCGCGCCGCCCGCCGAACCCCCCGCACTGCCATTCACCGAGCAACCCGCTGAGCAGGCGGGCGCACAGCCCGTCGCGCCGCCCGAACCTGCGCCCGCCGACCTCTCACCCGCAGCCTGCGGTGCGCGCCTGGCCGAGCTGTTCCCGGCGCTGTTCGCCCAAGCACGGCCGTTGCCGCTGAAGCTGCGCATCCAGGCCGACATCCAGCAGCGTGCGCCCGGTGTCTTCACGAAAAAGTCGCTGTCGGGCTTCCTGCACCGCCACACCACGAGCACGGCCTATCTGATCGCGTTGACGCAGGCGCCGCAGCGGGTCGACCTCGACGGCAACGCCGCCGGCGAGCTGGCGCCCGAACACCGCAGCGCTGCCGGCGAAGAGCTCGCGCGCCGGCGTGCGGTGCACGAAACACGGCGCGCGGCCGAGCGCGCAGCGCAGCAGCAGCATCAGCAACAACAGCGCGCGCAGGCGCAACGCGAGCAGGCGGCCGAACACGACGCGCGGCGCGAACGTGCGCTGCTCTTGCGCGCCTTCGAGACGACGACACTGACACCGGCCAACTTCTGTGCCCTCAAAGGCATCGCCGAAGACGAGCTGCGGGCGCGGCTCGACCAGGCCTGGCACGAACGCGAAGCGCGGCCGCCGCAGGAACGGCAGCCCCAGCCGGCGGGCCGCGAAACGGGCCGCGAACGCCGGCCCGAACAGCAACGCCGCCCCCGCCGCGGCGCGCCGACGGGCCGCTAGGGGCCGCCAGGCACGCCCGTGGTCGTCAACGAACATCTCGTGCAGGCGCTGAGCCGCCTGGGCGAGACGCTCGACCGGCCGTGGGGCCTCACTGCGCTGGTGGCGGCGGCAGTGGCCGGCGTGCTCATCACCGTGAGCTGCTTCGTCAGGACCATCCTGCCGCTGCGCCTGCTGGCGGTGGGCAGCAATGCCGGCTTCATGCTCTATGGCCTGCTGGCACCGAGCCCGATGACGTTTCTGCTGCACGCCACGCTGCTGCCGCTGAACCTGGTGCGTGCGATGCAGATGCTGCAACTCACGCGCCGGGTCACGCAGGCGGCGCAGGCCGGCGAACAGGCCGATGTCTGGCTCAAGCCCTACATGAAACCGAAGCGGCTGCGCGCCGGCGCGACACTGTTCCGCAAGGGCGACCTCGCCGACCAGATGTACTACCTGGTGAGCGGCCGTATCGAACTCGCAGAAACCGGTCGTGAACTGCCCGCCGGGCGCCTGTTCGGCGAGATCGCGTTCTTCGCGCCCGACCGCCGGCGCACCGCCACCGCGCGCTGCGTCACGCGCTGCGTGGTGCTGCGCATCAGCGAGAGCACGTTCAAGCAGCTCTATCACCAGAACCCGGCGTTCGGTTTCGAGATCGTCAAACTCATCGCCGGCCGCCTGACCGAAGACGTGCAGCGGCTGGAGCAGCAGCTCAGCCGGAGCGCCCCCGGCGGGCGATGATCTCGCGCGCGCGCGTGCTCGCCGCACGCGGCAACGCGCCGGCGAGCGACACCGACACGCCGCTGGCCAGCAGGCGTTCGAACACCGCTCGCACATCGCTCGCGCTCACGGCGTCGGTGCCGTCACGCAACGCCTGCAGCGAACGCACGCGCCCCAGAAGCAGCAGGTCCAGCGCCGCGTCTTCCAGGCGCCGCGCCGGCCGCTCGTGGGCGCGCAGCCGGCGCACCATGATCTGGTTGCGTGCGCGCGCCAGCTCGTCGGCGTCGACATGTCCGGCCTGCGCCACGAGCAGGCTCATCACCTCGCTCAACAGCTCCATCACCTGGCCCGGCGCGGTGGACGCCTCGATGACGAACTGGCCGCAGACATCGAACACATCGGCCGCGCACGACACGTGGTAGGCCAGGCCGAGCTGTTCGCGCACACGCTGCACCAGCGGCGAGCTCATGCCTTCGCCGAACAGCGTGGCCGCCAGGCTGCACGCGGCGTCCTCGGCCGCCGCCGGCGGGATCGCAAAGCCCATCACCAGATGCGCCTGCAGCTCGGCGGCCTGGCGGTGGGCAACGATGTCGCCGCTGTAGGGCGCCGGCGCCAGCGTGTTCGGCGCGCCGCGCGCGACCGCGCCGAACACCGCCTCGACCTCACGTTGAATGGCCTCGGCATCGACAGCGCCGGCGACGCCGACGACGATGTTCGCGCCGCTGTACTGGCGCTGCACATAGGCCACGAGCTGTTCACGCGTCAGGCGTTCGATCTGGCGCCGCGTGCCGATCACCGGCCACGCTGCAGGGTGGGCGCCGAAACACGCGCGGTCAAAACGCTCGAACGCGATCGACAGGCCGTCGTCCTCGTCCTCGGCGCATTCGTGCAGCAGCACCTGGCGCTCCTGCTCCAGTTCGTGCGCCGGAAAACTCGGCTGCAGCACGATCTCGCCCAGCATGCGCACGAAGGCCGGCGCGTCGCGCGCCAGGCCGCGCATGTGAAATGCGGTGTGGTCCTTGTCGGTGTGGGCGTTGACCTCGGCACCCAGCCGTTCGGCGTCCACATTGATGCGCCGCGCGTCACGCTGCGCCGTGCCCTTGAACACCATGTGTTCGACGAAGTGGCTGATGCCGTTTTCGGCCCTGTCCTCGTGCGCGCTGCCGCTGCGCACGAAGACGCTGACGCAGGCCGTCTGCAGATGCGGCATCGGCAGGCACAGCACGCGCACGCCGTTGGCGAGCGTGCTGACCAGGGCTTCGGGGGGCGCGGCTTGCATGGCCGGAATCTAACGCGTCGCGGCGGCGGCGATACTCGCCCGCCATGGCTTCCGTCTCCCACGCCGCAACGGCGCAGCACCCGCGTGCCGATCCCGCACTGATCGTCATCTTCGCTGGCGTCTGCGCCGCGCTGCATGTGGGCAAGCTGCCGCCGGCCATCACGACGCTGCGCGATGCGCTGGGCATGTCGCTGGTGCAGGCCGGTTTCCTGCTGTCGCTGGTGCAGGTGGCGGGCATGGGCTGCGGCGTCGCGTTCGGCGCGCTGGCCGACAGCCTGGGGCTGCGGCGCAGCATGGCGCTCGGCCTGGTCGTGCTGGCCGCCGCCAGCGCCGCAGGTGGCTTCGCGCACGGTGTCGTGATCTTGATGCTGCTGCGCGCCTGCGAAGGTTTCGGCTTTCTGCTCGTCGTGCTGCCGGCGCCGGGGCTGGTGCGGCGGCTCGTGGGGCCGCAGCGGGTGAGCGCGATGCTCGGCCTGTGGGGCGCCTACATGCCGCTGGCCACCGCGCTGGCCTTGCTGATCGGGCCGCTGTGCATCGGCACGCTGGGCTGGCGTGTGTGGTGGTGGGCATTGGCGGCGATTTCGCTGCTGATGGCCGGCGTGCTGTGGCGCTGCGTTCCGGCCGCGCTGCCGGCCGTCGCCGGCTCGACCGGCGCCGATGCGCAGGCCACCCGGGGCCACATCGGCGCGCCCTGGACCCAGCGCCTGCGCCGCACGCTGGCCGCGCCCGGCCCGTGGCTGGTGGCGTTGAGCTTCGCGAGCTATTCGGGCCAGTGGCTGGCGGTGATCGGCTTCCTGCCGGCGATCTACACGCAGGCAGGGTTGTCGGGCGCGGCCACCGGCGTGCTCACCGCGCTGGCCGCCGCGGCCAACATCGTCGGCAACGTCGGCGCCGGCCGGCTGCTGCAGCGGGGTGCCGCGCCGCCGCGGCTGCTCGTCACCGGCTTCGTGACGATGGCGCTCGCCGCCACGGCCACCTTCGCCGGTCCCGCCGCAGAAGGCCTGCCGCCGTGGGCGCGCTTCATCGCCGTGCTGCTGTTCTCGGGCGTCGGCGGCCTGATCCCGGCGACGTTGTTCGCGCTGGCGGTGCGCGTGGCGCCGAGCGAAAACACGCTGTCCACGACCATCGGCTGGATGCAGCAGTGGTCGGCGCTGGGCCAGTTTTTCGGGCCGCCGCTGGTGGCCTGGGTGGCCAGCCGCAGCGGCGGCTGGCAGTTCACATGGCTGGCCACCGGCGCCTGCTCGGCGGCCGGGCTGCTGCTGGCCGCGGCGCTGGCGCGCGCCGTCAGTGCTTCTGGTCCAGCAGCCGCTGCATCTCGTCGATGATCGAGTTCATGCGCTTGAGCAGCGCCTGGTAGGGCGCCGGCGACGCCATGTCCAGCCCCGCGCGTTTGAGCAATTCGTAGGGCGATGCCGAGCCGCCGGCGCGCAGCACGTTGAGGTAGTTGTCGCGCGCGGCCACGCCGCCGCCGAGCACCTGCTGCGCAAAGTACGACGCCGCCGCCGCCGAGGTGGCGTACTGGTAGACGTAGAACGGCCGGTAGAAGTGCGGAATGAAGGCCCACTCGTGGCAGTACAGCGGGTCGATCGTCATCACGCCGGTGTCGGCGCCGTGGTACTTGCGCAGCAGTCCGCAGTACATCTCGGTCATCTTCTTGCCGTTGAGCGCCTGCCCGTGCTCCAGCGCGTCGTGCGTCATCAGCTCGAACTCGCCGAACATCGCCTGGCGGAAGAAGCCGGCGCGCAGGCGTTCGAGCGCGTAGCCGAGCTGGAACAGGCGCTCGTCGTTGTTCGTCGCCGTCTTCAGCATGTACTCGGACAGCAGCACTTCGTTGGTGGTCGACGCGATCTCGGCCAGGAACAGCGGATAGCCCGCGGTCTCGTAGGGCTGCGCCTTGTTGGCCAGCATCGAATGCATGCCGTGGCCCCATTCGTGGGCGAAGGTCGAGACACTTTCGAAGTCGTTCTGGTGGTTCAGGAAGACCAGCGGCGTGAGGCCGTAGACATCGGTCTGGTAGGCGCCCGACGACTTGCCGTCGGCCGGCCACAGGTGCATCGAGCGCTGGGCCACGGCATGGCTGAGCAGCGCGTGGTATTCGGGGCCCAGCGGTTCGGTGGCCGCCAGCGTCAGCCGCGCCGCTTCTTCGGGCGGGTAGCTGTGCGCCAGGTTCACCAGCGGCGGGTAGATGTCGTAGTAGTTCAGGTCGGGCAGCTTCAGCATGCGCTGGCGCAGCTTGAAGTAGCGGTGCAGCGTGGGCAGGCCTTCATTGGCCTGCGCCACCAGCGTGCGGTAGACCGCCTCGGGCACGTCGTAGCCGGCCAGACTGGCGGCCACCGCCGACGGGTAGTGGCGCAGTTGGGCCGTCACGGTGCCGGCGCGGTCACGCGTGGCCAGCGTCGAGCCGAAGGTGTTCTCGTACTGCGCCAGCTTGCCGAAGAAGGCGTCGAAGGCCTGCTTGCGCACGGCGCGGTCGGGGTTCTGGCGCAGCTTTTCGTAGCCCGTCTCGTTGACCTTGACCGGCTGGCCCTGCAGCGTGATCGACGGCCACTGCATGTCGGCATCGACAAGCAGCGTTCGGGTGTGGCCCGACGCGTAGATCACCGGCGACAGCGCGGCCAGTGCCGCTTCGGTTTGCGGGCTCAGCGTGTGGCCGGCCTGGCGCAGCGTCTTGCGCAGGCCGTAGGCGTTCTTCGCGAGGCCGGGGTCGGCGGCGATGAAGGCCTCGATGCGCGCACTGCCCACCGCCTGCAGCTCGGGGTCGACCCAGGCGCGCGCGCTGCCGAGCTGCGCCGACAGCGCCTGCATCAGCCCCACACGTTCCTGGTTACGCGCGTCGCCGTTGTTGGTGCTTTGCTGCACCGAGGCATAAACCCACAGCCGCTCTTCGCGCCGGTCGAGTGCCGACATCGCATCCAGCGCCGTCCGCAGCGCCTGCGCGCTCTGGCCCAGCGTGCCCTTGAACGCGGCGAGCCCGGGCACCTCGGCCAGCACGGCCTGGCGTTCGTGGTCCCATGCGGCGTCGCTGGCAAACAGCGGCGTCAGATCCCAGACGTAACGATCGGCTGCACTGGCCGGGGTCGCCGGTGCCGCCGGCACGCTCTGCGCCGACGCTTGCAACGGCAACCACAGCGCCAGCAGCGCGCTGGGCAACAAGAGTCTGAAACTCATGATGAAGGAAGGCAGTTTGAAAGCGGCGCATGGTAGAGAAAAAACGGAGCGCGCCGCGAGGATTTTGCTGCTGCCGTTTGGCGCCACCCCCGCAAACCGCCGCTGGGCGCCGCCGTGATCGCCATTCATCATCCCGGCACCGTACCGGGCCGGCCTCGGGAAGCGACGTTCAAGGACAGCTCAGCAGCGCGCCCTGTTGCGTGCAGATGCCGTGCGGGCCGACCAGATTCGGCCCCACACGCTGCAGCCGCGTGCCGTCGCTCGCCCAGCAGCCCGCCGCGTCACACGCTGCGGCCGACAGAGGCGGGCGCGGGCTGGCAGGTGCAGGTGCAGGCGCGGCGGGCGGCGCCACGACGGCACGCGGCAAGGTCGGCAGCGGCACCGGCCGCGGCAGCGCGATGGGCGCTGCCGACACGTGGGGCGAACGCGGCGGCGCATCGGCCGCGTGCGCAGCCGCCGGCCCCAGGCAGGCCACTGCGGCACGCCGCTGCAAGGCCTTCAGATGTTCGACCGTGACCGCCCGCGGTACCGCGCTCGCGCCCTGCGGCGCGGCAGCCGCCTGGTCCTGCGCCTGCTGCAAACTGTGCAGTGCAGCCTGGCATGCCGGCGGGGCGGGCGACGGCGCGTCGGCACCCCAGGCCGGCAGCAAGGCACAGTTCAGCAGCACAAACGATGGCAGGCAGCGACGCATGCCGCTTGGACAGCCCGCGCGGCCGCAAGTTCAGCCGCGGTGGCAGTGCGCACAAGCGGTTGAAGAGGTTTCCAAAACGCCGCATCCCACGTGGCCCGGCAACACCGAGAATCAACGCCATGCATGCATCTCTGCCCACGCTGCGCACGCGCTGTGCGTCACTGGCCTGGCTGCTCGCGCTGCTGGTCGGCTGCAGTACGCCGCCGGCCTCGCCGCCTGCCGCACCTTCTGCCGCACCTTCTGCCGCGTCATCGGCCACGTCATCTGGCTCATCACCGGGCTCACCATCGCCCTCTGCCGCCGCATCCGATGCCGGCGTCGCTTCAGCGGACCCCGACAAAAACTTCGCACGCTGGCTGGCCGCGTTCAGCGCCAGCGCGCGCGACGCCGGCATCAGCGACGCCACGCTGCATCTGGCCTTCGACGACGCCCACCTGTTGCCGCAGGTGGTGGACCAGGACCGCGAACAACCCGAATTCGCGCGCGCGCTCTGGGACTACCTGGACCGCGCGGTGTCGGCGCAGCGTGTCGCCACCGGCCAGCAGCGGCTGCAGCAATGCCGCGCCGAAGCCGACGCGGCAAGCGCACGTTATGGCGTGCCGCCGGCCGTCATCGTCGCCATCTGGGGCATCGAAAGCAACTACGGCAGCAACTACGGCGACGTGCCGACGATTGACGCGCTGGCGACGCTGGGCTTCGACGGCCGGCGCGAGGCCTGGGCGCGCGGCCAGTTGCTGGCGGCGTTGAAGATCCTGCAAAGCGGCGACATCACACGCACGCAGATGATCGGCTCGTGGGCCGGCGCGATGGGGCAGACGCAGTTTCTACCGACCACCTTTCTCAGTTATGCCGTCGACGGCGACGCCGACGGCCGGCGCGACATCTGGGCCAGCATGGCCGACGTGATGGCGTCGACCGCCAACTTCCTCGCGCGTTCGGGCTGGCAGCCGGGCCAGCCCTGGGGTGTGGAAGTGCGGCTGCCCGAAGACTTCAACCTCGCGCGCGCCGACGAAACGCTGCGCGAGCCCAGTGCGCGCTGGGCCGCCGACGGCGTGATGACGATGAACGGCGCGCCACTGCCCGAGTTCAATGACGGCGCCATCCTGCTGCCCGCCGGCGCGCGCGGGCCGGCGTTCCTGGTGGGCCCGAACTACCGCGCCGTGCTGCGCTACAACAACGCCACCAGCTATGCGCTGGCCGTCGGCCTGCTCGCGCAGCGCCTGGAGGGCGGCCCGGGCGTGATCGCCGCCTGGCCGCGCGATCTGCAACCGCTGACGCGCAGCCAGGTCACGGCGCTGCAGACGGCGCTCAATGCGCAAGGCTTCGACAGCGGTGCGCCCGACGGCCTGATGGGCCCCGCCACGCGCGCTGCGGTGCGCCGCTTCCAGCTCAGCGTGAACCTGGCTCCCGACGGCTTCGCCACCACCGAATTGCTGCAGCGCCTGCAGGCACCCTGAAGCGGCGCGCACGATGACCGGTCAGGTTCGACGGATGTCACAACGCCACGGCCTGCATCGTCTAGCCGGGATGCGCGACGAGCTGAATGAACCGCTGCGATGACAACCCCGGCCCGATGAGCACCGACGCCCCCCTGAGCGAGCGCGCGCTGCGTTTCGACCGCGAGCAGGCGCGCAGCCTGCGCGCGCTGGCCTACCGCATGCTCGGCTCGCGCGCCGAGGCCGAAGACATCGTGCAGGAGGCGTGGCTGCGCTGGGCCGAGGTCGACGAGGCCACGGTCCGGCATGAGGGCGCCTACCTGTCGCGCCTGGTCACGAACCTCTGCCTGGACAAGCTGGGCTCGGCCGCCGCGCGGCGCGAGCATTACGTCGGCGTCTGGTTGCCCGAGCCGCTGCTCGACGACGAGGCGCAAGGTGCCTGGGCGCCGAACCCCGAGGCACAGGCCGAGTTCGCGCAGGATGTGTCGATCGCCTTCATGCTGGCGCTGCAACGCCTGTCGCCGCTGGAGCGTGCGGCCTTTGTGCTGCACGAGGTGTTCGAGCTCGATTTCGACGACGTGGCGCGGCGCCTGCAGCGCAGCCCCGCGGCATGCCGCCAGCTCGCCAGCCGCGCGCGGCTGCATGTGAAGACCGACTATGCGCGGCGCGAGGTCGAGGACGAAGAGCGCGAGCGCCTGTTCAACGCGTTCAGCGATGCCGTGCGCAATTTCGACGTCGACGCGCTGGCGCGCCTGCTGAGCGAAGACGCGGTGATGCTGTCCGACGGCGGCGGCAAGGTGAGCGCGGTGCCGCGAGCGCTGCGCGGTGCGGCGCTGGTCGCGCGGGCCTTCATCGGCTTCGCCCGCATGCCTGGCAGCCGCGCCTGGCGGCTGCGGCCGGCGCGCATCAACGGCCTGCCGGGCTGCCTGGTCGTCGACGGCGACACCGGCGCGCTGGTGCAGACGGTGGCACTGGCGCCGGCCGTCGACGCGCCGGGCCGCATCGGCGCCGTCTACATCCAGCGCAACCCGGACAAGCTGCGCGGCGTGGTGCAGGCGCTGGCGCGCGGCGCCTGAGCGGTGGCGATTTTTCTGCCGCGCGCCTGTCACGCCGCAGCCGGCCACGTCGTCTTGCCGATGTGAACCCCACACCGCCACTTTGCACACCAACACCGAAAGCCTGAAATGACGAGCCAGACACAAGCCACCCCGCGCATCGACTACCAGCAACAGTCGCCCGAGCTGTTCAAGAAGTTCCTCGAGTTCAGCATGGCCGTGGCGCACGGCGCCATCGACGAAGGCCTGTCGCTGCTGGTGGACATCCGCGCGTCGCAGCTCAACGGCTGCGCGTTCTGCCTGGACATGCACGTCAAACAGGCCAAGCTGCACGGCGAGCGCGAGCTGCGCCTGCATCATCTGCCGATCTGGCGCGAGTCGCCGCTGTTCAATGCACGCGAGCGCGCCGCGCTGGCCTGGACCGAGGCGCTGACGCGGCTCGAAGCGCACGGCGTGGCCGACGCGCTTTACGCCGAGGCGCGCGCACAGTTCTCGGAAAAGGAGCTCACCGACCTGAGCTTCCGCGTCATGGCCATCAACGGCTGGAACCGCATCAACGTGGCCTTCCGCACGCTGCCTGGCACCAAGGACAAGGCCTTCGGTCTGGACAAGGCCGGCTTGAGCTGAGGCGCCGGCGGGCGTCGCGCCGCCGGCTCATCACGCCACGGAAGGCGCGGCCGCCGCTGCTAAGCTGGGCGCCCTTCACGCCGGCCGGGCCTTCTATGCGTTCCAGAGATCTCAGCTTCCACCATCCGGTGGCGTTCTGGCTTGGCTGTGCGGCCGTCATCGCCGGTGTGCTGGCGCATCTGCCAATGCTCGCGATGGGCGCGCCGATGCACTATCGCCTCGCCGGCATGCCGATGGACACCACGATGCTCATCGGCATGGCGCTGGTCCCGCTGGGTGTGCTGCTCGCCGGCTACGGCCTGATGCCGCGGCTGGAGCAGATGCGGCGCACGCTGCATCCCGACCGCAGCCCGCTGCCGTTCCACGCCGCCGACCAGGTGCCGCTGAACCGCGAGCACTGGAAGCTGGTGACGGTGCTGACCGTCGCGCTGGCGGTGGACGTGATGAAGCCGGCGACGATAGGCTTCGCGATGCCGGGCATGGCGGCCGAGTACGGCATCGGCAGCTCCACCGTCGGGCTGCTGGCGCTGTCGGCGCTGAGCGGCACCGCCATCGGCTCGGTGTTGTGGGGCCGCATCGGCGACCTGTTCGGCCGCCGCGCGGCGATCCTGCTCTCGGCGTTGATGTTCATGGGCACCTCGATCTGCGGCGCGATGCCGGCGTTCGGCTGGAACCTGCTGATGTGCTTCATGATGGGCGCGGCCGCCGGCGGCATGCTGCCGATCACGTTCACGCTGATGGCCGAGACCATTCCCACGCGGCACCGCGGCTGGCTGCTGGTGGCGCTGGGCGGCGTCGGCACGTCGGCCGGTTATCTGCTGGCCTCGGGTGCGGCGACGCTGCTCGAACCCGCATTCAGTTGGCGCGCGCTGTGGCTGCTGAACCTGCCCACCGGCGCGCTGATCGTGCTGCTCAACCGCTACATACCGGAGTCGCCGCGTTTCCTGGCGGTGGCTGGGCTGGAAGATCAGGCGCAGGCCGTGCTGCGGCGGTTTTCGGGCGTGGCACTGCCGTCGATCACGCTCGACGCGCATGCCAGCGACGCCGCCCGTGCAACACCGCCCGCCGCGGCGCGCGTCGGCATGCGCCAGTTGCTGCGTGGCCGCCATGCGGCGATCAGCGGCGGACTGATGGTCTGCGGCATCGCCTGGGGGCTGGCGAACTTCGGCTTCCTGCTGTGGTTGCCGGCGAACCTGGTCAAGCTGGGCGTGGATGCGCATGCGAGTGCCGAACTGCTGGCGCGCTCGGCCATCCTCGCGCTGCCCGGCGTGGCCTTGATCGTCTGGCTCTACCAGCGTTGGAGCAGCATCGGCAGCGTGGTGCTGTTCAGCGCGCTCAGCGTGCTGGCGCTGCTGTTCTTCTTCGCGATCGACCTGCTCGATGTGCGTGCAACCGCGGCCACGACCTTCGGCACCGTGCTGCTGCTGCTGAGCATCAGCGGCGTCATCGCCACGCTGATCCCGTATGCGGCCGAGATCTATCCGGTGCACCTGCGCAGCACCGGCGCCGGCGTCGTCGCCGGCGGTTCGAAGTTCGGCGGCATCCTGGGTGCGCTGCTCGGCGTGCTGGGCCTGTTCGAGCACTTCATGCTGTCGGCGCTGTCGATCGCGCTGCTGATGGCGCTGGCCGCCACGATGCTGGCCCGGCGCGGCATAGAGACGCGCGGGCGCGGGCTGGAATCGATCCAGGACGCGCTGGCGCCGTGACGCGCCGGCGGGCGTTCGAGTCCTTCGGCAGTCTGGATACCGTGCTCGCCAAGGCTGACGCGCCTTGCGCGATCACGCAGCAGCTCAGACGTCGATGTTCGCCGCCCTCAACGCATTGCTCTCGATGAAGTCGCGCCGCGGCTCGACCTCGTCTCCCATCAGCATCGTGAAGACGCGGTCGGCTTCGATGGCGTCGTCGATGCGCACCTTCAGCAGCCGGCGCACGCCGGGGTCCATCGTCGTTTCCCAGAGCTGCGCGGGATTCATCTCGCCCAGGCCCTTGTAGCGCTGGCGGGCGACGGCGTTTTCGGCCTGGCTCATCAGCCAGCCCATCGCGGCGCGGAAGTCGCGGACCTTCTGTTCCCTGGCCTTGTCGCCTTCGCCGCGGCGCACCACGGCATCGGCGCCCAGCAGATCCTTGAAGGTCTGGCCGGCTTCGGCCAGCGCCGCGTAGTCGGCGCCGTGCACGAAGTCCTGCGTGATGACGCTGCTCTTGATGTTGCCGTGGTGGCGCCGGCTGATGCGCAGCAGGTGCTTGTCGGTGCGGGCGTCGAACTCGGCGCTGACTTCGGCGTCGACCAGCGCCGCCTGCAGCGCCAGCGCGCCGGCCTCGGCGCTGGCGGCGCTGTCGAGGTCGAGCGCCAGGCCGTTGGCCAGCGCACGCAGCGCGTCCAGGTCCATCCAGTTGCCCAGGCGTTCGATGACGCTGGTGGCCACGACGTAGGTACGCGCCAGCGCCTCGAGTGCGCTGCCGTCGATGGGCGCGCGCGCGCCGTCGGTGCTGCCGTCGGGCAGCACCACGGCACCGTCCAGCGCCACCTTGAGCAGGAAAGCGTCGAGTTCGTGGCCGTCCTTCAGGTATTGCTCGTGCTTGCCGTGCTTGACCTTGTACAGCGGCGGCTGCGCGATGTAGATGTGGCCACTTTCCACCAGCGCCGCCATCTGGCGGTAGAAGAAGGTCAGCAGCAGCGTGCGGATGTGGGCGCCGTCGACGTCGGCGTCGGTCATGATGATGATGCGGTGGTAGCGCAGCTTGTCGATGTTGAAGTCGTCGACGCCGATGCCGGTGCCCAGGGCAGTGATCAGCGTGACGATACTGTCGCTGGACAGCAGCTTCTCGTAGCGCGCCTTCTCGACGTTGAGGATCTTGCCGCGCAGCGGCAGGATCGCCTGGAACTTGCGGTCGCGCCCCTGCTTGGCGCTGCCGCCGGCCGAGTCGCCTTCGACGATGTAGATCTCGCACAGCGCCGGGTCTTTCTCCTGGCAGTCGGCCAGCTTGCCCGGCAGGCCCATGCCGTCGAGCACGCCTTTGCGGCGTGTCATCTCGCGCGCCTTGCGTGCCGCTTCACGCGCCCGTGCGCTGTCGATGATCTTGCTGCAGATGATCTTGGCGTCGTTCGGGTTCTCCAGCAGCCAGTCGGTCAGCAGCTTGGAGACGATTTCCTCCACGGGGCCGCGCACCTCGCTGCTCACCAGCTTGTCCTTGGTCTGGCTGCTGAACTTGGGCTCGGGCACCTTGACGCTGACCACGCAGGCCAGGCCTTCGCGCATGTCGTCACCACTGACCTCGACCTTGGCCTTCTTCGCCAGTTCGTTGTCTTCGATGTACTTGTTGATGACGCGCGTCATCGCCGCGCGCAGGCCGGTGAGGTGGGTGCCGCCGTCGCGCTGCGGGATGTTGTTGGTGAAGCACAGCACGTTCTCGGCGTAGCCGTCGTTCCACTGCATCGCCACCTCGACGCCGATGTTGGTGTTCTGCTCGCTCAGTTTGTCGCCGGCAGCATGGAACACGTTCGGGTGCAGCACCTTCTTGCCGGTATTGATGAACTGCACGAAGCCCTTCACGCCACCGGCGAACTCGAAGTTGTCTTCCTTCGCGTTGCGCTCGTCGACGAGGCGGATCTTCACGCCGTTGTTCAGAAAGCTCAGTTCGCGCAGGCGCTTGGCAAGCACGTCGTAATGGAAGTCGACGTGCGTGAAGATTTCTTCGTCGGGCAGGAAGTGCACCTCGGTGCCGCGCTTTTCGGTCTCGCCGGTGATCTTCATCGGGCTGGTCTCGAAGCCGTCGCGCAACTCGATCACGCGGTCTTGCGTGAAGCCGCGCTTGAACTCGAGGAAATGCACCTGGCCTTCGCGGCGGATCGTCAGGCGCAGCCACTTGCTCAGTGCGTTGACGCAGCTCACGCCCACGCCGTGCAGGCCGCCGCTGACCTTGTAGCTGTTCTGGTTGAACTTGCCGCCGGCGTGCAATTCGGTGAGCGCGATCTCGGCCGCACTGCGCTTGGGTTCGTGCTTGTCGTCCATCTTCACGCCGGTGGGAATGCCGCGGCCGTTGTCGATGACGCTGATGCTGTTGTCGCTGTGGATGGTGACGAGAATGTCGTCGCAGTGGCCGGCGAGCGCTTCGTCGATGGAATTGTCGACCACCTCGAACACGAGGTGGTGCAGTCCGGTGCCGTCGGACGTGTCGCCGATGTACATGCCCGGCCGCTTGCGCACCGCCTCCAGCCCTTCGAGGATCTGGATGCTGCCTTCGCCATAGGCCGTCGACGCTTCACTGCCGGTGGACGCCGCGGCGCCGTGCGCGTCGGGCACGTCGCGCTGCGTGACGCCGTTGGACTTGTCCTGGGGCTTGCTGGATTCACTCATCACGGACTCTTTTCACTGCCGGGCACCACATTCGCGGCCCCTATAAAAACGCTGAAGCGGGCACGAGGCCCGCCGCGGGTCGATGGCTGGCGGCCGGCGCTCAGATGCGCATCGGCATCACCACATACTTGAAGCCGGCCTGCTCGGGCACGCTGAACAGCGCACTCGCATTGCCGTCCTGCAATTCGAGCTTGACCATCTCCTGGCCCATGTTGGCAAGCACATCGATCAGGTAGGTGACGTTGAAGCCGATCTCGATGGCGTCGCCGTCGTAGTCGACCTCGAGTTCCTCCTTGGCCTCTTCCTGCTCGGCGTTGCTCGACGCGATGCGCAGCACGCCGGGCTCGATGTTCAGGCGCACACCCTTGAACTTCTCGCTCGTCAGGATGGCGGCACGCTGCAGGCAGGCCAGCAGCGGCGCGCGGCCGAGCACGACGCCGTTCTTGTGGTTCTTCGGGATAACGCGGTTGTAGTCGGGGAATTTGCCTTCGACGAGCTTGGTGACGAACTCCATGCCGCCAAAAGCGAACTTTGCCTGGTTGCCGGCGAAACGCATCTCGATCGTCGTCTCTTCGTCCTTCAGCAGCCGCTGCAGTTCGAGCACCGTCTTGCGCGGCAGGATCACCTCCTGCTTGTTCGGCAGGTCGTTTTCGAGCGTGCTCTGTGCCAGCGCGAGGCGGTGGCCGTCGGTGGCCACCAGCGTCAGCGTACGGCCTTCGGCGATGAACAGGATGCCGTTGAGGTAGTAGCGGATGTCGTGCACCGCCATCGCAAAGTGCACCTGGTTGATGAGCGCACGCAGCGTCTTCTGCGGCACCGCAAACGCGGGCCCGAAATCCACCGCCTCGTTGACGAGCGGGAAGTCGTCGGCCGGCAGCGTCTGCAAGGTGAAGCGGCTGCGCCCGCCTTGCAGCGTGAGCTTGTTCTGCGCCGAACTCAGCGTCACCACCTGGTCCGACGGCAGCGCGCGCAGGATGTCGATCAGTTTGCGCGCCCCCACGGTAACCGCGAGACTGCCCGCATCGCCGCCCAGTTCGGCCTGGGTGCGCACCTGGATCTCGAGGTCGCTGGTTGTCAGTTCAAGCTGCGGGCCGTTCTTGCGCAACAACACGTTCGCCAGGATCGGCAGGGTGTGCCGCCGCTCGACGATGCCGGCCACCGACTGCAAAGCCTCGAGCACCTTTTCCTGTGCTGCCTTGAGAACGATCATGTTTCCTCTTCCTTAACTTTTAAGCTTCGTAGTCGTAGTAGAAGCCGGTCGATTCTGGGGACAAGCCTATTTTCGTCTTTTCCATCAACGGTTTAGCAGGCGGTGAACCCTGTGGGTGCGAGGCTGTTCAGGCCGTACCTCATTTCTGGACAACTGGCTCTGCGGCGCCCGATCTGTGGACAAGCACGAGGTTGTGCGGCTCTTTTCCACAGACTTGGCGGCCGCGCTGCGTGGCAGTCGCAGCACGTCAGCCTTTCAAGGTCTGTTCCAGCACGTGAAGCTGCTGGTTGAGCTCGGTGTTGCGCGTGCGTTCGTCGCCGATCTTGCGCACCGCGTGCAGCACCGTCGTGTGGTCGCGGCCGCCGAACAGCTCGCCGATCTCGGGCAGGCTTTTTTTCGTCATGTCCTTGGCCAGGTACATCGCGATCTGGCGCGGCCGCGCGATGCTCGCCGGGCGCTTCTTGCTGTACATGTCGGCGACCTTGATCTTGTAGAAGTCAGCCACCGTCTTCTGGATGTTCTCGACCGAGATCTGCCGGTTCTGGATCGACAGCAGGTCACGCAGCGCCTCGCGCGCGAGCACGATGTTGATGTCCTTCTGGCTGAAGCGCGAATAGGCCAGCACCTTGCGCAGTGCACCTTCGAGCTCACGCACGTTGGCGCGCACGTTCTTGGCGATGAAGAAGGCCACGTCCTCGGGCATCTCGGCGCCCTCGATGAGGGCCTTCTTGATCAGGATCGCCACCCGCATCTCGAGCTCGGGCGGCTCGATCGCGACCGTCAGCCCGGCGTCGAAACGGCTCGTCAGGCGTTCGTCGATGTCCGCCAGCCCCTTCGGATAGGTGTCGCTGGTCATGATGATGTGCGCACGCTTGGCGAGCAGCGCCTCGAAGGTGTTGAAGAACTCCTCCTGCGTGCGCTCCTTGCCGGCGAAGAACTGCACGTCGTCGATCAACAGCAGGTCCAGGCTGTGGTACTTGGCCTTCAGCTCGTCGAAGGTCTTGCGCTGGTAGTTCTTCACCACGTCGCTGATGAACTGCTCGGCGTGCAGGTACAGCACGCGGGCGTCGGCGCGGTCCTTGAGCAGCGAATTGCCCACCGCATGCACGAGGTGCGTCTTGCCGAGGCCGACACCGCCGTAGATGAACAGCGGGTTGTACATCTGGCCCGGCGCGCCGGCCACGTGCAGCGCCGCCGTGCGTGCCATCTGATTGGCGCGCCCCGCCACCAGGGTCTCGAACGTGAGCGACGGATTGAGCTTGCTGCGATTGGCCGGCAGCGCCGCGTTCGGCGCCCCCGGCTGCTGACCGGCGGCGGGCGCGAGCTGCAGGTGGCTGGTGATGTGCGACGCTGAGGCGGTCGTGAGCGGGCGCGGCTGGGGCTGCGCAGGCGCGCCCGCTCCGGCGCCCGTGTTCGCAGCAGGCGCCGCGCCCGCCGGGGCCATCGCGAGCGTGAGCTCCAGGCGCACCGGCTTGCCTGCCAGCTCGCTCAGCACCGACTCGATGCGGCCCGCATACTGCGCGCGAATCCAGTCGAGCTTGAAGCGGTTGGGCACGCTGACCGAGACCACCGTCTCGTCGGCGCGCGCCTCGTTCAGCAGACCGGGCGGCAGCGGACGGATCCAGGTGTTGAACTGGTGCTCGGGCAGTTCAGTCGCCAGGCGCTCGCAGCCACGCTGCCAGAGCGCCGTGGCCGGGTCGACTCCCATCTCAAGATTCATTGTGGACATCTTCTTTTCAAGGGGCCGGATTCTACGTCCCTGAGCGCCGGCCAGGCGTGGTTATCCACAGTTTCCGGCCCGCGGTCAAGCCCTGCCGGAAGTGGCGCTTTGCGGCGCAAGTGTTTGACTCGGAAAGCCTTTTTTGCTGTAATCATGGGTTTCCCGAATTCCAGGATCACCTCTATTCGGAGCACTCCCGGATCAACAAGGACCCACGCGAATGAAGCGCACCTACCAAGCCTCCAAGATCCGCCGCGCTCGCACGCATGGCTTTCTCGTGCGCATGAAGACCCGCGGCGGTCGCGCCGTCATCAATGCCCGCCGCGCCAAGGGGCGCAAGCGCCTGGCGGTCTGACGCCACGGCCATCGAGCCCCTGGTTCCGCGTTCAACACGCGCAACCGTTCTGGGCCACCTTGTGCACAAGGCAGATTTTGAGCGCGTGCTGGCCACCCCTTCACGGTCCCGTAGCGCTCACTTCGCTGTTCACTACCTGAGCAGCAGTCCGAGTGCGCCGGTCTGGCGCATGCGTGAGGCCGGGCGTTCGAACTTATCCACAGTCCATGCACCTCTTGTCCCAGAACCTGTGGACGACTTGCCTGCGGGGCACTGGCTGGGCAGCGTGGTGCCCAAACGCCACGCCCGCCGTTCGGTGACCCGCAGCCTGTTGAAGCGGCAGATCCGTGCCGTGGCGTCGCGCCATGCCGCGCACCTGCCGCCGGGCCTGTGGCTGGTGCGCCTGCGGGCACCGTTCGCGGCGCCGGGATTCGTCTCGGCGGCGTCAAGCGCGCTGCGCGACGCCGCGCGCAGCGAACTCGAACTGTTGTTCACGCGAGCCGCGCCATGAGTCCGGTGTTCAGACCGGTGCAAGTCATCGGCCAACTTGTGCAACGGCTGCTGATCCTGCTCGTGCGTGGCTACCGCCTGTTGCTGAGCCCGTGGCTGGGCAGCGGTTGCCGCTTCGAGCCCACCTGTTCGCTGTACGCCCTCACCGCGCTGCAGCGCCACGGTGCCGCGGCAGGCAGCCTGCTGACGACCACCCGGCTGCTGCGCTGCCACCCCTGGTGCGCCGGCGGCCACGACCCCGTGCCCGAGCGGCTGCCTCGTGGCCTGTTTACCCGTTTCGTCCGCCCGGCGGCCGAAGATTGCCCTCGAACCCGACATCTCCCATGACCGACATGCGCCGCACCCTGCTCTGGGTGGTATTTGCGACCTCCCTGTTCCTGCTCTGGGACGCGTGGCAGAAGGATCACGGCCACCCGTCGCTGTTCAGCGGCATGGGCGAACAGCCGGCGGCCACTGCCACCGCGCCCGCCGGCATGCCGCTGACCAGCGGTGCGCAAGGCACCGCGAGCGTGCCGGGCACGACCGCCGGCGCCGCGGCCACCGCCCTGCCGGCTGCCGCTTCGCCAATGGCCGAACAGGTCAGCGTGACGACCGACCTCGTCAAGGCCACCTTCAGCAGCATCGGCGGCACGCTGGTGCGCCTGGAACTGCTCAAGCAGAAAGAAGAGCAGCACGAGCCCTGGTACCAGCCGATCATCGAACTCTTCGGCGCGGCGAAGATGGTGCACGCCGACAGCAACGTGGTGCTGTTCGATCACACGGCGCAGCACATCTATGTGGCCGAGTCGGGCCTCGTCAACGTGCCCGCACCGATCACCCATCTGACGCCGATGCAGGTGCTGCCGGGAGCACGCGCGCTGGCTGCCGGCGACAACGAACTGCGCATCAGCTTCGCGGCCACCGAGGGCGGCGTCACGCTCGTCAAGACCTATGTGCTGCACCGCGGCCGGTACGCGATCGACGTGCAGCAACAGGTCAGCAACCTCGGCGCGGCGGCATTGCCGGCGCCCGAGATCTACTTGCAGCTCAAGCGTGACGGTGAAGCCGGGCCCGGCGGCGCTGGCTTCTCGCACACCTTCACCGGCCCGGCGCTGTACACCGAGAACAACAAGTTCAAGAAGATCGAGTTCAAGGACATCGACAAGAACAAGGCCGAGTTCGACCACAGCGCGGACTATGGCTGGGTCGCAATGGTGCAGCATTATTTCGCCAGCGCCTGGATCCACAACGCCCCCGGGCCGCGCAAGTTCGACGTCACCGCCAGCGACGCGGCGCACAACGGCCTGGGCATGCGGGTCTACAACATCAACATGTCCTTCGCGTTGCCGGCGCTGGCGCCGGGGGCGAGCGAGAACTTCGATGCGGTGCTGTTCGCCGGCCCGCAGGAAGAAAGAAAGCTTGCCGAACTGGCGACGGGGCTGGAATACGTGAAGGACTACGGCTGGTTCATGCCCCTGGCCAAGCCGCTGTTCTGGCTGCTGGTGCACCTGCACGGTTTCCTCGGCAACTGGGGCTTTTCGATCATCGCACTCGTCGTCATCCTGAAGGCCGTGTTCTTCTGGCTCAATGCCAGCGCCTACAAGTCGATGGCCAAGATGAAGGCCATCAACCCGAAGGTGATGGAGATGCGCGAGCGGCTGAAGGACAAGCCGCAGCAGATGCAGCAGGAGATGATGCGCATCTACCGCGAAGAGAAGGTCAACCCGCTTGGCGGCTGTCTGCCCATCGTGGTGCAGATGCCGTTTTTCATCGCGCTGTACTGGGTGCTGCTGTCCAGCGTCGAGATGCGCAATGCGCCGTGGGTGGGCTGGGTGCACGACCTTTCGGCGCCCGACCCGTTTTTCATCCTGCCGCTGCTGATGACGCTGTCGTCGCTGTTCCAGGTGTGGCTGAACCCGACGCCCGCCGATCCGATGCAGGCGAAGATGATGTGGATCATGCCGCTGGTGTTCTCGGTCATGTTCTTCGTCTTTCCGGCCGGCCTCGTGCTGTACTGGCTGACGAACAACATCCTGTCGATCGCGCAGCAGTGGTACATCAACAATCGCCTGGGAGTGCAGAAACCCCTGCGCGTGACTTGATCACGTTAGGGGCCGCCGTCTCCCGCAAACAGGGGTTGAGACGGCCCCTGAATCTGTCGACCATGCAGTCATGCGGGCGACCCGGGATCACCACCGGCTCAGGAGCGCCGCGAGAAGACCTTGCGATCACTCAAGAGGCCGTCCTGCGACTCCACCCGCGCCATACGGTGCTGACGCGCCCCTGCAAGGCCCGAAGCGCCTTCAGCGGCGCGCCACAATCACGCCACGATGTGCGCTGCTCCCGCGGGCTCGCTGGCCCGCCGACATGATCCCATAGCCGCCGTCGCCAGCGCCCCCGGGCGCGGCGCGGTGGGCATCGTGCGCATGTCGGGCCGCGCGCTGGCGCCGCTGGTGCGCACGCTGTGCGGTCGTGCGCTCACGCCGCGCCAGGCGACGCTGCTGCCCTTCACCGCCGCCGACGGCAGTGTGCTCGACCGCGGCCTGGCCATCCACTTCCCGGCCCCGCATTCCTACACTGGCGAAGACGTGCTGGAGCTGCAGGCGCACGGCGGGCCGGTGCTGCTGCAGCTTCTGCTCGCGCGCTGCCTCGAAGCGGGGGCCGAGATCGGCCTGCGGCTGGCCGAGCCGGGTGAGTTCACCGAGCGCGCCTTCCTCAACGACAAGCTCGATCTCGCGCAGGCCGAAGCCGTGGCCGATCTCATCGACGCCAGCACCGAAGCGGCGGCACGCAGCGCCGCGCGCTCGCTCAGCGGCACCTTCTCGGCCGAGATCGAAGGGCTGGCGCAGCGCATCGTCACGCTGCGCATGCTGGTCGAGGCGACGCTGGATTTTCCCGAAGAGGAAATCGACTTTCTCGAGCGCGCCGGTGCGCGCGCGCAACTGGACGCCATCGAAACCGCGGTGGGCGAGGCGCTGACGCGCGCGCGCCAGGGTGCGCTGCTGCGCGAGGGCCTGCGCGTCGTCATCGCCGGCCAACCTAACGTTGGAAAGAGTTCGCTGCTGAATGCGCTCGCCGGCGCCGAACTCGCCATCGTGACGCCGATCCCGGGCACCACGCGCGACAAGGTCAGCGAGACGATACAGATCGAAGGCGTGCCGCTGCATGTCAGCGACACCGCCGGGCTGCGCATCGACGCCGGCGACGAGGTCGAACGCATAGGCATCGGCCGCAGTTGGCAGGCCATCGACGACGCCGATGTCGTGCTTTTCCTGCACGACCTGACACGCCACGGCGACGCCGCCTACGAAGCCGGCGACGCGGCCATCGCCGCGCGCCTGCCGGCCGATGTGCTGCATGTCTTCAACAAGGTCGACGCCGCCAGCGCGGCGGCGTGCGCGACGCCGGGGCTGCAGCTTTCGGCGCAGACGGGCAACGGGCTTCAGGCGTTGCGCGCCGAACTGCTGCGGCGTGCCGGCTGGTTGTCGCAGCCTGACGGCATCTTCATCGCGCGCGCGCGCCATGTGCAGGCGCTGCAGCGCACGCGCCAGCACCTGGCGCTGGCGCAAGCCCATGCCGCGGCGCGCGACGCGGCGCTGGATCTGCTGGCCGAAGAATTGCGTCTGGCACATGACGCGCTCGGCGAGATCACGGGCGCGTTCGGCACCGAAGACTTGCTGGGCGCCATCTTCAGCCGCTTCTGCATCGGCAAGTAGCGGTCTCGCTCGCGCGGTCAGGCGGCGGCCGGTTGCGGCAGGTTCAGCATCTGCGCCGCCAGGGCCTCGGCCACCTCGATGCCGTCGACCGCCGCCGACATGATGCCGCCGGCGTAGCCCGCGCCTTCACCGGCCGGGTACAGGCCGCCGACGTTCAGGCTCTGCAGGCTGCGCCCGCGCGTGATGCGCAGCGGCGACGACGTGCGCGTCTCGACGCCGGTGAGCACCGCGTCGTGCATCGCGAAGCCCTTGATCTGCCTGTCGAACGCCGGCAAGGCTTCGCGGATGGCGGCCAGTGCGTAGTCGGGCAGGCTCGCGCGCCCGCTTTCGTTCAGGTCACCCAACTGCACACCCGGCGTGTAAGACGGCAGCACGGCGCCGAGCGCGCTGGAGCGTTGCCCGGCGATGAAGTCGCCGACGAGCTGGCCCGGCGCGCGGTAGCCGCCGCCACCGAGCTCGTACGCGCGTGATTCCCAGTGGCGCTGAAAGGCGATGCCGTCCAGCGGCGAGACGGTGTCGGCGGCGCCGCCGCCGCCGTCCTGTCGGTAGTCGGCCGGGCTGATGCCGACGACGATGCCGGCGTTGGCGTTGCGCTCGTTGCGCGAGTACTGGCTCATGCCATTGGTCACCACACCTCCGGCTTCGGACGTTGCGGCGACGACGCTGCCGCCCGGGCACATGCAGAAGCTGTAGACCGAGCGGCCATTGCGGGCGTGGTGCACGAGCTTGTAGTCGGCCGCCCCGAGCCGCGCGTGGCCGGCACTCGGCCCGAAGCGCGCGTGGTCGATCAGGCTCTGCGGGTGCTCGATGCGAAAGCCGATCGAAAACGGTTTCGCCTCCATGAAGACACCGCGCGCGTGCAGCATCGCGAAGGTGTCGCGCGCGCTGTGGCCAAGCGCCAGCACCAGGTGTTCGGCTGCGATCTGCTCACCCGACGCGAGCGTGACGCCGCGCACCCGGCCGCCTTCGATCAGCAGTTCCGCCACACGTGCGCCGAAGCGGATCTCGCCGCCCAGCGCTTCGATCTCGGCGCGCATCTTCTCGATCATGCCGACGAGGCGGAAGGTGCCGATGTGCGGCTTGCTGACGTAGAGGATCTCCTCCGGCGCGCCCGCCTTCACGAACTCGGTCAGCACCTTGCGCGTGAGGTGGCGCGGGTCGCTGATCTGGCTCCAGAGCTTGCCGTCGGAAAACGTGCCCGCGCCGCCTTCGCCGAACTGCACATTGGACTCCGGGTCGAGCGCGCCGCGACGCCACAGACCCCAGGTGTCCTGCGTGCGCTGGCGCACTGCACGGCCGCGTTCCAGCACCAGCGGCCGCAGCCCCATCTGCGCCAGGACCAGCGCCGCGAACAGGCCGCACGGGCCGAAGCCCACGATCACCGGCCGCGGCCGGCCGCTGGCATGGAAGTCGGCCGGCGCGTGGGCGATGAAGCGGTAGCGGGTATCGGGGCTGGGCTTGAGGTGCGCGTCGTGCTGCAGGCGCCGCAGCACCGCGGCTTCATCGGCCACGTCGCAGTCGATCGTGTAGATCAACGCCACCGCGCTCTTCTTGCGCGCGTCGTAGCTGCGCTTGAAGACGGTGAAGTCTTTCAGCTCGTGATCGGCCAGCCCCAGACGGGCCAGCAGCGCCGGGCGCAGCGCGTCGTCGGCGTGGTCCAGCGGCAGGCGGAATTCGGTGACCCGCAGCATCGTCGCGGGTGCTCGTGCGGGAAGCGTCGGCGCAGCGCTTGCTCAGCCGCCTTTGCCGGCGCGCTTGCCCGGGTTCTTCTTGCTGCGCGTGTGCGAGCCGCGCTCGAGGCTGACCTTCTGGCCGCGGCCGGTGGTGGTGTTGGTGCCGGGTGTCGCCGGCGGACGGGGCGTGGCCTTGCGGTCGGCTTCGGTTCTGATCTTGGTGGCCATGGAGATTCCAGCGGTGAAAGGACGAATGTCGAATTAGGCCATGAAATTGGCGCCGCCGATGGTGACCGAAGCCGCGACCGACTATTGCGCGGCGCCCGTGGCCCAGGCCTCGCGGATCAGGCGACCGCACAACGCCGACGCGCGGCCGCCACCCTGCTCGGCGCGGGCGACGATGCCGTAGCTCGTTTTCGTGGCGTCGATCCAGGGATAGAAGCCGAAAGCACCGCCGCTGCTGAAAGCGCCGTCGCCGCGCGCCGCATCGTCCTCCACCCAATGGGCCAGCGCATAGTGCCAACCTTCGCTGGCCAGCGCGGGGCTGTGCAGCGCCTGCTGGGCGCCGCAGGTCTGGGCGTCGGTGCACACCGCACCGTCGCCGAGCAGGGTGCCCAGCAGCAGGTGGCCGTCGAGCAGCTTGCGCAGGAACAGCGCGTAGGCGTCGGGCGACATGCGCAGGCCGCCGGCCGGTTGTGGCCGCGCATAGCTCAAGGCCACGTCGCTGCCGATCTGGCTCTGCACTTCGGCCGCCAGGGCAACGTTGTCCATCGCCCCCAGGCCCGCCAGGCTGGCGTGTTTCTGCAGGTGGCCGGCGCCGTCGTCGAAGCGGCCATCGGCGCCGGCGCTGTAGGCGCCGTTCGTGCCGCTGGCAAGGCAACTGTCCACCGTCTGCGACGGGCCGCAGTTGTCCAGGCCGACATAACCCGAGCGCATCTGCAGGAACTTGCGATCGCTGTCGCTGAGCGCGCCACCCTGACGTTGCACCACGTAGGCGCCAAAGATCCACGTCGACGCCGAGGCGATCGCCATCACCGTGTTGCTGTCGTAGTGACGGTCGGTTCGACGGCCAGCCACTGAGCCCGACACGAGCTTGCCGTCCCGGTTGCCGATCTCCCAGTAGAAGGGGCGGATGGTGGCACAGGCATTGCTGCGGCTCTGCGACGTGGCCTGCGCCGCCGCAGCGCGCCGCTCGTCGCCCAGCGCAGGCGACGATGTCGGCGGTTGCGCCGATGCCTGTGACTGCGCATTTTCGGCCGGTGCCATGACGACGCCCGCCGTGGTGGCTGTGGGGGCCGTGGAGGCCGCGGCCTCGTTGCCGCCGCCCCCGCCTCCGCAGGCGCTGAGCAGGGTTGCGGAAACGACGATGGCAAAACGCAGGCGGTACGCTGACATGCCCGACATATCGGTCGCGCCGAGCCGAGGCTTGAGCGGCGCATCCCCTCTCGGGGCGATTGCCGTCGCGGCAGCACTTTGCACAATGCGCGCCACAACTCGAATGCGGCCGTCCAGGCTCCGCCGACATGGAATTCTCTGCGCTTGTTCGTGCCATCGAGGCCGACACATCGGATGCCGCGCTGGCGCTGCGCCTGGCGCCCGCCCAGTGGCAACGATTGGCGGGCCAGATGCAGCGCCGCGAACTGCACCCCGGCGATCTGCTGATCCGGCGCGCCGACATCGAGCGCGCGGCCTATCTGGTCGAGCGTGGCCATCTGCAGGTGTTCGTCAGCGGCGGACCGGCGGGAAGTCACCGCATCTCGACGCTGCGCGCAGGCACGCTGGTGGGCGAGTCGTCCTGGTTCAGTGCCCTGCCGCGCATGGCCAGCGTGGAGGCGACGACCTCGTGCATTGTGTGGGCGCTGAGCGCGGAGCGGCTGGCGTTGCTGGCGGCCGATGATCCGCGGCTCGCGCTGGCCTTGCTGCAGGCCGCCGGCGCGCTGATGGTGCAGCGTGTGCGCGCCCATCAGGAGCGCGGCCTGCCCTGGGCCTGAGCGCGCGGCGCGGCAGGGGCCGCGCTCAGTGGCCCTGGAAGCTCACCATCGTGTACAGCGGCAGGCCGGCCTCGCGCAGCTTGCGCGAGCCCTGCAGCTCGGGCAGATCGACGATGGCCGCCCCTTCGATGACCTCGGCGCCCAGCCGCTCGAGCAGCTTCTTGCCGGCCATCATCGTGCCGCCGGTGGCGATGAGGTCGTCGATCAGCAGCACGCGGTCACCGGGCTTCACGGCGTCGGTGTGCATCTCCACCGTCGCCGAGCCGTACTCGAGTTCGTAGGTTTCCTCGACCGTCGTGAACGGCAGCTTGCCCTTCTTGCGTATCGGCACGAAGCCGATGTTGAGCTCGTACGCGAGCACCGAACCGATGATGAAGCCGCGCGCATCGAGGCCGGCGATGGCGTCGGGGCGGATGTCGAAGTAGCGGTGCACGAACTGGTCGATCAGCACGCGGAACACACGCGGGTTCGACAGCAGCGGCGTGATGTCGCGGAACTGCACCCCCGGCGCCGGCCAGTCGGGCACGGTGCGGATGTGGGCCTTGATGGTCTGCTCGGGCGACATGGCCGGCATCTTAGCCACGCAGCAGTCGTTCTTCGGCCCGCGCCAGCGACTCGGGCAGACCCGAAATCACCAGCGTATCGCCGGTGCCCAGCACCGTGCTCTCGTCGGCCTGCGTGACGGCGCCCGACGCGTGGCGCAGCGACACCACGCTGACGCCCATGGTCGGCAGCGCCAGCGTGGCCAGCATCTGCCCCAGGCACGCGGCGGCGGGCGGCAGCGTGATGCTGGCCAGCCGCGCCTGCTGCCGCTCTTCGACGGTGTCGTCGTCGGCCCCATGGAAGTAGCCGCGCAGCAGGCCGTAGCGTGCATCGCGTGCGTCGCGCGTCAGCCGCAGCACCTTGCGCATCGGCACACCCACCAGCGCCAGCGCGTGGCTGGCCAGCATCAGCGAACCCTCGATGGCCTCGGGCACCACTTCGGTCGCGCCGGCGCCGCGCAGCGTCTCGAGATCGCTGTCGTCGATGGTGCGCACGATCACCGGCACCGTCGGTGCGTGTTCGCGCGCCAGGCGCAGGATCTTCAGCGCCGACGGCGTGTCGGGGTAGCTGACGACCACCGCGTTGGCGCGCGCCAGCCCCGCGGCCATCAGGCTCTCCAGCCGCGCGGCGTCGCCGAACACCACGCTCTGGCCGGCGGCGGCGGCCTGGCGCACACGGTCGGGGTCGAGGTCCAGCGCCATGTAGGGAATGGCCTGGGTGTCCAGCATGCGCGCCAGGTTCTGGCCGCTGCGACCGTAGCCGCAGATGATGACGTGCTTCTCGGCGCGGATCGCCTTCTTCGCGATCGTCGTCAACTGCACCGACTGCATCAGCCAGTCGCTGCTCGACAGTTTCATCACGATGCGGTTGCTGTACATCACGAGGAAAGGTGTCGCCAGCATCGACAACACCATGCTCGCGAGCACCGGGCTCGTCCAGGCGGGAGACACCAGCCCGCTGTCGGTGCCCAGCGTCAGCAGCACGAAGCCGAATTCGCCCGCCTGCGCCAGGTACAGGCCGGTACGCAACGCGACACCCGGCGCAGCACCGAAGGCGCGCGCCAGGAAGGCGACGAGCGCGAATTTCGCGGACACCGGCACCGTCGTCAGCAGCAGCACCAGGAGCCAGCTGTCAAACACCGGCCGCCAGTCCAGCTTCATGCCGATGGTGATGAAGAACAGGCCCAGCAGCACGTCGTGGAAGGGGCGGATGTCGGTCTCGACCTGGTGTTTGTATTCCGTCTCGGCCACCAGCATGCCGGCGACGAAGGCGCCCAGCGCCAGCGACAGCCCGGCGTGTTCGGTCAGCCAGGCCATTCCCAGCGTCACCAGAAGCAGGTTCAGCATGAACAGCTCCTGGCTCTTGCGGCGCACGACGAGCGTCAGCCACCAGCGCATCAGGCGTTGGCCGCCCGTCAGCAGCAGCGCCAGCAGCCCCACGGCTTTCACGAACGCCAGCCCGAGCGACTGCAGCATCTGCTCGCCGCCGCTGGCGAGCGCCGGAATCAGCACCAGCAGCGGCACCACGGCCAGGTCCTGGAACAGCAGCACCCCCATCACGTTGCGGCCGTGTTCGGACTCGATCTCCAGCCGCTCGGCCATCAGCTTGACGACGATGGCGGTGGACGACATCGCCATCGCGCTGCCCAGCACCACGGCGCCGCGCCACGACATCTGCCAGGGCTGGCCGGTGATCAACAGGTAGCCGTAGAGCAGCAGCAGATGGCCGAGCAGCGCACCGCCGATCGTCAGCACCACCTGTGACAGGCCGAGGCCGAACACCAGCTTGCGCATGCTGCGCAGCTTGGGCAGGTTGAACTCAAGCCCGATGACGAACATCAGGAAGACGACGCCGAACTCGGCCAGGTACTTGACGCTGCCGGTGTCGTGCGTGAGCGCCAGCGCATTCGGCCCGATGAGCACGCCGACGACCAGGTAGCCCAGCATCGGCGGCAGTTTCAGCGAGCGACAGACCACCACACCGAGCACCGCGGCAACCAGGTAGAGCAGGACGAGTTCGAGCGTGGTGGCCATCTAGAATGCTTCATCCTAGCCGACGGCCGTTGCCCCGTGACCGACGTTCCTGTGTTCGATGCCCGGCGCGCCCTGGCGCTGGCGGCCGAAACCTTCCAGATCGAGGCGCGTGCGCTGCTCGGGCTGGCCGCGCGCCAGGGCGACGGCTTCGCGAACAGCGTCAAGGTGATGCTTGAATGCCGCGGTCGCGTCATCGTCATGGGCATGGGCAAGAGTGGCCACGTGGGCCGCAAGATTGCGGCCACGCTGGCCTCCACCGGCACGCCGGCGTTTTTCGTGCATCCGGCCGAGGCCAGCCATGGCGACCTGGGCATGCTGATGACGGGAGACGTGGTGCTGGCCATCAGCAACAGCGGCGAAAGCGACGAACTCGCCGCCATCCTGCCGGCGCTGCGCCGCCTGGGTGTCACGCTGGTGGCGATGACGGGCCATGCGGAATCGACGCTGGCGCGCCTGGCGGACCTGGTGATCTCCAGCGCCGTCGACCAAGAGGCCTGCCCGTTGCAGCTTGCGCCCACCGCCAGCACCACGGCGCAGATGGCGCTCGGCGACGCGCTGGCCGTGGCGCTGCTCGACGCGCGCGGTTTTCGTGAAGAAGACTTCGCGCGTTCGCACCCCGGTGGCAGCCTGGGTCGCAAGCTGCTGATGCACGTGCACGACCTGATGCGCAGCGGCGACGCGGTGCCGCGCGTCGGCCCGGCCAGCGGCTTCAACGAGCTGCTGCGCGAGATGACGGGCAAGGGCCTGGGCTTTACCGCGGTGGCCGATGCCGACGGCCGGCCGGTGGGCATCTTCACCGACGGCGACCTGCGCCGGCTTATCGAACGCGGCGCCGACCTGCGCGCGCTCACCGCGGCTGACGTGATGCATCCCGGGCCGCGCCTCGTGCGCGCCGATGCGCTGGCGGTGGACGCCGCCGACCTGATGGAGCAGCACCGCATCACCAGCGTGCTCGTCATCGACGGCGACCGGCGCCTCGTCGGCGCGCTGAACTCGAACGACTTGATGCGCGCCAAGGTCATCTGATGCCCAACCCGGCGCTGCGCTTCGACCCCGCGCTGCTGCTGAAGGCGCAGGGCTCGGGGCTGGCCATGAAGGCGGCGATCTTCGATGTCGACGGCGTGCTGACCGACGGCCGCATCTACATCGGCGCAGAGGGCGAGACGGTGAAGGCCTTCTCGACGCTCGACGGTCACGGCCTGAAGCTGCTGCGCCAGGGCGGCATCGAGCCGCTGGTGATCACGGGCCGCGACTCGGCGGCGCTGCGCCGGCGCGTGGCCGACCTCGGCCTTGCGCACGCGCTGTACGGCGTGAACGACAAGCTCGCCGCCGCCACCGGGTTGCTGGCGGCGTTGCAGCTCGACTGGCCCGATGTCGCCGCCATCGGCGACGACTGGCCTGACCTGCCGTTGCTCACGCGCGCCGCGTTTGCCTGCGCGCCGGCGAATGCACACGCCGAGGTCAAGGCCGTCGCCCATCACGTCACGGCCGCCAGCGGCGGCCACGGCGCGGCGCGCGAGTTCTGCGATCTGCTGCTGATGGCCGGCGGCCGCTACGCCGCGCTGCTGCAAGGGCATCTGACGTCGCTCGACAGCTTATGAGCGTCGAGCTGCATCTGCCCGATCTGCCCGAGGTGCCGATCGGCATCGGCCTCGGGCCGGTGGGCGGCACGCCTGCGCGTCATCGTGCGCCGTGGCACCTGCGGCTGCGCGACACGCTGTCGGCGTATCTGCCGTTGCTGTTGATGGCCTTGCTGGCGGTCTTCACGTGGTGGCTGGTGAAGAACACGCCGGCGCTGCCGCAGGCGCCCGGTGAAACGGCGCTGCGCCATGACCCCGACTACACGATGAGCGGCTTCGCGCTCGAACGCTTCGACGCCACGGGCCGGCTGAAGGTACGCATCGAGGGCGCGCTGCTGCGCCACTTTCCCGATACCGATCGTTTCGAGATCGATGCCGTCAAGGTGCGCGCAATCGCGCCCGATGGCCGCATCACGCTGGCCAGCGCACGGCGCGCGATCAGCAACGGCGACGCGAGCGAGGTGCAGCTCATCGGTGACGCCCGCGTCAGCAGCACCGACGAAAACGGCCAACCCATCGTCATGACCAGCGAGTTCCTGCAGGCCTATCTGGTGGCCGAGCGGGTGCACACGCAGTTGCCGGTGCGTGTGACGAGCGCGGGCGGCACCGTCAGTGCTGCCGGGCTGGACTACGACCACGGGCAACGCAAGCTCGAACTGCAGGGGCCGATGCACGCCGTCTTCCCGCCCGGCGGCGCACGCTGATGCCGGCGCCGCTGGTTTTCATCACCGGCGCATCCAGCGGCATCGGGCAGGCGCTGGCCGCGCGCTATGCGGCCGCCGGCTGGTCCCTGGCGCTGGTCGCGCGGCGCGCAAGCGAACTGCGCGCCTGGGCCGCCGAGCAAGGCTGGGCCGCCGAGCGCTGGGCCGTCTACGAGGCCAATGTCGCCGAGGTGGACAGCATCGTCGGCGCCGGCCGGCGGTGTACGCTCGAACAGGGCCTGCCCGATGTCGTGATCGCGAACGCCGGCATCAGCGTCGGTATCGACACTGCCGAATTCGACGACCTCGCGGTGCTGCACGAAACCCTGGCGACCAACACCCTCGGTGTCGCGGCCACCTTCCACCCCTTTCTTGCAGCGATGAGAACGCGCGGCAGCGGCACGCTGGTGGGCATTGCCAGCGTGGCGGCGATACGCGGCCTGCCGGGTCATGGTGCGTACTGCGCCAGCAAGGCCGCGGTGCTGGCCTACTGCGAGAGCCTGCGCGGCGAATGCCGCGGCAGCGGGGTGCGCGTCGTGACGCTGTTGCCGGGTTATGTGGCGACGCCGCTGACCGCAGGTAATCCGTACCCGATGCCGTTTCTGATGCCAGCGGCCGACTTCGCAGACCGGGCGTTCAGCAGCATCGCCGCCGGCGCCAGCTACCGCGTCATCCCTTGGCAGATCGGGTTGGCGAGCAAGCTGTTGCGCATGCTGCCCAACAACGTGTTCGACCGTCTGCTGGCTGGGCGTGGCCGCAAGCCACGGCGCGTTCGAAGATGAAAAAAGCGCCGGTGCCATGGGCACCCGCGCCTTGATTCCTGGCTTGAGCTTGAAGCGGCTGGATCAGTAACCGCCGCGGCTGCCGCCGCCACCGCCACTGCCGTAACCACCACCGCCGCCGCTGCGGCCACCGCCGCCGCCACTGCCGTAGGGGCTGCGGCCACCGCCACCACCACCGCCACCGTAGGGACTGCGGCCACCGCCGCCAGCGCCACCACCGTAGCCGCCGCCACCTCCGCCGCCGCCGTAGCCACCGCCGCCACTGCGACCACCACCGCCGAAGCCGCCCGGGCGGTCTTCGCGCGGCCGCGCTTCGTTGACGACGATGGCACGCCCTTCGAGGGCCTGGCCGTTCATGCCGTTGATGGCAGCTTGCGCTTCCGCATCCGAGCCCATCTCGACGAAGCCGAAGCCCTTCGAGCGACCGGTGTCACGGTCCATCATCACCTTGGCGGAGGTCACGGTGCCGAATTGTCCAAATGCCTGCTGCAGCGACTCGTCGCGCACGGAGTACGCAAGATTGCCGACGTAAAGTTTGTTTCCCACTGAGAAGCCCCTCGATCTATTCCGAAAAAACCATGTGGAGCTTCTACCCTGCGAGAACCATTCAAGCGAAAGGTACGGCATCCAGACACAGACTCCGTATTATGGCCATCACCTTGCGCAGGCTGTAAAGCGGCGCCGCAACGATTGTTGTTTTGTAGCCCGCGTGGAAACCCGCGCCGGCCTGCGCTGCGGCCGAGTCCCTCCGGGGCGCCGCGCTGCTGGCGCCAATGGACGGCATCGCCCGAGCCACTACCATCGGCCGCATGGACTTGCTGAAGCCGCTGATCGCGCTGCTCGCGATCGTGAACCCGATCGGCGCGGTGCCGTTTTTCATCCACTTCACGCAGACCTTCAGCCGCGAGGAGCGCAAGCGCACGATCCGCATCAGCGCCTTCACCGCGTTTGCGGTCATCGCGCTGAGCGCGCTGGCCGGCTTGAGGATCATCGAGTTCTTCGGCATCTCGATCGCGTCGTTCCAGGTCGGCGGCGGCCTGCTGCTGCTCATCAGCGCGGTGTCGATGCTCAATGCGCAACCCGCCGAGAGCAAGCCGCACGATGTGGCCGAGGGGCGGCAGAAGATCGAGGACGGCGCCAGCATCGCCGTCGTGCCGCTGACGATCCCGCTGCTCACCGGGCCGGCGACCATCTCGACGATGGTGATCTACGCCGAGCGCACGCGCCACTGGTGGGAGCTGGCGGTGCTGGTGGGCTATGGCGTCGTCGTCGGCGCCGCCACCTTCATCGCCTTTTCGGCTTCGGGCCGCATCGCGAAGTGGTTGGGCCGCACCGGCATCGACGTCATGACGCGGCTGATGGGCCTCATCCTCGCGGCCCTGGCGGTGGAGATCATGGCGCTCGGGCTGGCCACCTTGTTTCCGGTGCTGGCCGGCTACGTGGGGCGCTGAGCATGGACGGCCACTATGACGTCATCGTCGTCGGCGCCGGCACCGCCGGCTGCCTGCTGGCGAACCGGCTGTCGGCCGACCCGGCGCGCCGCGTGCTGCTGGTCGAGGCCGGCGGGCGCGACGACTATCACTGGATCCACATCCCGGTCGGCTATCTCTACTGCATAGGCAACCCGCGCACCGACTGGCTGTACCAGACCGAGGCCGACGCCGGCCTCAACGGCCGCCGCTTGCGCTATCCGCGCGGCAAGGTGCTTGGCGGCTGTTCCAGCATCAACGGCATGATCTACATGCGCGGTCAGGAGCGCGACTACGACGGCTGGGCCGAACGCTGCGGCGACGTGTCGTGGGCCTGGGAACACTGCCTGCCGTATTTCAAGCGCCACGAAGATCACTGGCGCGGCGGCGACACGCTGCACGGCGCGGGCAACGAATGGCGGGTCGAAAAGCAGCGCCTGCGCTGGCAGATCCTTGACGCCTTCGCGCTCGCCGCGCGTGAGGCCGGCATCCCTGCCACCGACGACTTCAATCGCGGCAACAACGAGGGTGTCGGCTACTTCGAGGTCAACCAGAAGACCGGCGTGCGCTGGAACACGTCGAAGGCATTTCTGCGCCCGGCGCTGGCGCGGCCCAACCTGCAGGTGTGGACCGGCGCGACGACGACGCGCGTGCTCGTCGAAGGCGGGCGCGCCATCGGCATCGAGGTGCTGCCGGCCGGCGGCGGCGCGCCGTTGCGGCCGCGCGCGACGCACGAGGTCGTGTTGAGCGCGGGCGCGATCGGCACGCCGCAGATCCT
>Ga0164241_10001061_pt1 | contig 37977 bp, 35 predicted proteins | sample OricomyardsoilBY_FD_108780 | JGI IMG/M metagenome (GOLD analysis project Ga0164241, IMG submission 108780) | Backyard soil microbial communities from Emeryville, California, USA - Original compost - Back yard soil (BY) | ecosystem: Environmental > Terrestrial > Soil > Unclassified | place: USA... | reverse complement strand
GCCGGTGCCGATCATGGTCAGAACCATGCTGTGCGGCGCGAAATTCTCTTTGCCGAAGCCCTTACGCTTGCCGACAATCAAGGCCAGCACGAGCGCCGACCAGCCGGAAGACATGTGGACGACGGTGCCGCCCGCGAAATCGATGGCCTTGATGCCGGCGGCGGGGTTCCAGACGCCGTTCATGAAGCCGTCGGCGCCCCAGACCATGTGGGCGAGCGGGAAGTACACGATGAACATCCAGCCGACCATGAACAGCATCAGCGCGCTGAACTTCATGCGCTCGGCGATCGCGCCGACGATCAGCGCGGGGGTGATGATGGCGAACATCAGCTGGTACATCGCCCAAACATTGTGCGAAACCCAGGACGCGTAGTCGGTGTTCGGCGTGCTCAGCACGTCCTTCAGAAAGGCGAACTTGGTGCCGCCCAAAAATGGCGAGCCGTGATCGAACGCGAAGCTGTAGCCGACGGCCCACCACATGATGGTGACGACGCCAGCCAAGCCGAGGCACTGCGCCATGACGCTCAGCACGTTCTTGCTGCGCACGAGGCCGCCGTAGAAGAGCGCGAGCCCGGGCAGCGTCATGAACAGCACGAGCGCCGCCGACACCATGATCCACGCGTTATGGCCGGGGCCGGGGCCGGGCACGAGCGACGTACGATCCTTACCGTCGGCGTCCTTGGCCAGACGGGCTCCGTTGTTCATGTAGGCTTCGAGGTCGCCGACGCGATCTTGCAGGGCCTTGACGTCCACCTCGGCAGGCGCGGCCGCCGCTGCGGGTGCTGCTGCGGCGGCGGCCGGCGCGGCGGCCGGGGCGTCTTCCGCCCACGCTACGCTGGCTGGCAGCATGGCCAGGATAAAGAGCAGGATTACGAGCAAGCGTTTGGACATCTTGGGGACCTCTGAGCAAAGGGACGGAGTGAACCGCGCCGGAACGAATTTTCGGCCTGGCCGGCGGCGATCGAGGCCCGCCGGCTCCTGAGTGACCGAGGATTAACGCGAGCATTCTTTCGCGAATGTTTCCGGTGCCTGTCGCGAAAAGATCCCAAACCGCGTTCGACGCGTCACCGCGCGCTTGGACATGTTGCAGACATTGATCCGCCTTCGTCCCGAAACATTGAGTCGCGGCGCGCGCGGTTGGAGCGCGAAAACGAACGCCGAGCGCGCTCGACCGCGGTCGCCGGGCGGCGGCTTTTCGAAACCGTCAAGACCTTTGATGACGAAGGCGCCACCGGCGACGCTTCGAATCAGTTCGGCCCGAGCTCGCCGATCCGAAACCACAGCGAGCGCGTGGTCCCACACTGTCGGCAGCGCAAGCGCGCCTCGCGGAGTCTCACCCCCTGCACCGTGATCGCGACGTGCTCGGAGACGTCATGCTTCCCCGCACACTGCGGGCACGGGACCGACTCGGCGTGTGCCTCGACGACGGCGGCGCTCGCGATCGAGAGCGGGCGATCGGGGGAGCCGCCCAGCTCGAGCTCGAATAAACGCTCGCGCGCCGCACGCAGCTTCTCAGCGGCGCGGGCAGCTTGACGCTGTGTGGTTCGCGGTCGCGGCTTCTTGGCCATGCGCTGCCCCAAGACGATAGCAGCTCGCGACGCGGCCGAGGCGCGGTTGCGACGCTACGCGTTCGTCATCGCCGCGTCGGCCGCTCTGGCCGGCCGAGCAGTCGCTTTACGACTCGATGTGGTTGGGACGCCGCGGCGTCGGTGGAGGACTCACTTCGCGCAGCGTTACTTTTTCTCGCGAGTCGGGCGCGGGCTTAGCGATTGCTCGGCGATGAAGCGGCCGATGTCGGACCACAGCGCCTCGAACGCGTCGGCGTCGAAGCCGGAACCGCTCGGCAGCCAATCACCGCCCCACGTATCTTCGCCGAGCGCCCCATACTGACCGACGACGTCGAGATGGTCGGCGCGCGCGACGTGCAGCACGCGCCCCCAGACCTGAGACAGCACCGGCACCACGCCGTCGCTGTCGCTGCCGCGCGCGCTCCGCCCGAGCTTGGCGTCGAGCGCGACGAGCTGAGCCTCCGAAAATTCGCTCCGGAGCTGGTCGGTGTTTTCGCGCGACAGCCGGTGCAGCAGCCAGTACACCGGATACATCAATTGAGCGTAAAGGCTCGTCAGTGACCGCAACAGCGCACGAAAGCGCGGCGGCGCCGCGCACGTCACGACCGAGGCGTACGCGACCGGTGGATCGAGCGTGCAGGCGTTGAGTAGATCGCAGCCGGCGGGCGTGAGCTGAAATAAAAGCGCCTGTTCGTTGGCGATCTGGCGGAGGAAATCGACGAGCTCGGCGCGCCGGTCGTCGGACATGTCGTTCAGCAGCCGCTCGTAGAGCTGATCGAAGGTGCCCCGGCGACGGCGCCGCGGGTCTCGCAGCCGCACCACCAGGTAGCCGAGGCGAAGCAGGATCTTCAGCGGCATCCGCCCGCGCTCGAGCATGAAGGCCAAGTATCGCGCGCTCAGCCTGAACAGCGCGCGCCCGAGCGGCCTCGTGAAGTACGTGGAGACGTTGGTGCCGTAGTGCGGGCAGGCGATCGATATCACCGAGCGCAAACGAGCTCGATCGCGGAAGCGAGCCGCCGTCGGCAGCGAGGCGGTTTCGGCGATCGCCAGGCGTGCGTCGAGGCCGCCCGTCGAGTGTCCGACGACGTGAATGTCGCCCGGTAGCTCCGAGACAGCGGCGAGCGCCTCCAGCACCCGCGCCGCGCGACGACGGATCGAGGCTGTCGGCGGCGTGACGACCTCGATCACGTTCGCCTGCAGCTGGTGCCGCGAGAGCTCGACCGAGAGCGACGCGGCCACGCCCGCAAAATAGCTGATGTCTCCCAGCCGGCCGAAGCCGAAGAAACCCGGGACCAAAATGATGTTGACGGGCTGCATTGCGCGGGCCGCCCATGCTCGCACCAACCCCGCCCCTGACACAAAAGCGCGTTCGCCCGCGCGCCAACCCGCAGCATTTGGGCGGCGAAACGAGATCAGAAGACGAGCAGCTCGCCTTCGGTAGCGGCGAGGGCGCGCTGCTCGCCGAGCTGGAAATCGTCTTCGATTTCGACCTCGAGCCAGACCAGCACCCGGCCCGCAGCGCTACCGAACACCACCGGCGCCACGTCCGTGCGCGGCAGTGGTGACAGCTTGACGCCCCGCAGCACCACCGGCGTGCTCAGGGCGATGGTCGCGCCGCGCGCCATCAACTTGGCCTTCAAGCGCCCGACGAGCTGATTGGCGAGCTCACCAACCCAGTCGCGCGCGGCGGCGTTGTTGGGCGCGGCTGCTTCGACGGTGCCTTGCGCGGCCGCCAGCAGGCAGGTGCCGCGGACGGAGTCGCCCACGAAGCCCATCACGCCCGAGAACATCAGCTCGTCCGACTCGGGCCAGCCGGCCTCGCTAGGCTCGAGCCGCACGCCGTAAGCGTTCATCAGCTCGGTGCACGCGGCGGCGGCCAAGTCTTGGATGGCACGTGTCGTCTCGAGTCTTTCGACGAACATCAGCTCTCTCCTCAGCGCGCAAGCTTGTTGGTGGCCATCAGCAACATCTCGGGTTTAACCGGCTTGATGAACCAGCCCTTGGCACCGGCCTTCTTGGCGCGCTCGATCAGTCGGTCTTCCGCTTCCGTCGTCATCAGCAACACGGGGATGTCGGCGGCGGTGGGCGTCTGACGCAGGCGCTCCAACATGTCGAGGCCGTTCATGACGGGCATGTTCACGTCGAGCACGATCAGGGCAAGGTCTGGATTCTTGGTCGCGGTCGCCAGGCCCTCGGCGCCGTCACGCGCTTCGAGCACGGTAAACCCTGCTTGACCGAGGGTCCGACTCACCTCGAGTCGAATGGTTTCAGAGTCATCGACGACCAGTACCTTTTTCACCGTGTCCTCGGGGGCTGGGGTGGATTCACTACGGACAAGAGGGAACGGCAGCCACCCCCAAAAGTTGAGGGGATTCAGAAATTGGGCGGGGCCCGCCCCACATGACACGGTAGAATTTACCCGACTTGTCCGCGCCGCGAAATTCGCCGGAACCCCCCAGCTCGACGCGTAACGCGGCGCCGGCAGCGATCCGTCCGCTGCTGGACGCCCTGCTTCAAAGCTCCACCGTCGAGCTATTTCAGTCGCGGAGCATCGCCGTCGCTCCCTTACCTTCATCGGTAGGTAACCCTTACCAAGCGACTTACTTCAACCTAGCCGGCGTCGTCGGCCTCACCTCGCCGAAGGCCAACGGCAGCCTCTCGCTCTCGTGGGCCGACGCCGTGTTTTCGCTGTTCACGCCGCCAGTGGCGGCGAGCTCGCGCGCCGGGCGCGACCTGCTCCGCGAGCTGACGAACCAACTCGCGGGTCGCATCAAGAACCGACTGCTCAACTTCGCGTTGATGTTGAACATCGGCGTGCCGTCCGTCCTGAGCGGTCAGGCCTTCGAGCGCCAGCGGCCGCGTCGAGAAACGGACGTCGTGTACCTGTTCCGTACGCTACGCGGCGAGATCATCGTGACGCTCGACCTGCAGATCGATCCCGACGGCCTGGACTACTCGGGCACCAGCCGCGTCGCCAAGGAAGGCGACTTCATCGCCTTCTAGCGGTGGGGCTGCCACCTCGCCGCCCAACTCGCAGAAGCTACCGTGGCAGATTTCGGTACAACCGACTCGCTGCGCGCACCTGCACCTGCACCCCCACCCACAAAAAGAGCGGGCCCAGCTCGTCAGAGCCAGGCCCGATGTCGTGCGCTAGCGCGCGCGGGGAGAGCGAGAGCTCAGCCGGCGATGCGCTTGACGAGGTCGATGCACTTGTTCGAGTAGCCCCACTCGTTGTCGTACCAGGACACGACCTTGACGAAGGTCTTGTCGAGCTGGATGCCGGCATCGGCGTCGAACACGGAGGTGCAAACCTCGCCCACGAAGTCGGTCGAGACGACCTTCTCGTCGGTGTAGCCGAGGACGCCCTTCATCTTGCCTTCGGAGGCGGCTTTCATCGCCTTGCAGATGTCGTCGTAAGACGCTTCTTTGACGAGCTCGACGGTGAGATCGACCACCGACACATCGCTGGTCGGCACGCGGAACGCCATGCCGGTGAGCTTGCCGTTGAGGGCGGGAATGACCTTGCCGACCGCCTTGGCCGCGCCCGTCGACGACGGGATGATGTTCTCGAGGATGCCGCGGCCACCGCGCCAGTCCTTCTTGGACGGGCCGTCGACCGTCTTCTGAGTGGCGGTGGCGGCGTGCACCGTCGTCATCAGGCCGCGCTTGATGCCGAAGCTGTCGTTCAGCACCTTGGCGATCGGGGCGAGACAGTTGGTGGTGCACGAGGCGTTCGAGACGATCGCCTGGCCGGCGTAGGTCTCGTCGTTCACGCCCATCACGAACATGGGCGTTTCGTCCTTGGACGGCGCCGACATCACGACCCTCTTGGCGCCCGCAACCAGGTGCTTCTCGGCGCCGGGCTTGTCGAGGAAGATGCCGGTCGACTCGATCACGTTGTCGGCGCCGACGGCGCCCCAATTCAGCTTGGTGGGATCGGTCTCGGCGCTGCAGCGAATCGTCTTGCCGTTCACGACGAGCTGGCCGTCCTTGACCTGTACGTCGCCCTTGAAACGACCGTGCACCGAGTCGTACTTCAGCATGTACGCGAGGTACTCGACCTCGAGGAGATCGTTGATGGCGACAATTTCGACGTCGCCGCGACCCACGGCGGCGCGGAAAACCATGCGACCGATGCGGCCGAAGCCATTGATACCGACCTTGATCATTTCTTCGTTCCTTTTGCTTTTCGTGAGGTCTTGGGAGCTCGGAGCCGGCTTATACAGAATCCGCGGCAGGTTTCCAGCGTCTCTCTTCGAGGCATCCGGCTCGGTGCCCGTCGAGACCGAGCGGAGCATCCGTAGCACCGCTTGATTGAGCTGCCCATGAGCGATCCCCGGCCGCGCGCGGCCCACACTTTGTCAGCCTTTTTTCGCGCGTCACCCGCGCGGCTGACACCGACGCGAAACAGCTTGGGCAGGGTGCCACCCTCCGTTCGCGGTGGGCGAGCCGGCGCCCTGACTGGCGCCATCGGGGGCTGGCGGCCGATGCGTCGCTGGCGGCCGGCAAGCGGGCGGCACAAGCGGCCGCGTTCGTGGCCGGCGGCGCGTGGCACCGCGCTTGCGTAACGGCCTGACAGGAAGGGACTTTCCCCGATGTCAGAAGCCAAGAAATCATCCAAGCAAGAGGCCATCCGCGAAGCGGTGGCCGGTATCGAAAAAACCTACGGCCAGGGCGCGATCATGCGGCTTGGCGAGCACGCCGTCGAGCCAGTCGCGGTAATTCCGACCGGCAGTCTGGCGATCGACGAGGCGCTCGGCGTCGGGGGCTTTCCTCGCGGTCGCATCGTCGAGATCTTCGGGCCCGAGTCGAGCGGCAAGACCACGCTCACGCTGCACGCCATCGCCGAAACCCAGGCCGCGGGCGGGGTGGCCGCGTTCATCGACGCCGAGCACGCGTTCGACCTTCGTTACGCCCGCGGCATCGGCATCGACCTCAAAAAGCTGCTCGTGTCGCAGCCCGATTGCGGGGAGCAGGCCCTCGAAATCGCGGAGGCGCTGACGCGCTCGGGCGCCGTCGATTTGATCGTGATCGATTCGGTCGCGGCCCTCGTGCCCAAAGCAGAGATCGAAGGCGACATGGGCGACGCCCACATGGGCCTGCAAGCGCGCTTGATGAGCCAGGCGCTGCGTAAGCTGACCGCGATCGCCAACAAGACGAGCACGACTTTGATCTTCATCAACCAGCTCCGTCAAAAGATCGGCGTCGTGTTCGGTAACCCCGAGACGACGACGGGCGGCAACGCGCTGAAGTTCTACTGCAGCGTCCGGCTCGACGTGCGCCGCATCGGCAAGGTCACGCTCGGCGAGAGCCTGGTCGGCAACCGCACGCGGGTGAAGGTCGTCAAAAACAAGGTGGCGCCGCCGTTCACGGAGGCCGAGTTCGACATCCGCTGGGGTACCGGCATCGATCAGGGCGCCGATCTGATCGAGACCGCGCTCAGCGCGGGCGTGCTCGAAAAGAGCGGGAACCACTTCACTTTCGGCGGCAAGAGCATCGGTCAGGGCCGCGACAAGGCGCGCGACACCTTGCTGATCACGCCCGAGCTTTACGCGGCCGTGCGCGCGGCCACGATCGAAGCGCTGCCGTCGCAAGCGCACCGCGCCCAGAAGCCCAAAGCGGCCTGAGCCAGCCGCAAAGCCTCACGCCCCACCGCTCTGCCCGTTCGCGAGGGCGTGGGGCACGGCCGTGCTGCGGAACACCGCGCATCCGCGGCCGGGGGGCGAGATCAGCGTCAGCCACCGTCGCGGGGGTACGGGTAGGTCGACGGCGCAGATGCGCAGCTCACGAGCGTGGGCCGCGGGCTCCAGCTGGTCGAGCAGGGCCTGCAAGCGATCCTGACCAAATGGACAATAGAGAAAAAATATGGTGCCCCCGAGTGACGCCACCAGCTCCGCCGCGTCGCCTTCGACCACGCTGAAGCGCGGCAGGCTCAAGCGCTGCTGCAACTGGCGCGCTGCCTGCGCGAGCTGCGACTGAATCTCGACGCTGACCACGGTCGCGCCGGTCAGTAGCTGCACCAGCGCCGCCGTCCGCCCTACCCCCGCGCCGACGTCCACGAGCACATCGGAGCCGGAGACGCCAGCTAGGTCCACCGCGCTTAGCACGCCGTCAACGGCGCACGGCAGATAGGGGACGCAGCCGCGCGGCAGCTCGGGACCGTCGTCGGGCGGAGGCCCGAGCTCCAGCAACCGGTCGAGCCAGGCGTCGCGCTCGAGCCACGGAACGTCGAGCAGCGCGCGACGAAACGCCGCCGCGCCGAGCTCGCCGCTCGCGATACGCGACCGGAGGCGCTCGAGGCGGTCGCGGCTCGCTTCGTCCACGCCGTGAGCTTAGTCGGGGAGCGCCCGTGCCGGTAGACGGGCCGTCGTGCGCCCTCGCCCCCCCGGCGCGCGCTAACGGAAGCGGGCTTTGCCCTTTGCTTCCCACCACTCGCGGTAACGGTTCTGCGCTTTTTGCCGCTCCGCCACCGGCAGATCATCGTAGTAGCCGAAATACTCTTTGGTTGTCGACTTCAGCTCGTCGCCGGCCGCGCGCCGGATGTCGGCCGATTCATGGAGGAGCGCGTCGATCAACCATTCGATGCGGTGGCGACCGGCGTTCTGACGCCACCACTCTTCCCATGCCGCCGCCGACAAACCGTGATCTTGGCGCGACAGCACCACCAGGCCCCAGTGCGCCGAGCGCACGATGTCGCTCGAGACGTCGTCGAGCAAGCGGAGCAGCGTTGGTATGGCGCGGCCGTCGCGCAGATCGGCGATGGCCTCGATCAGCGCGTGGCGCTGCTCTTCGGCTCGCGAAGCGTCGGACAGCAGCTCCGCCAAACCGATCTGGATCATCGAGCGCGCCTCGAGGCTCGACTGCATGAGCCGGCCCGCCGCCAACGCAGCGCGCCTGACCTCTTGCTCGTCGTCGACGAAGCGACGCACGATCGCGCGCGCCGCGTCTTCGTTCGGCATTTCGCCCAACAGCCGCGTCGCCCAGGCGCGAACGTTCGGATCCGCGTCGGCGGTGCGCACGATCAGCACCGACGCCGCGCGGACGCCGATGCGAGCCAGCGTGCGCAGCACCGGTCCGCACTCCGACGCGCGCGACGGCGCGTTGCCGACGCCGCGCCGGAGCTCCGCGGTGATCGGACCCGGAAACGAGCCGGCTAGAACCGCGACCGCCGGCTCGCCGATCTGCACCAGCTTGTCGCCGGCGGAAGCGCTGCCGGCTAGGAGCTGATCGAGCAGGATCTGACAGTCGTTGGCGAGGTCGACGATCACCGTCGGCAGGCTCAGCTCTTCGGAGCTCTTCGGCATCGCCAACGGTCGTGCGCTGTGCGCCAGTGAGCGCGAGGCGGGCGCGAGGGGCACGCCCTGGCTGTCGGGAGGGAAGTCGAGCTCGTCTTCGAGGGCGGCGGTGCCGATGGAAATCTCCGGCGTTTCCGAGGAGATCGGCACCGCTGACGGCGCCATGCCCCCGCCCCCGCCCGGTGGATCGGACTGTCGATCGCCGACCGGTTCTGCCACGAGCTCGAGCTTGCGACTTTGCGCGCCGACGCCGGGCTCCGTGCCCCGCTCTTGCTTGGGGAAACCAAAGTCCCAACCGCCGGTCGGTTGGTCCACGTTCTCGAGCGGTGGCTGAGAGATGGTCACGGTCGGGCGCGTCGAAGGCGTATTCGGCCCCAGCGAGCCCTGGCGTGGGGTGCGCGTGCGCGTGCGCGAAAACTCACCGATGCTGATCACCGGCCGCATCAAGCCGCTCGACTTGGGCGCCGGCGGCTTGGAGCTAGGCGGCGGCATCGAAATCATCGGTGGCACCGACATGGGAGGCGGAACCGATACCGACAGCGGCGGCACGGAGACCGGGGGCGGCGGCGCCGACACCGACGCTGGTGGGGGAGCCGAGACGGGCGGCCGCAGCGAGGTCGGCGACTCGTCGACGCCCAGCGCCGAAGCCAGCGCCGCCGCCCGCTCTTCGGGACGCGGCAACGGCGCCGCCCTGGGGCGCAGCGGCCGCGGCGGCAACGAGCCGCCGGGCGTCCCCTGCTTGCGCTTCAAAATCAGATGCTCGAGCGCTCTCGAAACCAGCGGCGCAAATGAAATCACCTGGCCGATAGCGTCGAGCTGCACGTCTTGGTGACCATGGTCGCCGTACAGCAACAGCACGACGCGGCTGCGCACGGGGATCGGCAGCATCAACGCCTGGGGTCCAGGCCGGCGATCCAGATCGCGTGCAAACGCGCCGTCGAGCCCGCCGGTGCCGAGGCGCACCAGGGAGAAGCCCTCTGCCCCGATCGCGCGCGACAAAGCGCTCGGCAAGTCGAGGGGAATCCCGAGCGCTAGCACTCGCGCGCGTGGCGCTCCGGCGCCGGCGGCGTCGCGGCCCTCCGCGAGGTCACCGTGGATGGCGAACAGCGCGGCGTAGTCGAAGTATTGCGATGCGAAATCGAAGAACGCGCGCAGCACGTCTTCGGTGTCGCCGGCCTCGAGCAAATCTTGCTCGGCCATCGCCGCCGTGTACGGGCCGAGTCGGCGCGGCCGCCGCGGCTTGCGGGTCAGCGTGGTCAAGTCCACGCCCTCGCGCGCGACCGGCGCGCGGCGCGGCGAAGCTTCGACGACGGGCGCCGCCGGCTCGGCGAGAGCCGTCGGTGCCTCGACCGCGGGCTCGGGCGGACCGGGGACCACGCTCGGGTTCGGGTCGGGCCGCCCCGCCAACTTGGCCAGGATGCGCTCGGCTCGCGGCTCGAGCGGCATGCCGTAGTCACGCGCCAGCGCCTCTTGGATCCGCACCCCCAACCCAACGCGCTGCTCGATGCGCATGCCGAGCGAGAAGGCGAGATCACTCTCGACTTCGCTCGGCAGAGGCTCGGAGACCGCGACGACCAGGGAATCGCCGTCTTGCGCCAGCGGATACAGCACGAACCGGCGCGCGAGATCTTTCGGTACGAGGCGCAGCACGTCCGCGCTCGACGCCGGCAGCTCCCCCGAGGGGGCCGCCGCTACCTCGAAGTTATCGGCCAAGAGCTTAGCGAGCGCGCCCTCACTCACCGCCGAGAGCTCCAGCAGGTTCGTGAGCAGATCGCCGCCGTACATGGCTTGGCGCGCGAGGGCCTCTTCGACGTCGCGCACCGAGGCCACGTTGTGCTTGACGATGCTCGAGCTCAGGGTCGGCATTGCCCTCTGATCAACGATCCTACTTACCTCGACGGCGGCGACTTTGGGAAGCAACTGCCGAAAGACCTTGGCTTTCTTGCCATCGAGCCCTCCGCTAGGAGCAAGATGCCCGAGTTCTTGCGCTAGGAATCTCGGGCCGTTCGGCCGGCGCCGCCGATCCAGGCGCGCCGAGCGTCAGAGCGACGGCCGCGTTCGTGCGGCGGCGTCCGGCTCCCACTCACAAACGGATGGGATCGTGTGCCAGCACGAGCGGTCGTACCAGTCTCCCTGGTCGGTTTGAAATCCACAGTGCTCGAAGCACGTCGAGCCATGGTCCGGATCGGGACAGTTCGTCCCGTACGCGTTGGGCTGGCCCTCGTGCCACGCGTCGTAGCCCCAGGGCTCGTCGTTCACCCAGGCGTAGGTGCCGACGCCCTCCATCATGTCCGCTAGACCGTCGGTAGCGCCGAGCCAATGCTCGGGCGGCAGCAGGTCGTGCAAGAAACCGTTCTCGACTTCCGAGTCGACGGTAGCCAGATGAGCGCCCGCCGCGCGGCAAGCCTCGCGCGCAGCCGCAAAATCGAGCTCGTCCAAATTGACCCGATAACAATGGCCGTTGGTGTGGTTGAAAACGGCGCCCTCGATCGTTTCGCACTCGTCATGCGTCGGGGTCGGCGTTGGGTCGGCGTCTCCACCCTCGCCCGCGCCTCCGACCGTCGTCACTCCCCCTCCCCCGCCCGCGGCGCTCCCGCCGCCGACTGAGCCCGTGCCGCCGCTGCCCGCGCCCGAGTTGTCGGTGCCGCCGGTGCTCGGTGAGAGGTAGGCGTCGGCGCCGCCTTGCGCTCCCGAGCCGCTGCCGCCCACGCTTTGGGACTCGCCGCCAGTGCCTCCGACCCCGCTCAAGGTGCTCTCGCCGCCGTCGGGCCTGAAGAGGGCGTTGTCTTGAGGCTCCAGGCAACCGAACACTACTAGCGCAGGCAAGCAGGCGAGTAGGCGAGTCATGGCGAGTGTGGGAATTAGTAGCAGCACGCTCGGTGGTTGCCGCCGGGCGGCTTCAAAAAAACCGGATCGAGCTTGCAAAATTCCCACCTGAAGGTAGCCCGCGCGAGCAGGCCGCCTCGAGCTCGCGCCGGTGTTGGCGTTCGATGGCGACGAGGAGCTTCCGCTCGTTCGGCGGCTCGGTGGCTTATCTTCACGACCGCAAGGCGGCCGCCTTCGCGTTCAAGCACCGGCTACACCAGATGACGCGGCTAGTGTTCCGCGCTCGAGACTGCCGCCGCCAAGTAGGGCGGTGGCGGCGCGCGGCGTCTACAAGAACCAGACGCCGATCACGCCCAGCACGGTGGCCACGCCGACCGAGATCATCGCCAGCGCTTCCCAGGCGCCGCTGCGCGCGTCCGTGAAGCGGAGCTCGATCGAGGCGATGCGGCTCACTTCACGGCGCTTTCGCCCCGACAACGCCAGGTTCGCGGCGCGCAAGGCAGGGTCGAAGATCTGCTCGTTTTCCTGCAAGGCGGAGCCGTTCTTCCATGGCTCCGCCGGTGCGTCGAGCAGAAAACGGACCCCTATTCTGGCTTCTTCTCGCCTTCGGGCGTGGGGCCGCCAACTTGCGCGGATTTCTTGTTGCCGCTCAAGTCGACTTCCCAGCTCAGCGTCACTTCGCTGCCCTGGTACGCGGGGACGATGATGGCGTTGAGCGCGCGCAGCACACACTTGCCGACAGCGGTGTTCTCGCCGTACGGGTCGGTGATCGTCGTCGACTTCACGTGGCCGTCGTTACCGAACGTGACCGCGACAGTCGCTTTGCCCTTGGGCGCTTTCTCCGTCACCGACTCGGGGCAGCTCTCGGCCGAGTGCACGGCGCGGTTCATCTCGATGTCGCCCTGCTTGGCGTCCCAGCCGCGACGCTTGTCTTCGTCCGTCGTGCCGTGCGGGTCGTCGTACGACTCGCTGTTCTGCTTCTGGTTCTTCATCTGCTCGGCGCCGGCTTGTTCTTGCTCGGCGATCAGCTCGTCGGGCGTCTTGACGTGGTCGGCCTCCATGCTCGGGCCGCAAGCCGTCATCAAACCTAGAACGAGAGCACTCAAAGCTACGCGCTGCATGGGCGAGCATCCTAATCGAGCGCGGGAGCGAAACAAGCTCGAACCCCGCCTTGTCCGCCTTGTCCGCCGCCCCGCCTCGCCCCGAGCTGCAAATCGACCGTCAGGCTACAAGTCGGTGATCTGGTAGTCCTTGATCTTGTAAAGCAGCGCCCGGTGGCTGATCTCCAGCACCTCGGCCGCCCGCGTGCGGTTGCCCTTGGTTTTTTGTAGGGCGCGGCGGATCAAGATCTCTTCGATGATGCGCGTGGTCTTCTTGACCGAAAGCTCTCCGCTGGCGAGCTGCACCTGGACGGGGTCGCGCGCCTCGCGGATGCGCTCCGGTAGATCGGCGGCGATGATTTGTTCGCCCTCCGCCAGCACCATCGCCCGCTCGATCGTGTTCTCCAGCTCACGCACGTTGCCCGGCCACGCGTACTCGTAGAGCAGCCGTCGGGTCTCGGTGTCGAGCCCGCGGATCGACGTGCCGAGCCGTGAGTTGTTGCGCGCCACGAAATGGTCGATCAAAAGCGGGATGTCGTCGCGGCGCTCACGCAGCGGCGGACAGTGAATCGGCAGCACGTTGAGGCGGTAGAACAGGTCTTCGCGAAAGCGACCGGCCTTGGTCTCGTTCTGTAGATCGCGGTGGGTCGCGGTGATGATGCGCACGTCTACCTGCAGATCGCGCGTCTCGCCCACCCGCCGAATCTTCTCGTCCTCGAGCACCCGGAGCAGCTTGACCTGCAGCCCGAGGGGCAGCTCGCCAATCTCGTCGAGGAACAACGTGCCGTTGGTCGCCTCTTCGAACAAGCCGCGCCGGTCGTGCACGGCGTCGGTGAAAGCGCCCTTTTTGTGGCCGAAGAGCTCGCTTTCGAGCAAATTTTCCGGGATCGCTCCGCAGTTGACGGCCACGAACGGGCCGCCCCGCCGCGTGCTACGCCGGTGAATCGCGCGCGCCACCAGCTCCTTGCCGACGCCGCTCTCGCCGGTGACGAGCACCGTCGTCTTGTACTCGGCGATTTTGGTGATGGTGCGGAAGATCTCCTGCATCCGCGCGCTCTTGGCGAGGATGTCCTCGAAGCGATGCTCCTTGCGGATCTCGTCCTTCAGGGCGCGATTTTCACGGCGCAGTAGCTCGCGCTCTTCGGCCTTGCGCAGGGCGAGCACCACCTCGTCGGGCTTGAACGGCTTTTGCACGTAGTCGTAGGCGCCGGCCTTCATCGCGTCGAGCGCGAGATCCATGTTGCCGTAGGCGCTCATCACGATCACGGTGGCTTCGTTGCCCTTGGCTTTGAGGGTCGACAGCAGATCGAGCCCGCCCATCTTGGGCATTCGCACGTCCGTCAGCACCACGTCGGGGCCGAACGAGTCGACCATGCCGAGCGCCTCTTCGCCGCTCGATGCCGTCTCCACCTCGTAGCCATGGCGCCGCAGCAGTGTGCGCAGCACCACGCGCAGGTTTTCTTCGTCGTCGACGACCAGAACTCGGCGCACTATGCAAAAAAGTTACACCGCCGCCGAAAACTACGCAAGTACTTCTGCGACGCTGGGCTTCGGGTTTGCCTCGATTCCGACCAGATCCTGTTTGATCCGGCCACGGTGGATCGGGATATACACCGTGGCCATGCTCGCCGGCCTCGACCAGCTCTACAGCGCTCAAATCGGAAACCTTCGCCGTCGCCTGCGCGGTGAGCGGCTCGCGGTGCTCACCCACGCCGCCGCGATCGATCGCCGAGGTCGTCACCTGCTGACGGTGCTCGAAGAGCTGGGAGCGACGCCGCAGGTGATCTTCACCCCCGAGCACGGCCTGTTCGCGGATGCGCAAGCGGAAGAAGCAGTCGTGAGCGCCGGTGATGCCGCCGCGGAAGCCGCGCCCGGGCCGCGCATCATCAGCTTGTACGGCGAGACGAAGGAGCGCCTGTCTCCCACGCCCGAGGAGCTCGAAGGCATTCAGCTGCTGGTCATCGACCTGGCCGACGTGGGTAGCCGTTACTACACGTACGTGTGGACGGCGCTGCTCGCCGCGCGCGCAGCCGCCGCCAAGGGCATCCACACCGTCGTGCTCGACCGCCCCAACCCGATCTCCGGGGATCCGCTCAGCCTCGAAGGCGCGCCACAGCGTGAAGGCTTCCTGTCGTTCGTCGGTCTGGAGCCGCTCCCGATTCGTCACGCCCTCACGCTCGGGGAAATGCTGGCTCAGATCTTCGAGCGCGACGGGTTGGCGCTCGGTCCGGAGGGAGCGCTGTCGGTAGCGCGCGTGCTCGGTTGGGAGCGACAGCGCACGGCGGAGGCTTGGGGACGGCCGTTCATCATACCTTCGCCGAACATGCCGACGCTCGAGACGGCGCTGGTTTATCCGGGCGGGTGCCTGATCGAAGGCACGAACTTGTCGGAAGGTCGTGGCACCACGGCTCCGTTTCAAATCGTGGGGGCGCCGTTCTTGGACGGGCAAGCGCTGGCCCAAGCGCTCGGCGAAGCCGGCACACCCGGCGTGCTGGTGCGCCCGGTGACGTTCAAGCCGACCTTCGAAAAGCACGCTGGTCAGCGCTGCAGCGGCGTGATGCTGCACGTCACCAACCCTGCCCTGTTCCGCCCCGTCGCAACTTACCTGACGTTGATCACGCTCGCCCGCGCCCAGGCGCCCGAGGCGTTCGCGTTTCGAAGCACGCCCTACGAGTTCGAGGCCACGATCCCCGCGTTCGATTTGCTCACCGGATCTGCCGAAGCGCGCACCGCGATCATCGCCGGCGCCTCCGCCGAGGACGTCGTCGCGACGACGGCCCCGGTGGATCCCGCGCTCCGCGAGGCCGTGCTCGCCGCCGAAGCGCGCCTCGACCACGCCGCGATCTGAAGCGGTGCGCGCTCAGCCGAGCATCGCGTGCTCGACGTCGTCGATCGACTTCGGCACGGCGAGGCTCAGCACCTCGGAGCCCGTCGCCGTCACCAAGACGTCGTCTTCGATGCGTATGCCGCGCACGTCCGCGAAGCGGGCGAGCTCGGCGCGATCGAGGGCCGCCTCCAGCTCTCCTACCTCCGACGGCCGCGAGAGGATTCGCGGGATCTGATAGAAGCCGGGCTCGATCGTGACGCACATTCCCGGCGAAAGATCGCGATCGAGCCGCAGGTAGCGATCTCCGGGCGCGCTCGGGCGCGCGCGCCCGGGCTGGTAGCCGGCGCGATCGCCGAGATCTTCCAGGTCGTGCACGTCGATGCCTAGCAAGTGCCCGACGCCGTGGGGAAAGAACAGCGCCGCCGCGCCGCGCGCGTAGAGCTCCGGGGCGGAGCCGCGCAGGATGCCGAGGCCGATCAGCCCCTCGACCAACGCGAGCCCGGCCGCGCGGTGGACGTCGAGGTAGCGCACGCCGGGCGCCACCGCCGCGATCGCGGCGCGCTGCGACGCCAGCACGACCTCGTAGGCGGCCCGCTGGGTGGCGGAGAACCGGCCCGAAACCGGCCAGACTCGCGTCACGTCCCCTGCGAAGCCCTCTGGCGTCTCCGCTCCGACGTCGGCGAGCAACAGATCGGACGCGCCCAGAACGCCGTCGTGGCGCTCGTTGTGGAGCACCTCGCCATGCACGGTGACGATGGAGCCGTAGGCGGTGCTGCAGCCAGCGGCGATGATCTGCGCTTCCATCGCCGCGCGCACCATCGCTTCCCGATCGCCGGGGCGAGTCGCCCGCATGCCCGCGAGGTGGGCGCGACCGGTGACCAGCGCCGCCTCGCGCAACTGCTCAATCGCGGCCGCGTCGTGACAGAGCCGGAGCGCGATCATCGCTTCGGCCAGCGTGGCGTCGGCGCCCTCGAGCTCGACACCTCCGCCCGGCTCGAGGTCGCGGTCCAGCCGCTCCGAGAGCCAGAGCGCGGTCTCCAGGTCTTGGGGCGGCAGCGCCGCGATGTCGCTCGCGCCCTGCAGATCGGTGATAGGTCGAACCTCGAGCTGTAGCTCGCGCGAGAGGTCGTCGAGGGTCGGCATTGCCCCCGTCCACAGCTCGGCCTCTGGGTCGGCCGGCGGAGCAAACAGCGTCGCCCCCGCAGCCGAGACCAGCAGCGCGGCACCCTCGATGGAGCGGCCTACCAAGTACAGAAAATGGCTTTCAGCCCGAAACGGGAAGCGGTTGTGCTGAAAATTGCGGGGCCTCGATTGTCCGGCCACGAGCAGCGCCGGTCCCTTCAGCTGCTCGGCGAGACGAGCACGGCGGGCGACGAACACGCGGGGGTCAGAGGCTTTCGTCCACATCGGAATTTCCAATCGATCCACGGCAAAGGGCGGGCGAATATTTGGTGCGTCCGCCGGTCGTAAACTGGCTGCGGCGGAAGCGTAGCAGCTAAAGTGTCAGCCACTGAAACCAGCGGGGGTGCTCGCGCATATCTGCTGCTCGACAACACCTTCGGTCGTCGACGGTACCAGACCGTCTCAATCAACCAAAAACAGTATAGAGGAGTGGTAATGGCTTTTAGTCTTTCGAAGTCGATCGTAGCAGCGGCGTCCGCTGGTTTGATGGTCGGTGCGCTCGCGGCCTGCGGCGGCAGCACCCCGGCGCCCGAGACCCCCGCCGCGGAAGCTCCTGCTGCTCCGGCAGCAGACGACGCGCCCGCCACCGGCGTCGATCCGGCCGCTCCAGCGGCGGACGCGGCGGGCGCCAAAGAATGCTGCAAAGGCAAGAACGAGTGCAAAGGCAAGGGCTCGTGCAAGACCGACGCGAACGCATGCGCCGGTAAGAACGAGTGCAAGGGCAAGGGCGGCTGCAACGGCCACTGTCCCAAGTGAACGCGCGCGATTGACCGGAACGAACGGCTCGCGTCGAGTGACGCGGGCCGATTCCGCTTGGTGAAGCAGATGCCGAGAATCATCAGCACGGATCTCGGAGTCGGAGTCGGGCTGCGCGTGCCGCACTACGCGGCGATCTTGGCGGAGCGGCCGCCCGTCGATTTCTTCGAGGTGATCAGCGAAAACTTCATGGTCGAGGGTGGCAAGCCGCTTTTTCACCTGGACCGCGTGCTCGAGCACTACCCGGTCGTGCAGCACGGCGTTTCGCTCGGCATCGCCGGGCCCGACGCCCCCGATCGCGCTTACCTCGCGCGGCTGAAGCAGCTGCTGAAGCGCACCAAGGCCCCGTGGGTCAGCGACCACTTTTGCTGGTCGGGAGCCGGGGGGGCGCACCTGCATGACCTCCTCCCCATCCCCTACACGCCCGAGGCGGTGCGGCGCACGGCCGAGCGGGCGCGCATGATTCAAGACGTGCTGGAGGTGCCGTTCGCCCTCGAGAACACCTCCAGCTACCTGACCTACCGTTCCAGCACGCTCAGCGAGTGGGAGTTCATCGGCGAGATCGCGGAGCGCGCCGACATCGGCCTGCTGTTCGACGTCAACAACGTCTATGTCTCGGCCTACAACCATGGCTTCGAGGCTGAAACCTTCGTTCGCTCGGTCCCGCACGAGCGGATTATTCAGATCCACCTCGCCGGCCACACCCATCTCGGCAAATACATCATCGACACTCACCGCGGCACGGTGACCGAGGCTGTGCTCGATCTCTACCGAACGACGATCCAGCTCGCCGGTCCGGTTTCGACCTTGATCGAATGGGACGACGAGATCCCGGCGCTGCCGGTGCTGCTGGCAGAGGCGGAGCGCGCACGCCAAGTGAGAAACGAAGGCCTGGCCTTGCGCGCCGGCCAGCCAAGCCCGCCGCGCCGCGATCCGACGGCGCTCCCCATCACGAGCGGAGAACGCGCGGGCTGGAAGCAAGGCGGTCCACGCGAATCGGCGGCCGCCGAGGTGGTCGGATGAGCGACGCGCTGTCAGAGCTGCAACTGGCCCTGGCGTCCGCGCTACGCGAGCGCGGCTCATTGCCGGCAAACGCGGCGTGGTCCGCGTTCGCGGCCGAGCACATCTCCGAAAATGCCCGGCTCTCTCCCGCCGACCAGCTCGAGATCTATCGCGAGCAATTCTGGCTGCGTCACACCAGCTCGCTGCTCGAAGATTTTCCGGGCCTCAGCGGTATCTTGGGCCAGGCCGACTGGGAGAAGCTGGCCGAGCACTACCTGGGCGAGATACCGCCCGACAGCTACACGCTACGCGATCTCGGCCGGCGGCTGCCCGAGGTGCTCGAGCGGGCGACCTGGCTACCGCACCACGCCGTGTGCCTCGATATGGCGCGGCTCGAGCTCGCTTACGTGGAGGTCTTCGATGCCCCTGATCTTCCGCCGCTGGCGGCGGAGCGATTGGCGACCATCCCCGAAGAGTCGCTCGCCGACGCCAAGCTGGTGATTGCACCATCAGTCCGGCTGCTGGAGCTCGGCTATCCGGTCGCGGAGCTGCGCCGGCGATTGCGAGCAGAAGGTGACGAAGCTGTGTCGATTCCAAGCCCCGCGCCGCAGCGCCTCGTCGTCTATCGTCGTAACCTGCGGCTTTGGGACATGGCGCTCGGCTCGGTCGCGTTCGGTCTGTTGAAAGGCCTCGCGGCGGGCAAGTCGCTGGGGGGCGCCGCCGAGCTGGTCGCGACGAGCGAAGAAGCCGAAGGCGAGCTGGCGCGAAACATTGGCGCCTGGCTCGCCGAGTGGACGGGCAAAGGCCTCATCAGCGACGTCACGCTCTGAGAAAGATACGGCAAAACTTGCGGCGTGGCCCGCATCTTGCTAGTCGCAAAGGGTGGGTGCACTGTCGGCTCAAATCGGGTCCGTTCAGAGCGGGCGTAGCGCCTTGCTCATGGGCGTCGTCAACGCGACGTCGGACTCGTTTTATGCGGCAGGTCGCAGCGAAACCGTCAGCGCGGCGCGAGCCCGCATCGACCAGCTCGTGGCCGAAGGCGCAGAGATTGCGGACATTGGCGGCGAATCTTCGCGGCCCGGAGCCGCGGTCGTCCCCGACGCCGAGCAGCTCGCCCGCATCGAGCCGGCCGTAGCGTACGCGGTGGCCAGCGGCAGGCTTCACGTCTCGGTCGACACCACGAGCGCGCTCGTCGCCGATCGTATGCTCGAGCTCGGGGCGGTGCTCGTGAACGACGTTTCGTGCCTCGCCGATCTCGACCTGGCGCGGGTGACGGCCCGCCGCGGCAAGACCTTGATCCTGATGCATACACGCGGCGGTTTGGGCTCGATGTCCGGGTTCTCGGAGTACCCCGACGACGCCTACGACGACGTCGTCGCCGATGTCCGGCGCGAGTGGTGCGCGGCGCGAGATCGCGCGGTGGCGGTGGGTCTGCCGCGAGAGCGGATCTGGCTCGACCCCGGTATCGGCTTCGGCAAAAACGCCCGCCACTCGCTCGAGCTTTTGCGCCGCCTCGGTGAGCTCTGCGACCTCGGCGTGCCGCTGGTGGTGGGGGCAAGCCGCAAATCGTTCATCCGCGCCGTCGACGACGTGGGGCCGGAAGAGCGGCTTGGCGGCACGATCGCCGCCGGCCTGTGGTGCGCCGCTCGCGGCGCGAGCGTACTGCGTGTCCACGACGTGCGCGCGATGCGCCAAGCCCTGGCGATGACGGAACGGCTCGACGCGAAGCACCCACCGGAGGCGGCCCGTGTTTGAAGCGGTGCGCGCCTACTGGGAGGGGCGGAGCCCGCTTCAGCTGGGTAAAGACGCGCTCGACATTTTTTTGGTCTACTACCTGACGTACCGGGCGCTGGTGGTGCTGCGAGGCACCCGCGCCATGCAAGTCGGGCTCGGGCTGTCGCTGGTGTTCGTGCTGTACCTGGTGGCGCAAGCGCTACGGTTGGTGACCGTGATCAGCGTGATGGGCGCGCTGATCTCGAGCATGCTCTTGATCATCGTGGTCGTGTTCCAGAGCGACATCCGCCGCGGCCTGCAGCGCGTCGGGAGCCGCGCCTGGTTTGGCAGCCTCGTCCGCGCTCAAGAGACCAAGGTCATCGACGAAGTGGTCGAGGCCGCCACCGAGCTCGCGCGTCATCGCATCGGGGCCCTGATCACGTTCGAGCAAGACGCCAACCTCGACGAGTTCGTGGGCGTGCACAAGGGCCATACCCTCGACGCCCAGGTCACGCGCGAGCTCCTGGTGGCGCTGTTTCTACCGGAGAGCATGAACAAGCTCCACGACGGCTCGGTCGTGATCCGCAACCTGCGGATCGCCAAGGCGGGCGTGTTCTTCCCGATGCCGGAAGGCCGGGTCGTCGACGACAGCTTCGGCTCGCGCCATCGCGCCGCGCTCGGCATCACCGAAGAGACCGACGCCGTCGTGGTGATCGTGAGTGAAGAGCGCGGCACGATCAGCTTCTGCTTCAACGGCAACATCGCGAGCAACCTCGACGGCCCCAAGCTGCGCACGATGCTCGACGCCATCTTCAGCCCCAAGGTGCGCAAGAAGTCTCGGCGCAACAAGGTGGCGCGCGATACGTCCCCGGAGCCGCTGACGAAGATTCCGATCGCCGAGCTCGACATCGCCCCTCCCAGCCGCGCCCCACGCGAGGTGCGCGAAAGCCAGCCCGAGCCCAGCCCGCCGCCGCGCATCAGCTTGATCGCCGATCCGGAGCCGAGCGCGCGCGCGCAGAGCGAGCCGCCGCCACCGCTGCGCACGAGCGGCGCCGGCACGCCCGCCGCGCCGCCTTCGGGACCGCTGCGCGCCGCCCCCGCCGTGAACCCCGCGGCTCCGCTGCGCACTCCCGTGACCGTCAGCGAGCGCGAGCCGCCGACGTCGAAGTCCGGCGACCGCGACTCGCAGGGAGAGAGCTGAGGTGATCCGCGCTTTCTTCGCGAGCCTGCTCGTGTTCGTTCGTGACTCGTTCACGGAGAACGTGGGCCTCAAGGCCCTGGCCCTGCTGTGCGCCCTCGGCCTGTTCGCGTTCGTGCACGGTCAAGAAGAAGAGCAGCAGCGCACGGTGCCGGTCGCGCTGGTGATGCGACTGCCCCAGGCGTCCGCCGAGCGTGAGCTGATGACGCCGATCCCGGCCAGCATTCACGTGACGTTGCAGGGCAGCGCGCGCGCGATCGACAACCTGCTGCAAGCCGGCATCCCACCCGTCGAGATCGATCTACGGGACGGGCGCCGCGAGTCGGTGGTGTTCGACGAGAGCATGTTCACGCTGCCGGCGGAGACGAAGATCACGATCATCGATCCTTCGAGCATCGAGCTGTCGTGGGAAGACGTCGCGACGCGCCAGATTCCGATCCAGGCCGCGATCACCGGCCAACCCGCGGACGGGTACGTGGTCAAGGGCGAGCCGGACGTCGATCCCAAGACAATCACCGTCAGCGGGCCGGTCAGCTCGATCGAGGTCATGCAGTTCGCGCGGCTCTCGGCGTTCGACGTTTCCGGCCTCAGCGAGGGCGTGCACAAGCGTCGCCTCGGTATCGACGCTCCCCCCCAGCGCGTGCGTTACCTCGGGCCCCAAGCCGCGACCGTCTCGGTCAGCGTCGCGCGCCGTGTGAGCGAGGTGCGCTTCGAGAACCGACCGATCGAGGTGGTCGGCGTTCCCGGCGGCAGCGTCGCGCCGCGCACGGTGGACGTGGTCGTGGCGGGACCGCCGGAGATCGTGCGCGCGCTGCGCCCCGATCAGATCGTGCCGGTAGCAGACCTGACGAAGGTCGAAGGGCTCGATCTCAAGGATCTCAAGCACGGGTCGGTTTCCGTCAAAGTCACGCTGCCCTTGTCGCACGCCGAAGCCGAGCTGCAGCCGCCGATCGTCAACGTGAAGTGGTAGCGCCGCCGTCGCCCAGGAGCGAGGGGTCGAGCTGGGCGTCGTAGCGGCTGTCGGGCTCGACGAAGATTTTCTTCATCTGCGGTAGCGCGCTGCGGATACGCTCTTCGAGCTCATTGATGGCTCGCTCGAGCTCGGTGAGACCGAGCTCGGGGACGAACCGCACCTTGAGCGCCAACAGCACCGCGTCGGGTCCCAAATGCAGGCTGAGCAGCTGCCGCACCTCGAGCACCGACGGGGCTCGTTGGGCGACCTCCAGCACTTGGGCCCGCATCTCTTCGGTGATGCCCTCGCCGATCAACAGGCTGCGCGTGTCTCGCGCCAGCGCCACCCCGATCACGCACAGCAGCGTCCCGATCGCGATCGAGCCGATGCCGTCGAAGCGGGAATCGCCGGTGATGGTGGTCACGAGCACGGCGATCAACGCGAAACCGAGCCCGAAGACGGCGCCGGTGTCCTCGAGCAGCACGACCGGGATCGTCGGATCGCGGCTGTCGAACAGGGCGTGCCGGATGCTACGCGTCCCGCGCGCTTTGTTGAACTCCTTGAAGGCGACGCTGAAGCTCAACCCTTCCATCACCAGCGAAATGCCGAGCACCACGATCGAAGAAATCTGGGAGCCGGGCTTCTCCGGCGGCGCCGTCAGCTTGTGCACGCCTTCGTAGACGGCGAATACGCCGCCCATGAAGAACAAGAACAGCGACACGATGAACGCCCAGAAATAGATCTCCTTGCTACGCCCGAGCGGGTAGCGATCGGGCGTGGTGCGATCCGACAGCTTCATGCCGACCAGCAAAAAGCCCTGATTGGCGGTGTCGGCGACCGAGTGCACGGCCTCCGCCAGCATCGTGGCGCTGCCCGACAAGAACGCCGCCACGAACTTGGCGAGCGCGATGCCGGCGTTGCCGAGCAGCGCCGCGATCACCACCTTCTTCGGATCACCTTGGCCGTGTCCCATGACCTCGTCCTTTTAGAGCAGCGTGACGGTGATGCGCGAGCGCGCCTCTTGAAAGAACGACGCCATGGCCGACGCCAGGCGCTTGCTCACGTACCAGCGCAGCAACAACGGCCGAACGCGCAGGAACGGCTCGCTCTGGAGCGCGGCGGGGGCGCTGCGCTGAATGGCCTCCAGCTCGGCGTCGCTCGGCCGCAGCATCGGCGCCACCATGCGATCGAGGTAGAGGCTGGCCCGCGCCTGGCGCCGGAGCAGGCTCGAAAGCTCGGCGTTGCTGATGCCCTCCGCGCGCTCGGCGGCGAAGAGCGCGTCTTCGCCGCCGACGCGATCGCTCAGCAGCTTGCGCGCCAGCTCGACCTGCCGCGCCATCGCCGCTTCCGACGGCTCGGGATCGATGCGCAGGCTCGCGAGCAGCACCTCCGAGATGTGGCGCTCGAGGGCGGCGCTGACGTGCCGCTCGCGGTACGCCTCGTCGCTGCCGCGATCTTGATCGGACAGCGCCTCGATGCGCGCTTCGAAGGCCAGCCAGCGCTCGGAGATGAAGCGCGGCCGCTCCACGCCGCCGGTTTCGGGGGCGTAGAACCGGACCACGGTGCGATCGACCACGCGCGGCTGGGCGTGCGCCACCGCCGCGAGCGAGGCGATGCCCAGCGCAACGATGGCGAGGAACGAGCCCAGCGAACGCATGCGGTGAGCGTAGAGCCTCCGGCACGTCCTACAAAAGCTTTTCAGCGCGCCGCGGGCCGCTTGCGCGAGGAGGGCGTGGCTTCTTCTTCGTCGTCTGCCGCTGCGTGCGGCGCTTCGATGATGGTGTCGCTCGGCGGAACGCCATCCGCCGGTGGCGTGAGCGGAGCTGGCGAGGCGACCGGATCGCTATCCAGCGCGCCCGCTTCGCCGCTCGTTTCACGGGACGCGAAGCCGCGCGCGGCCCGCCGCGCTTTCACGAACTCGGCGAACGCGGTGACCTTGTCGAGGTCGCGCGCGCCGAGCGTTTCGATCAGCTCGTGCAGCTGCTTGCGCAGAGTGTCGAGGCTCCGCCCGCGACGCACCGCTGCTTCCTGGGGCGCGGTTTCTTTTTCGCGCACGACTTTCTCGGCCTCGGTCGGCCAGACGACGCGCGGGATCGGCTTGAGCGCGTGTGCGGCGAGCCAGGCTTCCATGAACACCCGCAAGCGCTCGCTGCGAAACGCGAACCAACGCTCCCGCTCCGCGCCGTGGCTCATCAGCACGTCTTTGAACCGGCGGAACGCGCCTTTGCCGTCGATGGCTTGGACCAACAAGTCCGACAGCGGCTTGTCTTCCACCATCGGGATGAAGCGCTCCATCCAGCGGTACTGCTCGCGCGAGCTCACCGGCTCGACGCGCAAGTAGCTGGCGTCGGAGGCGATACGCTGGTGCATCTCCGGATCGGCGATGCCGTCGACCACGCGCAACACCTCTCCGGTCGATAGGTGCAGATAGCTGTGCACCTCCGGCGCGTTGTTCTCGAAGGCGTCTTCCAACGCCTCCCAATCGATCGGGACGTCGCGCGGCGGCTGTCCCGCGCCAGCACCGCTCTTGTCCGAGTCCGACATCGCCTACTGTTCCTTTCGCTCTTCTGCCCAGCGCATCATGCCCGTTGCGACCGGGCCCGCCCGATGGCTGCCTGCCAGGCTGACCGTCGGGAAGCACGTTCCTCGAGCCTCATCGTGGCAGGGAAATCCCTGTCTAGCTTGACGATTTTTGCCGCTTCATTGGCACTGGAATAAATTCCGGCCCCCAGGCCTGCCAGCATGGCCGCGCCGCGAGCCGTTGATTCGAGCTCCTGTGGCCGTTCGACGGTGATGCCAGAGATGCCGGCTTGAAGCTCCATCAGCAGGTCGTTTTCTGCAGCACCGCCGTCGACACGAAGGCGCTCGATGGGGCGACCCAGGTCATGCTGCATGGCTTCGACGACATCGTTCACTGAATAAGCAATGGCGTCGAGCGTGGCTCTTGCCAAGTGTGCGCGGCTGGTTCCGCGCGTGATGCCGCAGATCAGACCGCGCGCGTCGGCGTCCCAGTGCGGCGCCCCCAACCCGGACAGCGCAGGGACGAATTGCGCGCCGCCGCTGTCGGGAACGCTGCGGGCCAGGGCCTCGATCTCTTTGGCAGAGCCGATCAAGCCCAGTCCGTCGCGCAGCCACTGCACGGCGGCGCCCGCGACGAACACGCTGCCCTCGAGCGCGTACACGACCTCACCACCCGCCTGGAACCCCAGCGTGGCCAGCAGCCCGAAGCGACTCGGTACCGGGCGCGGGCCGACGTTCACGAGCAAGAAAGCCCCAGTGCCGTAGGTGCACTTGGCGTCGCCGGTCGCGAGGCAGCCCTGGCCGAACAGCGCCGCGTGCTGGTCGCCGGCGAGGCCGGAAATCGGGATACCATCGGGCAAACCACGCACGCTGCGGGTGCTGGCGACGACGCCGGAGCTTGGCACGATGCGCGGCAGCACCTCGCGCGGAGCGCCGAGCAGCTCGCACATGGTGTCGCTCCAGGACAAGCTTGCCAGATCCATGAACAGCGTGCGCGACGCGTTCGTGACGTCCGTGACGTGCGGCGCGGACGAGCCGCCGCCGGCCAGACGGTAGACAAGGTAGGAGTCGACGGTGCCGAAGGCGAGCTCGCCGCGCTCGGCGCGGGCGCGCGCTCCGGCGACGTGATCGAGCAGCCACGCCAGCTTCGTCCCGCTGAAATAGGGATCGAGCACCAGGCCGGTCAGCTCGCGCACGCGCGGCTCGTGGCCGGCGGCCTTCAGGCGCTGGCAGTGCTCGGACGTGCGTCGATCTTGCCAGACGATGGCTCTGTGAACCGGCTGTCCGGTGCCTCGCTCCCACAGTAGGGTCGTTTCACGCTGGTTGGTGATGCCGATGGCGGCGATGTCGGTGCCCTGGACGCCCGCCGCCGCGAGCGCTCCGTCGATGGCGGACTCGACGCTGGCCCAGATTTCGAGCGCGTCGTGCTCGACCCAACCTGGCTGCGGGAAATGCTGGGGCAGCTCGCGCGTGGCTCGTCCCAGCGTCTCGCCTCCGACCGACATGACGAGCACGGTGGTCCCGGTCGTCCCCTGGTCAATGGCTAAAAGATGGCGATGCTTTGCCCCAGCCACGTTGGCAGATATGTCAGACATCCAAAGCGGCGACTCTATCAGGCTGGCCGAGCCGCATCGCCAGCAAAACCGGCTCTTGTGCCTGCGCCCGGCCAAAGCTAGCCTGTCTGGCTGGCATGGCCCGAATCCTGCTCGTCTCCCCTGAAGGTCAACAGGTGGTCGAGCTCCGCGATCACAACTCGCTCGGCCGCCATCCTTCGAACACGGTGCAGCTGCTCGACAAGATCGTGTCGAAGGAGCATTGCATCATCGAGAGACGTCCGGGCGGCTTCACCCTCAAAGACCTCGGCAGCCTGAACGGAACGTACGTCAATGGCGAGCGCGTCGCCGGTGAGCGCGATCTGCGGCACGGCGACGACATCGCCCTCGGCCAAACGCGGGCGCGCTTCGACGACGGTAGCGGCCGGCCGATGCCCGCTCCCGCCGGATACAGCCCCGCCGGCGGCTCGTTCCAACCGCATCCTCCGCAATCGGGCTGGCAACCGGGCGGACCGCCGAGCGTCGGCACGCCTTCGACGGTGAGCGCGCCCGGCCCGTACGGCAACGTGCCGCAGCCGATGGTGCCGCTGGCGCCGATCGGGGTGCCTAACCTGAGCCCGACTCCGGCGGCGGGCTTTCAGCCCTTGCCGCTGCCGGTGCCGCCTCCGGGCATTCCTTCGGGCGCGCCCGCCGCCAACGTCGACATCAACGACAAGGCGCGGCAAATCGGCACGCAGATCGCGGCGACCCAAAAAGGATTTTTGCCGTTCGACAGCGTGTCGGGCAACACCCAGCAGCTGGCGGCAGACTACGAGCGTCTCCGGCTTTCTCACGAGCTGTCGCGGGAGATCGCGCTCGAGCGTGATCTCCCGAGCCTGTTGAACAAGATCTTGCTCACGATCTTCAAGTTCGTGCGCGCCGATCGCGGCGTGATCTTCTTGAAGGCCAACGACGGCCAGCTAGTACCCGGCGCCAGCCAACGGCGCGACGGCACCAATCAACCGATCCCGGTGTCGTCGACGATCATGAACCACGTGATCCGCGAGCGGGCGACGGTGCTGACCCACGACGCGGCCATGGATTTCGCGGCCTCCAAGGGCAAGAGCATGATCCTGAACCGGATCAGCTCCGCGATCGTCGCGCCGCTGCTGCACAACGACGAGATCTTGGGCGTGCTGTGGCTCGACAGCGAGACGCTGGCCCAGTTTCAGCCCAAGGACATGGAGATCGTGACCGCCATCGCCACCCAGGCGGCGATGTTCATCGAGATCAACATCTTGGGTCGCAAGGTCGAGGCCGAGATCGTCAATCGCGAGCGCTTCAGCCGTCTGCTCTCGCCCAATGTGGCCCAGCGGGTGATGTCCGGTGAGCTGGAGGTCAAGAAGGGCGGGCAGCTGGTCGAGGAGTGCACCGTCTTCAACTCCGACATCCGCGGCTTCACGCGCATGAGCGACGGCGCCAACCCTGCCGGCATCGTCGAGATGCTCAACGACTATTTCGAGCTGATGGTCGAGGTGTTGTTCAAGCACGAGGGCACGCTCGACAAGTTCATGGGCGACGGCATCATGGCGCTGTGGGGAGCGCCCGTCGCCCACGCCGACGACGCGCTGCGCAGCGTGGAGTGCGCGCTCGAGCAGATGGAGGTGCTCGGTCGCTTCAACCGAGCGCGCATGGCCGAAGGTCACCCGGCCCTGGCGATGGGCATCGGGATACATACCGGTCCGCTGGTCGCCGGTTACATCGGCAGCTCCAAAGCGCTCAGCTACACCGTGATCGGCGACACTGCGAACACCAGTGCGCGGTTGTGCGGGGTGGCGGCGGCCGGCCAAATCCTCGTCAGCGAGCACACGCTGGCCAAGCTCGGCGGCAAGTTCGAAACCGAGGAGCTTGCCCCCGCGCAGCTAAAGGGCAAGGAAAAGCCGTTTCGGATGTTCGACATCAAGCGCGCGCATCCGAGCGTGCCAGTCGCGGCCAGCCTGCGCTCCGGGGTCTGACGCGGCGCGGCGAGCGGCGGAGGCGACGACGAGGCCTCGACAGAACCCGAGCTTCGCGCCAAAGTCGCCCGCCCCGCGCCGCCCGTTCCCGGCGGCGCCGGCATTCCTCGCATGGCCGTCGTCCTCGCATTCGAACGCCCCGTCGTTGAGCTGGTTGCGCGCGTGCGCGAGCTGCGCGAGCTCGCCAACGAAGACCCACGCTTCGGCGCCGAGCTGCGGCGCCTAGAAGACAAGGCCGCCGTCTTGGCCCGCGAGGTGTTCGCTGGGCTGACGCCGATGCAGAAGGTGCAGCTGTCGCGGCACCCGAGCCGGCCTTACTCGCAAGATTACATCGAGCGTCTGTTCGACGATTTCGTGGAGCTGCACGGCGATCGGCGGTTCGCCGACGACTCGGCGATCATCGCCGGCCTCGGCCGCTTCCACGGCCGCAGCGTGGCGATCGTCGGTCATCGCAAGGGGCGCACGACGAAGGAGAACATGCGCCGCAACTTCGGGATGCCGAACCCGGAAGGGTACCGCAAGGCGATCCGCATCTACGAAATGGCGGAGCGCTTCGGGCTGCCGATCTTCACGTTCGTCGACACGCCGGGAGCTTACTGCGGCATCGGCGCCGAAGAACGAGGCCAGAGCGAGGCGATCGGCGCCTCGATCGAGGTCATGTCGCGCATGACGGTGCCGATCATCAGCACCGTCATCGGCGAAGGCGGGTCGGGCGGCGCGCTAGCGCTGGGCGTGGCCAACCGCGTGCTGGTGCTCGAGTTCAGCTACTATTCGGTGATCACCCCCGAGGGTTGCGCGGCGATCCTGTGGAAGAACGGCGATCTGGCGCCGGAAGCAGCGGCGCGGCTGAAGATCACCGCCCCCAACCTGCTCGAGCTGGGTATCGTCGATACTGTCGTAGACGAGCCGCCCGGCGGCGCCCACCAGGACTACGATGCGGCCGCCAAACAGCTCGATGCCGCCCTGTACGGCGAGCTCAAGGCGTTGAGCGCGCTCTCGCCCGAGGAGCTGCGCGCCGATCGCTACGACCGCTTCCGCAAGCTCGGCGCGTTTGTGGCATAAGGGCCGGGTCATGGCTCCCCCCGTAGGCTTTCGCGGTATCGATGAGCTCTCGCTCGCCCACCAGCGCGTGCTCATCCGCGTCGATCTGGACGTGCCGCTCGACGCCGCCGGCAACGTCGCGAGCGACCGCAAGCTGCGCGTGGCGCTGCCGACCATCCAGCACGTCGCCAAGCAGGGGGCGCGCATCGTGCTCGCCACGCACCTCGGAGCCGCCGGTGAGCCGCCGGTGAGCCTGGAGCCGGTGGCGGCGCGGCTGGCAGAGCTGCTCGAGCAAGAGCTTTACCTGCCCGACGAGTGCGTGGGCGACGCCGCGCGCAAGGTGGTGGGCGACCTGCGCGAGGGCCAGATCTGTCTGCTCGAAAACCTGCGATTCATGCCGGAAGAGGCGCAAAACGACGAGTCGTTTGCGCGAAAGCTGCTCGGTCTGTGCGACGTGTACGTGGGAGAAGCTTTCGGCCAGACGCACCTGACCCACGCCTCGCTCGTCGCGCTCCCCCGCCTCGTCAAAGAGCGCGGGCTCGGTTATCGAGTACAGACCGAGCTCGAGGCTCTGTCGCGCGTTGTCGGCCTCGCCCACAAGCCGTTCGTGGGCATCGTCGGCGGTGAGAGCCTGCCGCGACGCATGCCGGTGCTCGAAGCCATGCTGCGACGCTGCGACGTGATCTGCGTCGGCGGTGCGGTGGCCAACACGTTGCTCGCCGCGCGAAGCGTCGATGTCAAAGCGTCGGTGTATGATCGGGAGCAGCTCGCGATGGGGCGGGCGCTGCTGTCGCGCGCTCGCGACGCGAAGGTCGAAATCGTGCTGCCAGTAGACGTCGTGGTCGGGCTCTCCCCCGACGCGGATGAGGCGCGCGACGTCAGCGTCGGGTCGATTCCGGACGGTCGCGGCGCGTTCGACATCGGGCCGCGCACGCTCGACATGTTTCGCACGCGTGTCCAGGCCGCTAAAACCGTGCTCTGGCACGGCGCCCTCGGCGTCGCGGAAAATCCGGCATTTTCTTCGGGGACCAGCGGCGTCATGACGGCGCTCGCCGACGCGTCCGCGTTCGGCATCGTCACCGGCGACTCGGTGGCGACGGCGGCGACGGCGGCCGGTACGGAAGACCTGGAGAGCCGGATCGGGTTCGTTTCAGCGGGCGGCGCGGCGTCGCTCGCGTTCATCGAAGGCAAGAAGTTACCGGGCATCGACGCCCTTCGCGGATAAAATGGCAAATCGCAAATACTTGATCGCGGGAAACTGGAAGTTGAACAACGGCGGCGCGTCGGGCCTGAAGCTCGCGGCCGACGTCGCGCAGGCGTCGCGCGGCGTGAGCGCAGAGGTCGTGGTGGCCCCGCCCTTCACGGCGCTCGCCGCCGTCGCCGCCGAGCTGAGCGGCAGCCATGTCGAGGTGTCGGCCCAGAATCTCTACCCCAAGGACAGCGGCGCCTTCACGGGCGAGGTCAGCGCACCGATGCTGCTCGAGGCCGGCTGCAAATGGGTGATCTTGGGGCACAGCGAGCGGCGCCAATTCTTCGGCGAGACCGACGAGAGCGTGAAGACCAAGGTCGCGGCCGCGATGGCGGCGAGCCTGAAGCCGATCGCCTGCATCGGCGAGACGCTCGCCGAGCGCGAGGCAGGCAAGACGCTCGAGGTCTGCTTTCGCCAGCTCGACGCGTTCGCGGAGGTCCTGCTCAAAAACCCAGGCTTCGGGGTAGTGGCCTACGAGCCGGTTTGGGCCATCGGGACGGGCAAGGTCGCGACCGCCGAGCAGGCGCAAGAGGTGCACGCCGCGATCCGAAAGCGGCTCGCCGCCCTAAACGCGGACCTCGGCGAAAAGACTCGAATTCTTTACGGTGGTAGCGTCAAGGCTGACAACGCCAAGGAGCTGCTCGGCTGCCCCGACATCGACGGCGCGCTGGTCGGGGGCGCCGCGCTCGACGCGGCCGGTTTCGCGAAGATCGCGCAGGCCGCTGGGTAGTCGACCCGAACTGCGCTAAGAGGCACCTCCGTTCGAGAGCTTCGAGACGACCATGGCCGAGATCATCCATACGCCGCTGACCGTGATCCACATCGTTGCCTGCATTTTCCTGATGCTGGTGGTGTTGATTCAACCTGGTAAGAGCGGCGGCCTCGGCGCCTTGAGCGGAGCGGGCGCGCAGCAAGTGTTCGGCGGCCGCGGCGCCGGCAACTTTCTCACCAAGACGACCTGGGCGACTGCCGGCATCTTCTTCGCCACCAGCATGACGCTGGCCTACCTCTCGTCGTCGGCGGACGAGTCGCTGCAGCGCAAGAGCAAGGCTGCGCTCGAGAAGAAGACGGCGGAGACGACGCCCGCTCCCGTTAGCTCGAGCAAGTAAGGCGGTGCCCTCGACGAGGGCGATCGGCCGAGCGATCCTGATCGCGCTGGCGCGCGTGCTGACGTCGCTGCTGTGCCTGTGGAGCGGCTTCCGCGCCGTGAGCGACGATGACTATTCGCGCGTGGTGATCGCGGCGCGCTTCGCCCAGCACCCGACGCTGGATCCGAGCGGCACCAGCTGGCTGCCGGCACCGTTCTGGCTATACGGCGTGCCGATGGGCCTGTTCGGAGACTCGCTGCTGACGGCGCGCGTCGTGGCGGTGCTGGCGGGCGCCGCCAGCGCGGTCCTGGTGTGGCAGGCCGCGCGCGTGCTCGGACTCTCGGAGCGTGCGGCATGGTGGGGGGCGCTGGGAGCGGTGGTGCTGCCGTACGGCGCGTGGTTGTCGGCGGCGACGGTACCGGAGGCGCCGACGGCGGCACTGATCCTGTTCGGCGTCGTCAGCCTCGGACGCCCCGAAGCTCGGCTGCGCGCGCTGGGCGGCCTCGCGCTCGGCGCGGCGTGCTTTTGCCGCTACGAAGCCTGGGCGCCCGCGTTCACGTTCGGCGTGTTGACAGCAGTGGAAGCGGCGCGCACGCGGCGCAAAGCTTTGTGGCTGGCGGCTGCCTTCGCCACCGTCCCGATCGGGCTGTGGCTGCTCCACGGCGTGGTGCGGCATGGCGACGCCTTCTTCTTCGTCGCGCGCGTGAGCCAATACCGCGCCGCGCTCGGCGGCGAGCAGCATGGCCTCGGCTCGGCGCTGCTTGGCGTCGGCTTCTCGCTCGTGCGCTTCGAGCCCGAGCTCTTCGTCGTGACGGCGCTGGCGCTCGGCTGGAGCTGGCGCGGGGGCGAGTCGCCGTTCGGTCCCACCGCCTGGCGGCCGCTGATGGCGCTGGGGGCGCTGGTGCTGTTCTTGATCGCGGCCGACGCTTCGGGCGGCTCCGCCACCCACCACCCCGAACGCTCGCTGCTGCCGGTGTTCTGGTTCATGGCGCTGCTGGCGGCAGGGCTGCTCGTGCAGCTGGCCGCCGCCGAAAAAGCGTGGCGCTTACCGGCGGTGACGCTGCCGCTCGCGCTCGGCGCAAGCTTGCTGCTGCGACCCGACGTCAGAAAGACGTTCGTCGATCGCCAGGAAGAAGAGCAAGTCGGCGGCGTGCTCCGCAGCCTGAACGCGGACCGCGTCGCGCTCGACACCGACGATTTCGGCTTCTTCGCGGTGCAGGCGGCGCTCGGCGCGGGCAAGAGCTGGGCGCTGTCCGCGCACGATCCGCGAAGGCCCGAGCCGCCTCGCCCCGCGACGACCATCGAGCTTGCGCGCCGGCTCGGCGAGCACGAGGGCGCGCGCTGGCTGGTTACGCCACGCGACCGCCAAGCGTTGGCCCTACCGCTCGGCGAGCTTCGGCTGAGGACCCCGCGCTTCGCCGTGATCCAGCTCAACCACCTCGACCCGCCGACCGCCGCCCGTGATTGACCAGTTGGGCTGCCGCGGCGCAGCCTAGCGGACGCGCCCGCTGGTTCTTCAGGCGCTGGGCCGACCCGCACCTGCCAGCTGTGGCGCCGATCATGGGCTCGAGCCGGCCATGATCGCCGAAGAGTTCTCAGTTCGGGGCCGAGGCGTCTACGATGGCGCCCGTGCTCCGGCTCGGCAACATCGGCAGACGACTCGGCGAAGGTATCGTCGGGCTGTTCGCGATTTTGGGTTTCCTGTACGTGCCGCTTGGCCGGCATACGGGCTTCGAGCACGCCAAAGCGGTGCTGAGCACGCCCGCCGCAGCCGCCGCCCTCGACGACCTGTGGCGAACCGCCGTCGATCTGCGCCAGCGCGCCATCGACTTCGTCACCCGGCGCGCTGGCGCCCCGAGCCTGCCTTCGCCGTCGGAGGCCGCCAACAACCAGCCACCGGCGTCGCCGGCTCGCGCGCCGCGCCCGGTGCCGCCAAAGCTGAGGTAGCCGCTCCGCCGAGCTCGGCGTCCGGTCGAGGCGTCAGGGGGCGATCACGCGGTGAATCGCGACCGGCAAGCCGCTGCCCGACTCGTCGTCGGTGACGACGAAGATCGTGCTGGCGCTGGGCATGGCGTCGGTGTCGAAGGTGCAGGTGTGGGAGGACGTCAGGAACGGCGAGAGCACATTGACCCCCACCACGTCGAACGGCGCATTGTTGAACAGCTGCTGGTTCACGATCTCGTTCTGCGAGCTGATCGTGGCCCCATCGAGCAAATTGGCGGAGCTTATGAGCTCGTTCATTTCGCCGGTCCCGTCGCTGCCGTCGAGCACGACGATCACGCCGCCGGCGCGCGCGAACGACGAGAGCACCTTGGCAGAGGCCCAGGCGGTCGCGGCCGCGGCCGGCTCACCAGGCGTGGCCTGGTCGAGGTCGTGAACGAGCAGCACCTGAAAGTCGTTGATGTTCAGGTTTTTCGTCACCGCCTCCGGCGTCTTCGCGTCGCTAATCTGAGCCTGACGGCCGCGGGCGCCCGCCGCCGACGCGATCAAGCTGTTGGTGCGATTGATGGCCGACGCGCTCGCGCCGCGCGTGTAGGCCATGATGTGCACCGGGTTGGCGGTGGGCACGAACAGCGCGTTGCCGAGCAGGGTCGCGGGCGCGGAGTCTGCGGCGGCCGCCCCGAAGTCCATGCACAGCAGCGCGATGTGCCCAAAGCGGGCGCCGACGCACTTTCCGTCCTGGCAAATGTCGGAGGGACACTCGTGGCCGCAGCTGCCGCAGTTGTCGGGATCGCTCTTGAACGAGTCGGGATCGACGCACTGGCCCTGGCATTCGATCAGCGGCGGATCGCAGAGCGGTACGCACTCGAAGCTGCCGTTGCCGTCGGGGGCGCACAGCGGCTTGGGCTCGATGCACCGCGTCTCGCAGTCGCCGCAGTGCGAGGGCGAGTCGTGGGGCGGCAAGCACATCAGCGGCGGGCCGCCGTCGGCTACGCCGTCGAGCGGCGAATCGAAGATGCCGCCGTCGGTGAGCTCGCCGTCTCCGCCCTGGGCGCTGGCGCCCGTACCGTTGCCGGCGTCGCCGGGCCGGTTGCCGCTGGTGTTGGTGTTACCACTGGTGTTGGCGCTGCCGCCGGCGTTGCCGGTGCCGCCGGCAGTCGCGCCGGTGCCGAGACAATCCGGAGGGCTGCCTTCTTTGCACTCGCCGCCGACGACGCCGCCGCTACCGCAGGCGATCGGCACCAGATACGCCAGGCCCAAACCAACCGTCACGTAGCGTAACCCGCGCATGAAGCTCATTTTGCACCCGCCTTGGCCGCGCCGCTCGATCGCCCCGCTTCGGGGGGTGGGGTCGCCGACTCCGGTTCGTTATCACCCGCCTTGCGAGGTGGCATCGCCTCGACTGGCGGCGGCGGTGTGTCGGAAGGCCCAGCGGCGGGCGGCGGCGGGAGGCCGTTTTCCGAGGGCACGGCGGTGCCGGTCGAGCTCGCGGCGCTGCCGCCCTGGCGCATTTGGCGCGTCACCGTGAACTCGACGCGACGATTCAGCAGCCAGGCATACTCGTTCTTCTTGTCCACGAGCGGTCGCGAGGCGCCGAAGCCCTGCGCGCTCAGGCGATCGCGAGCGATGCCCTGCTTGACCATGAACTCGAGCACGGAGCGGGCTCGGTCTTCGCTCAGCTTGCGGTTGAAGTCTTCCGGACCGCGTTCGTCGGCGTGGCCCTCGACCGATACGTGAGTGTACTCCGGGTGCTGCGCGAGGAGCCTCACCAGCCTCTGCAGCAGCGGGTAGCTTATGTGACGGATCACGGCGCTGTTGACGAAGAAGTGCACGCGGTCGTCGAGCACGATCTTGTCGCCGACGACGCGCACCTGCTCTTCGTCGGGGCAGCCGTCGTTGTCGGCGTAGCCGTTCACCGTCTCCGGCTCGAACGGGCACAAATCGTTCACGTCGAGGATGCCGTCGGCGTCGTTGTCCGGGTCCGGGCAGCCGTCGAGGCTGTCCCAGCCGTCGTTGTCCTCCGGCTCGTTCGGGCACTTGTCGACGCGATCGAGGATTCCGTCCTTGTCGTTGTCGACCTCGGGGCAGCCGTCCTGGTCCTCGAAACCGTCGCGGTCTTCCGGGACGTTCGGGCACTTGTCGGTGGCGTCGGGAATGCCGTCGGCGTCGTTGTCGAGGTCGGGGCAGCCGTCGGTGTCTTGAAATCCGTCGCGATCTTCCGGCGTGTCGGGGCAACGATCGACGTTGTCGAGGATGCCGTCGTGGTCGCGATCGCCGATGACGTGCTCGGTCTTGAAATCGTAAACGGCGTGGACGCCGAACAAGAGCACGTTGGCGTCGGCGGGACGGACCTCGCTGTCGGGTTGGAAGACGTGTACGAAGGAGACCATCGGTCCGAGGCCGAAGCGGCCGGATTGATTGAGCAGATCCCAGCCGAGCTTGGCGTCGAACATCGGCCGTGTCAGGCCGTCGGTGAACGCGGCGCCGCCGGCGGCGCTGGCCCACAGCCCCGCGGGGCTGAAAAGGTGACCGTTGTGACTTTCGGCGAGCGGAACGACGTGCAGGCCGAGCGTCGGCGAGATCGCCGAAGCGCCCGCCCGCGACTTGAACTTGGGATCGGTCGGGTCACCTTGGCTGAGGCCGAGCCAGCTCGCCGACAGCTCGAGGCCGAGCTGGCGAACGAAAGGGTACTCGAGCCCGAGCGACGCGCCGGCGCCCCACGCGTACTCGTCCTTTTGATGGCCGCTCACGGCGTGACCGGTGCCGAGCGAGCCGTGCGCGCGCAGCGGATCCGCCTGCGCGACCGAAGCCAAGGACAGTAGCGCCAACGAAGCAATAGCCGGACGAAGCTGCATGGGAGGACCGAGCCTCGAACTATACGGCCGCGTCTCAGGTTGAGATAAGGCCTAAAAATCCTGAATCGTTACGGTCATGTCGCGTTTCGGCACCAAGGGCGCTAAGAAGGCGCTCGATGCACCGCGCGCTGCTGTTTTTACCGTCGATTTTGGTGTTCGCCTGCGCCAGCACGAGCGGCGGCCCCATCCGCCAAGCAGACGGCGGCTATCAGCTGTCGTGCAAGGGCGCCCTCCGCGACTGTCTGGCCAAAGCGGAGCGCATTTGCCGAGACTCCGGCTACACCGTGAGCGAAGCGCGCGACGTGCACGAGCTGCTCGGCAACGAGTCCGGTCAATCGACGGTGATGATTCAGAAGAGCGACGCCACCATCTACTGCGGAAGCTCGGCGCAAGCGGCGAAACCGCCGATTTCGCTCAAGCGCGCAGAGCCGCTCGAGAGCCCCGGAGCGGCTCCGGAGCCGGCCGCGACCGCGCCCGCATCCGCCGCTCCTGCGCGCGCCTGCGTGCCGGGCGCGACCCAAACCTGCATCGGCCCCGCTGGCTGTAGCGGCGGTCAGGCGTGCGCCGCCGATGGCAGCCGGTTCGAGGCCTGTGACTGCGGAGCCGCGACCCCGCCGTCGCCCTGAAGCCGGCTACTTTCGCTCATAGACGCGCACGTAGTCGACCGCCATCGTCTGCGGCAGCATCGTCGTCGCGTCGGGCGCGCCCCCGAACGCGCCGCCGATCGCGACGTTCAAGATCATGAACAACGGGTGGTCGTACACCCAGCTGCCGCCGGCGGGAACGTCGGTGTCCTTGCGCGTTTCATAGAGGCTCTCGTCGACGTAAAAGCGCACGACGTTCGCCTCCCATTCCACGGCGTACAGGTGAAAGTCGTCGCTCAGCGCGCCGCTCGCCAACGTGTAGGTACTGGTGAGGGGGCTGCCGCCCGAGTAGCCCGGCCCGTGGAGGCTACCGTGATTGACGCGCGGCTTGCCTCCCGCCACTTCCATGATGTCGATCTCGCCGCAGCCGGGCCAGGTGTTGGTCTCGATGTCGGCGCCGAGCATCCAAAAGGCGGGCCACACCCCCTGCCCCGCCGGCACCTGGATCCGCGCCTCGAAGCGCCCGTACGTCTGCGAAAACTTGCCGAGCGTGAGCAGACGCGCCGAAGTGTACGAGCGGTTCATGTACGTCTCGGACCTCAACGTGATCAGCAGGTGTCCCTGCCCATCCGTCGCCGCGTTCTCGGGGCGGTCCGTGTAGTACTCGAGCTCGTTGTTGCCCCAGCCCGGGATTCCGTTCGCGGTGCCGTCGCCGACTTCGGCGGTCCAGATG
>Ga0164241_10001060_pt1 | contig 37986 bp, 34 predicted proteins | sample OricomyardsoilBY_FD_108780 | JGI IMG/M metagenome (GOLD analysis project Ga0164241, IMG submission 108780) | Backyard soil microbial communities from Emeryville, California, USA - Original compost - Back yard soil (BY) | ecosystem: Environmental > Terrestrial > Soil > Unclassified | place: USA... | reverse complement strand
TCCGCAAAATCGTAAAGAGACGCCCGGCTCGGAAGACAGCCGGGCGTCTTTCTTTGGAGGGGTTCGAACCTTCACGACCCCACGGTAGATTGCGACTCGCAGCGGGCTGCACGTCGGAGGGTTCGCACCGTCTGCCCAACGTCGCTCAACGACGCGCACGGGCGCCGCAGCCCCGCACTGATCGCTCGTCAGGTCCCGAGGAGCGCAGCCGCGAAGCGGCGAGCACCACAGAAATCCCTCCCTCTCCGCAACTGAAAATCCCGAAAAAAGACGAAAGTCCCGATGAGGTCGTGGACGATTGTCTCGACGACCCATCGGGTGCGCGCCGCGACAACCGACTCCGAGTTCGACGCCTCGAGCGTCTAAGGGCAATGCCTTATGAGGAGCTGCGGACCGCGAGCACTGAGCAAGAGACACCCGAAACCACCGCTTCGGCCACGCTGCCCATCAGGATGCGGGCGATACCCGTCCTGCCTCGGGTACCAACCACCACGAGTGCGGCACCGACGTCTTCGGCTTTACGAATGATCGTCGATGCTGCTGTGCCCTGTTCGACGACCGCGCTGCCCTCGGCGCCCGCACGACCCATAGCGGCCTCGAGCGTCGAGCGCGCGCCCTCGACTAGCTCCTGTTGAAGCGCCGTGGAAGGGACCGCCGGGCTGATGCCTAGCGGTGCCGCCGCGGCTGCGCTCAGCCCGCTTCCCCAAAAGGGCTCCAGCACGTAGAGGGCGGTGAGCGGAAGCCCGCGGCGCAGAGCTTCGGCTGCTGCTGCTGTGAGCGCCGGCAGGGACGGGTCCGAAAGATCGGTAGCGGCCAGCACCCCCGCGGAGCCGGCTGAGTCGCGCACCACGTACACCGCACAGTGAGCGTAACGCACGATTCCGGCTGCTACGCTGCCGAGCAGCATCCGCTCGAGGCCATGTCGACCATGGCTGCCGCAGACGATAACCTCCGCCTTCCATTCATCGGCCCGATGCACAACTTCAGAAGCTGCACCGCCAACCTCGATGAACAGCTCGGCCTCGCAGCCCGGTAGCTCCCGCGCTACGAGGTCTTCCAAAGCCTTGCGCGCGCTCTGCTCGACGTGGGGAACCTGGAGGACCGCGAGCTGGTTCACGTGCGGAAACAGCGCGCTGCCCACGTACGGACTGGGCATGACGTAACATACCGCCAAGCTGCCGCCAGCCGCCTGTGAAAGCGCGTGCGCCGTTCGCAGGACGCCGGGCGCCTGCTGGTCGAAAGCCACGGCCGCGAGGATGCGCTGACTCATCACATCCCCTTGTCATTCATCGGTCCTCGCGTCAAATCGCGTCGCCAGCAGACGGCGTAACGTCCAAAGCCGGCCCAGCGCAAGCAACCTGTGTCAGCAACGCGAAGAGCGCTGCCGACCGATGGGCTCCGCGGCTGAGTTTGTTTGCGCGCTGTCTCATTGGCTCGAATCCGAGCCTTGTGGCTGCTACGCGATCGATCACCGAGAAGATGTATCTGATATATATCTTTCAATAGCGCAGCTCACACCGATCGCAAGCGGTAGTTTTACCGGGTTGCGCATTTCGCAGAGCGGCGCCATAAGATTCCTCGTGCTTATATCTTTAAGCAGCAGCTGCGGCGCGGCCGTAGCGCCTTGGGCGCTGCGCTTACGCCAGACGAAGCTGCCGTTTCAATGGAGCGGCTCGGCCGTCTACGAGGTCAGCGAGCGTGTACTTGTCGAGCGTGTCGAAGAACGCTCGCTGAGCTTCGGCGAGCACGCCCTTCAGCCGGCACGCGCCTTCAATCCGGCACCCGGCACCCGGTTCGGGCTTCGTGAAACACTCGACCAACGCGAGCGAGTCCTCGGTTTTGCGCAGCACGTCTCCAATGCGGATAGAACCAGCAGGTTTTCCCAAGGTCAGCCCGCCACCGCGACCGCGCAAGGTGGCCACGTAACCAAGTTTTCCGAGCTCGTGCACCACCTTCATCAAGTGCCCGCGCGAAATTTGGTAGGCCTGCGCAATCTCGGGAATCGTCGCTTGCTGTCCCCGCTTCAACGTGAGGAAGATCAGCACCCGAAGACTGTAGTCGCTATGGAGGGTGAGGCGCATCGTCATGACGTATAGCGCGAATCGTGGAGGTTGGCCCGGTCGTGCCAACGCGAGTCGCTGCCGACATCCGAGCCATCAGCGCGAGCAGCGAAGGCCACGAACCACTCACCTCGATCAGCTCCCCCTACTAACTGCAAGGAGAACACCATGAGCGCCGCGCTCGAGTCGCTTCGTTTCAAACCTCCAGATAACCTGATTGGTGCGATGCTCGAAAGTCACGGAAAGGCTCGAGAATTGCTAAGGTTGGCGCGACTGGCAGGCAGCAGCGTCGAGCTGTCCGATCGACGAGCTGCGGAGGCCTGCACGCGGGTGGAGCGGTATTTTAGGGATGGTTTTCCGCAACTCACCGAGGTCGAGGAGGCTCACATCTTTCCTCGGCTTCGCGCCTGGGGAAGCGCGCTCGACGTCACGTTGCGGATGATGAGCGAGCAGCACCGCGCGCAAGAGCCCGGCGTGCGCGCGCTGGTACAGCTTTGCGGGTCCCTACGTAGGCAACCCTGCAACGCACCGAAGCGAGCGCAGCTCGTGGGCATTGTCGACGATTTGGAGCGAGACTTGGACGAGCATCTTGCGTTCGAGGAGGCGGTGATCTTCGAAGAGGTTCGCCGCCTACTGCCGGCTCCGCTCCAGTTGGATATACTCGAAGCGCTCCGCCTCAGCGCTGGCTCCGAGGCCGCGCCCGATTTGTTGCCGCGCGGGGAGGCTAGTCGTGTCTGAACCTGCTCCCGCGGAGCTCGGTTCGACCTTCGACTTGGGGTCCGTCGGACGCGCGTTGCAAGCAGAGCCGCGCTATCAGCGCGACGGGCAGGCGGCCCGCACGCTGGTAAGAACGCCAGACCTCCGGGTGGTCCTGGTGGTTCTGCGACGCGGCACTCGCATCGCCGAGCATCACGCGAACGAGACGGTTTCGATTCACACAATCGCGGGCCACTTGCGCTTGCACTTGCCCGAACGCGTGGTCGAGTTGGAGGCCGGGCAACTCCTGGTGCTGGCGCCGGGCCTCCCGCACGACGTCGAGGCGTCAGGAGATAGCGCATTCATCCTCACCCTCGGCGCGCCAGCGCACATTCCGAATACGTCGCGACCGTGACGGGTCAATGACCATGAGCGAGACCCTCGTGCGAAGACCGTTGACCGTCTCGAAGACGTCGATCGACGAGGTCATCGATGCCGATCGACGCCTCACGCGGCTCGTCTTCGCGCACCTAATAGCCGCCACGCTCTGGTTGCTGTTTGGCACGCTGCTGGGCTTGTACTTGAGCCTCAAATACGTTTGGCCAGACTTGGGGGTTGCCAGCTTCTTGTCGTTCGGCCGGCTAAGACCGATTCACACGAACACTGTCTTCTGGGGCTTTGCCTCACAAGCGATGCTTGGTTTGGCTTACTACGTGGTGCCACGAACGTCCTGCCGCGAGCTCTTCAGCTACCGACTGGGGTGGCTGGCGTTCGGCTTGATGTCGACCTCGGTGGTGGTCGGCAACGCTTGCCTGCTGGCTGGGATCACCAACGGGGCGCAGGAGTACCGGGAATACATCTGGCCAGCAATGGCGCTGTTCGCCCTGGGTTTGGTGCTGGTCACCTGCAATTTTTACATGACCATCGCACGCCGCCAGACTCGTGAGATTTACATCTCGAGCTGGTACATCGTCGGCGCGCTGATCTGGACCACGACGCTGGTAATCATCAGCTACCTGCCGTTCTACCAACGAGGATTGGGCGAGACGATCATTCAGGGCTACTACATGCATCAGGGCGTCGGGATGTGGTTCACACCAATGACGCTCGGACTCACGTACTACTTTTTGCCGAAGCTTCTCAATAAGCCCATCTACTCCTACTCGCTCGGTATGCTGGCGTTTTGGACGCAGCTGGTCTTCTACACGATGCTTGGGGCGCATCACTTTCTCTACAGCCCGGTAGCGTGGTGGCTTCAAACCGTGGCGATCCTATTCAGCGTGGGCATGGTCGTGCCCGTGGTCGCCGGCTCAGCGAACTTCCTGTTGACGATGCGCGGCAGCGGTCATGCGCTGCGGACCAGCTATGCGCTACCATTCCTTCTCGTCGGGATTCTGTTTTACCTGATCGGCTCGCTGCAAGGCACCTTCGAGGCACTGCGGTCCCTCAATCAGATCTGGCACTTCACGAACTACACGGTGGGCCACTCGCACATCACCATGTACGGCTTCGTCACCTTCCTGATTTGGGGCGGCATCTACGCCTTGGCGCCGCGATTGTCAGGGCACGAGCCGAGGCAGCTCGCGGTTGGCATGCACTTCTGGCTCGCGCTGATCGGTGTGGTCATCTACGGCGTTTCGCTGAGTATTGGTGGCACGCTTCAGGGGCTCAGCTGGGCCCGAGGGGCGCCGTTCATCGAGTCCGTGCAGTTGATGGTGCCGTACTGGGTGTGGCGCGCGGTGGGTGGCACGCTGATGTTCGCCTCACACCTGCTCTTTGGCTACAACGTCTGGCGCATGCTGCCGCGCGCGCCGGCCGCGCAGCAGGTGAGCCATGCCGTCTAGATTCTACGAGCAACCGGCCCAGCTATTCGGCGTCGTATGCGCCGGATTTCTGGCGCTCAGCTATGGGATCGCCATCGCGCCGGCCGTGTCCGCGCAGGCAAGCTCGACGGCCGTGCAACCTGCTCCCCGCTCGGCGCAAGAAACGCGCGGCCTTGCCGTGTACGTGAGCGAGGGCTGCCCCTACTGTCACACGCAGCAGGTTCGTCCATTGGCGGTGGACGCCGTATGGGGCCGGCCGACTCTGCCGGCCGACTACGCAAACCTGGCGCCATTGGCTTGGTATGCCGGCACTCCCGGCGTGCTCGGGTCGCAACGAACAGGTCCAGACCTGAGTGACGTCGGCCGCCGTCAAGCGAGTCCTGATTGGCAGCTCATGCACCTTTTCAATCCACGTCTCGTGTCGCCGTCGTCGGTAATGCCCGCGTTGCCTTGGCTCTTTCGCCTCGAAGCGCGCCCCAGTGCTGCCGCACGAATCGTCGCTGTACCTCAGGGCGCCGCGCCGGCCGGCATGTCCGTGGTCGCAACCGACGCCGCGCTCGATCTCGTCACCTACTTGCTGAGCTTGAGGTTGGAGCCGGACGCAGGCGCTCGCCGTGAGCCCACTACCGCGATTTCGGGCGGTGCCAGTCGAGGCGCGGACATCTTCGAAGCCCGCTGCGCAGCGTGCCACCAAAGCTCGGGCAAAGGAGTGCCTGCCGCTTTCCCGGCGCTGGTGGGTAACCCGACAGTAACCGCCGCCGATCCAACGCTTCACGTTTCGACAATCTTGCACGGCCTACAAGGCAAGACCATCGAGGGATTTTCCTATTCGGTAGCGATGCCGGCGTTCGATTCGCTGCTGGACGATGCGCAAATCGCTGCCGTGGTAAACCACGAACGAACGAGCTGGGGCAACGGCGCGCCTTCCGTGACCACAGAGCAAGTCAGAGCAATTCGCGCAAGCGGGCGCAAGCCATGACGGTCTTCCATTCGTTCGAGCACGCCCTAGCCTGCCCGTACTGCGAAGCGGCGATCGGCGCAGGCTCGCGAAGCGTCGTTGACTATACCCTCGCCGGTAGCGCCACTCTGGTAGTGGCGCTGGCGATAGGCTACGCGCTCAGATGTCTGATGAGGCCTGGCGAAACCGGCCCCGGCCACATCAAGGTGAAGGTGTTGAATGACGCATTCGTCGGCGAGGCGGAGGACCGCAGATGACTGAGGCTCTGACGGAGCGGATAGAGGTATACCTCGACGATGCTGCCGAGCCATTGCTCCGCCGTCTACCCCCCGTCGCGCTCGAGCTGGACACCAGGACCCTCGAGGACGGAAATCATACCCTTCGTATCGAGGCGTGGGACGGTTCGGGCAGGAAAGGCGTTCAGCTCGTCCCCTTCAGCGTCCGCAATGGCCCAGCAATCTCCATCTCCGGGCTTACCGCTGGTGCTGTCGTGGAGGGTCAGCTCTCGCTCACCCTGCACGCCTACGCGGGCGGCAACGAGGATCACTGGAAGCCTGAGCTCGCCGAAGTCCCGGCGCCCGTACCCACCTGGGCCTGGGTGCTCATCATCGCCGTAGCGGCGTGGGCGATGTTCTACGCTGTCAACTACTGGCATTCCGAGCCACCATCGCCGGAGCGTGATCATGTTCAAAACAGTCCGCCTGCTCACTAGAGCCCTCGAAACACTGGGGGCTCGCTCACGACCGCGAGCCAGCGCCTTCCATGTCGGTGCCGCCTATGACTCCCTCCGAAGCAAGGATCCGAGCCCGGGCTCAGACGAACGAGCACGAGCGTTGGCTCGTTGGGAGGACGACGGTGGCCGCCCTGGTCGCATTGAACCGCGAAGGGACTGAACCATTCAGCGAGAGACGATGTTGCGCTGCGTGGCGGGTTTCGGCGCGTGCGGCGTGCGGCGTGCCGATTTGGTGACTCGCTCGGTCAGGTAGTCACGCAGCACAACGGCGCTGTTGTGAAGTACGTCATGAGCACTGTAGAGGAGTGTTACGGTGCTTCGTCCGCTGATTTCGAGGAGCGGCTGCCAAGCTTCGGGGTTCGCGTCGAGCTCCTGTCGGTAACGGTGCTGAAATTTCTCCCAACGCTCGACGCGATGGTCGAACCACTTTCGTAGTTGCGTGCTGGGCGCGACGTCCTTCATCCAGTCGGCGAGCACGAGCGCCTCCTTCTTGATGCCTCGCGGCCAGAGCCGCTCCACGAGGATGCGACGACCGTCCCCGCGACCCGCTGGCTCGTAGGTGCGTTTGATCCGGATCACGTTCGCGACTCCGCGCTCGCAGCGCGCAGCTGCTCCCGGCCGTCGCGTAGAATTCCTCGCGACCAATCGAAGGTCATGGGGTGGCGCTCAGCTGGGATGAAGCTGCATGCGCTACTTTTTGAAATCACGAACCACCTTCACTAGCGCAGATACGACCTCATCCTTTCCCTTCAAATCCGGATTCGGAGGCATGCCCGGGCTCTTGCCGACCGCCGGACCACCTTCAACCACAATCTTCTTGAGGTGCTCGTCCGTGACGCTCTCTTGCCACACTGCATCCGCAAATGCGCGCGGTTTCGGCACGATCGCAGCCGCACCGGGACCATCACCAGCTCCATGGTCGCCGTGGCAAACGACACACCGAGTACGGAAGATCTGTTTGGCCTCCGCAGCGGGATCGGCCGGGGCGCTTGGGGGCGCTACCGCGGGCGCTGCCGGCGCCGTCTCGGTGGGCGTACTTTGCTGCGGCTCCTTCTTGGAGCAACCGTTTGTTACCGACGCCAACACGAACAGCAACACCAACCCGGTCGCTACGATCTCTGCGCGTTTCATTCCGTCACTCCTTACGTTCATTCGAAGCCAGTGAGCGTAGTGCAAACGAGCGACTTCCGGAAAGGCTCATCGCGACTGGGCCAAGTGTCTTCGCATCAACGTCGCAGCGGATCGCCTCGACACCGCGCAGAATATTCGCGCGGCCGGTGCGGAATGACCCAACCCAAAGTAGCGAGTTGGTGTCGAGCGTCATATCATCGAACCACCACATTGCCATGTTTACTTTCGTTCATCGGCCGGCTAGGTGTGAGGTCGGTTAGCGAATTTTGCTAGCCCCTGGCTCGACAAGTGTCGGCTCGAGAGGAGGAACATGGAAAGCGCGCCGTACAGCACCGCCTTTCGGGTCGTAAGCTACGTCGTCCTGTTGCTGATGGGGGCCTCTATCGCTTATTCGGGCGCCATGGCGGTCATCTACTGGACGGGAATCGGCGTCTAGGAGCCCAGCATGAACAAGCGACAAAGCAGGATTTTCGCCATCGCGTGCACCGCGCTTGGTGGCGCTCTATTTCTGGGCATGACCGTCGACAGTCACGCCCAGTTCGACAAGCTGACCAACGCGGAAAGTATCACGCCCGAAGTTACGCTCGGCAACAAGGTCTGGCACGACAACAATTGCATCAACTGCCACACCCTATTTGGCGAAGGTGCTTACTACGCGCCGGATCTGACCAAGGTCACGAAGCTCCGCGGTGATGCCTACCTCAAGGCCTACCTTCACGACCCTTCGAAGTTTTACGACGAGCAGAAGCACCGGCGTCTGATGCCGACGCAGGATTTGAGCGACACAGATATCAGCGCCTTGGTAGCGTTCTTAGGGTGGGTGAGTAACGTTGACAACCAGGGGTGGCCGCCGAGGCCCATTCTGGTCAGCGGCGCGACGTTTCCCGGGTCTGCCTTGGCCAAACCTCAACAGGCCGGGACGGTGGCGGGTATTGCAGCTGCTACACCGTTGCCGCCCGGAGCCCGCCCCACGACCGCGGCGGATGATCCGATAGCGATCGGCGAGAATGTGTTCCGCTCGGCAAGCCCGGCCTGCGTCGCGTGTCATTCCATCTCTCCCGGAGTCAACTTGGCCGGTCCCTCGCTGGCTGGCGTCAGCGCGCGCGCCCAGGCATTGCTAACATCGCAAGAATACACGGGCAAAGCCAAGGACGTGAAGAGCTATCTGCGCGAGTCCATCGTCGAGCCCAGCGCCTATCGCGTGTCCGGACAGATGTACTCGGCGAACGGCGTATCGTTCATGCCCGGCAACTTTGGCAGGGACCTTAAACCAGAGCAGATTGATGCCCTGGTGGCGTACCTATCTTCTTTGAAGTGAGCGGTTGGTTTGGCGTGTCTGATTGGCACGCGGGCCGCAGTTCCTCGTAACCTGACGGAGCCCCATGCGTTACAAGTCGCAGTCGGTCGCATATTGGTATTTCGCTGTAGCGATGGCGCTATTCGGCCTGCAGCTCGTCTTCGGCTTGTTGTCGGCGGCGAAGTACCTCGGCCCGGATCCGCTGCTCTACGTTCTGCCTTTCGACGTGACCAAGATGATGCACACGAACCTGCTCATCGTCTGGGTGCTCACGGGTTTCATGGGCGGAACTTACTGGCTGGTGCCGGAGGAATCGCGCACTGAGCTTTACAGCGTCAGGCTCGCGTACGTTCAGCTCGCTCTTTGGACGCTCATGGGCGTCGCCACCATCATTGGCTACTTGTTCCGCTACGGCACCGGCAACAAACTGTTGGAGCAGCCGCTGCCTTCGAAGTTGGTGATCGTACTGGTGATGCTGATGTTTCTCTACAACATCGGCATGACGATCCGCCGAGCCGGACGGCTGACCACCACCGAGGGAGTATTGCTGGCAGGTCTTGGACTGGCGGCCGTCTTGTACCTGCCCGCGCTGCTACACTATCAAAACTACACGGTGGCGATCTTCTACCGCTGGTGGACCATCCACCTCTGGGTAGAAGGAGTTTGGGAGATGATCCAGGGCGGACTTCTGGCTTACTTGCTCATGCGCCTCTCCGGCGCCGACCGCGAGGTGATGGAAAAGTGGCTCTACGTCATCGTCGGGTTAGTATTCCTCGCGGGCATCGTCGGCACAGCGCACCATTATTACTGGATCGGGGTTCCGCATTATTGGCTGGCCATCGGCGGCTTCTTTAGCGCGCTGGAACCGCTGGCGCTGATCGGTATGGCGATCTACGCCTATTCGGCGATTCGTCGCTCCGGTCTAGCGCATCCAAACGGACTGGCCCTGCACTGGACAGTGGGGAGCGCGCTCTTCACCATGTTCGGAGCTGGGCTGCTCGGCGTGGCGCATACTTTGCCAAGCGTCAACAAATGGACGCACGGCACTTTGATCACGGCAATGCACGGCCACGCTGCTTTTTATGGCGCGTATGTCATGATCGTATTAGCGATGATTTCTTACGCGCTGCCGGCGATGTGCCCCGGGCGTAGCGAGAAAGGCTCCGCGATTGGATATTGGGCCTTCTGGTTACAGGTAGTCGGTATGTTCGGTATGACTCTGGCATTTGCCACGGCGGGAATTGGCCAGGTATACCTGGAGCGCATCATGGGTCTGGGTTATCTGGATACGCAGCTGAAGATCCAGATCCATTTCGTGATGCTGACCGCGACGGCCTCAATCTTCACGATCGGCGTCGGACTGTTCATCTACGATTTCTTCCGCTATGCGCCTCAATTCACGCTTCGAACCGAAGCCGAGCCTGAGCCGCGTCCCCTGCCTGCTGCCGCCAGGTGATTTGCCTCTCGATATTGGCACCCAATCGTCCGAGGAGGTCGGGCAAGACGCTGCCGCAGCGCCGTACTATGTCGCTTGCGGTGGTGAAGTAGCGATCTTCGAACAGTGCCACCGTCAGAACCTGGCGGTCATGCTCAAAGGTCCCACGGGATGCGGCAAGACTCGCTTCGTCGAGTACATGGCGTGGCGACTGCGCCGTCCCCTCATCACGATCTCTTGTCACGACGACCTGACCGCGAGTGATCTGATCGGGCGCTTCTTGATTCGGCACGACGGCACGGTGTGGCAAGATGGACCGCTGACTCGTGCGGCGCGCGAGGGCGCGATCTGCTACCTGGACGAGGTGGTCGAAGCGCGGCAGGACACCGTCGTGGTCTTGCACGCGCTCAGCGATTACCGGCGCGCTCTGTCCATAGACAAGACCGCGGAAACTGTACAGGCGGCGCCCGGATTTCAACTCGTTATTTCGTACAATCCTGGCTACCAGCGCATGTTGAAGGACTTGAAGCCCAGCACTCGCCAGCGCTTCGTGGCGCTGGATTTTGGCTTCCCTCCGCTCGAGATCGAGACTGCGATCGTCGAAAGAGAAGGAGTGGCCGAACGGGCGGTGGCGTACGGCCTCGTCACTTTGGGTCGACGCCTGCGTGAGCTTCAAGATCGGGGCTTGTCCGAAGTGCCGAGCACGCGCTTGCTCATCTCTGCGGCGCGATTAATAGAGGGCGGAGTTCCCGTGCGCGAGGCCTGCTATTCTGCGATCATCGCGCCGCTGTCAGACGATCCTACGCTGGTGAGCGCGATGCGCGATCTCGTGGAGGCAACTTTCATTTGATGGCTACCTGATCAGAGTCGATGCCGGAGGCTGAAGATGTCATCGTCGACGCGGCGCGGCACGCCACCAACTACGCTCACGCGCTGTGGCGTCGTCGTGCCCAACGCGAACAGAACGCCCCGCCGTCTCTGGCAGAGCTCACGCCGCGGCTCTCGCTGCTGATTCGGGCTGTGAGCGGGCAGACGTTGCCGCTACGCATCGCGCAAACGCCCGCGCCGCCGACACTGTTGGCCAGGCTGTTTCGCCGTTCCAGGGGATCGCTACCGGCAAGCGCTTTGCCCGCGACGGATGGCGCTAGCATTTGGTTACCGGCCACACTGAACCAGCTGAGCCCCGAAGCCACCCTCGCCTGGTATCGAGTGATGGCGCTGCAACAGGCCATGCGTGTTGTGCGTGGTAGCGTCGGACTCTGGCCGGGCCGCACAGACGCACTACTAGGCGATCTGTACCTGCTCTTTGAAGCGGTTGCTGCCGATGCGGACCTCGTGCGAGCACTCCCGGGCGTGGCGACTCACCTTCGAAGCGTGCGGAAGGTGGCGCTGGCGACGCGCCCGCTCGAAAGCCTGCTGTCCCCACAGGCACGGGCGCTAGAAACACTGTTTCGACGCGAGCTCGCGGCCGCCGCGGGGAGCGAGGGGGCCCAAGTCGACGCGGCCACGAAACCGTCCGATTCGTTCGCTAGGGCCAAGCAGCTCGCCGACGAGTTTCGCCAAGACTTTCCTGGACGAAGCCTCGGACCACACCCACTCTTCAAGGACGTCTGGCTCGGAGAGCTGCGTGCGCCTGAGGACACGGTCCGCGGGTTACCGGCGCCCAGGGAGCGTCAAGCTTCTGACGCCGTCAGAAGTGCGCGGCTTCTTCGGCGCCCACAGGTACGGCAAGCGGACGAAGATGAGGACGAGGCGAGGGCGGGGGCCTGGATGGTGCAGACCTCCCAACCTCAGGAGAAGTCGGAGGATCCGCGCGGCCTTCAGCGGCCGACCGATCGCGACGCCGAGACGGCGGCAGACGAGCTCGCCGATGATTTGTCGGAGCTGCCCGAAGCAAGGCTGGTTTCATCCGCCAGTCGTCCACAGGAATTTCTCCTTTCCGACGATCCGCTGGAGGCTCGCTCGGCGCGTACGTCGAGCTTCACGCCGTGCAGCAGCGGTCCGCTAACCTACCCAGAGTGGGATTATCGGATTCGTGCGTACAGGGCGAGCGCTGCCACCGTCCATTTGGTACCGTGTGAGGGTGGCGCGGAGTCGTGGGCCCAGCAGACGCTCGACCGGAATCGCACCATGCTGCAGCAGATCCGCCGTCAGTTCGAGCTGCTCCGCGCGCGACGCCTCCGACTCCGCAAGCAGGTAGATGGCGACGAAATCGATCTTGAAGCATACCTCGAGAGCACCTCCGACTTTCGTGCGGGGCGTCCCCTAACGCAACGTCTCTATCAAGCGGAGCGCCGCGTCCATCGGGACCTCGCGATCGTGCTCCTCGTAGATGTGAGCGGTTCCACGGATAGCTGGGTGGTAGCGAACCGCCGTATCATCGACGTGGAGCGGGAAGCGTTACTCTTCGTGTGCGTAGCCCTCGAGGGTCTCATGCAACCGTACGCCGTCCAGGCGTTCTCGGGCGACGGGCCGGCATGCGTGACGATCCGCAACGTCAAGGGGTTCGATGAGGTCTTCACGAGTACGGTCGCCCGCCGTATTGCGAGCCTCGAGCCCGAGCACTACACCCGAGTCGGTGCACCCATCCGCCATGCAACAGCCATGCTCATGCGTCAGCCGGCACAGCATCGGCTTCTGCTCCTGCTGTCTGACGGGAAGCCCAATGACGTCGACGAGTACAGCGGTCGTTACGGCGTCGAAGACTTTCGACAAGCCGTTACGGAGGCAAAGTTGCAAGGAATAAGTCCCTTTTGCCTGACAATCGACCGACAAGCTGCTGCCTACTTGCCGGCTGTCTTCGGTGCCGGCCATTACTCCTTATTGACGCGATCTGAGTTGCTACCCGTCGTGTTGCTCGATTGGGTGCGGCGCTTGGTGGCAAGCTGAGCGAGCGAAACTTTTCCGATGATCAAAGAGGCATGATGAAGAGCGATGATGCCGACTCGGTTGCTGATTGGGACTCGAACGCACCCGAAGTGCGCGCCGATCACAGGGCTGCTTACGACTCGCTTCGCCGTCGTTGTCCTGTGGCCCGCGACGCCGCAGGCACCTGGACGCTGCTGCGCCACGAGGACGTATGCCGAGCCGCGCTCGACGACATAACGTTCTCCAGTTCTGCATCCCGATTCCAGAGTGTGCCCAATTCGATGGACGGCGACCAGCACCGCCGCTTCCGCAAGGTAGTCGATAGATTTCTAGAACCGAGTCGTATCGCCCTGCTCGTTCCGACTTTCCGCGAAGTCGCCGAGGAGGTCGTCGCGGCCCTGCCACGTGGTGTCACGGTCGACGCTGTCGAAGATGTAGGTTTGCTAGTCGCCGTGCGCGCCCAATCTCGATGGTTAGGCTGGCCCGCTGCGCTCGAGCAGATTCTATGCAACTGGGTGCGCGACAATCACGAGGCGACGCGCTCCGGCGAGCTAGCACGCACCCGCGCCACCGCCGAACGCTTCGACGAAATCGTACTGCAGCAAATGACCAGGCGCCGAACGACCGTAAGCGCGTCATCTGGCCTAGACGTAACAGCCGAGCTGATGCAGACCACGGTCGAGGATCCTGCGGTTCCCGGCGGTCAACGCTTCCTCACCGACGGCGAGACGATATCCCTGTTGCGTAATTGGACGGCCGGCGACTTGGGCTCCGTCGCCCGGGCGATCGGAGTCGTCCTTCACTACGTCGCTGCGTACGCCGATGTGCAGGCCAAGTTGCGGGGCAGCCTCCAAGACATCCAGGCCCTCGATCACGCCATCGACGAGATTCTCCGTATGGATGACCCTTTCGTTGCGAATCGTCGCGCAACGACTCGAGAGGTCCACATCGGCGGCCGCACTCTGCCCCAAGGCGCTCGCGTCCTGTTGAACTGGACGGCCGCAAACCGAGACCCTGCCGTCTTCGGCGCGCCCGATGCTTACCGGCCGGAGCAGAACGCGGAACAGAACCTCGTTTATGGGATCGGGCCTCATGCTTGTCCCGGCCGCGCACTTGCCACCCATGAGCTGCGGGAGGCGTTGACGGCGGTTTTACGAGCCACCAGCGCGATCCTTCTGTCGCCCAATCAGCTCTCGACGCGCGAGACGCTGCCGCTAGGCGGGTACGCGCGCGTTCCAGTGATCCTTAGCTGACGGCGTTCTGAAGAAGGGCGCCCCTGCACTCGCGCTGCGGCTCACAAGCGTAGTGTAAGCCATCGGCCAACGGCGTGCGCTTGACTACTCCATGAAGCGCGTATTCCGCTCCACTTGAGCACTGAGTCCGGCAGGACTTGAGCGGCGGTTTCGATGCACTTGAGCGCGATCGGAGCGCAGCGACGAGCGTCTCGGTCAGGCGGAGGGCTGGGGTTCTTGCTGGAGGGCTTTCTTCCTGCGGATCGATGGGCCGCCGAGCTTGAGCACGTGGGCGTTATGCACGAGGCGGTCGCAGATCGCGTCGGCGATGTCGCGCTTTGTTAGGGCAGTTCTCTGGCGCAAAGCCGAAAGAGCGCGTCGTCGATGCAGCCGAGCTTGGAATGGGCGAAGGCCGTCGCAATGTCCCAGACCTGCTCGCCGTTGACACTGCAGGTGCACGGCACGTCCTCGCTATTGGTTTCCGTACAATGCAGGTCGAGATGGACGCCATTGCAGTCCGCCTCGGCATGACAGCCGCCGTTTCCGCCGTAAATCTGGCTAGCCACGCAGCTTGCATTGCAGGCGCTGACGTGCGGCGTAGCGCTGCCGCACTGTTGCTTGGCGATTACTAGCGCCTGGCTGCAGTCTCCTGGCGCTCGATACAGCGCGTTGCCGATGCACTCGTAAGCGGCGCGCTTGCCAGCGCTACAGGCGTCGCTGTCGAGCTCGAGTGAATCCAGGCAGTCTTGCGTGCATTCGTCAGGCGCACCAAAGCCAGCGGCCGGACAAATCTTGGCGTACGCGGTGCAGTACAGGGCACATGCATCGGCGCCGTCCGGGCCTGCGCCGCCGACGCTCGGCACGGCTCCGCCGACGCCCGAGCCCCCCCCGATGGCGAACGTGCCCCCGGTAGGCAGGCCCCCCGCTTTCCCTCCGACACCCGAAAAGCCTGCCTTGCCGGTCACCATGCCGGGGCCCGAAGCGCCACCGCTGCCGGTCGACTTGCCGCCCGTGCTGCTGGATGTGCCAGGGACACCGGTGACGGCGCCGCTGCTCGACTTACCGCCCGTGGCTTCAGGGCTGCGACCGTCGTCGTGGTTCAGGCCAACGCGGCCACCACACGCAACCCCCAGCAGCGCCAGCGAAGACAAAGTCAGCATCAGTCGTTTCATTCGGAACCGCCTCGAAGTTACACCAACGGCGCTCCCTCGGCTAACTGGTCATAGTAACGAGGTACTCGTCGTCATGAACGCACGCACTGAAAGGCGACGAGCTGACTTGCCGTACGGTCCGTCGTCCCAGAGCCACGGTGGCCCAATATGAGGACTGTGTCGAAGCCGGACTTCCGTCGAACGGCTGTGATGTGACCGATGAGTGCCGTCGCCTCTTTTGCATGTAGCCGTGCTCCGCACCGGGAGCTCTATGCCGCGAAAAAGCATGAATTTGGAACTTCGGTGGTCTGCGACGCATGCCGCGGGCGAGCGTCTTCAGGCACGAATTCGTAAAGCATGGTGCGACGGCGCTTGCGCTGGGCAAGGAGGCGGTGGTCGCGGTAGAATTTTGCGTGCGCATGAGCGGTTTCCCACGTTCGCTCCTGAAAGCAGGCTCGGCGAGTGCCTGGCTGGTTGGCGTCGCAGTGCTGCCCTTCGCCTGTTCGGTCTACGATCTCTCTGATTTGCAGAGCTCGGAGCGAGGGCAGGCGGGCGCAGGCGGTCAATCAAACGCCAAAGCAGGTGAGGGCCCGGTCGGAGGCTCCTTCGAAGGTGGCGGTGGCGGTCCAGCTGCCGGAACGAACGGTGATGGCGGTTCGACTCGAGGCGGAGCGCCCGGCACGGGCGGAGTCAGCGGCGGTGGCGGCAAGTCCTCTCCGAATCCCGCAGAAGGCGGAGCCGATTCAGGAGCATCCTCTGGGGGAGCGAGTGGGGGCGAAGCGGGAGCGGGTGGCGCGGACGGGGGCATGGGGGGAACGCCGCCCATCTCGGGCCTAGTCGCGTCCTACCCCTGTGAAAGCGCCAATGGCTCCGTGCTTGCCGACGCGTCCGGGCACGGCAAGAACGCAACACTAGCCAATGGCTCGGGTGGCACTTTGGTCGGGTTCAGCTTCAGCGCCGGAGTTGTCGACGAGGCCCTCACGCTTAGCTCGAGCAAACAAGCTTATGTGAGCCTCCCTCCTGGCGTCGTCTCGCAGCTCAGCGAGGTGACCATCGCCACGTGGATTAAGCTCACCTCGGGCACCGCCTTTCAGCGCATCTTCGACTTCGGCGTCGACACCGGCACTTTCATGTATCTGGTGAACGCTGGCAGCAACGGATTCGTGCGTTTCCGCATCCAGTCGGAGCCTCTGAGCAAGAACCAAGTTCTCGAGGGGGCGAAGGCGCTACCGGTAGGTAAATGGACCCACGTCGCGGTCACGGTCGGCAACGCTGGAGTATCGATCTACGTCGATGGCGCGCAGGTTGCTCAGCAGGCACCCGCGGCGTTGCGACCGTCCGATCTGGGCACGACCGTCAATAACTTCATCGGTCGCTCGCCCTTCGCCGCGGATCCTTATCTCGACGGGCAAGTCGACGAGTTTCGCATCTACTCCCGCGTGTTGAGCGCCATCGAAATTGGCACGCTGGCCAAAGGCAACTAGCTGAGCGCACCACCGACCTTTTTCTCCGTCGGCGGCCACGATCGGCGTGGGAGCGGTAGCATTTCGTGGGACGGTCTGACGGTTTTCGGCACCAGCTCGTGAGCTCAGCGTTGAGAGCAGACGGCGAATCTGCCACCCTTCGCGTTCGAAAAGTGACTTCGGTTCCGAAGTCACTTTTCGTTTTCAGAAGGCGCTGCGGCCGCGGTGGCTGAGATCGCGGCGCGCAGCGCGCGAAACCCCCGAGATCTCGCTTCCGCCCTGCTATTCGTCGGCGACGCGTTCGCCGACGCCCACCACCGTGACGACGAAGCGCGCGCGCGCTTCTCCGGGCACGAAGCGGAACACGAAGGTCGGTGGTAAGAGCGCGGGCGCACCGTTTGGATAGTCGAACGCGAGCCGATCGGGGCCGTCCAAACGGACACGCACCCGCCCGAGCCCGCTGCGGTGATCGACGTAGGTACCGACATACGCGCTCAAAGGACGGGGCGTACCCTCGACGTTTGCTCGCCAATCGGCGGGCAAGTCCAGGAGCAGGCTGAGCCCACGGAGGACGATGACCGCAGGGGTCGCGCCGGCCGCGTTGGTCGCGTTCATGGCCGCGGCAGCCCCGAGCCGCTTTTCGGGGACCCACGCTACGAACGCGCTGAAGTCTTGGAGGCCACCGCTGTGGTTGTAAACCCAGCCGCCCCCGCGTTTCATCATGTCGACCCCGTAGCCGTAGGCCTCGTCTCGTCGCGCGCCGGTGTCCACGTACGGTTTCGTGAGCGCGTCGACGAGGGGCTGCCCCAACGGATGCGTGGCAGGGTCGCTCATGGCGCGCGCCCACCGAGCAAGCTCGCGCATGCTCGCGTTCAGCCCTCCCGCGGGAGCCGTGAGCCGACACCGCCCCCCCGCGCCTGCGCCCTCGGGATGACCGCGGACTTGAACCGAAGCGAAGTCGAACGTCGCCGTCGACATACCCATCGGCAAGAGCACGCGCTCGCGCACCACGTCCTCGAACCGCCGCGACGTCGTGCGCTCGATCACGAGCCCCACGAGGGCGTATCCGATGTTCGAGTAGAGGTACACGGCCCCCGGGCGCACTCCCACGTGCGCCTTTGCGATGGCGTCGGACAACGCCGCGCCTCCCTCACACTGGCCGGCGCGGTGCCGGGGATCGTCTACCAGGCCGGCCGTGTGCGTCAGGAGCTGGTGAAGGGTCACCCGCCCGAGCTCGTCGTTGGGGCCCAGCTCCGCGAGATAGCTCGCGATGGGTCGTTGGAGATCGACGATGCCGTCTTGAGCGAGCAACACCGCCGTCGCCGCCGTGAACATCTTGGTGACGGAGAGCAACGGGAATAGCGTCTCCGAGCTCGTCGCAAACGGCTGCCTGGGCTCCGTGAACGCCGTCTGCAGGAGCGCGCCTTCGTCGGTCACGACGGCGAGCGCCCCGCTGACGGCGCCGTCGCCCGTCGCCTCCTTGACTCGCTCGCGCACCCGCACCGCGAAGCACCGGAAGCGTTGCTCGGTGGAGCCGGCGCAGTCGACTCGCGACGGCGGGTGTCGCTCGGGCTCGAAGACCCCAAAGACGTCGCCGCCGTGCCAGACGAGGTAGGGCTTGCTCGCGCACCCTGGCACCACGACGGCCAGCGTCGACAGCACCCCGACCACGGCGGCAGCGCCCAGGCGATAGGCCTTCATTCGATGGTCGCGAACAAGATGCCGCGCCCCTCGGCCGCGACGTACACCCGGCCGAACGCCTTGGGGTCACCGAGCACTTGGTGGATGGTGCCGAACTGGTGTCGGTCGTCGTTGATGCGCACCCAGCTCGCCCCTTCGTCGATCGAGCGAAACAGCCCGTCGACACCGTTCACGGTGCCAAACACGTAGACCGCAGGGTAAGTAGCTCCGCTCGCGGGCGCCCCGAAGCCGAGCCTGAACGCCGCGGCGACGCTGGTCGGAGCCACTTGCGTGAAGGTGGCTCCCGAGTCGCTGGAGCGAAAGAGCCCGCTGCCGCCAACGGAGCCGGACGCATTGCCATCAGCGGCGGCGACCCAAACGTGACCCTCCTGAGCGGGCACGGCGGCCATTTCGAAGTTCGAGGCGTACCAGTCAGCGCTGGCATGCGGCAGCACGGTGGTGCCGGCCGCGAAGGTAACGCCGCTGTCTGCGCTGCGATAGACGATGCCGCTCATCACGTCGAAAGCGTAGAACTTGTCAGCATTGACGGTGTCGGCGATGGGCTTGGGCGGAAGCTTGGGCAGCATTGCCGTCACGCCTGTGGACGCCTTCCAGGTGGCGCCCGCGTCGGCGGACACGGACGTGGCGGCGTTCACGGGCGACCAAACGATGGTATCGCCGTCCGCCGAGACCGCGATGTTGCGCAAGCCGCAAAAGTATTCGACGCAGCTTACGGTGTTGGTCGGGTAAGCGGCAAAATCCGTCCAGGTGTCACCGCTGTCGGTGGAGATGGCCCCGAACGGGGCTACGTCGAACGATTTGACCAACGTTTTGGGCGCCTTCCAGGCCATCGCCAGCGAACGCGTCGTCCCTTTCTTGGGCTTGAAGACGGCGGGCGAGACCGCGAGGTCGTCGTGACGAAAGCCGTCACGATCGCCCACCACGGATATCAAGGGCGGCCCTTCCGGTGGGCTCACCAGCTGCAACGGTACCAGCTCTTCTAGACCCGCGTCGTCGAACGAGCACGCGAGCGTCGCGCCCAGTCCCCGGCATGAATAGACACCTTGTCCGGTCACGAAGGAAAATTTGCTCGTGTCGGACGGGTTGAGCTTCACGTCCGTGACCCAGTGGATGTGGCTCCCCGCGACGTGCGGATAAGAGCTCGAGTCGATCACGCCTTCGACGCCGAGCGCGCTCCAGGTCGCGCCGCCGTCCTTGGACTCGAACACGTCTTCTTTGTTCCAGTTGAACAGGCTGGCGGCGAGGACGTGCTTGGCGTCCTTGGGATCGGCGCTGACGCCGCCGTAGGCCGACGCCCACGCGGGCGGCGTGACGTCCGACAACATGAGGTCTGCCGTCGACAAAGCGTACACGCCGCCGCCGACGCTTTCGCTGTTGTTGGGTCCCGCGTTGGAGGCGTAAGTAAGGTAGACGGTCGCGCCCGACTGGCTAGCACGAATGGCCATTTCCCCCGTGGGTTGGCCCGCGAGCGGCGCGAACGTAGCGCCCCCGTCCTTGCTCGCCAGGACCCCCGCTGCGGTGCTGACGAGGAGGGTTTGCGACGCCATTCCGCTCGTCGCCGACGCGGGGTCGACGTGGACGAACAGCACGTTCGTCTCAGCCGTGAGCCCGGTCGCGGTGACCTGCGTCCAGGTGGAGCCGCTATCGACGCTCTTCCACAGCCCCGCCTTGGTGGTGCCCATGAATAGCGTCGTACCCAAGTTGGGGTCGACTACCAGGCGCTCACCGGCACCGCGACCCTCTTCGTTGGCGCCGACCCACACCCCTGCGAGCCCGCCGACGGCGGCCCCCGCGAGATCGATCTGGTCCCACGTCTGTCCGGCGTCTGCGGAGCGGAGCAGCGCCCCTTTGCCTGCCCACGTTGGATCGGTGTTGGTGCCTACCATCGCGTAGACCTTCGACGCGTCTTGCGCATCGAGCGCAACGCTCAAAACTCCATAGTGATGTGCATGGGTGCGACCAATCCAATCGAGCAGCGGTATCCACTCCGCCTTGGCGAAGTCGTAGCGGTACAGACCGCCCATGTCCGTGCGCGCATAGAGCACGCCTTCCGCGGTTGGATGGAAGACGAGCCCGGTAACGTAGCCACCGCCGCCGATCCGTACGTTCCGCCAACCGCTCGGAGCGTTCGCCACGCCCCCGGGGCTGGTGCCTCCCGTGGGGCTGGCTCCCGCTCCGCCGTTGGCAGCGGCAGCGGCGGGACTAGTCCCTGCGGAGGCGCCCCCCGTCCCCGCGCTGGTGGAGGAAGGCATCGGCGTGCCGCTCCCGCCGCAGCCCGAGGCAGTCGCCAAGACTCCGGCCGCGCCGAGCAGGCCGAGCTTCAGGGCGCGGTGAAAGCTGGGGAGGCATGAAGGGGACGGATCCATTGCGCCTGCATGCCAAAAGTACGCGCAGCGGGCACGGCTTTTTGGTGGTGGGCGGCAACGATTCCGTGCCCATGAACGCCCAAACCCCGAGTTTGCTAGGCGTCGCCGTCAATGAGCAATGCGCCGGTAGCGAGCCTCGATGAATTCGTAGGCGGCAAATGCCATCAGGCCGAGCGCCACTGCCGCCAGGAGGGGCTCGCCCACCGGCGTCTCACGCAGGGCGCCGAGGGACTCGCCGAAGCTCTTGGCTCGGTCCGGGTCCGCCGTGACGGCAGCCTTGATCAAGAAGCCGCCGGCAACGAGGAACACGATGGCGCGCGCGGCGATCCCGATACGGCTGGCACGAATCGCCAGGCGACGTGTGCTGCCGGCGAGCGCACCCAAGTCCAGCTGCTCGTCCAGCTTGCTTCGCCAGGCGCACGTCAGCTGTTGCAAGGCGAAGCCAACGATCGCGGCCCCCGCGACACCGACCAAAAATTGGCCCAGGGGCGGTGACCAACTGAGCAGTTGGGCCGTACCGTGATGGGCATCCGTGGGCTCACGCTGGCCCCCTTGCATCAGGTGCAGGGCGTAGGCGCCGAGGCTCACGTGAAGCAATGCCACGAATCCGCGCCCGATGCGCTTTGCGACTCCTGACCAGCCGCGTGCGTGGCGCTCTGGCGCGAGGACGGCCTGGTAGGCACTGAAAGCGGCGTAGCCGAACAGCCCGATGGCTGCGAGCAGCAAGAGCGCCTGCCCAAACGGCTGATGGTACAGCTCAGACAGTGCGCCTTTGCTGTCCGTCGTCTCGCCTCCACGCCCGAACGCGGTGAGCGCCGCCATGATGCCGATGATGAGATAGAGAAATCCTCGCGTTGCATAGCCGGCGCGGGCCACCCATTCCAGCCACCCCGAGTGCTCGCGAACGACCCTTCTAACCTGCAATGCTGGCTGCATCCGTGGTGCTTCAGCAAGCGGGGTGCCAAGGTGGTGCGGCGCAACTTGCCACAGCGCGAGCCAGAGCCAATTCGCGCTGAGCGCCCTACAGTTGCAGCTTGAGCCATGATCCCGCCACGCTCGCCAGCGATAGCTCCCCGCCCTTAGCTGCAGCAATGGAGTTACAGCGACGCGGCGGGTGAGCTCGTGCTCACGGCGACGCTGCAGCTGGCGTGACGTGGCGAGCGGTTCCGACGACGCGCGAGCCGCGCGAGCTTTGTCTTTCACCGCAGCTCGAGCCTCTCGTTTCGAGCTGCGAGACGAGGGATCGCCGAAAGTGCGCGGGCAGTCGGCGTTTCGAGTACGCTCGCGGGCTCAGGAGGTACTCCGATGCGATTGCTGGCCGTTCCTTTGTTGCTGTTCGTCGCAAGCTCCGTGAAAGTTTGCGATACCGGAGATAAGGCGAAAGCCGACGCCTCGGGTAGCGTCGCCGCGGATGGTAGCGCGCGTGCAGGCGTGGCTACGGATGAGAAAGCGTCGCTGGCGTCGCCGCGCATCGGCGGCACGGTCGCGAGCGCCGGCGACCTTTCGGTCGAGGTGGCGGTGCATCGCAGCGGCTTGGTCGAAGTGCTCGTTAGCGACGCGAGCGGCAAGCTCGTGAGCGAAGGCGTCAAGCTGTCGGCTCGCGTGCAAGCCAAGGCCGGCGCTGCGGAGAGCCTGGAGCTGGGGTTCGTGCCTGGGCACGCTCGCTTCGAGGGCCACGCCAAGGCGGGCGTCGAGCTTTTGGCGGGGCCGGTGGACGTGGCGCTCGAAGCGGCGGGCAAGAAGCTCGACTGCAAGCTGAACGTGGCCGCGACCTTGCCCGAGCCGCGTATCGGCGGGCATGTGCTGGCCGCCGGCGCGTTCAGCGCCGAGGTGCTGGCAAGCCCAACCGGCGAGGTAAGGGCGCTGGTCAGCGATAGCGCCGGCGCCGAAGTAACGGGCTCGCTCGACGCGAAGCTGAGCGCCACCGTGAGCACCCGGGCGGGGGCGCGCGAGACCATCGCGCTCGCGTTCGATGCGCCGCGGGCTTGCTTTGCGGGCAAGGCCAAGGCCGGCGTGGAGCTCGGCGCGGGTCCGCTCGAATTCGTGGTCGACGCCAAAGTCGGGGGCGGCATCGGACGTCTCGAGGGCATCGGTCTCAGCGTGGCGGCCAGCCACGGCGGACAAGTCGTGGCGGTAGGCGAGTTTTCGGTCGAGCTCGTGGCGAAGGGCCAAGCGCTCAGCGCCTTCGTGCTCGACGCCAGTGGCAAAGCTCACGCCGGGGGTGACCTCGATTTGAAGCTTTTGGTGGGCGCCGGCGCCGGTACCGAGCTCGCGCTGAAGTGGGATGCGCCGAGCGCCAGCTACGTGGGTAAGGTTGCCGCCGGTATCGACCTCGGGCGCGAGCCGATTCGGGTCGCCCTGGTCGCGGGAGGTAAGGCGTTCGTGGGCGGTGTCGCTTCGCTCAACGCCGCCGCCAAAGCCACCGCCCAGCTCGACGGCAAGCTCGATGTCGGCGCCGAGCTCGACGCCAAGGCCAAGCTGGCGGCCGACGCCAAAGCCAAGCTGGCGGCGGACGCCAAGGCCAAGCTCGAGCAATCGGCGAAGGCCGCGGCGTCGCTCAAGGTCGCGGCGCCCAAGGTGGACGTGAGCACCAAGAAGAGCGCGAACGCGAGCGCCAAGGCCGGCGGCGGCAAAGCCGAGGCCAAAGCTTCGGCCGGTTTCAGCTTCGGAGCGAAGTAATTGGCGCGCTCTGCGAGGAGCTCAATTCGGGTTCGGCATCGGGAGCTGACAACCGGGCTCAGTGACGGGGCAAAAGACCAAATCGAAGACAGCGCCCGGCCGAGCTAGTACGAATTTGTCGAACCTGCCGCCGTCGCGCTGCATGAAATACGGGGCCGTGCCGGCCGCGACCCCGGCCGGGAACCTGTCGCTCACCAGCTGGGCCTGGCTTGGCCAGGCGGCGTCGGTGTGTACCAGCATCATTTGCGCGAACCCGGCCGCCGCTTTTGGCTGGGGCGCGGTTCCGAGCGGCGCTGCAAAGACGTAGCCCCACCACATGTTCCACTGCGAGGGGACTCGAGGTGGGGCAATAGCAGACAAGGGCACGCCGAGGGAGCGTTCGTTGCCCGACAGCTTCGCTAACTCGACGAGCTCGGGCTCGCCCTTGTCGCCGGGAGCGGTCCAGAGCACGTACACGCTCGTGGGTCCAATCGGTCCCGGGACGACTGCCGACACGTTGAAGCACACTTGGCCTGGGCCGCAGTCGCCTTGGGTGAGAGCACTGGCGGAGTGACGGGGCTGGTTCCCGCCGCAGCCCAACACGATCGAGATGACAGCGCACAGCATCGATTGAGTGACGGTCATGAAATATGCTTCCCGAGCATAGCCTAGGGAAGGCTCGGAGCGCGGGGCCTTGCGCGCGCGCACGGTCCGTCGCAAGGTCGCGACGTCGACCTTACCGTCAGACGAGGGGCTTTGAATGACTGAGCGGGTAACGGCTGCACGTGATCAGGAACCTTCCCCAGCGACCGGCGTGCGGCCACGGATTCTCATCCCCTTATTCATCACCTTGTCGCTCATGATCGCGACGTTCTGTGCCTTGCTGGTGCGGGACATTCGCCATCATCGAGCCGATGAAGTCGCTCGCACGACGCGTCTGGCGGACGACATCATCCGCTCGGAGCTGGAGCGAGGGACCCGAGTCATGGCGTCCGTGGGCGCGCTGCTCGTCGTCAATCAGGAGCTGGCGGCGGAATTTCGACGTCGAGATCGGGCGGCCTTGCTGCGACTTTCCGCGCCCATTTTCGAGCAACTGAAGCGCGAAAACAAGATCAGCCACCTCTACTATCACCTCGCGGACGGCACCAACCTGCTGCGAGTACACCACCCAGAAGAGTACGGCGATCGCATCGAGCGTTTCACCCTGACGGAGGCGCGGCGCACCGGAAAGCCGACGATGGGCAACGAGCAGGGCCCGTTCGGCACGTGCACGCTCCGCTTCTTGGTTCCCTGGGTCAATGATGGCGAGCTGCTCGGCTACCTCGAGCTCGGTATCGAGCTCGAAGACGTGATGCAGCGCGTCCACGCTCTGATTGGTGGCGACGTGCTCGTGACGTTGGACAAGCAACTGCTGGACCGTGACCAATGGGAGCGTAATCAGCGTAACGGTGGCCGCAGCTTGCGCTGGAACGAGTTTCCTTCGGTCGTGGTCGTCGGCTCGCGCGGACCACTCTCGGCCGCGCTCGGCGGCTACCTTCGGCAGTCCCAACCCCAGAAACCGCCAGAAACCTTCGAGATCGACCACGCTTCGCGTGTGTACCGGGCAATCGCGCGACCACTGATCGACGTGCGCCACCAACGCATCGGGCAGATCATCATCCTGCTCGACATCACGGAGCCGGCACGCCGGGCCTTCGCGGCCGGCGCGTGGGTGCTCGGTGTGGGCACGCTGCTCGGAGGCGCGCTGCTGTCGGTTTTCTTCGTGCTGCTCGGTCGGGTACAACGCGACGTGGCGCAGCGAACGGCGAGCCTAGCCGAGACTCAGCGCACTCTCGCCCGCGAGCAATCGGAGCGGCAACGAGCAGAGCACGAGCGAGATCTTCAGCAGGAGCGCATCACGTCACTGGAGGCCCAAAGTCGCATGGCGCACGAGCTAGAGATAGCCAGGGATCGCGCCGAGGCGGGCAACCGGGCCAAGAGCCTGTTCTTGGCGAACATGAGCCACGAGCTGCGCTCACCGCTGAACGTGATGCTGGGGATCGCCCAGGCCATGGCCCGCGAGCATTCGCTGCCGAGCCGCGCCCAACAGGATTTGGGCCAGGTGCTCAAGAGCGGTAAGCACCTGCGAACGCTGATCAACCAGGTGCTCGACTGGTCGAAGATCGAGGCCGGTCGTTTTACCCTGACCGAGTCGGCCTTCGACTTGCGAACGCTCCTTCAAGAGCTGGAGGGCATGTTCGAGCTAATGGCTCGGGAAAAGGGCCTGAAGCTCTCGGTGAATCACGATCCGGATTTGGTGCGCTGGGTGCGGACCGATCCGGTTCGCCTGCGTCAAGTCTTGGTCAATCTCGTGAGCAACGCGATCAAGTTCACCCAGCACGGCTTCGTCGAGCTCAGCGTGGAGATGCTCGAGCGCACCCCATCCGGGCATGAAAGACAGCGCTGCCGCTTCGTCGTTCGCGACTCGGGACCTGGCATCAGCAGCGAGGAGATCCCCGCGCTGTTCGACGCCTTCAAGCAGGGACGGGCCGGCGCCAGCACGAACGAGGGCAGCGGCTTGGGGCTTGCGATCAGCCGAGGCTTCGTCGAGCTGATGGGCGGGCGGCTCGAGCTCGAGAGCCGGGTCGGAGTGGGCACCACGATTCGCTTCGAGTTGCCACTCGCACCTACGCCGGCGGTCGACGTAAGCGGCAGCGAGTCGCTACCCGGGCAGGTGATGCTGGCGCCGGGGGAGCCGAAATACCGCATTCTCGTGGTCGGCGATCACCGCGCCGCCCGCCAACTTTTGATGCGGCTGCTCTCGCCAATCGGGTTCCAAGTGCGCGAAGCCGCCGACGGTCTGCAGGCCGTCGAGGCCTGGCGTGCCTGGTCGCCGCACGTCATTTGTATGGACGAGCGGATGCCGGTGTTGAACGGTCGCGAAGCAGCGCGTCGTATCAAGGCCGCTCCCGGCGGGGACCGAACGCTGATCGTAGCCCTCACGGCAAGCGGGTTCGACGAGGACCCCACCGAGCTGCGCGCCGCCGGCTACGACGCGTTCCTGATCAAACCGTACTCGGAGACAGAGCTACTGGGCCTACTGCAGCAGCACCTTCATTTCCAGCTTGCGCACGGCACTGTACGCGACGCCAGCATGTCGTAGCGCTGACGCACGCGCATGGCACGAGCGGCGAACGGCAGCGGCTTCCGTTTCACGGCTGGTCGCGTTCCTCGAGGCTTTATGACCGCCTCGAGGTCTCAGAGTGGCTGGTGCAATTGAATCAGGTTGCCCACGGTGTCGGAGAACACGGCGACCTTGACGGTGCCGGCGACCGTAGGAGACATGGTGAACGCCACGCCTTTGCCGTGGAGGCGAGCATAGTCGGCGTCGAGATCCGTCGACTGGAACGAGGCGAGTGGGATGCCTTGCGCGAACATTGCCTGTTGAAAAGCTCGGGCGGCGGGGTTCGCGTTGGGCTCCAGCGCGAGCTCTAGATCGTCGCGGCCCTTGGCCGCCACCGTGATCCAACGGTACTCACCGACGGGAAAATCCATCCGCTTCTCGAAGCCGAGCACGTCCGTGTAGAACGCCAAGGCTTTCGTTTGATCTTCGACCATGACGCTGGTGAGCTTGATTTGGAGCATGCGCCCAGTATGCCCAGGCTAGAGTCGCGTTGCTTCTCGAGAATTGCGCGGCAACTGCGCCATCAACCCCAAGCACCCGGGGATGACCACGGGAGCGACGTTGCGCGGTACCTGCACGCTCCGGCGATAGTGCGTCGGCGACGCGCCAACCCAGCGCGTGAACAGCGCCGAGAAGCTGCCGAGGCTCGAGAAGCCGAGCTCCAGACAAACCTCCGTCACGGGGGTGCCAGCCGCGAGCAGCCGTTTGGCACGCTCGAGCCGCGCTTGCGTGCGCAGCTGATGCGGGGTGCGGCCATAGACGGCTGCGAACTGGCGAATGAAGTGAAACGGCGAAAGCCTCAGCTGCGCCGCGATCGCGCGAACCGTGAGCGCGTCGTGCGCCTCGCTGACCAACAGCTCACGCGCACGGACGAGCCGCCGGAAGGTGGGGGGAGCAATCAGCACCGCGGGAGGCTAGCGCCGGGAGAGGACGGGGTAAATTCCGCTGGTAACGCAGCAGCCAGCTCGGTGGTGCCGTTCTGAAGCTACTGACTAGGGCTGGCTTCACTTGAACGGCTCCGGCGTGCAGCCGGTGCCGCGACAGCCCTCGATGTCGACGCCGCGGATTTTGTGGTCCGGCTTTGCCCAGCAACCCTCGTTGGTGGTGTCGAGGACGTAGTTGTAGCCGCGGGTGCCGGGGGCGGAGTTGCTGAAGATGCGGGTGATGACGTTGCGCCCCTCGTCGAGCTGCAGGCGCACGTGGAACCGATAGAAGTTCTTGGCCGGCAATTCGTGCTCGTATCCGGCTTCGGGGGCCGTGAAGAGCACGCGCATTTTTAGCTCGCACTGGTTGGCCTCCACGCTGACGCGATAGAACTCGTGCCCGTGAATGCGTGTTTCGAAGTTGGCTTGCTGACTCCACGCCAACGCGACCGCAGGCACCGTAAGCAGCGCCGCCGTCGCGGCGACGACACTCAATCTCGAACTTTGCAGGATTCGCGAAGCGGTCATGGACCCCATTGTAGCCGCGCCCGGGCGCACGTAGGGAGTAGGAATGTTCCGCGCCATCTTGATCGAAAAAGCGCCGAGCGGCGCCGAAAGCGCGCGCGTCACCGAGCTTGACGAAGCCCAGTTGCGGGAAGGGGACGTGACCGTGCGCGTGTCGCACAGCACCGTGAACTTCAAGGATGCGCTGGCCATCACCGGCAGGGGCCCGGTGGTGCGCGAGTTTCCGATGGTGCCGGGCATCGATTTCGCCGGTACGGTCGAGCACAGCACGCACCAGGACTTTCAGGTCGGTGACGCCGTGATCGGCAACGGCTTCGGCCTGGGCGAAAAGGTTTGGGGCGGCCTGGCCGAAACCGCGCGCGTGAAAGCCGAGTGCCTGGTGCCCCTGCCGAGCGGGCTTTCGGCGCGCGACGCGATGGCGATCGGAACCGGTGGCTTTACGGCGATGCGCTCCGTCAATGCGCTCGAGCGCCACGACGTCACGCCCGACAAGGGCCCCGTTCTGGTGACGGGTGCGAACGGCGGAGTCGGCAGCTTTGCGATTTCGCTGCTGGCCGCGCTCGGCTACCGCGTGATCGCGTCGACCGGGCGCAAGCACGAAAGCGAGTACCTGACCCGGCGGGGGGCGAGCGAGATTATCGATCGCACGGAGCTGTCCGAGCCCGGGCGGCCGCTGGGCAAGGAACGGTGGGCGGGCGTGATCGACTCCGTCGGCAGCCACACGTTGGCCAATGCCTGCGCCAGCACGATGCGGCACGGCTCGGTGGCCGCGTGCGGTCTCGCCCAAGGTATGGAGCTTCCAGCCACCGTCGCGCCGTTCATCTTGCGCGGAGTCAACTTGCTCGGCATCGAGACGTCGCTCTTGTCACGCGCCGAGCGTGTGGCGACATGGCAACGACTGGCGGCGTTGGCCAAGCCGAGTTGGTTCGACGACATCGCACGCGACATCGCGCTTCGGGACGCGGTGACGCAATCGGCCGAGCTCTTGGCGGGGCGAGTGCGCGGGCGATTGGTCGTCGACGTTCGCCGAGGCTAGCAAGCTCGATGCGCGTCACCTGAGCCGAGGATGGCCGAGCGAAAAGCGCCGGTCGAAGTTGTCGAGGTTTTTGTGCACCACGGCCTGGAAGCACTCGGATGTGCCTTGAGGGGCGATGCGCCACGACCAGCCCAAGAACAGATTCCACAGCCGGTACCAGCGTTCGCCGTACGTCGTCGTGACTTGGACACGGTTCTTTTCCCAGTTGTGCTGCCAACGTTGAATCGTGAGCGCATAGTGAACGCTCACGTTCTCGACCGAATGGATGCCAAGTCCCGCTTTTTCCATGACCTTGGACATCTCGCTCAGAGGTAGCGAAGCGTCGGCACCGGGAAAGATGTACTTGTTCATGAATAGCCCCCAGATCGGCATGCGCTTCTCTTCTCGCACTCGACCGGCTGAGCGTGCCACGACGGCCGTGACCGACGCTGGACGAGTCAAAAAGTCGCACGCGAGGCAAAGCGCCGAACCGCGGCGAGGGTCGACCCGCGTGTCGTCGCGCGTTTAGCGCCCGAAGCAGCCCGTCAGACGGTGGTCCTGAATTTGCACGGGTCTGCACAACGTTCTCCCGAGGAGGCTTTCGTGCGCTCAAGTATTGCTTTGGCAGCTTTGTTCCTGCTGATCGGTTGCGGTAATTCTGGCACTGCCGAAGGGCCCGTCGACAACCCCGGCGAGGGCGGGGCCGGAGGGGCCTCCAATGAAGGTGGCACCGACACCGACGCGGGCGGCACGACTACGCTCGGGGCCCAAAACCGGTTAGCACCAGGACAGGGGTCCCTGTTGGGGGTCACCGCTGACGGTTGGGCGATCTTCCGCGACGGGGACGTGCTGCGCGCCGCCAACCTCGATGGCTCCTCGGTCGACGACGTGACCGATCGACCCGGAAGCGTGTTGATTCGCGGCAACGTGGTCTTCAATTGGGCAGACGTCGATTGGATGAGAGGTGTCGGCGATCTGTCGGTTTGGACCGCGAAGAACGGTACCCAGGGAGTCGGCGAGACGCCGTACGCGGAGGCCTTGGTCCAAGCTAGCGCCGACGGCTCGACCATCGTTTATCCCGCCAACACCACGGAAACGACGACTGATTTGCTGATCGCGTCCAGCGATTTGGAGTCCCCGACCGTGCTCATTCCCGCTTTGGGCCTCGGCTCGGAGACGACGTGCAGCGCTGCCATCGGCTTCGTCGGCGAGCGCCTGTTCGTCGGCTGGTGTGAGGCCGAGAGCCGCGTTGCTCGAGTGGAGCGCTTCGACTTCGACGGAGCGCAATGGCAGTCGACGTTACTGTCCGACGACGCGTTGCCGAACTGGTCGGCCGACAGCACCGGCGAGCGTGTCTTTCTTCAATCGAGCGACTACGCCGGGTATGTGGTCGACGACGGTGTCGCTCATTTGCTGGACGCCAGTGTGTCGCAAGGCACCATGGCGTCGGACGGCACGCTCGTCCTATACACGGTAGGCGATCAGCTGCGTCGCTCCGCCTATCCCGAGATGAATCCGGTGCCAATCGTGACCACGGGCTACAAACAACCGGTTCAGTTCAGTCGCGCGTTCGACCTGGCTCTTTACTCGACCACGGTAACGTATAAAAACGGCACGCAGCGCGATCTTCGACTCGTGAGCACCGACGGCTTCAAGGAGCAACCAATCGTGCTGGTCGACGACCCGGTGGCGGTGCTGCCGCGCTCGAGCATGACTCGCGACGGAAAGTTCGTGCTGTACCTGACCGACGTCTCGAGCACGGGTGGGACGCTGCACGTCGTCGACCAAGAGGGCGCGGAGCAGCTCGTCTTGCCCAACGTGGTGGAGGCGGAGGCGGTGGGCGACCGCACGCTGGTATTCACCCACAATCAAAGCGATCCGGAAAAATACCCGGTGGTCGCCGACCTCATGATCATCGATTTGGGTCGCGAGCAGGAGCCGCGGTTGATCGAGGAAAAGATCCTCGACGGACACAAGTTCGCGGCCGATGCGGCTGGACGAAACATCGTCTACACCCGCTCCGGTGTCGATCGCGATGCGGCGGCTGACGATCACGACGGTGTGTTCGTACAGCGGCTGGAATAGGAAACCCGGTCAGATTGCGCTCGACTCGGCCTGGATTGGTGGGGGCTGGTCGGCGTGGAGGCACGGCGCTAAGAGGAGCCATGACGTCGAGGTGGCCCCCGCTCGAACACTCGGAGCCCCTGCGTCCGCCCGGGCCGCCCGAGCTGTCGGGCCCCGCCCCAACCCCGACGCCGCCGATCGAGCTCGGCGGCGTCGTAGCGGGAAAGTATCGTATTGATCGCGTCATCGGCTTCGGCGGCATGGGTATCGTGTGCGCCGCCCAGCACCTAGAGCTCGGCACCCCGATCGCGGTGAAGTTCGTGAGGCCGGAGCGCGCCGCCGACGAGCGCGCCACCTCTCGCTTCTTGAAGGAGGCGCGCGCCGCCGCGCAACTTCAGAGTCAGTACGCCTGCCGGGTGATGGACTGCGGGCAACTACCGAGTGGCGGTCCGTACATCGTGATGGAGTACCTGACCGGTGAAGACTTGCGCACGCGCGTCGACACGCGCGGTCCTCTCGACGTGCAAGAGGCGGTGTTGCTGGCGTTGCACGCGTGCGAGGCGCTGGCCGAGGCGCACGCCAAGCACATCGTGCATCGCGACGTGAAGCCCGAAAATCTGTTCGTCGCCGAAGGGCCGGGCGGTGTACCGCTGCTCAAGGTGCTCGATTTTGGTATTTCCAAGCAATTGAGCCCGCTTTTGGTGCAGCGCTCGTTCACCGATTCGAGCGAGAGCATGGGCTCGCCATTTCACATGTCGCCCGAGCAAATGCTCGATCCTTCGAGCGTCGATTCACGCACCGATATCTGGTCGCTGGGAGTCGTGTTGTACGAGGTCCTGACGGGTCAAATGCCGTTCGCCGGCGAGACCGGTCCCCAGCTGTGCGCCAACGTGATGACGACCGAGCCCATTGCGCCGCAGGCGCACCGGCACGACATTCCGGACGGATTGGGGCGCGTGATTTTGCGCTGTCTGCAGAAGGACAAAACGAAGCGTTACGCTGACGTCGGCGAGCTGAGCCAGGCGCTGCGCGAATTCGGTGGAGCTGGCGCCGCGTTGGCGGCCGCGCGCGTCGAGCAGATTCTGGGGCGACCGGGGGAGCTGCCGGCGGAGTCGCCACCCGCCCTCGCCGAGGGCGGCGAAGGCACCGGTACCGAGTCGCTGCCGTCGCTCCACTCAATCCCGGGTGTGCCTCGTCGCGGTCTAGGCCTGCGTGTCAGCGTCGTGCTGGTCCTGGTGGCCGCAACCGGCCTGGCGGCTTGGGGGGTCAAGCGCGTCATGACGCCGGTGGTGGTCGAGCCGCTACCGGTGCCAATACCATCGGCGAGCGTGGCGCCGGAGCCGGTGCTGCCCGCGCCGTCCGTCATACCCGGCCCGTCACACGTGGCGGGCCCGGCCCGCAAGGCGAAACCGCCGGCCGCTCGCCCCGAGCCCACCGTGACCGCACCGCGCCCCTCTTCGACGCTGACTCCGCCGCTCGCGCCCGCGGTCGTGCCGGAACCGGCCGAAAGCAGCACCATCGTGTATCCCAAGCTCCCGCCGATCCCGGAGCCGGCCCTGCCTGAGCCAGAGTGAGTGGTGAAGGGACGTTCCGATCGTAGACTGCGCCGCAATGACGGCCTCCAGCCTCACTTTCCCGAGTCGCCTGTGGCTCTCGGTGTGGTGCGCGTTCAATGTGTTGTTCGATCGCAAGCTGGCGGCGAGCGTGGCAAGTCTACGCGCCGGCGCTGTCGAGCCGTCGGCGCTGCCCGCGCCCGTTCCGGTCCAGAAGGTCGACGACGCGCCGGCAGCCAGCTCGAACGGCGCGCTGCAGCTGCTTTCGCTTTTGCAGCGCGAAGGTCGCTTCGTCGACTTCGTCGAGCAGGAGATCACGGCGTTTGGTGACGCTGACATCGGCGCCGCGGCGCGGCTCGTTCACGAGGGCTGCCGTCGCGCGCTCCACGCCCATGGCCGTATCGTCAGCGTGCGGAGCGAAGCCGAAGGCGCCTCGCTCACGCTGGCGCAGGCCAGCGTCGACGTGAAGCTGGTCGGCAACGTGGCGGGCTCGGCGCCCTATCGTGGCGTGCTTCGCCACCGCGGTTGGCGTGTGGAGGAGCTCACGTTGCCCCGCTCGATCGGCGCGCATGATCCGAAGCTGGTCGCGCCGGCCGAGCTGGAGCTTTCATGAACGCGAAGCTAGCGGTCGGCATCGATTTGGGCACCACGCACTGCGCGATGGCGGTCGCGCCGCTCGCGGACGGCGCGGGCGGCGTCGACGTGGTCGATATCGAGCAATTGGTGGCGGTCGGCGCATTGGCAAAACGGCCGCTTTTGCCGAGCTTTCTCTATTTTGGGCACGAGAGCGAGCCCGCCTTGACCTTGCCGTGGGACGCGGAGCGCCGCTTCGCGGTCGGCGAGCTTGCGCGCGCGCGCGGAGCCGAGGCGCCGCAGCGGGTGATCTCGAGCGCAAAGAGCTGGCTTTCGTATGGCGGCATCGATCGGCGCGCCGGCATTTTGCCGCTGAACGCCGCCAGCGACATCGAAAAAATTTCTCCGGTCGAAGCCTCGTTTCGGCTGCTGGATCACTTGAACGATGCGTTTCGCGCCGCGCGCCCCGAGCAAGGCGAGCTGTCCGAGCACGAAGTGGTATTGACGGTGCCCGCGTCGTTCGATGCGGGAGCGCGCGACCTGACCGTCGAAGCCGCGCTCGCCGCCGGCTTCGACCAGGTGACGTTGCTCGAGGAGCCGCAGGCTGCCCTTTACGCCTGGCTCGAACAAAACGGCGAAGCTTGGCGCACGCATTTGCGCGTCGGTGACCGTGTGCTCGTCATCGACATCGGCGGCGGCACGACGGATTTTTCGCTGATCGACGCGGTCGAACGCGACGGCTCGCTCGAGCTGCAGCGCGTCGCGGTCGGCGATCACATCCTGCTCGGCGGAGACAACATGGATCTTGCGCTCGCGCACGTGGTCGGGCAAGCGCTGGCGGCACAAGGCAAGGAGCTGGATCGGTTTCAGCTCACGGCCCTGGCTCACGCTTGTCGCGGCGGCAAAGAAAAGCTCTTGTCCGACGCCTCGCTCGAGCAGGTCGCGGTCGTGCTGCCCAGCCGAGGCTCGCAGCTTTTGGGCGGTGCCATTCGCGGCGAGCTGCGCCGCGAGCAGGTCGAGCAATACTTGCTCGAGGGCTTCTTTCCCAAGACGGCTGCGAACGAGCTGCCTCGCGCTCGCCCGCGCGGGGGCTTCACTCAGGTCGGGCTGCCGTACGCCAGCGACGCCGCGATCACCAAGCACCTGGCTGCATTTCTGGCCAGCCACGCGTTCGGCGACGCCGCGACCGGCAGCGCTCGCCCGCCGACGGCGGTGCTGTTCAATGGCGGTGTGCTCAAGGCGCCGCTCCTGCGCGCACGCCTGCTCGACACTCTCGACGGTTGGTTGGCCGAGCGCGGTCGTCCGGCCGTGCGCGTGCTGCCGGGCGAGGACCTGGACTTGGCCGTGGCGAGGGGCGCCGCCTACTACGGCTTGGTTCGTCACGGCCGGGGGCTACGGATTCGGGGCGGTACCGCGCGCGCCTACTACGTCGGCATCGAAAGCCCGATGCCGGCCGTGCCCGGCCTCGAGCCGCCGGTGCTGGCGTTGTGCGTCGCCCCGTTCGGCATGGAGGAGGGAAGCAAGACCGATATCGGCGCCCAAGAGCTGTACGTGGTGGTCGGCGAGGCCGTCAGTTTTCGGTTTTTCGGCTCGAGCACGCGGCGCGACGACAAAGCGGGTACGACGCTGGAGCGCTGGCAGCCGGGGGAGCTGGAGGAGCTGCCGCTGATCGAGCTCACCTTGCCGGCCGCGGGGCGCTCGCCCGGCGACGTCGTCGCGGTGCAGCTGCAGGCGTCGATGACGGCGATCGGCACGCTCGAGCTCGAAGCCGTCCCCCAAGCTCCGATCACGCCCGACGAGCGCTGGCGGGTCGAGCTGAGCGTTCGCCGCGCGCCGTCTTCGGGAGCCTGAACGTGGCCACTTACCAGGTCGGCATCGATCTCGGAACGACGCACACGGTCGTTGCCTTTGCGCCCCTCGATGCTTCGGCGGAAGCGGTGGTGTTGCCGCTGCCGCAGCTGGTGAGCGCGCACGAGCTCGAGTCGTTACCGCTCTTGCCGTCGTTCTTGTACGCGCCGCCGTCCACGGAAAGCTGCGCCGATCCGTGGCAGGAGCTCCCGTGGCTGGTCGGGCAGTACGCGCGGCGGCGAGGCCAAGAAGTGAGCGAGCGTTCGATCGCTTCCGCCAAGAGTTGGTTGAGCCACGCCGGGGTGGCGCGACGCGACGCGATCTTGCCGTGGGGCGCCGACGCGGCCGAGACCCCGAAATTGTCGCCGGTCGAGGCCAGCCAACGTCTGCTGGCCCACGTGCGCCGCGCTTGGGACGAAGCCTTCCCGGCGGAGCCGCTTGCGCAGCAAAGCGTGGTGCTGACGGTGCCAGCGTCTTTCGACGAGGTCGCGCGCGAGCTCACCGTGGAAGCGGCCGCGTCGGCGGGTCTGACGATTCGGCTGCTCGAGGAGCCCCAGGCCGCGTTTTACGATCTGGTAGCAGGGGCGGGACGCAGGGCCGTCGAAGCTTTGCTCGATGAGCAGCGAGCAACCGCGAGCGTTCTGGTGTGCGACGTGGGTGGCGGCACGACCGATCTCACGTTGATCGAAGCGCGCCGCTCGGCTCGAGGTGCGCTCGTGCTCGAGCGGGCCGCGGTCGGCCGCCACTTGCTGCTCGGCGGTGACAACATCGATTTAGCCCTGGCCCAGCTGTGCGAGCAGCGACTGGTGAGCGGCGAGCGATTGGACGCGCTCCGCTTCAGCCGGTTGCTACTGGCCTGTCGCGCCGCCAAAGAAGCCCTGCTCAGCAATGACGCGCCGGACTCGTCGCCAATTCGCGTCGCCAGCCTCGGCTCGGCGCTGGTGGGTGGAACGCTGTCGACCGAGCTGACCCGAAGCGAGGTCGAGCAGCTGGTGTTCGACGGATTTTTGCCGCTGATCACGCGCGACGAGGCCAAGCCCAGGCCGCGCGCCGGCTTGGTCGCTTTCGGCCTGCCGTATGAGCGCGATCCGGCCATATCGCGCCACTTGTTTCAGTTTTTGGAGCGACACGCCCCCGCCGGTGTCGATGCGCTGCTGCTCAACGGGGGGCTCTTCCACGCCCGGCGTGCGGCCGAGCGCGTGCGCCAGCTGGTCGCGAGCTTCGGCGAGCGTCCGGTGGCGCTGCTGCCGTTTCCGACGCCCGACTTGGCGGTGGCCCGCGGCGCGGTCGCCTACGGGCACTCCGTCGCGGGCCACGGAGTTCGCATCGGAAGTGGGGCCCCGCACGGCTTTTACGTTGCGGTCGATGAGCGCGCGGCGCGCCGGGCGCTGTGTGTCGTCCCGAAGGGTGCGCGAGAGGGCGAGCGACACGCGGCGCGCTCGGGCGGCCTGTGGTTGCGCGTCGGTGAGCCGGTAAAGCTCGAGCTGTACACTTCCGACACGGCCACGCATCTTCCCGGTGACATCGTTGCCCTCGACGACGACTTCGTGGCGTTGCCCCCCGTGACGACCGTGTTCAGCCACGCGCTGGATGAGGGCAGCGAGCGAAGCGAGATCGAGGTCGCCCTGGAAGGCGAGCTCAGCGCGATCGGCACCGTGGAGCTGTTCTGCGTCGAGCTCGAACCGCCAGCCGGGCGCGCGGCGCGGCGATTTCGGCTCGCCTTCGAGCTGCGCGCGGCTCCGTCGTCTGCACCCAAGACGGCGCCGCCGCCGCGCTCTTCGATGCCGCCGCCGCCGCCGCGCCTGCCGACGGCGCTGGAAGCCGTGCGGCGTGTGTTCGGAGAGGGCCGCCTCGACGTGCATGCGCGTGAGAGCAAGGACCTGCCGCGCGAGCTCGAGCGGCTGCTCGGCGAGCGCCGGCACTGGACGCTCGAAACCAACCGCGCGCTGTTCGACGCTCTGGCCGAAGGCCGTCTCGCCCGCCGGCGCTCGGAAGATCACGAGCGCGTGTTTTGGATGCTGGGCGGCTACTGCTTGCGTCCTGGTTTTGGCGCGCCACTGGACGACGAGCGTTTGGCCCAGCTGGTGCCGCTGTTCGAGTCGGGCATCGCCGGTACGGCCAAGCCGCGCAGCTGGCAACAGTTCTGGATCGCCTGGCGTCGCGTCGTGGCCGGTGTCAGGGCCGAGACGCAAGAGCGTCTGCTCGGGCTGCTAGAGCCTTTTTGGGCTCCTCCCGAGCTGAAGCTCAAGCGAAGCAAGAGCCTCAAACAGGCCGAGGCATCGTACGAAATGCTGGAGCTTACGGCCTCGCTCGAGCGCGTGCCGCCCGAGCGCAGGAAGCAGCTCGGGGACTGGCTCGTCGAACGCACCTTCAGCGACCATGACCCCCGGCTGTGGAGCGCGCTCGGTCGCATCGGCGCGCGCGTGCCCGGCTACGCCAGCTTGCACCACGTCGTGTCGCCGCACGCGGCCGAGAGCTGGCTCACCCACCTATTGAGCGAGCGGTGGGACGAAGCTCCCAGCGCGGCCTTGACCGCGGCCCAGCTCGCCCGCGTGACGAACGACCGAGCTCGCGACGTCTCGCTCGCGACGCGCACCGAAGTAGCCCGGCGCCTCGAAGCCATTCATGCCGCCCCCGACCTGATCGCCTCCGTGCGCGACTTCGTGCCCGTCGTCGAGGCGGAACGCGCGGCCTGGTTCGGCGAAGAGCTGCCTACCGGGTTGCGGTTACGCAGCGCCGGCGACGATTGA
>Ga0164241_10001059_pt1 | contig 37992 bp, 28 predicted proteins | sample OricomyardsoilBY_FD_108780 | JGI IMG/M metagenome (GOLD analysis project Ga0164241, IMG submission 108780) | Backyard soil microbial communities from Emeryville, California, USA - Original compost - Back yard soil (BY) | ecosystem: Environmental > Terrestrial > Soil > Unclassified | place: USA... | reverse complement strand
TAGACGACCGACTCGGCCATCGACCCGGACTGGTCGATGGCGACGACCACGTTTCGCTGCACCGTGTTCTGCCGGCGCCCGTACCCGACCAGCCGTTCCGGCACGAGCGTGCGGTGCTCGGGCAGCCAGTTGCGCAGGTTCGCGGAAATGGTTCGCGGCCAGTCGATGTCGTTGTGCCGGCGGGGTCGATGGGTGCGGGCCGAACGGTTCAGCGCACCGTGCACCGCCGCGGCGGTGCGGTCGGCAATCCGCTCCTCGATCTGCTGGACCACCCGGGCTACCACGGAACGCGCGGTGGCGCGGGATTTCTCGGGCAACAGCCGGCTCATCCCGATGAGCGTGGCCACCAGGTTCACGTCCGGCTCCACCGCGTCCAGTAGCTCCGGCTCCAGCAGCAGCTGGTGCAGTTCGAGCCGGTCCACCGCGTCGCGCTGCATCACCTGGACGACCGAGGACGGGAAGTAGGTGCGGATGTCGCCGAGCCAGCCGACCACCCGCGGCGCGGACGCACTCAGGCCGGCCGACCGCTTTCCACCGGTGTCCTGCGGGCCGCGGCGGTCGTACACGGCGGACAGGGCGGCGTCGATGCGCTGGTCGACAGCGGACAGGCTGATGCCCGACCCATGATCGTCCGGGTTGTCGTCGCCGACGAGCAGCCGCCACCTGCGCAGCCGCTCGGCCTCGTCGACGGCGGAGTGCTCGGTCATCGGGCCTGCCATGACGTCATGTGGCCCCCCGCAGCAACAGCCGGGCGGTCGCCAGGACGGCGCCGGCCCGGCCCAGGTCCAGGTCCGGCTCGGCGGGGGCCGACGACACGCCGGACAGAGAGCGGGCGGCGCGCAACAGATTGCCCCGTTCGGCCGGCGCGAAGGTGCCGAACCCGCGCCGCAGCAACGGCACGATCTCCAGGAACTCATCGTCGGCCAGGCTGCGTACCCACCGGTCCAGTACGGCCAGCAGTGCGTCGTCGTGGATCAGTAGCAGCGCCCCGCCGGCGGTGAAACCTTCGGCCCACTGCGCCTTCTCACCCGCAGACGGTCCCACCGACAGGGCTGCGTGCAGCCGGTCGGCGGCCTCGGAGCGGGGCAGCATCCCGGCGTCCATCAGCAGCCGGACGATCCGACCGGCGAGCAGCGGGGGCAGGTCGTGCCGTCCTCCCGCCTCGGCCAGCGCCCGGTACCAGCCAACGCGGGCCGGACCCTGCGGCAGCAGCGGCACCACTTCATGGGTCTGCTCCAGGGGTCCGCGGATCTCTCTCGCCGCGTCCGCACCGAGGCCGCCCAGCGCCGCCGGCAGCCCGGCACAGATTCGCGTGAGCACGGCCTGGGCGACGGCGGCGACAGCCCCGGTGTCGCTGCCCCGGACAGTGCCGTACCGCTGGGCCTTCACCAGCGCCGGCAGTGCCTCCAGCAGCCCGGTGACGTCGGCGGTGCCCGCGGCCAGCCGGTCCAACCGGTCCAGCAGCTGAGTCATCGCGGCGGGCACGTCGGCCGTGATGGCGTCGGCGATCGCGCTGGTGCAGGCGGCCAGGGTGTCGGCCCGGTCGACCAGCCGTTGGGCCGCGGCGTCCGCGACGACGGTGCCCCAGACCGACGCCTCGATCAGCCGCACCGACAGCTCGGGCCGCCACGTCACCGTCCAGGCCTCCTTGAAGGTGCCGGTGCCGGCGACCTCGGCCGGGCTGGCCCAGTTGATGCCGAGGATGCCCAGCCGCCACCACAGCTGCGACTTGCGCAGGTCGTTGCCGCTGCGCAGGTCCAGGATGACCTCCTTGGCGGTGGCGTCGAACCGCAGGCGCAGCGATCTCGCCGTCGCCCGCATGTCCGATTCCAGCGGCACCATCGGTGCGGAGTCGGGGACGCGGCCGAGTTCCTCCCCCACCACTGCGTCGCGGAGGACGAAGTCGACCGCCAGTTCACTGCCCTCGCACAGCACGGCCCGGGTCGCGTCGATCACCTCGGTCAGCCCGGGTTCGGGCCGTTCCCGCAGGTGGGCCAGCGTCCGGGCGAGCCGGACCGCCTCGATGACATGCGCGGTTGACGTCGGCAGGTCCCGATCGCGCAGGACGCCCGCGGCCATCGTCATCCACCGTTCGAGGGGATGCTCGGCGGCGGTGAACAGGTGCCGGTACCACCCAGGGGAGTCGATCCCGGCACCGTAGCCGGACGAGGAGGCGAGCCTGGAATGGGTCCACGGCACCCAGGTCACGGTGACCTTCGCGGTCGGCAGGCCGCGCAGCAGGGCGTTGTCGGCGGTGGCGGTCGCTGCCTTGCCTGGGAGTGTGCCCGCGAGCGCCGGTGCGTGCCAGGCACCGCACACCACCGCGACCCGCTCGGCGCCGGCCTTGAGCCGGGCGCGTAGCACCTTGCGCATGTGGGCCTCGCGCCGAAGGGTCTGGGCGTCGGTCTCCGGACGGTCGGCCCGGACGGCGCTCATCGCCTCGGTGACCGCATCGAAAGGGCTGTCGGACGAACTCTCGTCCCGCCGGCTTTCGATGACGTCCTCCCACCAGCGTTCCGGGTCGTCGTACCCGGCCGTCCGGGCGAGTACGGCGATCGGGTCGGTCCGCACCGTGGCCACAGGAACGGCTGTGTCCTCGGTCATCTCGATCGCCCGCGGCGCCGGCCCAACGCCGTCCGGCTCGTCCCGGTCCGGCCCCTTTCCGGCCGCGTCCGGCGCCGTGGCCGCACCCAGCAGCACCGCGGCGGGCAGGTCCATGAACGACACCGGCACTCCCCGACGCGCCGCCCATCTGATCGCCTGCCATTCCGGGGAGAACACCGCGAAGGGCCAGAACGCTGCCGACGACGGGTCGTCGTTCCGGTAGGCCAGCAGCGCGACCGGCGGCACCAGATCGGGATCGGAGGCGAACACGACCAGCGGGTCGGCCTCCGGCGGTCCCTCGATCAGCACCCGATCGGGCTGGAGTTCCTCCAGTGCGGCGAGCACGGCCCGGGCGGAACCCGGGCCGTGGTGGCGGATTCCGAGCACGCGCACCACTCGATCGGTGACGGCCACGGTCATTCCCGGGCCGGGCCGACTGTCGAGTGAACGCTCTGCGGGGCGATCCGCCCGGCGGACCCCGTACGGCGTTCAGTGGACGGTCGAGCCCGCGATGCCGGGCAACTCATCCGGTGACCTCTCGGCACGCCCGGTAGAAGTCCCGCCATTCGGTGCGTTGCCGGACCACCGCCTCCAGGTACTCGGTCCAGGCGATGCGATCGGCGACCGGATCCTTGACCACCGCCCCCAGGATGCCGCCGGCCACGTCGGCGGCGCGCAGGACCCCGTCCCCGAAGTGCGCGGCCAGCGCCAGGCCTCCGGTGACCACCGAGATCGCCTCGGCCGTGGACAGGCTCCCGCTGGGTACCTTCAGCGAGATCCGGCCGTCCTCGGTCAACCCGGCTCGGAGCTCCCGGAAAATGGTGACGACGCGCCGGATCTCGGCGATGGCGTCGGTGGCCGGAGGCAGGTCCAGGGTGTGTCCCAGGTCGGCGACCCGGCTGGCGACGATGCCAACCTCCTCGTCCACATCGGCCGGCAGCGGCAGCACCACCGTGTTGAACCGGCGACGCAGCGCGGACGACAGGTCGTTCACCCCGCGATCCCGGTCGTTGGCGGTGGCGATCACGTTGAACCCATGCCGAGCCTGCACCTCGATGCCGAGTTCCGGTACCGGCAGGGCCTTCTCGCTCAGCACGGTGATCAACGCGTCCTGCACGTCGGACGGCACTCGGGTAAGTTCCTCGATCCGGGCGATCGCTCCGGTGCGCATCGCGGTCATCACCGGTGAGGGCACCAGGGCACCCTCGGTCGGTCCCTCGGCGAGCAGTCGGGCGTAGTTCCAGCCGTAGCGGATGGCCTCCTCGGGCGTCCCGGCGGTGCCCTGGATCAACAGCGTCGAGTCGCCGCTGATCGCCGCGGCCAGGTGCTCGGACACCCACGACTTGGCGGTGCCCGGCACCCCGAGCAGCAGCAGGGCCCGATCGGTGGCCACCGTGGCCACGGCCACCTCGATCAGCCGCCGCGACCCCACGTACTTCGGCGTGACGATGGTGTCGCCGGCCGTCCCGCCGAGCAGGTAGGTGACGACCGCCCAGGGCGAGAGCCGCCAGTTCGCCGGCCGTGGCCGATCATCAATCGAAGCCAGTGCCGTCAATTCGGCGGCGTACTGCTGCTCGGCGTGCGGGCGCAACACGGCCGTGGCACTGGTCAAGGGTTTCCTCCTGGGGGGCAAAGGGTTTCCTGCAGGACGGCACGCAGGGTGAGCAGGTTGGCGGCATTGCCCGCCCGGGTGATCAGCGCGGAGGCCTGGTCGCCGGTGGCCTGGGCGGCGATCGTCCGGGCCACCTCGGCCAGCAGTCGGCATTCCGGCAGTGCGGCCGCGGCGGCCCACAGGTCCCACAGCTGCCGCGGCGCGGGAGCCGTGCGGCCGCCGGCCGGTAGCCAGGCCGCGAGGCGACGGGCGAACGGGAGCGGCCAGGGTCGCGGCACGGCCATGACGGCCGCGTGCACCTGGTCCGGCCGGACCCGGCGGTCGGCCAGCAGGCGGTCCAGCAGATCGGCGGCATCGGCCGGGTCGAGCAACTCCCACAACGGCGCGTCGACGGTCGGTGGGATCTTGGCGGTGGCCGCGGCCAGCAGGCCGGACACCAGCACCCGGGCCAGGGCGGCGTGCCGGAAGGTGAGTGCGGCCTGCCGGAATCCGGGTCCCAGCGACTGAAGCTCCTCGGGCCGGGCGGCGACCAGGGCGAGCAGGTCGGTGCCGAAGGTCCGTGGCCACTCGACGGGGTCGATCCGGGCCAGCAGCGTCGTCCAAGGGTCGCCGTCCGGGACGGGCCAGGGCGCGAACTCCGCGGGCGTGGGGTCGGTGACAGTGACCGTGGTGCGCAACAACCTCCGGCCGACGATCAGATGGCGCGCGGCCAGCGTCCGCATGTGCTGCCGCAGTGGGGAATCCGGCAGCCGGGTCAACAGATCGAGCGCCTGTGTCTCGACCAGACGGCTCCGGTCCGCCACCGCAAGCAGCAGGAACTCCTGGTCGGCCGGCGCCAGCCCGTCGGCGAGGACGGCAAGCAGTTCGGCTCGAGTGGTGGCGTTCTCCCGGTCGAAGCCGGCGGCGAGCAGGTCCCGCGCGGCGGCCGGGTCGGCCCGCCGGAGCGCGCGCAGCCAGGCGACCCGCTCCGCGACCGTGCCCTCGTGCCAGACCGTCCGGTCGGCCGGGTCGACCGGTGGGGGCGGCGCCCATCGGGGGTTCTTGACCATCAGGTGTCGGCCGATCTCCCCGGCCACCTCGCGGGTGGCCGCCACCACCTCCGGTCGCGGGTCGTCGAGCAGGCCGGGCAGCACTCCCGGAGGCAGGCGCAACCCCGCCCGCTGCACCAGGCCGAGCGCCTCGACCAGGACCGCGGACTGGCTGTGTATCCGGCCCAGCACCTGCCCGACCACATCCGGTACCACCGACAGTGTTTCGGGCGCCGGTCGCATCGCTGCCGGGGGCGGCCCGGACCGCGTCGGCGGGGCCGTCCGGCGGGCCAGTGCGACAAGCGCGGCGGCCTCGAGCAGCATGCCGGCCTGCTGGTCCGACCGCGGATCGGGTCGGATCTCCTCGGGCAGTTCCGCGAGATCGATGGCCCGGTGGGCAGTCCCGACCGTCGCCGCGGCGACCAGGTCCGGGGATGACGTGCTCACAGCACCACCATCTGCCCGCCGAGCACCGCGGTGGCCGGCCGAAACCCGGCCGGGCTCCATTCGCCGGCAATATCGATCGGGTCGGTTCGGGCGTCGACCGCCATTTCTGCAGTGAGGGCCAGCAGCCGCCAGAGGTCCAGATCGGTGCCATGGACGGCGATCGCCTGGCCCTCGGGATCGGTCAGCGTCCAGCCGCGTTCGTCGTGGTCGATCAGGCCCTGCAGCACGACCGGGATCTGGTGCTGCCAGGGATCGGCGGCCAGGGCGGCCGCCCATCGGTCGGCGGCGACCGCGACGGTGTCGACGGTCGGATGCCAGCCGGTCGCGGGGACCGCGTCGGCGTACGGGGTGCCGAGCGCCGCCCGCAGCCCTGCCCGCCCTGGATAGAAGTGCAGGTCGGCGTCCAGGACGGTCGCCGGGATCAGCGACGCGTCGAGCGCAGCACCGCCCGCGGCGAAGAACAGCACCTGCGCCCACCGGCCGGAAGCGTTGCCGCGCAACCACACCCGACGGGTGGACACCGTCTCGGTGTCCAGGTCGCGGAAGCCGACGACTATCCAGTGGTCGCGCACCGCCGGCCGGGTGAGGACCTCGGCCCGGGGCACGGTGAACCCGACGTGGTCGCGGACGGTCGCCACCAGGTCGTCGGGCAGTTGCGCGCGGTGCAGGTAGCCACGGGCCAGCAGGTGCAGCAGACCCAACTCGTCCAGCAGCCGGGCGGGCCAGCCCGGCCCGGCCGCGATCAGCGCGGGCAGCCGGCGCAGCCAGGCCGCGACCCCCGGCGCCTGCGCGTCGACCATCCGGGCCGCGGTCGGTTCGGACCACCCGAACGGGTCCTGCGCGGCCCGGGCCAGCCCGCCGGTGACCTGGTCGGCGAGCCATCGGTCCAACTCGGCCAACCCGTCCTCGACCCGCCGCTCACGTTCGGCGGCTCGGGCCACGGCGGCCGCCTTCTGGGCCGGGGTCTGCTCCTTCGGCGCGGCCCCACCGCCGTCGGCGCCGGCGCCGTCATCGGCGGTCGTGCGGCCGCGGGTGGCGAAATCCTTGGCGTAGCCTTCGATCTCCCCGGATGCGTCGACCCGATCAGCGGCCCACAGGAACAGCAGACCCAGCGCGTGCTTGCAGGGGAACTTCCGGGACGGGCAGCTGCACTGGTAGCGACGCGCGCCGGTGTCCACGGTCACCCGGTACGGGGTCCGGCCCGAGCCCTGGCACTCCCCCCACAGCAGGCCGTCCGAGACGCCGATCGAACTCCACGGGCCGGACCGGGCGAGTCTGCGGCCGGCCACCTGCGACGTGGAGTCCGGTGCGACCGCCATGACCTGATCGATGCTCCACCTGGACGCCACGGCCACCACCATAGGTGGACCGTCCGACAGTCCCGGTCCGTGCCGGTCGTTGGGGCCGGGGTCGCGGAGGATCGGCAGGCGTGGGACCGGCCGAAGTTCCGCAGCGACCTTCGCGCTGCACCCCGCCCCCTGCGGCGTGACCGGGGGTCCGGCGTGGCCGCGGAGGATCGGCAGGCGTGGGACCGGCCGAAGTTCCGCAGTCCCGGTCGACGCGGGCCGACCCTCGGGGGTCCGGCGTGGCCGCGGAGGATCGGCAGGCGTGGGACCGGCCGAAGTTCCGCAGTCCCGGTCGACGCGGGCCGACCCGCGGGGGTCCGGCGTGGCCGCGGAGGATCGGCAGGCGCGAGACGAGCCGAAGTTCCGCAGTCCCGGTCGGCGCGGGCCGACCCCCGGGGGTCCGGCGTGGCGCGACCTCGGTCAGGTCGATGCCGCGTCGGCGACGAGGAACTCCCGGATCACCGCGTCGACGTCCTCGTTGGCCCGGAGCCCGAGCCGGGTCGCGCGCTCGGTCCGGAAACGCGCCGGCCAACTGCCGACGATGCCGATCACCGCGGGATCCTCGACCCACGAGATCAGCTTGCTCGTGCCGGTCCCGACCACCCGGTCCAGGGCGGCCGCAATCTCCCGCGGGGTGGTGGTCAGCCCGGGGAGCGTCATTGCCGTCGTGCTCCCCCACCCTTCGTCCGACACCGCCGCCGCGGTCAGGATGCCTTCGATCGTCCGCATCGGTGACGACAGGGCGACCGGCAGGTCCGGCCGGACCGGACACACCGCGGCGACACCGTGCACCGGCTCCCGGATGATCCCGGACAGGAAGCCGGAGGCGGCGGCATTGGGTCGGCCCGGACGGACGGCGACCGTCATGAGGCGGACGCTGCGTCCACGTAGGTAGCCGCGCCGCGTGTAGTCGGCCACCAGTTGCTCACCGATGAACTTCTGGAATCCGTAGCTCGACCGCGGCCGGGGCAGGGTGTCGTCATCGACCACCCCGATCGGCTCGACCAGGGCCGGATCCCGGCCGAACACCGCGAGCGAGCTCGTGAAGACCAATACCGGCGGTGTCGAATGCGCGCGCGCCCACTCGAGCACCGAACGGGTCCCGTCGAGGTTCGTGCGCAGGCCGAGGTCGAAATCGGCCTCGGCCGCGCCGCTGACCACACCGGCGAGGTGGAAGATCGCATCGACCTCGTTCAGCGCGCTGAGGGTGTCCAGGCTGTCGGTGACCGGGCTGACCCGCGGATCGGCGCGCAGGTCGGCGGCAGGTTGGGCCGGGTCCAGCAGTATCAGCTCTTCGACGGGGGAAGCGTCGGCTCCGCCGAATGCGTGCGGCGCAGCGAGCAGTCGCCGTGCCAACAAGGTGCCGAGAAAGCCCGCCCCGCCGGTGATGAGGACCTTCACTCACTCACCCTCCCTCCATCCGACCCGCGCGCCCCGCTGCTGCCCCTGCCAGTCTGGTCGATCGGGAGGGCGGCGATGGACGCAAGCCCGCGCCGAGGCACGGCGGCGCTCCTGGTCGACCTGAACGGATACCGCTGCCCGTCGGAGCGCTGCCGGTGGGTTCGCCGGAATCCGGTGAGGTCAGTGACCGGCTGCAGCGATGGTCGCCCCGGCCCGCACGGCGCTTCCTGCTCGGGTTGGTCCGCAGCCGGATCCTGCCCGGCGGGATTCAAACCGACGCCGAGGCCAGATGACCACCGACAAGCGATGCGATTCAGGTATGGGTCACCTGCGGGACGCGGCATACCCCAGCACCGCGGCCAGGCCCAGCATGCTGCGCGGCTCGTAGGCCGAGCGCCACAGCCCGCCGTGCACGGCGGCGTGCGCCTCGTCCTGCCACGGATGATCGTGCGCGACCGGGCCGCCGGCGAGGTCGCGCACCAGCAGCGCGGCCATCAGGGTGTTCGCGGTGTCCGGTTCGAATATCTCGACGCCGAACCTGCGGGCCCCGGCGTAGGCGGCGGCCAGCGCGCGGTTCTTCACCACCGAAAGGGTGCGGGTGGACGGCGCGACGTGGAACGACACCAGCCGGCCGTCCCGGCGGGCGACCGCGGCCCGCCACCGTTGGATCCGCTTGGCCAGCACGTAGTTCGGCCCCTGCGCCGACACCATGGCGTCGGCGATGCCCGGGTCCGCGTCCGGCGGATAGGCCCGGTGCATCAGCCGGCCACGGGTGATCCAGCGCAGCGGCCGGCCGACCAGCTTGGCGGTCCGGGAGCGACCGACATAGACATCGGTGGACTGTTCGACGGCGCCGCGCGGCACCACGAAGACGTCGGTCGGAGTGGCCAGGAATGCCAGGCCGGTGTCGGGGCGGGCCGCGGTCAGCCGGAGGTCGAGCAGGTCGGCGGCAACGGAGAGCCGGACGTGAACGCCGCCGTCCGTGTACAGGTAGTTGCCCAGGACCAGCCGACCGTCGACGCCGGCCAGCCAGTCGGCGATCGCGGGCACCTCGGTGAGCAGGTCGGCTCCGGCAGACACGGCCACCTCGTCGCGGTCGTTGGCCACCGGCACCAGGAGAGTCCCCGCCGAGGCACGGGCCTGCTTGAGCACCCGTTCCCACACCGCCGGTCGCGGCAGATCGACCGCGGCGACCCGGGCCCCCCAACCCAGCAGCGGGCCGACCGGGCCCATCTCGGCGCCCGCACCGAGCACGACCACCGTGTGACCGTCGAGCCGGAGCCATTCGGGGTGATCGATGACGTCGCCGACAGCGTCGACCGCCGAGGGTTCGAGCACTCCCTGCCGGGCCCAGGTGGCGAGCTGGTCGCGCAGGTCCTGGCCGCGCAGCGCCCGGCCGTGGTAGGGCAGGGACAGTTCCCGGCTCGGCGTACCCCGGCCGGTCACCTCGACCGTGGTCAGGGTCCGCGACGCCGGCAGGGTGCGCAGGGTGGACAGCGCAGCGTCGGCACCGGCCGACCCCATGTCCGACCCGCGCAGCACCAGACGATCGTGTACCGAGGCCAGCCCGGCATCCGCGATCGCCAGCCAGGCCCGGGGCGTATCGACGCCGGCCTCCACCAGCCGCCGGAAGTGCTGCAGATAGCGGCTGCGCCAGGCCGTTTCGTTCTCGACCGCCCGGGCGCCCACCGGGTCGGCGGCCCTCAGCGCGTCGGCGACGATCTCCCGCCCGGTGGACGTGGTGCTGCGGGTGCCATCTGCTGCGGCGGGGAAGGTGACGCCGGGTGTCATCCGCTCATCCTGGCGTAGCCGGACTACGCCTGCGCGGAGGGCCCCGGGTCCGTGGGCGCCTCCCCGGCCGGTTCGACGACCAATGCCCGGCCCTGGTACGCGGCGAGCGGCACCGAGAGGTGCCGGTCATCGTCGACGACCCGGCTGAACGCCTCGTCCAACCCGTCCAGCACCGCGCAGCCGGGCTCCAGGTGGTCGGACCGGACTTCGGCCACCACCTCGGCGGCGGAGAAGTTCAGCACGCTCAGCTGGATCAGCCCGCTGGCCGTCCAGTTGACCATCACCAGCACCGCCGGATCCGTCACCTCCGGCACCTCCAGCAGGGCGCCCGTCGCGATGCCCAGCCGCTTGCGCACGGCGAGCACCCGACCGAGCCGGCTGGCGAACGACGCCGGGTCGGCCAGCTGGTCGGGCAGGCTGCCGTAGAGGCTGCGCGCCCGGGGCATGCCCGACGTCGAAACCGCCGCCGACGGATTCGACCCCATGAGGTCGTGTGCGCCGCGGTGGATCCAGCGGGTGTCGCCGTCCCGGATCAGGCCCTGCACCTGCGCGGGATCCAGGGTGATGTTGCCGGCCAGATCCCACCCGGACAGGGCGAACACACCGGGCTGCAGGGCGTTGTACATGGCCAGCAACAGGTGCCCGCGCCGGATGTCGCCGACCTGCTCCTCAGTGGCATTCGCCGGGTCCGCGATCCCCAGGGTCGCGGCGATGATCGTCGCGATGGTGCAGGCGATGCCGTTCTGGGTGAACACGAGGTTGTATTCGGCCGCCGGCGCGGTGATCTTGTCCCGCAGGGTCTGCCGAATGTGCTCGGCCAGGTCCGCGCCCAGATACCTGCGGTCGCCGAGGGTGTACTGCTCGTCCTTGTGCTTCGTCGCGAAATGCACCAGCTCGTAGGTCATCTCGTCGTGGTTCTGCAGCGCATGAACCAGCGAACCCTGATCGATGCCGATCTGCATCGCCTCCCGCAGGGTGAGCCGCAGGAACCCGGTGTCGCCGGTCACGAAGGCGTGGTGGTAGGCGGGCCGGGTGACGAAGTCGTAGGACAGGTCGGGTCCGTCCTTGGACGTGGCCTTGATGTCGTCCATCGTCAGATTCAGTTCCTGGAAGGTGAACCCGCCCACCTTGCGGACCATGCTGCCGATCAACTGGTTCGCCGCTTGCGACAGCGGGTGACCCTCGGACCAGGCCGGCTGCTCCTCCGCGCTCTTCTCCACCCCGAGAAAGCCGTTCGCGTCCAGCCGCAGGCCCGCCGAGCCCAGGTCGACCAGCGAATGCATGGCGTCACCGAGCACCAGCCGCATCCCGGAACAGGTCGGGTCGAGCCAGTTGATCGACGGCTGCCCGGACTTGAAGTAGTGCAGGTAGACCCAGCGCCGGAATTTGCCGGTGGTGTCGCGCACCGGACGGGTGACGCTCCAGTTCGTCTCCTTGACCCCTGGCTCGAAGAAGATCACCCGCTGCATCTGACCGATGATGTAACCCGTTTCCTGCAAGGCCTTCTCGGTGGTCGGGTCGATGTTGACCGAGTCCTGGCCGGGCGGCACATCCGGCAGCAGGTGCCAGTCCTCCTCCGGGATGTCCACCATGTGGTAGATCCCCGGATAGTCCTTGTGGTTCATCTCGGCCAGCCGGAAGTCGGCGCCCTTGCCGGTGTGCCCGGGCACGATGTCGTCGATGATGACGCCCTCGTGCGCCGACGCCTCGGCGCACATGACCCGGAAGTCCTTCTCGGTGCCGAACAGCGGGTCGAGGGCCATGCTAATCCGGTCGAAATGACCGTCGACGCTCGCCGTGTACTCCCAGCCGCTGATCCCGCCCGCGCGCTTGACCGGTCCGATGTGCACCGCCTCGACGCCGATCTGTTCGAAGGCGGTCCACAGGTCCTCCTCGCCGAGCGCGGCGAGGTAGGACTGTCCCGGCGCGCTGATCAGCGACAGCGGATAGGCGGTGAACCAGACGGACGCCCGGCCGACCGCTGCCCGGGGATTCGGATAGGCGTAGGGATTGAGCCACATGCCGGCCTGCCCGGACAGTTGCCGGGCCACGTTGTTGGCGTCGCCCAGCATCGACATGTTCTCGAGCCACTCGACGTAGGCGCGGTTGCGCGCGTCCGCCGCGAACGGTGGCGGCGCCTCGCTCAGGTGGTGCAGTCGCGCCCGCGGGCCCAGGGCACGCGGGCGGGCGGGATAGAAGTGCTCGTCGTAGGAGATCTCGGCGGGTCCGCCCGACTCGTCGACGTCGACGGAGGCGGCCGGGGTCGACGTTCGCGCCGGGGAGGGATCCACGCCGTCCCTGACCTGCCGGTCGCTGGAGTCGGAACCGTCGGTCATCGACCTGTCTCCTGCCTGGTTCGACCGGGAGTACCCGGATATCCGTTCGGCCGGTGTGGCGCCGACCCCGCCGCCGGAGCCTGCGACCGACAGTAAATCAGTCGGCGCCCCGGCCGGGGCGGGCGCCGAGGCGGCTGACCGTTCTGCGCTGCATGTCCGAAAAATGGGAAGACCGACTGTCCGATTTCAGCTACCGTTCCGCCAACACACCGCCGCCGTGGTGGTGCCCGGCCGGGGGGTCCGGCCGCAGCCCAGGGGAGGAAGATCACCGATGTCCGACGAGAGCTATGTCGCCAGCGCGGCCGCCGAGTCGCCGTTCAAGATCGAGGTCCGCTTCGTCGGCGGACTGTCGGAGACCCAGAAGGCCGCCTTCAAGGCCGCCGCGGACCGGTGGACGCGGGTGATCATCGGCGACCTGCCGTCCGTGCAGGTCGACGGCGAACTGATCGACGACCTGTTGATCCTCGCGCAGGGTAGCGAGATCGACGGACCCGGAAGAATTCTCGGCCAGGCGGGACCCACCCGACTGCGACCGGCCAACGCCGGCCCCGCCGCCCTGCTGCCCGCCAAGGGCGTCATGAAGTTCGACACGGCCGACCTGCAGCAGATGGAGGCCGGCGGGACGCTGAACGACGTGATCACCCATGAAATGGGACACGTCCTGGGGATCGGAACCATCTGGCGGGACAAGGGGCTGCTGCGGGGAGCAGGCACCGCGAACCCGACCTTCGTCGGCCGGTCGGCGATGAAGGAGTACGGAGTACTGCGTGGCTCGGCAACCGGTAAACCGGTTCCGGTGGAGAACACGGGCGGCCTGGGTACGCGGGATTCGCATTGGCGCGAGGACGTCTTCCGCAACGAGTTGATGACCGGTTTCGTCGGTGCGACCGGCAATCCGATGAGCCGGGTGACCGTCGCCAGCCTCAAGGACCTCGGGTACGTTGTCGACATGAGCGCGGCCGAGGCGTATCACCTGCCGAACCTGATCGACCTGGCCGAGGCGGGAGCGCTGCGTAGCCTGGAAGAGCGCGTCGACGGGGGCATCATGCTCCCCAACATCCCGACGACGCTGTCCGAAGACAGCCTCGTCTGATCGGTGCCGAGCGGGTGACGGACGGTATCGAGCGGCCGGAGGTGTCGGTCCTGGGCGCGGATTCTCTGGTCCCGTCGACGAATCGGATCGACCCGCCGGCCAACGTCTTCAGCCACGTCACCGCCGGATCGACCCCGTTCTTCTACGCCCTTCCGACCGGCTCGCCGGTCGGTCACTTCCCCGCGAGCACCCGGCTCCTGTTGGTGCGCGCGGTCGGCGGGCACTGCCACGTGGTGGACGAACGCGGGCTGTATGTCGTCGTCCGCTCCGCCGGTCTGGCGCCCTACGCCCCGGCAGACCACGAATCGGCGGGCCAGTCCGACGGGCCACCTGGTTGACGCCGGCCGATCGAGCCGGTGTCGCCCGCGTTCGGTGTCCGATTGTTCATCGAATACGCCTATTCAACTCACAGGCGCCTTCTGTAAAGTGCGGCTCAGGACCAACCTTCAAGGAGGACGGATGGCATTTCCGGCGCTCACCACGGTGCAAGCGGCACGCGACATTCGCTACGGCGTCACGACTGCAGTCCCTACAGGAGCTCCCGGAAGGATCGTCAACACACAACCCGGGTGGGGGTCGACCACCTACACGGTCGAATTCACTCCCGACGTCGGCGCCACGGTGACCCTGGTGGGCCTGAAGGACAGCGATCTGCAGACCCGCTGATCGCGGTTCGCTCGGGTCATCGAGGGGTCGACCCGGACCCACATCCTGAGAACGACGGCCGTCGAGGCGCCGATTCCGGCGCCCGGCGGCCGTCGTCGTTTGTTCCGACCGCTCCCGCCCCGACCGGGACCAATGGCCCTCGCGCCGGTCCGTCGCCGAGTCAAGACTGGTCATGATCGGTTCCGCTCGCAGTAACCGATCGGGAGCAACCACGTCAGGAGCGCGAACAATGACCAGTCCACGCACCCCGCAGCCGTTCGATCCGGTCGTCCGGATCATGGCCACCTCCGTCGCCACCATCGACGCCGCCGCCAGTTGGGCGCAGGCGCTGTCCGAACTGGTGGGCAACCGGATCGGCGCCGTCGTGCTGGTCGACGACAGCGATCGGATCGGACTGGTCTCCGAACGCGACCTGATCAACGCGCTGGCCGATGGCGAGGCCGACCTGGAGACCCGGCAGATCGGTGAGATCGCCACGTTCGATCTGATCTGGGCCGCACCGGACGACTCGATCGCCGACGCCGGCGCGGTGATGGTGGACGCCGAGATCCGGCACCTGCCGGTGGGCGACGGGATCGAGGTACTCGGCATCGTTTCCGCGCGGGACGTACTCGCCGTCATGGTGGCGGCGCAGCGGGCGGCGCTGGCCGCCTCGGTCTGACCGGGACCGCGGAATCCGGCGCCGCCGCGAACCGCACGGTCGACACGTGCTGCTCGGCCAGCCGGCGCAGGGCCAGGATCAACGGTTCGTTCAGCACGGTGCCCAGCACGACGTAGCGGACCGCCGCCGCCGGGGAGTCGGTGGGCAGGTTGTCGATCTCCATCGTGGCGACCCGCAGCATCGCTTCCGCGTAGCCGTCGAGCGCCTCGCCGGGGAGCTCGAACCCGGCGGCGTCGATCGCCTCGAGCGCGTCCAGAAACGCCGCCTGGCTGTCCCGGTCCTTGGGGTCGACGCACCAGCCCCACCGCCGAAGGATCCCCTCGGCCCGTGCCAGGTCCCGGTCCGGATCGGCGGGCTCGACCAGGGCGCCGTGGGCCACGCCCAAGAGCTCGTTGCTGGGCGCGTCCGCCTCATCGATCGCGTCCAGGATCTGACGCGCCCTGGCCACCGAAAGCCCGGCCGGGCCGAGCAGTGCTCGGATCAGTCGCAGCCGGGCGACGTGCGTGTCGTCGTACCGCGCCTGCGTCGCCGACGTGAGAACTCCGTCATGCAAGAGCTTCTCGCGGAGGTAGTACTTGATCGTCGCGGTGGGGACGCCGGCCGCCCTGGACAGCTCAGAGATGCGCATGGTCGTCCCTTGACATTGGATAGTGGCACTCCCCATTATTGGAGAGCAGCACTATCTTATCGAAGGGAACGCACATGGCCCGGATCGACGCCCGCCGGATGACCCACCGCCATCAGGGCTCGCTGGTGGTGTTCCACATCGGCATGACGATCAACAAGTGGTACCGGCCGGACCTGTGGTGGCCGGTGTTCGCGGCGATGCCCGGCATGCTCGCGGAGCTGAGCAAGGACACCGACTCCGGCCTGCTGGGCTTTCGACTGCTGTTCGGACGCGGTGGTCCGACGCTGATCCAGTACTGGGACTCGACCGACAAGTTGTACGCGTACGCCTCCGACCCCGCGGCCAAGCACCGGCCGGCCTGGGCCGCCTACAACAAGCGTGCCCGCCGGGCCAAGGGCGCGGTCGGCGTCTGGCACGAGACCTACGCGGTGGCCCGGGCGGAGACGATGTACGTCTCGACCCCGGTGACGGGCCTGGCCGCGGCGACCGAGTCGGTGCCGGTCGGTCCACGGTCCGACCGGGCCCACGCCCGGCTGGACGCCGGGGTCACCCCCGCCGCCCCCGCCGGCGTGGGCGGCGCCGGCGTGGGCGGCGTCACCGCTGACGACGGCGCGCGGCCGGCCGCCTGACCGGCGCGAGAGCTCAGCTCGTCGCCAGCGCCGTCCAGTCCGACCAGCTGTAGGACCAGTCGAAGATGTCCCCGTCGTCGGGACCAAGCAGTACGTCGGAGCCGGTGACCTCGACCGGGTCACCCCAGATCGCCGAGCCGAAGTATTCCTGGGCGTCCGCCAGCGACAGGTTGACGCAGCCGTGGGTGACGTTGGAGTTGCCCTGTGCCCCGCTGCTGGCCGGATTGGCGTGGATGAACTCCCCGTTGTCGCTGATCCGCACCGCCCAGCGCTCCGGGATGTTCGAATAGCCGTAGGCGGGGTTGCTCATGTACTTGGTCTCATAGAACTCATTGACCACGTGCACCCCTGATCTGGTCACCAGGTTGGGGTCACCGGTGTTGTCGCCGCGTCCGTAGGAGGCCGGGTAGGTGGCGGTGACCTGACCGTTCTGGGTGACGACCAGCTCGTGGGAGTTCACGTCCGCCTTGACCACCTGGTTGCGGCCGATGGTGAAGTCGCTGGTCACGTCGGCCCGGCCGTAGGCGCCGTCGGCGATCTTCACCCCGTACAGCTTGGCCTCGACATGCACCTTGGTACCGGCCGGCCAGTAGTCCTTGGTGCGGTAGTCCAGCGCCCACAGCCCGTCGTCGTGCTGGATCCACGCCCAGGCGCCCTCGACCTTGGGATCGGTGGTGACGGTGACGTGCTTGGCGATCTCGGCCCGGTCGGCGGGTGCGACGCCGAACTTGACCATGATCGGCGCGGCCACGCCGACCGTCATTCCGTCGGTCGGGTAGATGGTGTTCTTCACCGCGACGTTCGGGCTGACCGTCGAATAGGTGCCCGAGATCGGCACCTGCCGCTGGTCGGTGCCGGTCGCCGTTCCGCTCACCGTGTAGGTGGCACCGAAGGCCAGCGGCTCGGCCAGCGTCCACGAGGTGTGGTCCGCCGACAGGGTGCCGTTGACGGCGGTGCCGTCCGCGTTGGTCATGGTCAATGCGTCGATGGCGCCCTGCGCCACGGTGATCGTGATCGGGTCGGCCGGCCCGACATCGCCGCTGTTGAGCGCCGGCTGCGCGGAGACGGCGGCCACCGGCGCCGGGCTGGCACTGGTCGTCGGCGTGCCCGGTTCTGCGCCCGGCCCGCCGGACGCAGAACCGCTGGTCGACGTGGCCCCGGCGGACCCCGTCGAGGTCGCCGACGCCGCGCTGCTCAGCGCGTCCGTCGTCGCCGTGGAGCAACCGGCCGTGACGACGAGCAGCAGCGCGGCGATCGAGGCGGCGACCAGGCGGAACCGTTGGTGCTGACTGTGCATGGCGACTCCCGAGCAGACGGCGGCCGCGCCTCCCCCGCGGTCGACGTCAGCCCGACCGGAGAATAAGCCTGCGTGGTGTGAAATCCGCGCATATCGGGCCGGTCCGGTCGGGTGACGTCCCTCCTATTCCGCGCGCTGGGCGGTGACCAGCAGGTACTCCCACTGCATGGTCCCGCTGTCGGCGCCGGCCTCCCGGGCCAGCTCGGTCAGGGCCCGGTCGAGGGCGGCCTCGCGGGCGGGATCGTCGGCGATGTTGCGGTAGGCCGCGATGGTGGGGCCGTAGTACTGCTTGAAGAAGTCCCGGAAGTGCTCGGCGTTGGCGAACCGGTCGACCGTCAGTCCGCGCCGCTCGGCCCGCAGCCCGGTCACCCGGTCGCCGAAGAGTTCGCGAACATGAGTCTCGGTCCCCCACAGCGGACCCGGCTGCGCGCCCGGCGGCGGGGCCGGGACGTATCCCTTCATGACGCCGAACATCCGACCGATGAAGCCTTCCGGGGTCCAATTGATCAGCGCGATGGTGCCGCCGGGCCGGGTGACGCGGGCCAGTTCGTCGGCGACCGGCTGATGGAACGGAGCGAACATCACGCCGACGCACGAGGTCACCACGTCGAACTCTGCGTCGCCGAACGGGAGGAACTCCGCGTCGGCCTCGGTCCACGTGACGTTCAGGCCGCGCTCCCGGGCCCGCCGCTCGCCGATCTCCAGCAACTCCGGTGTGAGGTCGCCGGCCGTGACCTGCGCGCCGCGTTCGGCGGCCGGGATGCTCGCATTGCCGGAGCCGGCGGCCACGTCCAGCACTCGCTGCCCGGCTCCGATGCCGGCGGCGTCCACGATCACCGTGCCGAGCTCGGCGATGACCTCGGTGGCCACCGCGTCGTAGTTGCCGAACGCCCACATCGCCTTGTGCTTGCGCTTGATGGGGCTCTGCGCCGGTGCCTGGGTCATGATGGATCTCCCTGTCCCGCAATCCTTGTCCGCCGACCTGTTCGGCGGATAAGGAAAAAGGTAGGGATGGTGGGCGCCCCCGGGCATCGGTACGTGCGCGCAATTCCGGGGGGCTGCCGGGCTCGGCGTGCGTACCGGCGCGTAGTCAGCCGGCGAGCAGGCGGGCCACCGCGGCGGTTCGGGCGGCCTTGCCCTGCACGTCGAGCTTGGCGTAGACGTTCTGCAGGTGCCGCTCGACCGTGCGGACGCTGAGCGACAACTCGCGGGCGATGGCGTCGTTGTCCCGACCGTCCGCCGCGAGCCGGAGCACTTCCAACTCCCTGATCGACAGCACCTGCGACAGAGGCGTTTTGGCCCGCGGAGCGGCGGTCTTGCGATCGTCGGCGAGGAAGTCGCGGACCTCGGCGACGAACACCGGCCAGGCCGGCTCGTCGGCCAGCAGGATGTGGTTGCCGCTGTCCAGCGGCACCAGGCGGGCGTGGGGAATGGTGGTGGCCAGGTGGCGGGCGTGGTCGAAGTGGTTCATCCGGTCGCGCAGCGAGTGCAACACCAGGGTGGGCGCCGCCAGTTCGGGCATCAATGCGCTGGCGTCGCTGTGTTTGCGCTGCCGGCGGGCCAGCACCGCGGTGCTCGGCGAGACCGACACCCGCAGCAGTTCGTCCAGCCAGCCCAACTGCTCCTCGGTGGCGTCGGGGATCATCTGGGTGCTGAACACCCGCCGGAAGGTGCCCTCCGGCCGGCCCCACCCCGCCTTGATGATGTGTTCGAACGCGTCCTCGAGTTCGGCGTCGTCATCGGTCATCCCGTGTAGCGGGTCCGCGTAGCTGTCGTAGAAGACCAGCCGGGTGACCCGGTCCGGGAATCGGTGCGCGTAGGTGATCGCCACCGGGCCGCCCTGGGCCATCGCCATCAGCGCGAAGGTGTCGAAGCCGGCGTCTTCGGCGACCGCGGCCAGGTCGCCCAGTCGGGCCTCCAGCGAGAAGTCGGTGACGTCCCAGTCGGACAGGCCGTGCCCGCGCTCGTCGAACCGGATGATGGTGGCGAACTCGCCGAGGTCGGACAGGAAGTGCCGCCACACCGGGCTCTCCCAGTCGTGCTGCAGGTGGGAGAGCCAGCAGGTGGAGACGAGCAGCGGCGGCCCAGTGCCGTGCAGCGCGTAGGCGATCCGGACACCATCGGGGGCACGGCAGAACCGGATCTTCTGGTGCGGGATGCCCGCCCGGGTGGAGGCGGGCATCCCCCGATCGTAGTCCTTGGTCGCTATCCGTTGATACGCAGCGTGACCTGCGGCGTGGTCTGGCCCGCGCCGCGGATCGAATAGACGTACGGCGTGTTCGGCAACAGCCCGATGTCGGTGAAGGCGGTGCCCGTGACCGTCGCGATCCGCTCCCCCGCCTCCCCGCGCAGCACCTCGTAGGTGGTGTTCGGGTCGCCGTCCCAGCCCAACGTGATGGTGCTGGACGTGCTGCCGGTGGCCCGCAGGTTGCGCGGGGCGGCGCCGGACGTCGTCGTCGGGGTGGTGGGCGCCGTGCTGGTGGTCGGCGTGGTCGTGCCGGCCGGTGGGGTGCTGCCCGGGATCACCGTGATCTGCCCGGTGACCCCGCCGGGGCCGCGGACCGAGTACACGTACGGCACGTTGCGGGCCAGGCCGCCGTCGGTGAAGGTGTTCCCGGTCGTGGTGGCGATCCGGACGCCGGCCTCGCCGCGCAGGATCTCGTACGTCGCCGACGCGTCGCCGTCCCAGGTGAGGGTGGCGCTGTCGTTGGTCGTGCTGATCCGCAGGTTCGTCGGTCCCTGACCCGTCCCGGGCGTCGCCGTGGTCGTGGTGGTGGGTGTCGTTGTTGTGGTGGGTGGGGTGGTGGTCGGGGGCACGGAGCCGGTCGGGTACTCGACGAGCATGGCCGGTTCGGTGTCCGGGTACGGGGTCGCGTCGCCGGTGTCGTTGACGATGTGGTCGATGATCCCGGCCAGCAGCTGCACGGTGAGCAGGTGGTGCAGCCTGACCCCGCTCTTGACCGGCACCTCGAACGCGTGGCTCAGGTGGATCGACGGGTCGACGTTGGTGTAGATGTACGCGCCGCCGGCCCACAGTTCGTGGGTGTTCACCGAATCGGCGACCTTGTAGGCGGCGAAACCCAGCGCGTCGGACCGCCAGGCCTGCTGGTTCGGCGGGTCGTAGGGCAGCTCGTTCTGGAAGAACACGACCTTGCCGTTCTCGCCGTTCCAGATCACGTTGTACTTGCGCCAGTGCTCGACGAAAAGACCGGTGCCGATGACGTTGTCGCCGTTGACGACGAGTCCGACGTCGCCCGGGCTGACGTCCCAGCCGACCGTGCCGGGGTTGCCGTGGTCGCCGCGCCAGAGCCAGGTGTGGTCGATCAGCACGTGGTCGCTGTTGATCACCAGGCCGAGCGTGGTCTTGCCGACATTGGGCCCGCCGACCCGCATGAACACGTCGGACAGGGTGGTCGGGTCCGCGCCGCCGCAGGCCGAGCAGGTACCGTTCTCGGTGCCGACGGTCATCAGGGCGGGCGAGTTGACCGTGCCGGCATCGATCATGACGCCGGCGACGATCACTCCGGGGACGTCGCCGACGGTGATCGGGACGGCGCCGTTGACCGCCGTGAGGGTGGCCAGGCCCAGGCCGAGGACGACCGTGTCGGCTCGGGTGATCGTGATGCTCTGGTCGGCGGCGTAGACACCCGGGGTGAGCAGCAGGTGCTTGCCGGCGGCCAGGGCGGTGTTGATAGTGGCGATGGAGTCCGACGGTCTGGCCAGGTGGAACTGCGACAGCGGGATCGAGGTGCCGGGGGTGCCCGCGCCGTCCCAGCTGACGCCGGACGAGTTGGTCCGGGCCGACGGCACGAACACCTGGTAGGTGTCGGCGGAATCGAGGTACAGGTAGGGCTTCTCGCGGCTCAGCTCGGTAGTCGGCAGGTTGGTGTAGGTGCCGAGCCGGTTGTCGGCCTGCGGCTGCCCGAAGTTGGTGGCCGGTGCGCCGACGACGCCGGAGAACACCTGGTTCCACACGCCGTTGGACCAGCCGCCGACGGTCGAGTTGCGGACGAAGTACTGCTGCTGCGAGCCGTTGACGACCTGCGCGGGCACCTTCGAGTCGGCGATGTAGCCGCCGCTGGCCCACTGCGGCTGGTCGGTGCAGTAGTCCATCAGTGTCAGCGGGCCGTTGATGTTGACCCGGCGCATCGGGGAGGCCTGGGAGGCCGCCCAGAACATCGCGGAGCGGCGGCAGTCGTCCGACCCGCCGGCCACGTTGATCGTCAGATTCGACAGGGAGCGCCAGAAGTTGTTCAGGGCGACGCAGTAGGGCTGGCCCGGCTTGGTCGGGTGCGGGAGGCAGCGGTTGTAGACGTCGATCCGGCCGTTGATGGTGACGTCCGTCGGGATCTTGCCCAGGCCGGCGACGTCCATGTAGTAGCCGACCTGCAGCTCCAGCGGCTGCGCCGCGGTGCCGTAGGTGCCGGGCTTGAACAGCAGCGCGTACCGGTTGGTGCCCATCTCGTCGTCGATCTGCTGGGCGGTGATCGCGTCGATGGTCGCCTTGATCTGACCGACCGGCATGCTCGGGTCGAACACCTTGACGTTCGGTCCGAGGTCAACCGGTCCGGCCGCGGCGGCTGCCGTTGCGGCCCGGGCGGTTTCGCTTCGGGTCTGCGCGTCGGCGGTGCCGGCGAGGGCGACCGCCAGCAGGGTGAGGGCGGCGACGGTCAGGCCGGCGAGCCGGGTTCGTTGCCCGCGGTGTCGCGTCCGGCCTCCTGCCGACTCGGGCCTGGATCCTGGACTCGACTGCGGACTCGACTGCGAATGGACCACCGACATTGGCGAGTGCCTCTCCCCTTCGTTGGGTGCACGGCGCTCCCCCGGCACGGATCGGGCAAGGCCGGGGTGGGAGCGCTTCCAGCGGATTGGACCCTACTGGCGACGGTTGCGCTGCGCACGGGGAGACTCACGCTCCGTGCCCTGATTGGCCCTTCGGTTCGGTCGCCCGGTGCGGCGGACGGTGATCGTTGGACGGGCGAGGGTCGGTCCAGGCCGGATCTGCTCACCCGAACCCCTGCGGCACCCCCGACGCGCTTGTCACACAGCGCAAGGTTGCGTCGGCGAACGAGCGGCATCGGCGAGTCCCGGGTGAACGGCGGGTTCTGTCGGCCACCCCCAACCTGTCGGCGCCGCCGGGTGGGCCGACCGCGCCATACACCGCGCAGAGCAGTCGAACCGCATGCCCGATATCCCCGGAACATCCACTCGGCCGCCGGGGGAACGCCGCTCGTCGGGTGGCGCAAGCCGATCCGAGATCCGCACCAGCAGTCGAAGAAGGCCGATCACGTGGATCTCGGAGCGTTGCGTGCGGCCGTCAGGCGCCGAGCCAGACCTCAGCCGACCCGGGCCGATCCCGGCACCGGATGACTCAGCCCCGGCGACTTCGGGCCTGATCGAAATCCTCAGGCGAGCTTGGCCGGGCCGACCGCTGCTTCGTTGTCGCCGCCGGTCCCACCATCGAGTCCGGCCCCGGTGGAGCCGGACCAGGTCCAGTCCCGCACCTCGGGGATGTCGTCGCCGTACTCCCGGGTCCAGCGCTTGGCCTCGGCCCGGGCGTCGACCATCTGCTGGCGCAGCAGCGCCGCGGTCGACCCGAGGGAGGGCACCCGGTCGATCACGTCGATGACGAGTTGGTAGCGGTCGAGATGGTTCATCATCACCATGTCGAACGGCGTCGATGTGGTGCCCTCCTCCTTGTACCCGCGCACGTGCAGGTTGCCATGGTTGGTCCGGCGGTAGGTGAGCCGGTGCACCAGCCAGGGGTAGCCGTGGAACGCGAAGATGATCGGCTTGTCCTTGGTGAAGATCGTGTCGAAGTCCCGGTGGGACAGGCCGTGCGGGTGCTCGGTGTCGTCCTGCAGCCGCATCAGGTCGACGGCGTTGACGAACCGGATCCGCAGCTCGGGAACGCGGGACCGCAGGATCGACACCGCCGCCAGCGCCTCCAGGGTCGGCACGTCCCCGGCGGAGCCGAGCACCACGTCCGGGTCGCCATCGTCGTTGGACGCCCAGTCCCAGATGCCGATGCCCCGTTCGCAGTGATGGCCGGCCTGGTCCGGGGTCAGCCAGTCGAAGCAGGGCTGCTTGCCGGCGACGATGACGTTCACGTAGTTCTGCGAGGCCAGGCAGTGGGCCACGGTGGACAGCAGCGTGTTGGTGTCCGGCGGCAGGTACACCCGGACCACCTCGGGCTTCTTGTTCACGATGTGGTCGATGAAACCCGGGTCCTGGTGCGAGAAACCGTTGTGGTCCTGACGCCACACGTGTGAGGTGAGCAGGTAGTTCAGCGACGAGATCGGCCGCCGCCAGCCGATCTCACGGGTCACCTTGAGCCACTTGGCGTGCTGGTTGACCATCGAGTCGACCAGGTGGATGAACGCCTCGTAGCAGGAGAACAGGCCGTGCCGGCCGGTCAGCAGGTAGCCCTCCAGCAATCCCTGGCAGGTGTGCTCGGACAGGATCTCCACCACCCGCCCCGATGTCGCCAGGTGCTCGTCGGTGGGCAGGATGTCACCTGCCCAGACCTTTGCGGTGGCCTCGTAGACGGCATCCAGCCGGTTGGATGCGGTCTCGTCCGGACCGACCAGCTTGAAGTTCGTCGGGTTGTCCCGGACCACGTCCAACAGGTAACGGCCCATCTCGCGGGTCGGTTCGTGGAAACTCGCTCCGGGCGCCGACACCTCGACGGCGCGCTCTCGGAAGTCCCGCAGCGCCAGGGGCTGTCGCAGCAGTCCGCCGTTCGCGTGCGGGTTGGCACTCATCCGCCGGTCCCCGACCGGGGCCAGCGCACTGATCCGCTCGACCACCCGGCCGTCCGCGTCGAACAGCTCTTCCGGGCGGTAGGAGGCCATCCACTCCTGCAGCATCGCCCGGTGCGCGCCATTGGTGCGCGTGCCGGTCAGCGGCACCTGGTGCGAGCGCCAGCTGCCCTCGTACTGCAGGCCGTCGATCACCTTCGGGCCGGTCCAGCCCTTCGGCGTGACGAACAGGATCATCGGCCACGGCACCCGTTCGGTGGTCCGCCCCGACCGGGCGTCCGCCTGAATCGCCCGGATCCGGTCGACCACCGTGTCCATGGTCGCCGCCAGCTGCTGATGAACCGACGATGCGTCGGAACCCTCCACCACGTGGACCTCGTGCCCGTACCCGCGCAGCAGTTCGAGCAGCTCGTCGCGGGGGAGGCGGGCCGGGATGGTCGGATTGGCGATCTTGTACCCGTTCAGGTGCAGGATCGGCAGCACCGCACCGTCGTGCACCGGATCGAGCAGCTTGTTCGCGTGCCAGGACGCGGCCAGCGGTCCGGTTTCGAACTCGCCGTCGCCGACCACGGCCGCCACCACCAGATCGGGGTTGTCGTACGCGGCGCCGTAGGCGTGGGACAGCACGTAGCCCAGCTCGCCGCCCTCGTGGATCGACCCGGGCGTCTCCGGCGCGACATGGCTCGGGATGCCACCGGGGAAGGAGAACTGGCGGAACAGCTTGCGGATGCCCTCGGTGTCCCGGGTGATGTGTGGGTACACCTCGCTGTAGGTGCCCTCCAGGTAGGCCGAGGCGACCGCCGCCGGGCCGCCGTGCCCCGGCCCGACCAGGAAGATCGCGTCGACGTCCCGCTGCCGGATCACCCGGTTCAGGTGCAGGTAGAGCATGTTCAGGCCGGGCGTGGTGCCCCAGTGGCCGAGCAGCCGGGGCTTGACGTCCTCGGGCACCAGGTTGCGCCGCAGCAGTGGGTTGTCCAGCAGGTAGATCTGCCCGACCGACAGGTAGTTGGCCGCCCGCCACCAGGCGTCCAGGTCGGCCAGCTCGGTCGCCGACAGCACGGTTTCGGTCCGATTGTCTTCGAGCAGGTTCGTCATCGATCTTCTCCAGACGGAACATCGCCGGCAGCACGGTCGCGGCTCACCGTAGCGAACCCTCTTCGTCGCACCCCAGGGTCCTTGGACCCCGGGGAACCCCGAACGGGTGGTTGCCACCGACACGCGTGCGAGTCATCACAAATCGAGTTAGCTGAGTTGGCAGGATTTCAGCTAATCTTGCTAACAAGATCGACTTGCCTCGGTGAGCGGTCGGCATCAGTCCAGATCAGAGCAGGTCACAGCGGGTAGTCCCGGAGACGGAGAGAGGTCATGCGCATCGAGCGGACAGGCGGGTCCGACCTGCCCCGAGAGCTGCCCACCGAGCAGGCTCCGGCGATGCGGCGGGCCCTGATCTGCGAACGGGACCAGCCGACCCGAGCCGCGCTGGCAACGATCCTGACCGGCGAGGGTTTCGAGGTCGCCGGTGAGGTGGGCGACGCCCGGCAGGCCGTCGCGCTGGTCCGCCGGTTGCAGCCGAACGTGGTCGTCCTGGGGATCGGTCCCGGCACCGACGGCCTGGACGCGCTTGCCCAGATCAGCGCCGAACGGGCCGCGCCGGTCGTGGTGCTGGCGGCTGAGTCGACGGCCGAGCAGGTGACCGGGGCCCGCGATGCGGGCGCCCTGGCCTTCCTGGCCAAGCCGCCGGCGCGGGTGGCCCTGGTGCCCGCGGTGGAGATGGCGATGGCCCGGTTCGCCGAGACGGCCAAGCTCGTCGCCCAGGTGCAGGCGGCCGGCCGCCGGCTCGAGTCCCGCAAGATCATCGACCGGGCCAAGGGCTTGCTCATGACCCACCGCCGGATGAGCGAACCCGAGGCGTTCCGCTGGATCCAACGCACCGCGATGGACCGGCGCAAGACCTCGGTGGCCGTCGCCGCGCAGGTCATCGCCGATCTCGGCGACGATTCCCGGCATCGTGCCGCCTCCTGACCGCGCCGCGATCACCGACCCCGGTCCGGCCCGCAGCACGGGCCGGACCGAACCGTTCTCAGCCGCCGGCCTTGCGCAGCACCGGGCGCAGGGTCTCCAGCACGGTCGCGTCGTCGATCGTGGACGGCACGGGCGCCTCGACGCCGTCGGCGATCTGCCGCATCGTCCGGCGCAGGATCTTGCCGGACCGGGTCTTGGGCAGGGCCGGCACCACCGACACCTCGCGCAACGCGGCCACCGCGCCGATCTGCGCCCGGACCAGCGCGACCAGCTCCGACTCGACGGTGTCGGGGTCACGGTCCACGCCGGCCTTGAGCACGACGAACCCGCGGGGCACCTGACCCTTGAGCACGTCGGCGACGCCGATCACCGCGCACTCGGCGACGTCCGGGTGACCGGCCAGCACCTCCTCCATGCCGCCGGTCGAAAGCCGGTGCCCGGCCACGTTGATCACGTCGTCGGTGCGGCCCATGACGAACAGGTAGCCGTCGTCGTCGATGTGCCCGCCGTCGCCGGTGAGGTAGAAGCCGGGGTAGGTGGACAGGTACGACCGCTGGTACCGCTCGTCGTCATGCCACAGGGTGGGCAACGCCCCGGGCGGCAGGGGCAGCTTGATGGCGATCGCGCCGTCCTCCCCCGCCGGCATCTCGTCGCCGGACGGGTCCAGGATGCGCACGTCCCAACCGGCCATCGGCCGGGTGGGTGAGCCGGCCTTGATCGGCAGCAACTCGATGCCGGCCGGGTCGGCGACGATGGCCCATCCGGTCTCGGTCTGCCACCAGTGGTCGATGACCGGGATGCCCAGCAGCTCGCCGGCCCACCGGTAGGTCTCCGGGTCCAGCCGTTCGCCGGCCAGGAACAGGTACTTCAGGCCGGAGACGTCGTACTGCCCGACGAGTTCGCCGTTCGGGTCGGCCTTGCGGATCGCCCGGAAGGCGGTCGGCGCGGTGAACAGGCTCTTCACCCCATGCTGTGCGACCACCCGCCAGAACTGCCCGGCGTCCGGGGTGCCCACCGGCTTGCCCTCGTACAGCACGGTGGTGGCCCCGGCCAGCAGCGGGCCGTAGACGATGTACGAGTGGCCGACGACCCAGCCGACGTCGGAGGCGGTGAACATGACGTCACCGATGCCGATGTCGTAGATGCTGCGCATCGACCAGGCGATCGCCACCGCGTAGCCGCCACCGTCCCGGACCACACCCTTGGGCTTGCCGGTGGTTCCCGACGTGTACAGGATGTACAGCGGATCCGTGGATAGGACCGGAACCGGATCCGCCGGTGACGCGGTCGCCATGGCCTCGTCCCAGTCCACGTCACGGGGGCCCATCGCGGCGACGGCCTGCGGGCGTTGCCGGATCACGCACTTCTCGGGCTTGTGCGCGGCGATCTCGATCGCCTGGTCCAGCAGCGGCTTGTACTCGATGACCCGCTGCACCTCGATCCCGCAGGACGCGGACACGATCACCTTCGGCTCCGCGTCGTCGATGCGGGCGGCCAGTTCGCGCGGGGCGAACCCGCCGAACACCACCGAGTGGATCGCGCCGAGGCGGGCGCAGGCCAGCATCGCGATAGCGGCCTCGGGGATCATCGGCAGGTAGACCACGACCCGGTCGCCACGGCCGACGCCCAGGCCCGCCAGGACCCCGGCGAACCGGGCGACCTCGTCCCGCAGCTCGCGGTAGGTGTGCCTGGTCGTCGTGCCGGTGACCGGGCTGTCGTAGATCAGGGCGGCCTGATCGCCCCGGCCGGCGTCGACGTGCCGGTCCAGGGCGTTGGCGCAGACGTTCAGCTCGGCGTCCGGGAACCACCGGTACAGCGGCGCCCCGGCGGAGTCCAGGGCGCGGGAGGGCGGCCTGGTCCAGTCGACCGCGCGGGCGGCGTCCAGCCAGAACGTCTCCGGATCGTCCAGACTCGCCTGCCGGATCTGCTCGTACGCACCCATCCACTGGCCTCCTTGTCAGCTGGTCCGATCGTGATTGTGCCCGGAAGGTGACCACCTCGGGATGCTGGGCCCGATCCCTGCGGGGAACAATGGGCAGCGCGAGGGCAACGGGGCGAATCGCCGGTGACCGGTCGTCCGGGCCGCTCACCGGTCGTCGACCACGCGGAATCCTGCCGAGGGGATTGGGTGACGGGCCGGTACGAGATCGGGGACGAGGTCGGACGGGGCGCGACGTCGGTCGTGCACCGGGGTCGTGACCTGCGCCTGCAGCGCGACGTCGCGGTGAAGGTGCTGCGCGCCGACCGCGATCACGATCCCGCCTTTCGGAACCGGTTTCGTCGCCAGGCCGCCGATGCCGCCGGGCTCAACCACCCGGCGATCCTGGCGGTCATCGACACCGGAGACCTGTCCGCCGGCGACGACCTCGGGGGCGGCGAGCCGTTCGTCGTCATGGAGTGGGTGGACGGGCGGACGCTGCGGGCCGAGCTGGCTGCGCAAGGGCCGCCCTCGATCCGCCGATCCATCGAGATCGTCGCCGATGTTTGTGCTGCCCTTGACTTCTCGCACAAGCATGGGATTCTGCACCGGTCCGTCCGCCCGGAGAACGTCATGCTGGACCGGCTCGGTTCGGTCAAGGTGATGGACTTCGGGATGCTTGGGCCGGTCGCGGCCGGGGATGGTTCGCGGGCCGGGGCGGCGGGCTACCTGTCCCCGGAACAGGCCAGGGGCGAGCCCGTCGACGCCCGGTCGGATGTGTACGGGACCGGTTGCCTGCTGTACGAGCTGCTCACCGGCACCGTGCCGTTCACCGGGGACGACCCCATCGAGGTCGCCTACCGGCAGGTCGGTGAACCGGTCCGGCCACCCAGCGAGCTGGCGGCGTCGGTGCCGGCGGAACTGGACGCCATCGTGCTCAAGGCGTTGGCGAAGGACCCCCTGGATCGCTATCAATCGGCGGGCGACCTGCGGTCCGATCTGTCCCGGGTCCGGTTCGGCGCGCCGGCCGTGGCCGGCGGCTCGACGCGTGACCCGGTCGGGCCGATCACGTCGGCGCCGCTGCTCGCTCCACCGACCCGGACCCGGACCATCGACGACGACGACATCGAGTCGCCGGAGCCCCGGCGGTCCCGGCGGATCGCCGCATCCGTGGGGTTCGGGGTCGTCAGCGTGCTCATGCTGGCCGCCGGGATCTGGCTCACCATGGGCGTGGTCACCGCACCGCTGCCGAACCGACCGATCGCCGTGCCCGACCTGTCCGGGATGCCGGCGGAGCGGGCACTACAGGCGCTGGTCGACAAGGGCCTGACCGTCGGCGTCGTCACCGAGATGGATTCCACCGCCGACGAGACGGGAAAGGTCCTGCAGCAAAGGCCTTCCGGTCGGACCGAGGTCGGGAACGGGACCGCGGTGAACCTGGTCGTCGGTCGCGGGATCCGTACGGTGGTGCTGCCGGACCTGGTTGGCATGACCCCTGACAAGGCCCGCTCCGCCCTGTCCGCGGTCGGCCTGACCTACGCCGAGCGGCAGCAGCCGTCCGCCGATCCGGACAGGGGCAAGGTGCTGGCCCAGTCGCCCGCGGCGCACCAACAGGCACCGCCGGGTAGTGCGGTCACCGCCACCGTGGGCACGGGCCTGACGATGGTTACCGTGCCCGACGGGATCGTCGGGGTCAGCGTCGACGAGGCCACCGGCATCCTGGCCGGCGCCGGGCTCGCCGCGGTCGGCGTGGTACAGGACGGCACGCAACCCCTCGGCGTCGTCATCGCCACCGACTACGCACCCGGGGAGCGGGTGCCCGAGGGCAGCCCGATCACTCTGAACTACTCGAACAACGCGCTGATGGTCATGCCCAACCTGGTCGGTCGCGGGCGGGACGCCGCCGCCTCGTTGCTGCAGGACCAGGGGTGGGCCGGCGACGCCGGCACCATGCGGACGACGTCCGCCCCGACCGGCACCGCCGATCTGATCGGGGCCGTGGTCACCCAGCAACCCGCCGCCGGCACCCTGGTGCCCAAGCTCGGTACCCCGGTGTCGGTGGGGATCGGGGTCAAGCAGATCACCATGCCGGCGCTGGTCGGCCGGACCCGGGCACAGGCCCAGAACCTGCTGCGCGCGGCCGGCGCCACCCAGGTCACCTTCGCCGATGGCGGGACGGCGCCGCGCGGTCAGAAGGGCAGGGTGGCCGGCCAATCGATACCCGGCGGTACCGCGATCGCGGCCGACACCCAGATCGTGGTGGTTGTCTACCGCTGAGCGCAGGGCCGAGCGCCCCCCGGGTGGTCGGCGGTGACGACGGTGACCGGCGCATCGGTCACCCGGCGGATCCGGTGGGCAAGGTCCTGGTGCAGCCACCGGGAAACGCCGGCCGGCAGGGTGGACACGATGACCTCGTCGACCTCCCGGCGCGTCAGCGAGTCCCGGATGTCCGGCAACGGGTCGTGGGCGACCACCTCCCCCGTGGCCGACACGCCCAGTCCCGTCAGCCAGGTCACCCCGGCCGCGGCGCGATCCGTGGCGTCGACGTCCCCGTCGTAGGTCTGCGCGGGTGGCCGCATCCCGCCCTGCACCGCGAAGGCCTCGGCCAGCGCGACCACCAGGTCGGTGTGATGGGTCGCCGGCACCATCAGGAGCACTTCGACGGGAGCCGCGGCGGCCCGGGCGCGGATCATCTCGGCCAACTGGTCGCCGCCCAGGGTCTGATTCGCGACCACGAGAATTCGACGCACCGTTGTCCCGTCCTCCCGCTTCCGGGGCCTGCTGCCACGCCGTCGCGATCGACGCGGCGAAGGCGCACACATCGACACAAGTTCTGCGTCGGCCGCCCCACAGCGTACGCACAGCCGGCGGCCCAGACCCGAAGCGGATGTCGATCACGGACGGTGGTGGGATGCCCGGCTCCCGCGAGGCTTCGCGCGCTCGTCCTGGCCGGCGTTCGGGTCGTCGTCGCTGCGTCGTAGGTTGGTTCGATGGAGTTCCGTTACCTGGGCCGCAGCGGCCTGAAGATTTCCGCGATCACCTACGGCAATTGCTGACCCACGGGTCCCAGGTGGAGAACGACGTCGCCACCGCCTGCGTGCGGGCGGCGCTGGACGCCGGGTGACCAGCTTCGACACCGCCGACGTGAACGCGAACGCCGCCGAATCGGGGCAATCCGAACACGCTCCGCGCCTACACAGGCGTGCTCGACCGCACTGCCGGGGTCGTCGACGCGGACCGGAAGCCGGCCGGAGTCGCCGCCGATCAGATCGGCGACGTCCTCACCACACTGTGGGGCGAGGCGAGACCGGCCACCTGGAACCGTAACCGCGCCGCGGTCGGCTCCTGGCTGGCGGAAGGTCTGCGTGGCCAGTCGGATCCGAGCCGCGCGCACCCGTGATCACCATTTGTGCGGCGGCGTATCTTCGTCAAGTGGAAGGGGAAGGGGACAACGGACTGGTGCTCTGTTGCCTACTGTGGGCTCGACACGGCCTCGCTGCCGAGCTCAGCCGGTACGAGGACCGCGTCCTGGCGATCCTCGGTGATCACGGTGGGAGGGTCCTGCAGCGAGCGACGGGCACGCACGCCGACGGCCCCGACGAAGTTCAGTTCATCGAGTTCGACAGCGAGAGCTCGCTCGATGCATTCATGAATGACCCGCGTCGTCAAGAGCTTGCCGATGAGCGCGACCGAGTGATCGCGCGGACCGTGCTCTTCCCAGTCGTCATCAGATGACCCCGCAACGGTGACACCAGGGTGTATTGGCCGACCGGCCCAGGCGGCCACAACGATGTCGGCCTGTCCCGCAAGCACATCGCGGAGTCGATCAACGCCTCGCTGACCCGGCTGGGCACCGACTATGTCGACCTGTACCAGGCGAATCGGTTCGACACCGAGACTCCGCTCGAGGAGACGATGCAGGCATTCGCCCAGGTCGTCCGGCAGGGCAAGGCGCTCTACATCGGGGTCAGCGAGTGGACCGCCGACCAGATCCGGGATGGACACGCGCTGGCCCAGCAGTTGGGCATCCAGCTGATCTCCAGCCAGCCGCAGTACTCGATGCTGTGGCGGGTGATCGAGGACCAGGTGGTGCCGGCCAGCCGGGAACTCGGCATCTCCCAGATCGTCTGGTCCCCCGTGGCGCAGTGCGTGTCGACCGGCAAATACCTGCCCGGCGCTCCCCCGCCGGCCGGCTCGCGAGCCACTGACGACAGGGGCGGCGCCCGGGTGATCGAACGCTTCATGCGCCCGAGGTGCTGACCGCGGTGCAGGGACTGCGGCCGATCGCCGACGAACTCGGTGCCACCACGGCCCAGCGCTGGCCTGGGTGCTGCACAACGACAACGTCGCCCCTCGATCGTCGGCGCGTCCCGGCCGGAGCAGGTCGCCGAGAACGTCAAGGCCCTCGACGTGCAGATCCCGCCCGAGGTGCTGACCCGCATCGACGACGTCCTGGGCGACGTGGTCGTCCGGGATCCGGCACTGACCACCAGGAATGCGCCCGCGACCCGGCCGGCATGACGGGCCGGTCGCGGCTCAGCCGGCCGCGTCCAGGTGGGCAAGGAAGGCCGCGGTGAATTCGGCCGGCTTCTCCAGGAACGGTGAGTGCCCGGCGTCGGCGATCGCCACCTCCCGGTAGGCGCCGCCGGCCGCCGCGTAGCGGTCGAGCTCGGCGCGGGTCTGGCTGACCATCGGCTGCATCGGATAGACCTCCGGGCCTGGCCAGCCGGGCACCACGCCGAGCTCCCCCAGGCGGGCGAAGTCGTACAGGCTGGTGTCGGACACGATCACGTCCTCGGTGCCGCGCACCCACAGGATCGACGGCTTCGGGTCGATGACGTCCAGGTCGTCCAGTCGGAAATGCTTGGGTGCCATCGTGTTCAGCACACCCCGATCCCCGGCGACGACGCCCGGCCACGTCTGGGTGGTGGCGAGGTCGCCCGGGTAGTGGTACTCGCCCAGCCGGGTGGACAGCATCGACTCGACCAGGTAGTCGAGCCCGACGGGGACGAACGGCGGCTTGACGTAGTGGGCCAGCAGCACGTTCCGCGGAGACAGCGGGCTGTCGGCCGATCGATCCTGCGCGGCCAGTTGCGCGATGAAGCCCGGGTTGGCGGTGCCGCCGCCCGAGCCGAGACCGGCCGGTTCCGCGGGGGTGCCATCGACGCCGAAGGTGCCACCGAACCCGTAGGGGGACACCGGATTGACGACGCTGACCGAGGCGAAGGTCGCCGGCTCGTCCCGCAAGGCCTGCAGCACCACGCCGCCGCCCATGCTCCAGCCCACGATGTGGCAGCTCTCGATCTGCAGCGCCACCAGCGTGGCGCGAACGTCGTCCGCGTAGTCGCGCAGGCCGCGGGTGGCGTCGATCGGCTCCGGGTCGGTGTCGCCGAACCCGCGCAGGTCGATCGCGATCGGCCGGAAGCGTGCCGGTAGGTCGAGCATGAGCTGCTGCCAGAACAGGCTCGAAGAGACGTTGCCGTGCACGAACACGACCGGGATGCCGTCCCGGCGGTCGATCTGCAGGATGTTGACGGTGAGTCGTTCGGTGGGGATGCGATGGGCGCTGATACCGGGGAGGAGAAGATCCACCACTCCATTCTCGCGGTGGCTCCCGAGAGGCGGGTAACGGGTCGGCACCGGCGTCCTCACGACCGGGACGCAGACTCCTCATCTCCCGATCGTGAGGGGGGCTCTCGCCGCCGGATCGCGGCGTAGGTCCCTCCTCCCGATCGGGTTGCCACCTTCCGCATTCCGGGCGCGGCTTGCCGGGCGGAAGGCGGCAAAACCGGCGATGTGGGTGCGTGCACCTCGGTGGTTCCCCGGACCCGCGTCGGGTGGTTCAGTGACCCACGGCCATCAGGTGACGCTGCTCGGTTGCGGGCTGGCCCGGGGTTGTGTTGGCGGTCGTGGCGGCGACCAGTTCGCGGGACAAGCTGCGGGCGGCGATGGACAGCGGCCCCAAGATGGGCTGCAGGTCGGTCCCCAGGTCACCAACCGCAAGTTCGATCGCCGCAACCACGTCACCGCCCGACCCGAACACCGGCACGGCGACGCCGCACATGCCCGCCTCGAGCTGCCACTTGGCGACGGCGACCCGGGTGAGCCGGGTGACGCCGAGCGCGCGACGCAGGCGTCCGGGGGCGGTCACGGTGTGCGGGGTGTACTGGCGCAGGCCGCGCAGGATCGTCATCTCGACGGTCCGCTGCGGGGCGAAGGCCAGGAGCACCCGGCCCAGGGCGGTGGCGTGCAGGGGCAGGGTGGCCGCGGCGGAGAAGGCGGTGGCCGGCCGGGGGCCGGGCTCCTTCTGGATATAGGCGACCTCGAGCTCGCGCAGGACACCCAGCCGGGCCCGACAGCGCGTCACCGCGGCCAGATCCTCGAGCACGTAGGGGGCGCGCTCGACGATGCTCGGCGGTGCGGCGTTCGTCGACCCGATGGTGCGCAGTGGCAGGCCGGCCCGGTACTGGCCGTCCTCTGTGCGCTCCAGCAGCCGGCGGGAGGCCAGCTCGGAGGTCAGCCGGTGCGCGGTGGACACCGGCAGGCCGGCCAGCCGGGCGATCTCGGTCAGCGAGTGCTCGCTGCCCTCGGTGAACGTCAGCAGGATGGAGGTGATCTTGCTCGTCACCGAACGTCCGGACTCGGTCGCGTTCCCGGCCAATGAATCTCTCCCGCCATCGGGGCAGCGGACGACGGGTCGCCGCGCTGCGTGGTCTGCTCAGGTCCTGCTGTCGCCCGGGCGGTGGGGCCCGGACCTCCGCGTCCACTCCTGGACAAACGGTCTAATCGCCGGTTTCGCCTGAGCATTTGCCGTGTGCGTCAGCCTCAGTGTTCCCGGTGCTCATACCCTCGCAACGTGGACATGTTCCAACAACCGGGTTGTACCGCTGAGTGGACCGCAGTGCACTATCCTGGGGTAGACCCAGGGTAGGGGCCGGGGTCGGTTGGGGTGCCCCCACCCGCCGACGTGGGTCGGCTTGCCTCGTACTCCCGACTTTCCTGCGCTCCGACCGGCACATGGTTTCCTGTCGGTACGACACGGCCCCCGTACGCCGCCCCGACGGTCATTCGAGGGAGGGGTTTCGGTCGTTCCGGGCGGGCCAGAAGGACCGAAACTCCTCCCTCGATTCGGCTCGCCGGACCAACAACGAGCGGTCCGCGGCCCACCGAGGGCGCTGTCAGACCCTGAGGACATACTCGCTGACGACCCGGCAAGCACCGAGCGCCGCCGAGCGAAGGAGGGGGCGTGTCCGAACCTGCGACCGCGGGCACCAGCGGATCCGAGCCGATCGGCCGGGTCCTGGGCACCGAGGACGCCACACCGCTGCAGTGGCACGTGGCCCTGCACGAGGGCGACTACCTGCAGCTGGACGACGTGGTCAGCACCGTCCGGGAGGTGCCCGGTGTCGGCGAGGTGCTCCTGGCCGGGGTGGTCACCGAGGTGCAGGCGCGGCACGAGGGGGCCAGCTTCGGCTCCGACGTTTTCCTGATCAGCGACGGCGTGTTGCCCGCGCGCATCCAGGAGACCGCCGAGATCACCACCACCCGGGTCGAACCGGAGTGTTTCGTGCCGCCGCTGCCGGGTGAGCCGGTGCTCCGGGCGGTCGGCGAGAATCGGGATCAGGCGCTGTACTTCGACCAGATGGAGCGCAAGCTGCCGGTCGGCACGGCCCGGGACGGCTCCCCCGTCTACGTCAACCTGGACTTCGTCGACGGCAGCCGCGGCGCCCACATCTCCATCAGCGGCATCTCGGGGGTGGCCACCAAGACCAGCTACGCGCTGTTCCTGCTGCACTCGCTGTTCCGGTCGGGCGTGCTCGGCAGCCGCGCGACCAACACCAAGGCGCTGGTGTTCTCGGTGAAGGGCGAGGACCTGCTGTTCCTCGACTACGCCAACAGCCGGCTGGACGACGGCCTGCGGGACAAGTACGCCCGGGTCGGGCTGCCGGCCGAACCCTTCGCCTCCGCCGGGTTCTACTCGCCGCCCACCCCCGACGATCCGACCGGCAGCCCGCACGTCACCGGCCGGACGAGCGGCGTCGAATCGTTCTGGTGGACCCTGCAGGAGTTCTGCCACGGCGAGTTGCTGCCGTTCGTGTTCACCGACGCGGAGGACGAGCGACACCAGTACACGATGGTCATCCACCAGGTCGCCGCGCGCCTGCGCCGGGAGGCCGTGCCCGCCGGCGACGACGGCGGCGTCAAGATCGGCACGACCACCTGCCGCACCTACCACGACCTGGTCGACGTCATCGTCGACCGGCTCACCGACGACGACACCCGGGCCGAATGGGCCGGTCCGGTCACCGGGGCGGGCACCATCAACGCCTTCATCCGGCGGCTCAACTCGTCGCTGGCCCCCCTGCGCACGCTGATCCGCGCCGATCTGCCCGACACCGGCCACCGGTCCATCTCCACCGTGAACCACCAGGTCACCGTGGTCGATTTGCACAACCTGCGGGAGCGGGCGCAGCGGTTCGTGGTCGGTGTGGTGCTTGCCGCCGAGACGGCCCGCAAGGAGGCCGCCGGTCCGGGCAGCCTGCTGTTCACGATGATCGACGAGCTCAACAAGTACGCGCCGCGGGAGGGCAACAGCCCGATCAAGGACGTGTTGCTGGACATCGCCGAACGCGGCCGCAGCCTGGGCATCATCCTGATCGGCGCGCAACAGACGGCGAGCGAGGTGGAACGCCGGATCGTGTCCAATTCCAGCGTCCGGGTGGTCGGTCGGCTGGACGCCGCGGAGGCCGGCCGCCCCGAGTACGGGTTCCTGCCGCCGAGCCAGCGCACCCGGGCGACCCTGGCCAAGCCGGGCACCATGTTCATCTCCCAGCCGGAGATCCCGGTGCCGCTGGCCGTCGAGTTCCCGTTCCCGGCCTGGGCCACCCGGCAGTCCGAATGCGGCACTCCTCCCCCGGCTCCCGCGACCCGGCCCAAGGGTTCGGCGTTCACGCGGTTGCCTGACGACGACCCCCCACCTTTCTGAGGATCATGAGATGAAGTTCCTGCACACCGCCGACTGGCACGTCGGCAAGACGCTCAAGGGCCGCAGCCGACTGGACGAGCAGCGGGCCGTGCTCGGCCAGATCATCGGGCACGCCCGTGAGCACGAGGTCGACGCGGTACTGATCGCTGGCGACCTGTACGACTCGTCGGCGCCGACCGCCGAGGCCCAACAACTGGTGGTGCAGGCGCTGCTGGCGCTGCGCGACGCCGGCGCCAAGGTCATCGCCATTGCCGGGAACCATGACAACGCCGCCACATTCGATGCCTACCGACCGCTCATGGACGCCGTCGACATCACCCTGGTCGGCCGGGTGCGGGCCGCCGAGAAGGGCGGGTTGGTCAGTTTCGACGCCCGGTCCACCGGCGAGCGGGTCAACGTCGCGGTGCTGCCGTTCCTGTCCCAGCGGTACGCGGTGAAGGCCGCCCAACTGGTCGCGGCCACCCCATCGGAGATGTCCAGGGAGTACGACGCCATGGTCCGCGAAGTGATCGACTCGCTGGCCGTGTCGTTCACCCCCGACGCGGTGAACATCATGATGGCCCACCTGACGGTGGTCGGCGGCACCTTCGGCGGCGGCGAGCGGGCCGCGCAGTCGATCTTCGAGTACCACGTGCCCGCGGTCGCGTTTCCCGCCGACGTGCACTACGTGGCCCTCGGCCATCTGCACCGCCGGCAAACCCTGCCCGCCCCGGCGCCGGTGGTGTACAGCGGGGCGCCGTTCGCGGTCGACTTCGGCGAACAGGAC
>Ga0164241_10001058_pt1 | contig 38031 bp, 35 predicted proteins | sample OricomyardsoilBY_FD_108780 | JGI IMG/M metagenome (GOLD analysis project Ga0164241, IMG submission 108780) | Backyard soil microbial communities from Emeryville, California, USA - Original compost - Back yard soil (BY) | ecosystem: Environmental > Terrestrial > Soil > Unclassified | place: USA... | reverse complement strand
TTCGATTTTCAGATCTGGACTGTTTAGTATAAATAGCTTCTTCAATAACATCCGCCCCAAAACATGTGCTTGTTGATCTCGCCAGTTTATGTATGCACACGTCTTTCTTCTAGAATCTTCCGGCATCAATTTAAGAAGACGGTTCATGGTTGTGCCATTTAACTGCTTTTGATTTAAACAATAAATTATGTCCATATTGTACGCTGCTAACAACTAATTTTGACCAAGTCATTATAACCTAGCGTCTTTTGAACGATTTCGGCAATTTCCTGAGCATGATCAAAAATAAAAAAGTGCCCTCCATCAAATTGATATAGATTTACTGGCTTGTATGTTTCTTGCTGCCAAAGCATTGCGCTTTCTATAGTAATGTTATCGGCTGTTCCGATGAGCACGCTAATAGGAACCTCTATTGAAGATGAATTAACGTAATTAAACTCCTCCAAAGCCTTAAAATCTGCTCTCAGTATTGGCTCAAATATTTCAAAAAGGAAGCTATTTTGTTTCATATTCGAAGGCATTCCTCCCATAGATATCAATATGTCTTTCAATTCGTCCTTGCCCAGGTTATGCTTCATTTTCTCCTTCTCGCTTGGATGACGGGAGCCTGAAATAAAAAGGTGCTGGGGAGGGGGAAAGTTTTCGATCAATATCTTTTTAGCTAATAAAAAGGCTATGCAGCCTCCTATGCTATGCCCATAGAAAGCATATGGCGACTGCATTTCAGATTGGATCTGACTAAACAGGTCGTCAACAATCTCCTCCATACTATCAAGCAATGACTCACTCATTCGCTTTCCTCTACCTGGAAGATCTACAGGGCAGAACCGGACCGGACCGAAAAACCGCTCTTTTAATGAATTAAGGGAGTAGGAGCTTCCTCCTGCATATGAAAAGGCAAAAAGGTTTATCATTATATCAGTATTGTATTAAAGTTCCGTCCTTTTTCCCTTTCTCCACCGCCCATTTAAAAACCCGCAAACTAAGCGGGAATAATACAGCTGCAATACACAACAGGACCCAGACTTTACTGCCAATAGAGCTGACAGAGGCATTTGCAAGCACGCTCAGCCTTAAAGCTTCAAGTACATAGGTGGTTGGAAAAATTTTGGAAACAAGCTGAAGCCAATGCGGCATAACACTTATAGGGAAAACCGCACCGCTGATTACGGCACTTAAAGCACCGAATAGCCAACCAATTGGCTCTCCCTGTTTAAATATTATAGTTCCTGAAGCGGAAAGGATACCAATACTGATAAAAATTATCAGCGCAGGAAATAATACAATAATAGTCGACAGGATATTAATACTGCCAAAGCTAAACCCCAAAAACGCCGTTCCTATTGTAAAAATAAAGATGAGCTGCACGCCTGCCGAAATAAAGCTGTAAAAGGATGAAAAAAGCACAACTATTTCTGATTTCGTTTGAGAGCTCAGGATAGCCTCGAGACAACCAGCCATTTGTGCTCTTTTAATATTATCAGAAAATGTGTCAACAGCCAATTGAAAGAAACGAGTGAATGCAATACCGATCAGTACGAAAGAAAAGTATCCGCCGTTGTACTTATCCAAAAAGTTCATGGTTCCCGGCTGCACAAGCTTTGAAACAAAAAAGAAGGAGATTACGGGAAATGAAGAGTTCAAAAATGTCAGAATAAAGTTTAGTTTATAACTGGTCTCTATTATAAAATCGCGTTTTATAAATGTTCGGGCTTTCTCACGCAACATGCAGATCCTCCCCCATTATTGCATGATAGTAATCTGCCACATTATTAAAGTTCATTTGAATATATTCTAAGGAATCAAAAGAAAGAATTTCTCCGTTTCTCATGATGCATACTTTATTACACAACTCCTCGGCTTCGTCAAAACGGTGCGTTGCGATTAACAATGTTCTGGATTGCTTTTCATGAATCTTTTTCATGATTAACTCTTTAACATCTTTTACGGTACCGGGATCAAGTGTGCGGGTGGGTTCATCAAGAATTAAAATTTGCGGATCACATAATAATCCTCGCGCAATTGCCAGTCTTTGCTTCATGCCCGACGAATAAGTAGCTACAGGTTTGTTTTGCGCCTTTAACAAGCCCACCAACCCAAGAAGTTCATCGATTCGAGATTTCAGGTCTTTATTAAATATATTATCTAAAGCACCAAAAAACTCCATGTTTTGCCGGCCGCTCAGTCGCCAATAAAAACTTCTTTCTTCGTTTAAAACAAAGCCTACCGCACTGCGTGCTTTTAAATTCGCCGTAGTGGTGTCAAACCCATTAACTTTCAAGTTCCCTGTGGTGGGATACAATAAACCACCAAACAACTTTAGCAGCGTTGTTTTTCCCGCACCATTTAACCCGAGAAAGGCTACTTTGTCCCCAGAATTTATTGTAAGATTTATATCGCGAAGAGCGCAATGAGTTTTTTTACGATTTTCAAAGGGATGCGTCAGATAATCAAACAGTTTCCGCTGCACGGGAAACTCCATAGAAACATTGGTTACCTCAATCATGATAAAGTTTATAGTTTAGGTTCAAAACCAGTCGCCCCTTTATAAATAAATCTGGTCAGGATCTATCTATTTAATAAATGTTCATCGCTTAATGCGGCGGCATTCTCTTGTTGACAACCGAGAGTAAATGTAAACATAAAAACTTATATTGCAAAAATTTATTTATAAACCTATATCACAATGAACACAATCCGCGCATTAATAAATGCATTTATTTCCAAGGCCAAATCAGTTGGCATAATGATATTCTTTGAGTTTTGTAGTCCTTTCTGTTGAACCATCATCTAATTCGAATTTAGTAAATATTCTCTTCAACATTTTACTAATTAGGGGTTTTGCTCATTAGGGCTATTCTTTTAATAATAAACCGCCGTTCAGTAATGGCATACACCATGCAGCTAAGAAATAAGGTTAGCTAATTAGATAATCTGTTTTTATGAATAATAATAAGATAGAAATTCTCTTTGGCTTGGAGGCAACAGACGGTGGTTCTCTTAAACACTTAAATTATCTGGTACTAAACTTAGACAGAAAAGTATTTAGTATAACAGTAGCCCTTTCAACAAAACGATCTTTAAGGGTGCTAGAGGTTATTAAGAAGTTCGAAGAAAATGGGGTTATAGTACATACAGTTCCTATGAATCGCAATATCAATATATTATCTGATCTTCGCGCTTTCTTAAATATTTATCGTTTAATCTCCGCAAGTAAATTTGATATCGTGCATGCGCATAGTTCCAAAGCAGGTGCGCTTTTCAGAATTGCGGCTCGGATGTCAAACGTTAAAGCGATCATTTACACGCCGCATGCTTTTTACTTTCAAGGCAAGAAAGGAATAATTAGATTTATTTATAGAAAAACAGAGGCCCTATTGGGATTGATAACCACAGCTGTCGTCGTCTCGAGCAACGAGAAGCAACACGCTCTTGAAAACAAAATTGTACCAGAAAACAAATTAGTCAATATAAATAATGGTATAAATTTTAGAGAGTACTCTGTTGAAAATAGCCAGATTGGCAAACAAAAACTTGGCCTTAAGAAAAACGAGTTATTGGTGGGATCGATAGGCCGGCTAACGAAGCAAAAAAACTGGACACTTTTAATAGAGGCCGCTCAACACGTTTTACTTACTCATCCCGACGTACAGTTTTTTATACTGGGAGACGGAGAGGAATCGCAAAGATTAATGCGAACTATAACAAAATTCAACGTTCATAATAATTTTTCAATTTTAAATTACAATACAGATGTTAGTGCAATATTATCTGCTGCGGACATATTTGTAAGTACCTCAAAATGGGAAGGGCTGCCTTATGCGTTACTTGAAGCTATGTATTTCAAAAAACCGATTATCGCCACAGACATAGGATACGTGAATGTTCTTAATTCACGGAATGCCCTTTTGGTTGAGCAAAACAATCCGCGTGCATTGGCCGAATCTATTATCAAGCTATTAATGGATGAAACCCTTATGTGTAACTTAAGGGACGAAGCTTACGCGACATTAAATTCGAACTTTAACTACGAAAATTTTATACGTCTACATGAACGACTTTATAAATCTGTAATGAAGCCTGTTGTTACGAAATTCATTTGATATTATTTTAACCAAAGCAAAACCATGATTGCTTACATTTTAGCGAGATTTCCCAACCTGACCGAAACCTTCATTCTAAACGAAATAATTGCCCTGAGAACACGCGGACTAAATGTGGGAATTTTGTCAATTGAAAACAGCAATGATAACCGCCAACAAATAACTCATAATCTGATTCCGCTGTGTTATTACGATAAACATTTTTCTCTTAATAAATTCGTTGCACATATATATATGGCGAGCACCTTGAGGTATAAATATTTCATGGTGCTTTTCCAATTGTTAATGAAAGCGAACACTATAGTGGGTTATTTAGATGCCATAAAAAAATTTTCTATAAGTGTGTTTTTCCTCTATCAATTAAGGAAGTACAAGGTGGATATTATACATGCTCACTTCCTCGATCTGCCGACAACAGTAGCTTTAACAATGTCAAAACTGTCAAAATTGCCGTACAGCTGTAGCGCACATGCACACGACATATATACAGGAAAAATTGAGGATATAAGCGAGAAAATTGCTGCCTGCAAATTTATTGTAACGTGTACAGCAGCTAATAAACAATATTTATCCAACGTTTGCCAAAGAACAGATCAGTACAAAATAGTTCATATATATCATGGAATAGAAGGCAGTAAGTGGGATTTTTTACCTTTTGATAATGAGTTTACTAAGCCTGTTAGGATATTGTCAGTAGGCAGGCTAGTTGAAAAAAAAGGTTTTAGGGTACTGTTACAAGCAATATCCTTATTAACTAAACGAGGAGTGGAAGTAGAGTGCTCAATTATTGGAGACGGTCCTCTCTTAAATCAATTAAAATCAATCGCTGCGGAATTGAATATTGAAAAAATAATAACTTTTTACGGTTCGCTATCTCATAACGATGTTAAAACCTTTTATAAAAGTTGCGATTTTTTTGTGTTGGCCAGCGAGATCAGCGGAAACGGCGATAGAGATGGCTTGCCGAATGTTTTACTGGAAGCCTTGGCGCAGGGAATACCTGTAGTTACCACCAGAGTCTCGGCCATCCCCGAGTTGGTGGTACATAATTACAGCGGGATATTAGTTGATGCGGGGGATTCCCTTGACATCGCTAATCAAATAATAAAATTGATTAGTGACCGTAATCTCAGACACTACTTGTCAAGGAACGGACGCGATTTAATTGAGAAAAAATTTGATCTAAACAACTCCATAGTTGATTTAGAGTATCTTTTTTCAAATCTTTAACTATACTATGTTAGCTTGTAATTTTAACATTTGAATGAAAATATTAATTACCGGCGGAGCTGGTTTTATTGGGAGCAATCTTACAAAAGTTCTATTAATAAACCCCGAACTGCACATCGTTTGCTTTGATGATTTTGGCGATAACACCGAGCAAAAGTATATTAATATACGTCCCTTTCTTGTTTACGAAAATTTCACCTTGATTAAGGGCAACATATGTGAAGCTAATGATCTTTCTAAGATTACTCATATAGATGTTGTTATCCACCTTGCCGCAAAAACTAATGTCCGCGCTAGCATTGCTGATGCTCCGCTTTATTATAAAATTAATATTTCAGGAACGAGAAATGTGCTGGAATTTGCCAGATCACGACAAATTAAACAATTCATTTTTGCATCGTCCAGCAGCATTTACGGAAATAATCCCAACACGCCTTGGCAAGAAAAAGAAGACCCTTCTCCAATTAGTCCATATGCATATTCAAAACTTGTTTGCGAAAAAATGGGCCGTTTTTACAGTGATAAGTATGGTATGAGGTTTATAGCGTTGAGGTTTTTTAACGTAGTCGGACCAGCGCAAAGAAGCGACCTTGCGGCTCACGTTTTTTTTAAATCCATCTTAAATGAACATCCGGTAACTGTTTGGGGTAATGGTTCCAATAGTCGCGATTACACGTTTGTAGGAGATATCGTGCAGGGAATTGCCTCGTCAATCTGGTACAACAGATCGGACTTCGAAGTAATTAATTTAGGTTCACAAACACCGATACAGATAATCGAATTGATTCATATTATTGAGATCGTTTGTAAAAAGAAAGCTATCATAAATTATGGCCCAGAACAACTCGGCGATTTAGCCGTTACACATGCTTCTATTACAAAGGCGAAGAAACTTCTTGACTATTCTCCTAAAGTGAAATTACATACAGGTCTTAAAGAGCTTTATAGCTGGATAATTAAAAACGAAGCTGCATTTAATAATAATTACTTGAGCAAAAAATATCATGCTTGATATTTGTCGTACTTGAGCAACGGTGAGTCAGTGAAATCTCCTGCCAGCTTGACAACGATTATTTGTTTTAAGATTCTATTTCCACCCGAACCGTAAATGGCTCAAAATGCTATATAGCCCTCAAGAGCCTTCAGGTAGACCTCACCCACTGGGACCTCGCAAAAGGTAGCGGACGGAGTAACACCAAACAAGGCAGGAAGATAAGCGAGTACCTAGATGAAGTTAGATTGATTATTAAGGAATATTATCGCCAGTTAGAAGTAAAAGGATACCGGGTAACTACTGAAGCGCTTAAAGATGCCTTCTTAGGAGTCGTTAGAGAAGAGCACGTGATTACTTTAATGATTTGATCGCTTACCATAACGAGCAAGCTATTACGCTGCTTAGCGAGGGCACGATGAAGCATTATTATGTAACGCAGCGTTATCTGGTCAAATTCTTCCAAAAGAAATTCAATTGGGACAATATTAACCTAATTGATCTTGATTATAAATTTATCGCCGACTTCGAGCTGTTTGTCTAACCATAAACCGAAGGACCATCAAAAACCGATGGACACCAATGGGGTTCTCAAACACTTGATAAGGCTTAAAAAGATGGTGAATCTCGCAGTCAACCTGAAGTGGATCCCTGCCAATCCGTTCCTTGGTTTTAAGATGAGCCGAAAGAAGGTAGACAAAAAATTTTTAAACGAGTGGGAACTGAAAGCTATTGATGCAAAGCAGTTCGACATAGAGCGACTTAATCTGGTTAAAGACATCTTCATCTTTGCCTGCAACACAGGGCTGGCGTATATAGACATGATCAATCTTAAGCCTGAAAATGTTGTTATTGGTGTGGATGGTGAACGGTGGATTAGAACATTTCGCCAAAAGACGTTAGTGCCTGTCAATACACCTATTTTTCCGAAAGGATTGGGAATCATTGATAGGTATAGAAATAATATTCGTGCAGAATCTAATGGCACCATCTTTCCGGTAATTTCCAATCAAAAGCTTAACAGCTATTTAAAGGAAATAGCAGACCAAACAGGCATACAAAAAAACCTGACTTTTCACGTGGCCCGCCATACCTTCGCAACAACTGTAACCCTATCGAATGGTGTTCCGATTGAGACAGTTAGCTAGATGCTTGGCCATACCAAACTTGCTACAACGCAGATTTATGCGAGAGTATTGGAGAAAAAAATCAGCGACGATATGTTATTGCTTAAGAATAAGCTACAGCAACTTTAATCCCGTTTAGACAGATTAACTATATAGTTCAAATTAAGTTAATTAATATCTAATGCCCTACAACACATGTATACATTTTTGATTTTTGTATATATAAACTCGAACGAGCTTATATATCATTCTATTGAGGACTTCAGAAACGTTCCGTCACTTTTATTTACATTAGAGAAAGCGCCTTTAAGCCGGTGCAATTGGCATCTAAAAGTATGAAGATAGTTATATCCGAAGGTGGAAGTACCAGAAAAGCATCGAAACTTTTAAGGAACTATAACGCAGCGCTGGTTTTTATATTTGCTGTCAATGCAAATCAAAAATAGGAAAAATACCTTATTCTATAAATAATTGTGTGATATGTAATGTTACTTGACCGGATGTTTAATTGATAATCATAACTGTTCTTTAGAACATATAATCCGATGCCTTGGCAAGGAACTTTCTTATATAGCAAATTATCACGCCTTAAGCAGGAACTTCCAATATAGGGAGGTTTAACAAATCAGCGACAAATATAAATCCAAAACGACCGACAAACGCTACCGATTCAAATCATGTAGGTTAATTATTATAAAATATTCTCTTTTCTTTTTACAGCGAAAAAAAGAAATTGCTGACGTGAAAGGCAAAATAAAAAGTAATTTAAAAAGCGTTTTTTATTTAAAGTTAATCACAACTCACTGTTGATAACCTGGATAATTATTAATTAATTTGTTTAACAAAATTTACAACGACATTTGCAGTGTATCAGGTTAACAGTACACCAATAGACAAAATTGTTTAATACAAAATGTATCTTTAATTTTTACAAAAAAAAATTAAATAATGATTAGATATTAAAAAATTAAATATAGAGTTACTAATAATTTAGTGATGTATTTACCGCATCTAAATCGTATCACCATAAAATGAAATTCATCTTCACGGCAATACTTGCTATATGCCTGTTCGCATCAACATCCTTTGCGCAAGATACCTTTGGCATAAAAGGCGCAACCATTGATTCGGCAAGCAAAACCAAGTTAAATACGAGTATTAGCGTTCTTGATGCTAAAGATTCCGTACTACGCAAGTTTAGCTATGCTGATGATAACGGCGCCTTTATTATTAGCGGACTACCAGCAGGTAAATATTTACTATTCATAACCTATCCTGGTTATGACAAAAAAATGAAGCCTTTTACCTTAGGCACTCCAAATGTCTTAATTGACTTGGGCAATATCTATATTGCGGCTACCAATACCTTAAATGAGGTTACTATAAAAAGCCAGGTACAGGAGATAAAAATAAAAGGCGATACATTGGAGTTTAATGCCAAAGCTTACGTTATACAACCTAACTCAAAAGTCGAGGATTTGTTAAGGCAAATACCGGGCATCCAAATAGACAAAAATGGTAAAATAACGATGCAGGGACAACCAGTACCCAAGGTATTGGTTGATGGAGAAGAATTTTTTGGTGATGATCCAACGTTAGTCACCCAGAATTTAAGGGGCGATATGGTGTCAGCTGTTCAAATATATGATAGGCGAAGCGACCAGGCATCGTTTACCGGCATTGACGACGGGCAACGCATAAAAACCATCAACGTTAAGTTAAAAGAAGACAAAAAGAAGGGCATGTTCGGTAAAGTATCTGTTGGAGCCGGTACGGATAAATACTACGAAAGCCAATACATATTCAACAAGTTTACCGCACGTACTAAGATGGCGGCCTATGGCACATTAGCCAATACAGGTAAAATCGGCTTAGGCGCGGCCGATAACAGCAGGATAGGCTCGTCAAACAATTACGCGCGAGTTGGAGATAACGGCGGTATCTTCTCCGTTGGTTCCAGTGATGATGGTTTAGATGCAAGCAGCGGTAATTATGATGGTTACGGCTTGCCAACAGCTAGAGCTGCAGGTACCCACGTGGATACAAAGATTAAAAATGATGCAACTATAAATGCTAACTACAAAGTTGGTACATTAAGTATCGGCAGTACTTTTAATAGTTCAACACAAATAATTATACCCGGCAGCAAGCAGAATCAAAGTACAATTCGCGATGCTTTTAATACCACCTTCAGGCAAAAAGCTGATGTAACTTACTATACCAAACTGGATACCGCATCCACGCTTAAATTCGGAGTTGATGCAATCACCAAACATTTAACCACCAAAAACAGCGAGGCTACAACGATTGTTAACAAAGCCGGTGCCTTATTAACTAATCAATTGAAAAATACCAGTTCAGATGTTAATCAAAAAGGTTTTAATTTAAACGCTTTATATACTCACAAATTTAAAAAGCCTAGCCGTACTTTCTCGTGGGCAATATCCGAAACCTTTGCAGAAAATATTTTAACTGGATATTTATACTCAAATATACATACAGAGTTCCCAACACCTAAAGATACCATAACCGATCAGTACAAAACTACTAATGCCCGGAACGTATCCTTTAGCAGTAACATTACTTATACCGAACCCATTGCCAAGTACTTAGTATTTCAATTTAATTATGGTTTAGGCATAAGTAATACAAATTCAGACAAGCCTACTTTTGACAGAGCAACATCAGGCCTTTATAATACTTTCAACTCACTTTACAGTAATGATTTTAAAGTTAACTCCGTTACAAATCAATTTGGTGGTATATTTAATTACCGTAAAGACAAAACTATTATAGCATTTGGTACACGTGCATCTGTAGTTGAACTTGATCAAACGGAACGATATGAAAACAGGGTATTTAACCGCAATTTTATTAACTGGAGTCCGCAGGCAAGGTATCAATACCAAATGTCGGAGTCAAAAATACTTGCAGCCCAGTATAGTGGTTTGATGTCACAGCCCGGTATTGATTTGTTACAACCTATACCAAATAATAATAACCCGTTAAATGTAATTATTGGTAACGCCGACCTTAAACCATCCTTTGGCCATAATTTTAATGCTACTTATCAAACTCAAAAAATTATAACCAGGCAATCATTTTACGTAAGTGGAATTTTTAATGCTACTGAAAACCAGATCGTCGCTCAAACAGATATTGACCCTCTTACCGGACGTACAACAACTCAATATGTTAACCTTACCAATAAAACGCCTTACAACTTTAGCATAACAACACAAGGCAGCCGACGCATCACCGGTACGGAAATAGATGTAAGTTTTGGCGTTAATGGTGGTCAAACCGTTAATTACACCTATATAAACGCCGGCCTAAATAAAAGCAATAGAATAAATTATGCGGCTAGTTTAAGTTTGGAAACTGTAAAATTTCAAAAATATGAACTTACTGTAGGAGTTAATCCGGGTTATAGCGTTGTTAAAAACTCGTTGTTGATACAAAACAATAACGCAGCCACAATAAACTTTGGCACAAGGGGCTTACTTTATTTACCGGGGAAAATAATCGTGACAGCTGATTATGATTTCAACTATCAAGCACCAACTCAAAATATCCCTGCTTTAAAAAGAGAGAATTTAAACGCTTCGATAATTAAAACCTTCCTTAAAGAGGAAAAATTGAAAGTATCATTAACAGGCATAAACTTATTTAATACAAACCCAACACTTAACCGTAATGTAGGTGCAACGTCAATTTCGCAAAGCAGTTATACCACCATTATGCGTTATTTTATGCTAAGCGTAAGCTGGGATTTTACAAAATTTGGTACTACTGCAGAAACAAAATAATTAAAATGAAAAAGACACTTATAACGGTCATCATCATATTATTAGCAGGCACAAGCTTATTAGCTCAAAAGACAGCTAAGTTTATAACCGCCGGAACAATTGACTATCAAAAGCGTGTAAATACCTATGCGGCAATACCGTACCAAGTACGTAAAGACATTGACCCTACTATGTTAGCGCAATTCCAGCGAATGTTGGAAAATTATAAAAAAACGCAGCCTCAGTTTGCCACATTCAATAGTAGCTTAAGCTTTGCTAACAATAAAATGTTGCTTGTGCCTAATAAAGCTGTGGTTCCGTTTCAAAGCTTTGTATTAAACCCGCTTACCACAGAATCAAATACTATTTATACTGATTTGATAGAAGGTACTATTACTGTGGAAAAAGATGCTTTGGACGAAAAGTTTTTAATAAAAGATAAACTGCGCCAGGCCAAATGGAAAATTACAGATGAAACCCGCGATATACTGGGTTATACCTGCTGGAGGGCTAACGGAATAGTATCTGACTCGGTTTATGTTGTTGCTTTTTATACAGATGACATAAGAGTTAGTGGCGGCCCCGAATTATTTTCCGGCTTACCGGGTATGATATTGCAGTTGAATATTCCACACGAAAATGTCTCATGGACAGCAACTAAAGTTACCATGGGAGCACCAGCAAAACCAATAACACCACCCCAGAAGGGCAAACCTGTTGATACTAAGCAATTGATGTTAACCATACAAAAAGGTATGGCTGCTTACAAGGCGCAAGGTCTAAATTTGGATTATTATTTAAAAATATTAGGACTGATGTAATTATTGAATTAGTGATTTAAATCCATTCACTCAATCACTAATTCAATATTACACTCATTAAAAACAAATATCCTATTGCCGCATTAAATACTAGGTTTTGGCCGCGCCTGTGGTAATCTCTAAAATCTAACAGATTGATTATTCCCTTTTTCATTAGATACTATTGCATAATCTTTATTAGTATGGCTAATTATCACAAATTCCTTATCTAATATGTATGCTAAACTGATCTTCAAGTTCGGCCTTTAAAAGGTCATCAAATGTAAATTGGTAGGCAGCGTTTGGTACTAAACAGGTGTTTAACAAATCACTCATTCCCAAAAAACTATCATAGTCAGAAATGCTTTTATAGTTTGTTTTCAATACTTGATTCGTAACTGGCATGTTCAGCTCATTCAAAAAGATTAATACTTGGGTAAAATTGTCTTGTCTCATCTGGTTTATTTAATAACTATTTAACCGCGGTTTATTGAAATATTTCCCGATTTCCGGACGCTAAGGACTTATATATGCCTTCAATAATTTTTATATCTTTTAATCCTTCCTCGCCGGATACTCGGCTCTTAATATTATTATTTATACAATCAGCAAAATCATCCATTTGCAATGCTTGTTGTATTACTTGAGGAAAATCCATAGCACCGCAAGGCGTAACGCCGTTTATTCCAGTATAAAGAAATGCAGGTTCAATGTGAATATTTCCTTTTTCGGTTTTAATATAAATGTAGCTGTACTCTTGGTTGAAGCTTGATTTACACCGCCCTATTAACCCATCTGGAAACTCAAGGTCAAAAAAAACGGTCTCGTCCACATCAGAAAATAATTCGGGTCTTAATTTTTGCTGTGTCGCTGTAACCGCGACAGGTTCTAATCCGGTTGTATATCTCGCAGCCTGAATTGTGTATATACCCAAATCCATTAATGCCCCACCACCCGCAATATTTTTATTTAAACGCCAGGAATTGGGGTCTCTATCATAAATACAACCAAACGCCGCTTCAAAAGAAATTAATTTTCCAAATCCTTTGTCTTTCAAATTCATTAAATACTGATGCCGAGGCTCGTAATGCATTCTGTAACCAATTGCTAATAAGGAATTTGATTTTTCACAGGCAGCAATCATCTCCATACAATCAATGCTATTGGTAGCCATTGGTTTTTCGCAAATAACATGCTTACCTGCTTTTGCAGAACGTATAACAAACTCTTTATGTAAGGCAACAGGTAAGATTACATATACAATGTCGATAGCTGAATTATATGCTATCTCATCAAAATTTTGATAGTTGTAAACATTTTTTTTTGGAACGTTATATTTTTGGGCCCACTGTTTAGCTTTGACAGAGTCATCGCTTATTAATCCCATTAATCGCACATTTTTAGTTTTGGTTAAAGCAGGGATTATTTGCTCATGAGCATAACTGGTTAACCCTACTATTGCTATACCTAATTTGTTTTTTACAATATTTTTCAACATATATATGCGCTGGACAGATCAGTAACCTTGGTTTAGCTTATAGTAGTTTACCAATTTTATTTTGGCATTTGGCTTATAAATGAATTAATGCAGAAATTTTTGAATTGAGAGCAGTTTGTCATTTAGGTCAATAAATGTTGCTTCTAAAAAGGTTTGTGTAGAAGATGAATTATGTTTTTTATGAAAAAGATATTTATTATGTATTTCCTCTTCAAACTTTTCTTTCATGTTTGAATCATGGGGGTAATGTAGAGCCGTTGCGTTTTTCGCAATTATAAACTTTATACCGTCCATATGCAATCTATATCCCATATCCAAATCTTCTACTCCCCAGCGCTGATCAAAAAGTTCGTCAAATAATCCTACTTTGTCTAAATAAGATTTATTTATAGATACATTACATGTTAAAAAGAATGCCCATGGGGCAGGGAGGTTGTTAATATCATAATTGTATTTTTTATAATACAGATCACGCATGTCTTTAAACATATTGTTTTCTCTAAAGTGTCTAATAGACATGCCAGGATTATCTTTACTTGTTAGCAATTTTATTTGAGCAAGATCAATATTATATTGATCAAAGCCTATAACGTATCCAATTACTGCACAATGAGGACCATATAGTGCATGTTGTTTTATATGTTCAGCAACAAAATCGTTTTCCACTAAAATGCCCGAATCGATCAAAATAACTACATCTGCCAATGCATTTATTATACCTACGTTTCTGGCAAGTGAAACGCGATTACCTTTGTCCTCTTGGTAGAAATATTTCAAATTCAACAACGAATAATATTCTTCTATTAATTCTCGCGTGTTGTCTGACGATCCATCATCTACCACTATAACCTCAATAGTATTGATATCCATGTTCTGTTGGTATATGGATTTCAATGTATAGTTTAATAATTCGCAATTATTATATGTTGGTATTACAATTGTTGCTTTGTATAACTTATCCATAATTTCAAATAATTTATCTATTTTAATAAAGTATATTTTAAATACTTTCAGGCATTATATTTCCGATAAATTAATTTGTGTTGATTATCACATTGTTAAAATATTTCCGTTTTATTATTATTTAATTTAATATTCTTCCTTAGTTTCTTAAAAGTTTTTTCTGTATGTTATCTGTTATCCTAGACAGCACAGAAACATTTTTAGTTACTACCTCCGCATTTGCTGTCATTCCTCTTTTGAGTTTTACCCTCCTTAAGTCAGATAATCCCTGTTTTGATATAGATACCTTTGCAAGGTAGTTATTGTCTTTATCCGGCATACCAGTTATATAGGTTATTTTTCCTTTAATTATTCCATATTCTTCAAACGGATAGGCATTTAATTTAATAAGCACTTCCTGACCTACTTTTACTTTCAGAAGACCATTTTCTGGAACCACCATCTCACCAAAGAAATTATCAACTGTCGGGATAATATAAAATATCTTCTCACCAGCTTTTACTGATTGAAATTTAAAAACAATTCTGTTGAAGCTCAACGTTCCTGAATAGGGGGCTGATAAGACATACTTCTCCCTCCAATCCTCCATCTTTTTTACTATCTGATTTAACTCGTAAGCAAACTCATATTCTGCCTTTCCATTAACTTTTGAAAGTTTTTTACTTAACAGAAAGGAATTATAAAAATGTTTATACGAGTTTCCAAGTTCTCCTAATTCTAGGTTATCAGGTCCCTTTAACGCATGAAATGACCTATCTTTCTGTATTTTACGCAATTCCCCCAAAATCCCCAGAACATCTTCGTGCCGGGCTGAACTTTCAAGATAAGCCACAATCTGACCCTGCTTTACTTTGTGTCCTTCGTTCACCACTAAAGCAACCAACTTCCCATTAGTTTTGCTTATAATGGGCTCCGGTAGGTTGTAAGAATTAATGATCAGCCGGGTTCTCACAATATCAGGATAGCGAATAATTGATGATAAACCGATAATTATCACAAGAATAGTAAAAAATAAGGAAATGCCCCATTTTAAAATCCAGGATGGAGGTGCTGTAATTATGTCTTGGATCTTTGAAGTATGACTAGATGACCTTTCATTAATATTTAATGGCATACAATCTTTATTACTATGTTATAACCCGAGTTCGAGTTGGTTTTTAACTAGGTTGTAATACTCGCCCTTAAGATTAACTAATTGAAAATGAGTGCCCTGCTCGATGATCATACCTTTATTTAAAACAACAATATGATCAGCATTACATACTGTACTCAAACGATGAGCGACCACTACAACTGTTCTTCCTTTCAAAAACTCTTGCAGATTATTCATAATCGCCCGCTCATTATTTGCGTCGAGAGAATTTGTTGCTTCATCAAAAAACATATATTCAGGGTCTTTGTAAACAGCCCTTGCTATAAGTATTCGTTGTTTCTGCCCCTGACTAATTCCATTGCCCTCAGACCCTATCTTAGTATTAAACCCATTTGGTAGAGTGCTTATAAACTCGTCTAAGTTAGCCACTTTTGCCGCGTGCTCGATTTTTAATATATTCGGATATTCATCACCTATCGCGATATTATTAGCTATAGTATCCGAAAAGATATAGCCGTCTTGCATTACAAACCCACAGTGTTTTCTCCATATCTGGTGACTAATTTCCGATAAGTTATTTCCACCAACATTTATACTTCCTTTTTGCCAATCATAAAAGCGCAATAAAATTTTTAATATTGTCGTTTTCCCACTCCCACTCATACCTACGATAGCTGTAGTTTTGCCCTCTTCAATCTTTAAATCAATGTTCTTTAGGACAGGATCATTACCTGCTCCGGGATAAGTGAAAGTAAGTTTTTGGATATCGATTGTTTTAATAGGGGGAATTTCATAGTTCCACTGCTTATCGGTTCCTTCTTCGTCCTCGATTTGATGAATTTCATTTAGCCGCTCCATACTTATTTTAGCATCCTGGTAGTTCCGAATAAAATTCATGAACTGTTCAATCGGACTGTTTAGTTGCCCTACAATATATTGTACGGCCATCATGGCTCCTAAAGTTATATTACCATCAACTACTGCTTTTACGCTACAAAAGGTTATTAAAATATTCTTAGACTGGTTTATAAAAATGGCACCTGCACTTTGGTATTGACTTAAAGCAAGGCTCTTAACATTAAATTTAAAATATGATGCTTGCAAATGTTCCCATTGCCAGCGTTGTTGCTTCTCTGAATTACTCATTTTAATTTCCTGCATACCGGTAATCAACTGAATAGTATTGCTTTGATTCGCTGATGCAATCGCAAAGCGCTTATAATCTAAGTTTCGCCTGCGTTTTAAAAAAATCAAAATCCAGCAGCTGTATAATATGCTACCAGCAAGAAATATTAAAAAAATCCGACTATCATAATGAGCTAGAACAAAAGCAAAAATGACAAGATTAAAAAAGGAAAAGATAATACTTAGTGTAGAACCCGTCAAAAAATTTTGTATCCTATCCTGATCCTCCATACGCTGCATGATGTCGCCTGTCATTTTAGAATCAAAAAAACTAATAGGGAGTTTCATAAGCTTTATCAGGAAATCGCTTAAGATAGCAATATTAACCCTAGTGGTTATATGCAATAGAATCCAAGAACGTATGAATTCTATACTTGCGCTCCCAAAAAACAGCGTAAGTTGAGCTATTAAGATGAGGTATATAAAAGTTATGTTTCCGGTATAGATCCCAATATCAACTAAAGCCTGCGTTAAGAACGGAGAGATAAGTTGAAGAAGACTGACTATTCCTAATCCTAATACTAGTTGAATAATTAGTTGCTTGTACACTCTCAAGTATTGTACGATATAGGACCAACTTAATGTACTTTTTCCGTTATCCTGTAACTCATAAAATTCAGGTGTAGGACTAAGAAGTAAAGAAATTCCACCGAAAAAATCCTTGGTAAAAACCCAATTTTCGCAAAATTCATTTTCATTTAATTTGATAAACCCTACTGCGGGGTCTGCAATATAATAATACCCCTTTTTGATTTTATACAATACTACAAAATGATTTTGCCGCCAGTGAAGAATACAGGGCAATTCGGCAGACTTTAACTGCAACAATGAAATTTTGGCTCCAAGGGTTCTTAAACCAATTTTTTCAGCTGCTTTGCTTATTCCTAATAATGAAACCCCTTCCTTGTCTATCTGGCATAATTCTCTTAAATTTTGAATACTAAAATTGCGCCCATGAAAGTTTGCAACCATCCTTAAGCAAGTTGGGCCACAATCCATTTGATCGTGTTGTTTATAAAACTCCATTGTCTTTATTGGTCCACTAATTTATAAACTTGATATATTAAAGCCAAAGCAGTACTAACATTTACGTACAAAAATCATGCTTTTAAAAGGACCTCAATTTCTGTTTTTTTTTCTAAATTACTACAAAAAATAATCTATCAGCATGTTTGAAGATTATTGAATATATTAATTATTGCCTTGTATTTCCAAAAATTCTATAGTATCTTTAAAGTCTCCTGACATTTAATAGATATAGTTTAAGTTCTTCAGAAGCTGGTGCGAAGCAGTTTATGAACCTTGCCGACGGACAATTCTTTTCCGTGTCTGGTTGTAAAATAATGTTGCTCTGTGTAGTGCTGGGCGAGACTTTTACAATTAAAAAATAACCATGAATAACAAACCAAACAACTACTTAAATTCATTACACTGTGAATTTAGTCACCTAAGAAAGCTGTGTTATGATTATGGTAACGGTAAACAGATCGTACCGATAGTACTACCCACAATCGAAAAATCAAACTTGGTTAATAAATATTTTTTTTAGCTAAACAAGAATTTTATTTATGAATTTGCTTGTAGTTCTTCTTTTATCATTTAAAATTAAAGGCTTTAAGGACTAAAATAAGTGTAAACACAAAACGAGATTATTCATTTAAGGTGTTTACTTTTCAGAATCAGACACTATTTAAAAAATATTATTATTTGCGGAATTAAATTATCACATGATGGAGCGGTGGCTCTAATCGACGACGGAACGTTGATTTTTTCATATGAAAGGGAAAAACTTGATAATATGCCAAGACACTCTAACTTTTCAATCACACTCGAAAAAGTGGAAAATATTTTATTATATCACGGTTATAGTTTCAAGACAATTGATAGGCTAGTTTTTGGTGGTTGGGATCGTTACATCTATTATAACGCACCCATACCGTTTCATATGCAAAAACAGTTGTCATTCAACGTAGCTATAAATGCATAAAATTCGTTGGAAATCATTAAGCTTGCTAATTATGAACATTTTGTATCTATGACTTACAGTTACGAAAATGGGAGGCACGGTTCGCTTTACATATGTGGCTGTTCTGCCCGTAAACCATGAAGAAAAGACTACTTTTGAATTGGGTATTCTACCGACCGGTCGGACATGCCATCGAGGCACTGAAAATGGCTAAGGGATATGCCCTTGCAAACAACGATATTGAAGTGTACCTCTTGCTGAATTCCGATACTCCTATAGAACTTGCCAATACATGTGCGTGGATCAAGAAGACCTATGCAATATCTTTAAAAGAAGTTTTTGAAGATGGAAAAGAAGCTTCATGTCTGAAAAAGATTCCGAAGAATTGGGACTACATCAGCACTACCGATCGAGCTCGACTCCTTGTCAAAGGCAGGGACTGGGACGAGCTCGTGAAAACGCAGGAAATCTTAGATACGATCCTCACTGCAAAGATCGCAAAGGGGTACGTTGTGTACAATGGAATGCATGGGGACAGTATTTTGCCGATCGTTGCTAATCCTAAAGTCACTTTGAATATACCATACAACGCCTCAGTCTTTGCCAAGAAGTTTAGTCACCGTGGTGCCACCATTGCCGTGATGCTCGGAGGATCGGCAGGATTGAAACAAAGTCCTTCTGTCGAGATGTGGTTGAAGATATGCCAGTCACTTTACAAGTCTATTCCAAAGTTGAAAATCTACTTCACCGGAGTGAGCAAGAGTATTGACGGAAGGACTTCTACTGCAGGATTCACTCTTGAGGATGTAAATTTCCTGATCAGCAAGCTCCCCAATGCCGAGAGTGTGTATGATGTAGGTCTGTGGAATCAGATAGCTTTTATCAAGCAGTGCGATGTTTTTCTTTCTCCCCATACTGGCTTTGGATTCATTCCACCACTTGTCGGTACGAAATGGCTTGAGATAGGGACTTGCCCGTGGCCAGCATATTTCTTGAATGATCTTCCATTTTATTCTGTGCTACCAAACTGTGGCTCGTATCCCTCAGGGAGAAACAAAGAAAACGGTTGTGGAAAATTACTGGCAGAAGGCAAGCAATCACTATGTGTGTCAGACGACCTTTTGAAGAAGAAAATTCCTGAGATCGTCAAAGGAGCGAATCTACTGCTGGATAAGGAATTTACTTATGAGAAAGCATTGCAGCTGCACTTGCGAAATAAAAAGAAAGATGACGATCCAAAGATGATAATGAAGCATATAGTATTTAAAATATTTCCAGCATTTAGCCATTTTAACGCCACTTATAAGTTTGCTAATCAGTTAAAAACTGAAGGATACAAAATCACTTATGCAGGTGGTAAAAGGTTTGAAAAAGAAGTATTGAGTAAAGGCTTTCAATATTTCATCGACGAGGAAATATTTCGAATAATTTCTCCAACATTTAAACAACAAACTATTTTTCAAAAATTATTTAAATACAGCTTTAAGCACTTACATATCAGATATTTAGAGGGAGATGCTTTTGATAATATTCTAACGTCCTTAACGCCAGATCTGATAGTAGTGGATAGTCCATACGTAAGACAGTCCATTCCTTTATATAATAGAAAAGTTCCATTTGTCATATTTGAATCGATGGTTGCTTTAAATAAAAGACCTTACAGCCCTCCTCTCAATTCAAAAATAATTCCGAAATTTAACTTTTATTGTAAGGTTCTGACTGAGGTTGCCTGGCAAAAGTATTTTTTACTTTCGTTTTTAGAAAGAATATTTTTCGGCTCATTTTTCCCCTCAAAAGCATTTATAATAAAACTAGCAAAAAAAACTCAATTTCCAGTTGAACAACTTGATTTTAATCGATATTTCCACATAGGATTAAAGAATATACCTGAGCTATTTGTATCTCCGCTTTCATTTGATTTCCCACACAAAAAGTTACACAACCAGATATACATTGGTCCACCTACGAACTTCGAACGACAAGAATCTTCATATGACTATAAATATAAACAAACGAAAAAAGAAATTGCGGAAATTCAAGCTTACAATTCTAAATGTATCGACAGTGAACGGATTATGCTTGTGTATTGCTCGTTTGGGACAATGCCTTGGAGATATAAAGGCGTGAAAGAGTTTTACGCTAAACTTTTAAACATCTTTCGAAATCGTTCTAATTATCGTCTTTTTATTTCTATCGGTTATGAGTTTAATTATCATTTTTTCAGAGATGCCCCTCCTCATATAACTGTATTTCAGAAAGTACCCCAAATTGACATTTTGAAGGAGGTTGACTTAATGATTACCCATGGTGGAATGAATACGATAACTGAGTGTATACTATTAAAAATACCCATGCTAGTCTATCCTGGAACCAGTCTTATTGATCAGGTAGGAAACGCTTCTAGGGTAGAATTCCACAAAATAGGACTGACCGGAAATTTGAGAAAGGACTCTGAGAAGGATATAATGGGTAAAGTGACAGAGATATTAACAAACCCTATTTACAAACAAAGAATTAGTACAATGAGTGAAGAAATACTTGCAAATGATGGCACTGAAGGTGTAACATTGATTAAGTCACTACTAAATCCTAGTTTATAAAGTAACAACTTGAAGTGTAACCTTCCCTTAGTTCGGACTGTTATTTTATAAATGTATTAATTTCAAAAATAGTTTTATTGTTGTTGTAACTGTGGGGATGTTGGAAACTTGGTAGAGTTTTCAATATCTCCACAGTTTAGCCACTTGTACAGGTCAGGCGTTATGCCTCCCAGAGCTTCATGCGGCCTGCTGTAATTGTAATCTTCCATCCATTCATCGGCTAAAACCTGTACCTGGTTAATGTCTTCAAATAACTAAGCATCTAGTATGTTTTCTCTAAAAGTTCTATTGACCCGTTCGATATAGTCGTTTTGCATAGACTTGCCGGGCTGTGTGAATTGCAGGGTAATGCCTTTGCTCTCACACCAATCTTTGAACTCCTTGCTGTTAAACTCCGGTCCATTATCTACCCGGGTACATTTTTGGTTTACCTTGCTCATGAATAGTTCGCTCCAAAATCTGCTTTACTCTTATGGCTGGCATGGTATAAGCAGCTTCCACAGCAATAGCTTCCCGGTTAAAATCATCAATAATGTTGAGCGTCCGGAACCTTCTTTGTTCACCAGCACATCACACATGAAGTCCATCGACCAGGTATCTCCAGCCTGTTCGGGTACGATCAGTGGGACTTTGACCCTTGCCGGCACACGTCTGCGCACCTTTCTGCGCTTATTCATACCCAAAAGTAGATAAACCCGTCCTACACGTTTATAATTCCATAGCAAGCCCTGTTGCCGGATCCTACTGTAATACAGATCCTGACCTTCAGTAGTGTGCTTTTCGGATAGTTCAAGCAATTTTTCAATGGTTGCAGAATCATCGCGAACATTCTTGTAATAAAACATGGATTTGGGCAGCTTTACTACCCGGCAAGACCTGCTGATAATTACCTGACGGAACTCCATTAAGTAAGCAACCATGTCTTTGCGCTGGCAGGGCTTCAGAACTTTTTTGAGAGTACGTCTTTTAAAAGACTGTGATCTAAGGCCAGCTCCGCATATATGTGCTTCAGCTTACGGTTCTCTTCCTCCAACTCTTTCAGCCGCTTTAGTTCCTGGCTGTCCATGCCGGCATACTTTTTACGCCAGTTGTAAAAAGTTGATTTGTGTACGCCCAGTTCCCGGCATACATCCACTAGCTCACGACCACCTTCATATTCCTTGATGGGCTTTACGATCTGTGCTTCGGTAATAATAGAGTTCTTCATCGTTTGACTGTTTAAAGTTAAGACTTTCGTCCTTTAAGCAGTCCGATTCTTAGGAGGGGTTACAGAAGTTCTTGAATAAATTAATTACTAAATCTTTTAATGAACTAACAGCCTTCTAATTATTTAGTCATTACTAAAGGCAATATTAATATTATTAAGATAAGAATAACTGTATTCGTTGGTTTCTTTTATTAGCGACCATTAAAACATCCGAACTGAGAAAGAATTTTAAAATATCAAAAAAAGCACCTTTAAACATTTTTCCTTCCTCAAGGTCGAATTTATTTGCGTCCATAAAAGATGCTAGAACCTCTTTAACATATTCAGACTTTGTAAAACATTCTAATATTTTATATTGAATTTCATTCAGCAAAACTTCCCCGTTTCCCCGTGAATACAGGACAAACGAAACTTCCTTTATTTCGGACTTGTTTATCAAATCAAAACTTTCAGTACAGTTCCATACGCCACTTATTAGTTTAAAATATGGGTTAATTATTAATTTGGCTTTCATTAACGCACTGTCTGATTGTTTTCTTAACAAATGCAAAGTCCTTTCATGCTCTATTTGGTTGGTAAATCGAAATAATGGATAACATCTTGTAATTAGGCTATCGGATTCGAACTTTACGTATTCATAATCAATAACATCGTTCAAAAGACTTTCACTATCATTATATATCGTTTTCTTGATTTCTTTAATAAAGGACATCTTTAATTCGTTGAAATCAAACTTTAAAGATTGAAAAGACTCATTTTCTTTTATAATGTCAAAGGTACGAGGGAACCAACTTGCAAGCAGCAACTCAAGCAATTGGCTTTCATCAATTTGTCGTAGTTTATGATTATGATTAATTACAGCACTATCTAAAAGTTCCGGCAGCAAAATACAACTTTTATTTTCAGGAGCTAGAAGCTTTAAATAAAAATAACCAATCCCCGCTGTGCCCATGAAAAGACTTTCGTCCTCAATTTCTGTGTTAGTATCATATCCAGATTGAAAAAATCGTTTCTTTCTTTTCTCAGCAAGACATTCTGAGGCTATTTTTATTACAAGCTCATTATAGTTTAACTCTTCGCTAAAATTTGAACTCATTAAAAATAAAAGACCCACCCCAGTTTTGCCAGTTGATAGAGAATAATTATGCAAATCGCCCTTAAATAGATCTCTATTTAACTTTGACATAACAACATCTAAATCTAACTTGTATCTTATATTCTGACTTACTTTATGTCCGAATAATCTAGAGAACCCGATCCCCGTAATCCCGAAAACCCAGTTTAGGCTATTTTCATTAGACATAAAGTGATTAAAATTTCCTGCTAAGTAAGCTTTCCGCAGTTTCTTTTTGTCTGAAGATTTTGTGTTAATTTGAAAATTTGGCCAGATATCCTTATAGCCATCTTCGTGATGCCCCTCATACAAAAAACATTGTTCAGCAATGAAATTATAGCTTGTATTTTCAAAATATACACTGAGTTGTAAAAAGAGGAATCCAATTCCTGCAGTTCCAAATGGCAAACTGGATAATGGTTTAGTTGAAAGTCTTGTTTCGGTTTCATATGCCAAATCCCAATATAAACCTATTCCATCCGATTGCGAGTTGCTTAGCAAATAGTAAATACCTTCTTCTATTGAGGTTAAAATCCATTCCTCTCTTGTTTTGGAATGTAAATGTAATAGTCCTAATAGTGTGCCTCCTAAACCATTAAATAGATTAGATTGAATGATTGGGGTTTGAGTTATATTTTTAAATTGATAGGCAATTTCCAATGCCTTTTGTCGGAAGTTGTAGCACCCTTCTAATTCAGACATTTCAATTAATGCATAAACTGTCCCTAATCGTCCTGAATAAAAGCCATGTGTAGCAGGATTATTTTTGCAATACTCAACTAACCAATTCCCGCAGCTAAATATGATTTCCCGATAGCTCTCATTTGGTGAATGCTTATAAAGTTCTATATAAAATAATGCTACACCCGATACCCCACAATATATTGTTTCGCAAACATGTTTCTGTGCCTCACCAAATATATTGACTTCCTTAACAGTTTTCCAATAAATCCCATTGATGTCTACAGAGGCTTTTTCTAAAATTTCCTTTCCTATTTCAATTGCATTTTGCAATAAATCTTCCTTAAATATTTTATCCATACCAATAGTATTAAGATGCATCAACTTGAGTTATCATAAGTATGTATCTGTTTATTTACAGTTCAAAAACTATTTATCATTGCATCCTTCCTTATTGTAGATTGGCTAACGTCTCATGCATACCTATAAAGGATGGTAAATAAAAATCATACTTCTTCTATAAACCTATCGTGTAAAAAGGAATTTACTAAATCCAATGCGGAATCTGATGTATCTTTAATATAGAGATACTTGTTAATAAAACAAGGGATTGAATAGCTAGGTAAGTTTGAATGGTCAGTGGTGAAGTTAAAAATTTTGACATTTGCATTTTTGTAATTTTTGATGTTTTCATCTTTTTCAGTAAGTTTTTCCCAAGGTGAATAATTTCCTGAGATGTTTCTTTTGCAAAGCGATATCCATTCTTCCAACCATAATAAATCAGAACTTAGGTCATTGGTTATTTGTAGATACATTTGATTTACCATATCTCGATTGCATAAATAATTCTTTGAGAACTTTGGTATAGTCTGCAATTTCAACGGTGACATATTATTATAAAAATCCATTAATGGTTTTTCTATCAGATCTTGTTCATAAGTAGTTCTTAAAGAATAAATATACCCAAGATGCAGGCATAATGCAACGAAAGCCCTTGATTCGTCATTTATAAGTTCACTCGATACAATCTCCAGTATAAGATTTGAAACACCCATCTGTATTTCATAATGTTTTAGCGAGTATTGCTTTTTATAAAAAATACTATATAAGCCATGTTGAACTTCTATTTGACAAAAATCTCTTTCCTGTTTGACTAAGCTTTTAAAATATTTTGTAGCCTTTGAATTAATCAATACATTTCTAAAATGTGCATCTAATAATAACTGAAGTTCATTGGTTAAGTTATCATTAGATAGTAGTGAGAACCTTATCTGTGGTTCTTCGTTACAGCTCAATTCGATTAAATATGCATATATTATTTTTGCATTAGAACATAAAAACGGTTTAATATAAAAGTTTATAATTGTACTAAATTCCTGTTCTTTGCAGAAAATCGAAGTGCAAAGCCATATTTTTTTTCTGATCATACAAGTATAACAAGCCTATTTAAACTCTCAACAACAATTTTACATATATCTTTTTAAAGCAACTGTTCTAGTAAATGAAGACTATCGCCTTCCTTGAGCTATCTCAGAATTATAATATTTCCACAAAATGTCATATAAGACTAGTTCGTGCATTCGCTGACGACTTCTGAATATCCGGATTACGGACATATGGATAAAACTAGACACTAAATTGTCTACAGGAACAGATAAAGTTTCATTTTCCTCTTTCTTTAATATCTCCGTTATAGCTCTCTTCCATCTCTTTGACCTCCTTTTTAAAAAAGGCAACAGAGGACATAGAATATTATCATCATAAGCTTCTTTAAAAATATTATTTACATCTTTTCGTAAATTTCTGAATTTATTGTCTAGTTGAACCTTCAAACTTTTGTTGCCTTGATGCTCCAAAAAATATCCAGTTTTAAGTCTAAATAATAATTCGCTCCTTCTTAATAGATCAAAATTGAAATCATTTAAGGTTTCGTCAATGGCTTTTAAAGCAAACAAATATCGCGCTTCTTCTCCTTCGTAATTTTCCATCATAGATAAAGCACTTAAAATACATTCACTATCGTGAAAGAAAATCTCCTCTGAATTTAGAATTGCATCTTTCCCATATCGACCAATTTCTCTTTTATATGTATCACATTGAATGTTCCACACCGATCTATTGATTTCATACTTGCGAATTGCAGCATGAAACAATCCTATTATTTCATTAAGATTATTAATTTGTTTCAATTTTAAACGTACCCTTATATGAGGCTCAGGATCTTTATATCTAATAAAAAACCAACTATCAATAAGCTTTCGTTTTTTTAATCTTAATATTAAAGATTTAATCACTGACAACAAAATGGTATCCGCCGTCTTAACGCCGCAATAAATTTTATAATATAACCACTCACTACCGCATGAAAAAGAAGAGACAGTAACCGGTTCAGTAGGTTTAATCACTACATTAGGATTGCTGGTCAAATTATTGTAAGCAGTAAGAATTATTTCGTTGGTAAAAGCCTCCCCATTCTCATCAGTTACAAATGGGTTTGAACCGTCAAATAAGAATTCTTTCACATAAATCATCCGCCTATTTTTTAAACATCCAACAAACATCTTCTGGCTTAAACTATTAGTTAAATTAATAAGTAGTTCGTTATCACCTTCTACGAGTAAAATCAGGTCTGGAAGTTGTAGCCGATTCTTCCACTGCTTTATTACTAGTGGCAAAGTAGATTCATCATCTTTTATTGATTGAAGTAACTCTTCGAAGTTCTCATATTTAATTCGCCATACTGCACATGATACCACAATGTCTTCAATCTCTACACGTGGAAGAAAATCAAATTCATCTTGAAGAACTCCCCAATCAAAATTTAGACTAGGAGTCAAATCCTGGGTTTGGAGGTCGCATAGAAAACTATAAATTGGTAATGAGTTCGAATAGAAATTGTGAGCATTAGTTAGCCTTGGTATCACTAATTTATTATGCTTTTTAGAACGCAAACAAATTTTGTTATCTTTCAAGGATATGTATAGGTCATTAATATTAATCTGCTTTTCCTTTTGTAAATAAGTATTAGATAGATATACAATTTCAAAATCTCGAATAATTGGTCGCATCAGAATATTTCCGACTCTATTTTCCGGCAAATGAACGATCTCTGCTAAGATAAAATTGTTGTAAAAGCTACTTTCCCAGGCAGAAATATCGCTAACTAAAGTATTGATCTCACTGTCGTTTGAAGCAAATCGTCCTAACCAACTAGCAGCACTTGCCCCCCCTACTTTCCTAATTGAGAGCCAATCGCTATCTCCCCTTTTTCCTAAATGGTTAAATATTATTGAAATGGTAGAAGGGATGTTTGTCCAATCTTCAGAGAAGCTTTCAACATCTTTTAACGATATTTTTATAACTTTAAGTTCTTCTCTATTAGCTCTAAGAAGCTGTTTAAATAAAAACTTTTGGATATTCGTCCATTTGATTTCTGGTGAATTGATAAGATTTGGAAGTGTTAAATCGTTTATTAATGGGTTCACATCTTTGTTATTATCTTCTGCTCCATATCCAATACCCCATTCATTGTCAAGAGCCTCTACTAATGGAACTTCATTATCTTCATAACGTGAGCTAAATTTTGCTTTGAAGTTATTTAGTTTTATTGATCCTACCGGCTCCTTAAGCCGGTTTAGAACGGATAACACATAGCCAATTTTCTCTTTTGTGGAATCAGTGTTAATTGAGTCAGAATTAGGATCTGAAGTATAAGTCGCAAATAGATCCGTTTGGAATAATCTATCAACTTTATACTTGACATCTAATTTTCGTATACTTTCTATAATTTCTTGGTATTTTTCTGCAGGATTACCAATCACACTATCGATAACCTCAAGTTGCTTCTTTAAACTCTCCAGATACAATTTTAGATTAGTTATTTCATCACTTTTGTATGATCCATTTAATGCTTGTAGGATTTTTAAAATTTGTGTTACAAGTTCGTCACCTGTAATTGCGGGTTCAAATTGATTAACTAATATTTGGCAAGAAATTATTTCATTAACATATATTAATGCGTCATCAATGCCTACATTGTCATTTGTAAGAATACTGGTTAATTCATCGATGCTAGCTCCATTTTGAGACCTCCTAATTATTTGATTCAAATATTTATTACGTTTCACAGCAGCTAAACTATATACTCTTTTGCCTTCTTTGTAAGAATATTCTACGTATCTTATGTTATTCCCAATGTTATATAAGCTTGAGTTCGGGTAATACTTCAACAAAGGTCTTATGAATTCCAATTGCGCAATCATTTTACTTAGTTCACAAGAAAAGTCCATATCCAACCTTGTTGCCCGCCTTAATCGTGAATTTACCCTTACAATCTTTGAATCCCACTTTGATGTACCGATAGCGGCAAACAGACCAAATGGAGTACACCTACTATGTAATCTGCTGATATACTTGTAGACACTTATCAATAAGGCATTTCCCTCTTTGTTTTTAGGACATCCGGATTCTATCCATTTATCGATCTCGGATACCAATATAGGCGAAGCTAAATATAGAGCTTCCTTTATGTGTTTATCTAATAATAGGAGTAAGATTTCATGTTCCGAGAAATCAGTTTTTAACGGCTTTAATGGGGTTCTAATAATAATCCTTTTATCAATTTTAATTGACATATTCTGAGTTATTTAAGTTTAAATTATAATCTAATAGCATTAAAAACTATAATACAAGAATTACAATAATAAGCACTCATCCCAGTTAGAATCTCCCTTAGTTAGAAAAGAAATGTACACTAATCCTACTCCACATATTCCCTCAAGTAATCCAGATGACAGGTTAAATATTTTTTCTTTATTGTTATTTCTGATCATAAATTTATATCCTTCCGCATTACTATTATTAATGTTGGCATTAATAGTCTCTTGCAACCAATAAAGACTGGCATTCCTAAATTCTAGTTGCTGAGTTTGTTTCCATAATTTATTGTATAAATGGGCTATACCGGAAGTCCCATGGCAAAAGACAGAGTCTTCAACAAAATTTTCACTCTCTTTGTCCCGTTTCGCGGTTATTATTAGCCGCGCAATTACGGATTTTTTTAATTCTTCATCCTGTATAATGATAGCTGTTTGAAATAAAGTGTAAAGTATTGTCAAATCACCATAACACCATGCGAGACGACTTTTCGAAGGGGTAACCTCTGTAAAATCTTTTCTAATCGAATTTGGAAAAAAGCTACCTGCTTGACTAAAGTCCTGAATAATGCTTTTAAGATATTTAATAACACCGTTTATTAAGGTTTTAGAAATTCTTTTATTCACACCTTCTTTATAGCATTTAGATAAAAAATAAAGAATACCAATAATTCCATGTGCCAACCCCAAGTCTATTACCTCATCTACTTTATATCGATTCTTAATCCATTTTATCCCAAATTCATCTTCAATCTTCGAATCGTTAAGTGAATGGATAATTTTAGAAACAACTTTCCGTTTCTTTCTTTTTAATAAGTAAAGCCCCAGTCCAATTGAGCCATGTAATGGGTCATAATCTTGAGTAGAAATCTTTTCAACTACTTCTTCGATTGCAGCATGGTCTATACCTTTAAGAAACCCCCTTGGAAAATCGATCATCTCTATGCTTTTTAAATATGCAAGGCTCCAAGCCCACCCAGCTAAGCCTGAAGAGGAACCAAACTCAACTTGAGAATTATTTCCGATTGCTGAGATTGTTGATTCAATTTCTTGATTCAACTTTTCAATATATTCAGGGTCCTTTTCGAGTTGGTATAATTCTCCTAAGAATATATTAAAGCCAGAAATACCTCTTAAAAGTCCTATCGAGGAAAAATTTTTAGCAGACAAATTTAATTTTATCTTATTCAACTCATCTTGTGTAGACTTAAATAACTTTTTGTCCATCTATTTGTCAATATAATAAAGTACTCCCCTAATTTAGATTTTCTTCTTTATAATTAATTAAATAAATACTATAATTGATAACATTTTTAAGACTGTTTCCATATTGCATTTCCCCAACTTTGCATGAAATTGAAATTTAGAATTTTATCTAGTATATTCTTTCTTTTTCTAATCAAAGACGTAAGCGGCTCCGAAAAAAATAGGATATCGGTAATTATTTGTGGGGATGGAGACGAGATATATTCCCTATTTGGACATGCAGGAATTCGTATAGTGGATGAAACTTCTGATCTCGTTTACAATTTTGGAACCTTTGATGAAAGTAGTCCTAACTTCGTCAGTAAGTTTTTAAAAGGAGATTTATTGTACTCCTTGTCAATTGAAAACTACGATCAGTTCATTTCTTTTTATAAAACTGAAAGAAGAACAGTTAAAGAATACCCGTTGACTTTAACAGAAAGTGAGAGTATAAAGATTTCCCGGTCCTTGCAATCAATTTATAATTCAAGTTCAAGGCAATACAAATATCAATTTCTATCTGACAACTGCTCGACAAGGATTTATTACGTACTTAAACATATTATAAAGAAGGCTGACTGGGAATTCATCAATGAGAAGTACGATTATTCATATAGGCATTGCTTAAATAATAGTCTTTCTTCACACCCGATTGCCCGATTAGGTGTAAATATACTTTTGGGTAAACAAGGTGAGACTAAAACAAATTCCGCAAGCATTACCTTTTTACCAGATTCTTTAATCAAACAACTTGCTTTGATTAAGTCAGTGCACAGTACAGTCCCCCTAATCACTAATTATTTACCCTCAACTGAAATTAAAATTGATAAAAAAAACTATTACATAGATATAGCGATCATTTTGGCTATATGCACAATCATGATTTTTACACATTATAAATCACAAATTATAATTAATTTTTTTTTGGGCCTGATTATTATTTTCTTAATGCTATTTAGTAATCGAGCTGAGTTTGTGTGGAATTATAGTATATTAATCTTTAATCCATTCGAGCTACCATTATTTTTCGTACATAAACTAACATATAAATCAAAAATTCTCTTTTCATTAAGTTCTAATCTCATATATATATATATATATATATATATGAAAATTGATTATTTTCCACTATTAATTTTATGCATCGCTTTATCGCTTGTTAAGTTAAGATTATTAGGTTTACTAAATCATAATTGGCTAATGAGAAGCAAAGTGCAAAGGTATTACAATAAGTAGAGAAGAGACAGATTGACTCTGACCCATTAAGGAATAATATTAATCTCGGGGACTTATCAAGAAAACTTTTTGTTCAGGTCACTTGTATTGAAAAATATATTCATGCTGTTTCGTTCCTGTTTTCACTACAATAATGGCCCGCAATGATATGATAGGGGCGAGTATATATTTTTCCTGCTATTAATATTGATATATACTGGTTGTGGCTATAGTCTTAAAAGCCACCCCAGAATTTGAATTTTCGATATATAATATAACTTAATTAAATCTCTAATAATAAACTATCTACTCAGGAGTAGGCCTGCAATCGTCTTATTTATAATGTGTTTCATCTAATCCTAGAAGGCTGAAATATGAGCCGCGCAACTATGAGCGGCTCATACTCTCATCCAGGAATTTCAGAACACGCGTCAGAAAGACAAGCATCAGTAGGGGACGGAGGACAAGTGAAGCTACACCCACAAGTGTTAGGGCGAGCCCATGAAAGACAACCACTAGTTCCCATTGATCCGCCTTTTACTTGAGACATTTTGGCATCTCCTAGTTCAGAAATTGTCTCTTTGCTAATGACAAGTCTGCCTGTTAATTTTTTTTTCATAATGTTTAAGTTTTTTTAAACATAACCAAATTATTCGAATTAACAAATTTCTAGCAAATATATTTGCCAATAATCAGTGATATTGAAAGTATAGGTTAAGCGGAAACTCATATATATTACTAGCTGAGGCTCAAAATGTTGAATTTATGCATTAAATCTTGACAGATATGAGAATATTCGGTTAACTAAAAATTGAATCGTCAATTATGAATAACTAAATATTTTGCTTTCCTTCTTCCTAATTATAACCTGCCAGTCTTTATATACTACTTCTATGCTATCAAAAAATATACTAATAAAGGCATCTATAGATATTTTTGGTTCTTGCCTAGCCTTTTCGTCGAAGTCACCATCCTAATGCAATACAAAACGTGGCTCCTCCCAATCTTAATCATCAAATATTATTATACCACCTATTTTCAACGCCTTAAAAGCGAGAACAGCGTCCTGTAAAACATCCGGGGCCATATGACTTCCATCTTCTTAAAACATGACTTAAGATGTTCCCTAAAAATGATACTGTAGATCGCCCTTCCAGCGATCCTATCTCCAAATTTAGGTCTTGGTTTACCGAGAACTTCTTTAAGAATAGTAATCCACACATGAGTATGCATTGTTTTATAATTCCTGGTAAATATGTATTCCATATAATTTATTTCATATATATTTATTTAATTATGAATTTAGATAATATCAGCTTAACGCTTTATGCTAATGTCAAAGTATATTGGCATCATTTTGATTGTAGGCTTTTAATAGTCCATTAACATAACCTATAGGTTTGTTACCCGCATGGCCCACACCATTAATCTCCTCGTCAATTATTTTAAGGCTCTGGTATCCGCGGCTACCGATAACCTTTATAAAATCTTTAATGGGCTGATTTGGCTCTAATTCACCATATGAAATGTATATCAATACATCTAAGTCAGTTGCATCTTTAAAGAATAAAGACTCAAGATCGAAAATCAGTCCGTTTGCAAAAGTCGTAACTGGGCTTGACAAAACATATTTACCAAACAATTTAGGACTGTTAAGAATAGCAAACAGCGCAAACCAGGCTGCAATAGAACTTCCCATCAAGCATCTATTACCGTTGGTTGCGAAAGTATTTTCAATAAATGGTATAATTTCTCTTTCTAAAACACCTAAAAATGCACTTGCACCACCACGTAACTGTCCATCTGTTATAAATGCAGAGAAGTCTCTCATGCTGAACTTCTGAGCTTCTTCATCAGTTTCCTGGCCGGACCAACCAATAGCTATTAAAATCATTTCAGGCAATTGTTTATCATAACGACAATTACCGTAAACACTAAGCACCAAGCCAAAATCCCACTGTCCATTTAAAATGTAGAGAACGTCATATGTTTTTCCTTCAACACGCTCATTATATCCATTAGGAAGTCTTACATACACGTCATATTGCTGATAATTTATTTTCGACTTTATTGTGTAGACCTGAGTTCCTTTTAGTTCTACCTTAGGTGTTGTCATATCTATGTTTTATATTTAATATTAACATTATTATAAATTGCGGTGTTGAAGCAATATTTATTTGTTGCAGGTGATTTTTGATTTATTTCACACTTCATTTATTTCTTATTTCTCTTTTTTAGTATAGTATCCAATTGAAATAAACGCATGCTGAAGGAATTTGAGAAAATAGTGAAAGCACGTTGACCGTTTAGGTTTTTGAAACGAGGGTTTCATATCGATTTCGGCAATAGATTGCAACTGTCTGTTTCCTTTCCCATAGTGTATAAATCGTTTACAAAATGCTTTAACTCCATTTCCAAAATCATGTAAAACTTCGCTTCCAGATGCAGCCGCAATGTTACCTATTTCCCATAATCTAATAGACAATTCTACGTCTTCTCCACCAGCACTAGAAAATGACTCGTTAAAATAACCCGATTTAATTATAGCGTCTTTCCAAACCAAAGCGTTTGCAGTTATAATGTATAACGGTACAAGTTCTAACTTTGTATTAGATTTCATACGAGGTAGTAATACTCTTTCACTATTATAAAAATCATCCAACCATGTATTGGTTAGCGACCGTATGTTCCCAGTATATGCTATTGCCTTAGTATTATTCTGTAGATACCCAACAATTAAAGAAACAGTTGGAATACAATCGCTATCACAAAACAATAACCACTGGCCAATAGAATTGCGAATGCCTAAATTCCTTGCAGCAGCTGCGCCTCTTTTCCTGCAAGTTAACAACCTTATGTCGATGCCGCGATTAGTAAAATCTTGAGATATTATTACTGGTTCTGATGAATTGTTATCAACAATGATAATTTCTAGCGGGAATGTTTCCTTCTTTTGAGTTTTAAAAAACAAATCAAGAAAACTATCTATTCCTGTTTGATTATTCTTTACCGGAATTATAATTGAAATTTCCTTCGGCTCAATCGATGGTATTATGCCAATGAATTTTTTATCCTTATTTATACTTTCACTTAACCTTTCTGAAATATCCTTTGAGACTTTCTCATTTATTATAGCAGTTGACATTTGATATTAAGTTTTAGTATGATAGGAGTCTATAAGATATACTAATATATACATTATATTAACAAGAATTGTGTATACCAAATCTTATTTAAACAGTTAAAGTAAGGGCGGCTTGTCCTAAAATAAACTTAATTACTAAACGGATAGAATTACTTTCTATTACAGACAGTATTGATGTGGTAATAATAGATAGTTATATGTATCGATCGTCAATTACTTGTTAGTAATTATAAAAACCATAACCGAACATACCAGCCCATTTTCAATGCTTAAGCAACCAAAAGCGGAAACAACGGAAGCTGTCAAGGGTGAGGGCCAACCTTAAGAAACCGATACAATGGCACTCATTTATATACCCTTTACTGCTTTAATTGTGCAGGCTATCTTTGTGTCTTGCGGTAAGAATATGATGAAATAATTAATCAACTCTTTGCAGGTATGCCGAGGGCCTTAACTAAAGGCAACTATTTTTCCGATGCTGAGTGGACAAATACCCCTCGTTATTATCTTAAAAACGTAATAAATGGAAGTGTATCGAATGATAGAGATTTTTCCGGTTTCTTTCAATCTATGTGGAACGCCGAATATTTATTTTTGAAAGTTACTGTTCAAGATAATATAAAACGATATGCTCAGGCTATGTTTGATTACAGCTGGATTGAAACTGATAGCGGTAAAAGGTGTGGAAAATGGAAATGAATCAAACGAAGCATGCGGGCGGAGCATTAAATAACAGATTAAGCGAAGACTCCGTTTTTTTAAAAAAGGGAAATATAAACTGCGTTACATCACGGATGAAAGCCATGCTCCAGGTTACTGGGATGCTGATGCTCCCGACAATACACTATATGGCATAAAGTTGTCTTATCACAAAAATAAATAGCAATCAGACATATTCGAGTCAGTAGCTGATAAGCAATCTATCGCCAGATTTAATCGCTGCGTAATAGCTTCAATTATCTTTAAATCTTTGACTCCTTCTTCTCCATCAACAGACGCACTGGTGTTTTGTCTTCCAGTAAGATACCTGCCATTTCATCCATCTGCACCGTTTGCTGCATAACGGGCGATGGGGTTTTTAATTGCCGTTATGCGTTTCACCCTCTATAGGGCCGTATCCGCTTGCAGGGGCGAGCTCAACTTTACCCCTGTCACCGATCATTGAAAAATGATCAATATTATTCATATTATACGTAGAAAGGCAAGACGCCACGGCGCCGCTTGGAAATCCAAACTTAAAATAAATAGTTTCGTCGACGCCTTCCTTAAATTTTTCAGGATCGGTCTTTGATTCCTGTGCAGTCACCCAAATTGGATCTTCTCCGACCATATATCGCGCACCATTAACTGCGAATATACCAATATCCATTAACGACCCTCCGCCCGCTTTAGCCTTATCCAACCGCCGTTGATTAGGATCGCCTATTATATATCCGGCAGACCCTGTAAAGGATTTTATTTTTCCGAATTCACCCGCTATCCGCATTTTGACAATTTCCAGATTCTTAGGTTCAAAGTGCATACGATAGGCAACAAGCAGTTTTACTCCAGCATTTTTACATGCATCAATCATTTCCTGACCTTATGCTGCATTTTAAACCAAGTGGCTTTGCACATATAACGTGTTTGCCTGTTTTTTGCTGCTCTTAGCACATATGGTTTGTGTAAAAAGCTAGGAACGATCACATAAATGGTGTCAATATCAGGGTTGTTTTTAATTTCATCAAAATTGCTGTAATCATAGATATTCTTATCGACGAGTTGATATTTTGCTTGCCAAACTTTAACCTTTGTTGGAGAACCACTAATAACACCTGCCAACTTAGCTTTTCTACATTGCTGCATGGCAGATGCTACAATATTTCCATAGATACCGATACCCATTATTGCAACCCGCAATACTGGTCCATCGTAAGAACTTGCAGAACTCTCGTGTTCGTCATTTTGACAGCTCACAACGGAATATAAATTTAACGCTACAGCCGATAAACCTGAACTTCGTAAGAAACTTCTGCGATTGTACATAAGATTTAGTTGTTATTCAATTATACAAATAAAGAGTGAAACAAGCTATTTTTTTGAATCATTTAAAGGAATGTCAGGTAGGTAAAAGCAGCGAAATCCCTTCTCGATTTCTAACCGGATAAGGTTTTCAAGCAATGGAAAAACTCTCGCCCATGGCTGCAACAATATAAGTGAAGAAACAAAATATAAGGAAAAAAAATATGCAGATAAGGTTAATTACCAAGCGGATGAAAAAATAATCTCATACATATTTAAATATAAAAACGAGTTAATCATTGGTGAGAAAAATCCAAAAATTGAGTTTACTAACACGGTTTTTTGCTAACATAGATACTCAAACAACTCCTCATCATTCAACATAACTGGCCTATCTTCTATCCGACTCGGATAAACTCGGAGCAGTTTTAAGTTACTTCTACTCATTTTTGTATAAAACAACACAACCAGTTCAAAAGGTGTGACGTTAAGCTGGTTAACATTAACACTTTTGATCTATAGTTTAATAACATAGAGGTTTATACACTAAAATTATGGCAGCAGAAATTATCACCAAGGAGGATTTACAGGAGTTCGGTGAATACCTGTTAAATCAGATGAAGGCATTAATAGGCGGCGGTTCAGCAGAAGAACCAAGGAAGTTTTTAAAGAGTTACCAGGTCAAGAACCTGCTCAAGATCTCCAACAATACACTGCAAACTTTACGGGACAATGGTACTATTCCGTTTACAAAAATTGGGGGTATCCTTTATTACAGTTACGAGGATATCATGAAAGTTTTAAAAGGAGAAGTTAAGAGCAGGCGGATTAGTTTCAGTAAATAGGTATGTGTTCGCCAGACAGGAGCAAGCCATGTTTTCGCTACGCTTAAACGGCTTGCTCCTTCGGAGATAAATACGATTTTGCACTTCGTTTAAAATCAACGATCATGGGAAGACCGGCTTTACAGGAAGAAGATAAAAGGATCATACAGGTCAATATTCGTCTAACAAAAGAAGAAAACGAGATCGTTTGCTATTATGCCCAGGCATCTGCGGTAACACCGGCCAACTGGATCAGGCAGAAGGCTTTTAGGGGCAGGTTCCCTGTTATTAAACTATCGCCGGTTAATGCGGAACTGTACCGGGAGCTTCATAAGATCGGCGTCAACCTCAACCAGGCATTGAAGCTGGTACACGCCGGGAAAATTTCACCCGCCCTGACAACCATCTTACTTGCACTGCTGAAAACGCAGAAGGATATTCTTAACTGTTTATTGAAATGACAGCGGACCAGGTCAAAGGAAAAGGTTTCAAGGGGGCATTGCGATACAACCTGCAAAAGGTCGATCAGGGTGTGGCTAAAATTCTCGAAATGTCGTTTACATCGGGCAACGAGCATTCCATCATGCAGGAAGTGACATT
>Ga0164241_10001057_pt1 | contig 38074 bp, 27 predicted proteins | sample OricomyardsoilBY_FD_108780 | JGI IMG/M metagenome (GOLD analysis project Ga0164241, IMG submission 108780) | Backyard soil microbial communities from Emeryville, California, USA - Original compost - Back yard soil (BY) | ecosystem: Environmental > Terrestrial > Soil > Unclassified | place: USA... | reverse complement strand
GATCCCGGACACCGGACGGCAGTGCCTCCATGAGCGTTTTCAAATCACTCGAGCGATCGACCGTAGTCACCAGCACGAGGCCATTCTCGAGCGCGGCGAGCTTCCGCAGGCTTCGCGGGAGTCCGAGCTCGGCGACCGTGGGGATGTCGTTGGGGATGACGCGGAACACCGCGCCCGGTCCCCTCAGCTGCGTGAACACGTTCGCGCGGAATCGCCCGACGCCTTCGATCGAGTAGGAGAAGTCGACCTCGAGCTCGCGTTCGAACGTCTCGCGCTGCGCCGCGCTCATGATCTCGTACAAGAACCGCCGCGACTGCTCCCTCGTGAGCACACGGAAGGGGAGCGGCAATAGATCACCGTCGAGGCGAATCCGCGGCACGGTGCCGGCGTGCAGATGGAGATCGCTCGCGCGCTGGTCGAGCACGAGACGCAGGAACGAGTCGATGCGCGGTGCCATCAGGTGTTCCCTCGGTCTCCGCGCCCCGGAACATCCCGTGGCTCGAGCGTCCGCAGCCCGCGTGGAGGCGTCTCGAGCCCACGTCGATCGCCACCGGGCGGGCTCGGCCCCTCGAGAGCGCCTCGCGCGGGCGTCGCGAGGCCACGCGTGCTTGCGCCGCCGAGGATTCCGTCTGGGGAGGGCAGTCCGAGCGCCGCCTCGAAAGCGCGCTTGTCCACGGTCTTTGCATACGCGTCATCCACGACGACGAGCCCCTCTTTCGCGAGGCGCAAGAGCTCGGAGTCCATCGATTGCATCCCGAGATCGCGGGACGTCGCGATGACGGTCGGGATCTGAAACGTCTTGCCCTTGCGGATCAGCGCCTGGATCGGCTCGGTGTTGAGCATCACCTCGACGGCCGGGCGTCTGCCGCCGTCGGGCGTCCGCAAGAGGAACTGGTTCGTCACGGCGCGGAGCGAGTCGGCGAGCATGCCGCGAATCTGCGCCTGCTGCCGTGCCGGGAAACTCGAGATCAGGCGGTCGACGGTCGCGTCGGCGCTCGTCGTGTGCACGCTCCCGAGGACGAGGTGTCCAGTCTCTGCGGCAGAGATCGCGAACGCGATCGTGTCCAGATCGCGCAGCTCACCGACGAGGATGACGTCTGGATCTTGGCGCATGGTCGATCGCAACGCGGACGAGAACGTTCGCGTATGCGGGCCGAGCTCGCGCTGGTTCACGACGCTCTCCTTCGGCGCGTGCACGCGTTCGATGGGGTCTTCCAGGGTGACGATGTGGCGTGGCGCCGAGCGGTTGATGTGATCGATGAGCGCCGCGAGCGTCGTCGACTTCCCCGCGCCTGTCGGACCACCGACGAGGACCAGCCCGTTCGCGAGCTTCGCAAACGACGCGACGATGGGCGGCACGCCGAGCTCTTCGAGCGTGACGATCTCGTTCTTCACGACTCGAAACACCGCGGCGATGCCCGAGACCTGGTGGAAGACGTTCACGCGGAAGCGCGCGGCGCGCGCGGCGAGCTCGTAGGAAAAATCGACGTCCTTGCGAGCCGCGAGCGCGTCGCGCTGCGTCGGCGTCAGGTGCGCCTCGAGCAGCTCGCGGATGCGCGGCCCTGCGAGGACGGACTCGCCGAGCGGCTCGACCTTGCCGTCCTTTTTCACGTACGGCCGTCGTCCCGCGAAGAGAAAAAGATCGTCGGCGCCACGCTGGAGCATGTGCGCGAGGATGACGTCGAGGTTCTTCAGGTGTGTCGCGCCCTCTTCGACGCGCTCGTCGAGCTTGTAGCGACGCAAGAGGCGTCCTGCGACCTCGCGAACGGGCTTCGATTCGTCGTTCTCGCAGGCCTTCGCCCAGAGCGCGAACGAGCCGTCGTCGAGCGCGTCGAGGAGCTCGAGCGTCGCGAGTCGGACGTCGGCGTCCTCGTCTTCGACGAGATGCGCGACCTCTTCGCAGGCGTCCGCAGCGCGTAGGCGACGGAGCGCATGCAGGCAGCCGACGCGAAGCTCGGGCTCTCGCTCGGTGAGGTCGACCAGATAGACGGCCGCCCGTTCGTCGCCGAGCGCCCCGATGGCCTCGACGGCGAGGTCCCGGACGAGCCAGTCCGCGTCGTCCTGCGCCGTTCGCACGAGCGCTCCGAGCGACCGCGGATCCCCGATGCGCATGAGGGCGTTCACCGCGAAGCGTCGCACTGTCCCCGATTCGTCGGACAGGTAGTCGCGGATGACGTGCTTCGTGATCCCCGGCGCATCGAGCTCGACGAGTGCGTCGAGGACGCGCTCGCGGACCCACCAGTCTTCGTCCTTCAAGAAGCCGAGCAGACGCGGCGCGAGGGAGCCGTCAGCGTCCTCGACCTGGGTCGCGATCTCGGCGGCGAGGCGGCGCACGTTCACGTCTTTTCCGCGCAGGAGCCACACGATCGCGCGCGCGGCGTCGACGCGACCGCTATTCGACAGCTCTGTGACGGCGTGCGCTGCGCGCGCGCGAATGGCGAGGTCCTTGTTCGAGAGCGCTTCGACGACCGTGCCGAAGAGCGCCTCCGAGCCGTTCGCTTCGATGCTCTCGAGGATCATCAGGCGGACGGCCTTCGGCCCATCTCGAAAGCGAGCACGCACGAACGCGGCGAGCCCTTCGTTCGTCGTCGCCGCGGCGACGCGCACGAACGCCTTCAAGACCTCGGGCCCGCGACCTTCGACGCACGCTTCGAGATCGGCGACCAGCTCGGCGTCACCGAACATTCCGACCGTCGTGATCGCCTGCGCGACCACGAGATCGTCCTTGTCGTCTGTCGCAGGCAACGCGATCTCGATGACGTCGGCCTCGTGGTTCTTGAAGCGTGCGGCGTCGGCGAGCATCCGTAGCGCGTGGATCTTCTCGAGTGGGCGTCCGGCCGCGACGACCGAACCGAGGAGACCGAGCGTGTGGTGTCCTGCGCGCCCGACGAAGGCGTTGATGGCGTCGATTCGACCGAGAAAATTCGCCTTGTGTGCGCGCTTCTCGGCGAGCTCGAGCGCCGTGCGGCCGCCCACCTGCTTCAGGACCTCGACGGCCGCGGCGCGCGCCTCGGCGCGCTCGGCGCCGAGCAGGTCGACGAGCTCGCCGTGCGCCGCAACGTCGTTCCATGTCGGTAGAAGCTCGATGAGCGCGTCGCGGAGGACTCCCTCCGCCGTCTTCAACGCGCGGACGCCTGGCGCGAACAAAGCCGGGCCCGGAGCCCGCTTGGCGAGCGTGACGAAAACCGCAGCGCCCAGGCGCTTCGTGTCCGCCGTACCACCGAAGTCGACCACCGTCGGGAGTAGGCGCGCGACCTCATCGGTCTCGACGTCGCCGACGCGTCCGACGAATGCACGCGCGTCCGCCTCTGTGACGAGCGGCGTCGCGCGTAGCAACTTGCTGAGATCCCTCCTCTGAAACACTCGCTTCGTTAGATGGATAGCGAGCGAGCACGCCGGTGGCGAGCGAAAGCCAGCGCCGTGGATTTCAGCCGGGCGGCGGGGCCACGCCAGACGCCGCGCCGGAGAGGTTCAGCGACTCGCTGAGGCCGTCGAGGGATCCGACCCACGTCCCGGTGAGGTCTACAGGCAGCACGTCGGCGTCGACCGTAGAGGTGCCGCTGATCGAGATCGACAGGGCGCCCGAAGGTGAGGCTCCGTCGTCGGACGCCGTCGTGCCGCGTGCCCAGAGATCGTCGATGGCGCCCAGGCAGAGCGTTTCGACGCAGGCCACGTCACACGACGGGAGGTCACCGACCGAGTAAGCGATGGCGCCGCAGTCGTAGCCGGCTGCGACGAGTGACGAGACCGTGACGCCCGGGCCCGACGCGTCGGCGGCGGCCTGGTTCATGAAGTGAGACGCGAGCGCCGTAGGGGAAAACGGGAGCTCGCCCCCGATGACCAGCCCGTCGTTCGGAGTCGTGCTCCAGCTCATCGACAACGAGGTCGGGATGGAGAGCTCGCTCGCGTCGAGGCCCGCGAACGTCGACGGCAAGAAGGTCGGCGCGGCCGGGTTTTCAGCCGAGCCACTGAGGCGTCCCTCGATCGTGAGCGCAGTCGACGCTGCATCGCTCGTGGCGAGCTCTTTCGCGTCGGCGGAGAACGAGCTGCAAACATCGAAGGGATGGAACGATCCGAGCTCGGTGCCGATGGACTCGTCGAGATTCGACTGCGATCGGAGCGCGAGGAAGGCGGCGAGATCGTCGGGATCGGTGATGCGCGCCATCATCGCGTCGAGCAACAGGGTCGAGGCGGACACCGTGGGCGGAAACGCGGTCTCTGCCACCAGCGCCGTGCCTTCGTCGATGAGCGCGGCATACGCAGGATCGGTCGTCGAGAAGCCGAGCGTGACGTCGAGCTCGGCGTCGCCGAGCTGCATCGGACGGTCGAGCACGTCCACGCTCACGTCCACGGTCTCGCCAGGGCTCGAGAGCGCGGTCTGGACGCAGCCCGCGACGAGCGAGCCCGACCGAATGGCGACGGCCACGACGGGGCCGACGGGCACGCTCGAGACGATGGGTTGGGTGCCGATGTCCGAGGTCGTCGAGAGAGCGCCTGGCGGATCGAGCGGGAACGCGGCGAGCACCGAGTCGCAGGTCGAGCCCACGGTCACGCTGGCGATCCACTCGTCGAGCACGCGCTTGCCGTCGTAAGAGGGCACGACGCGAACCGCCGCGAAGCCCCCGTCGCTCACTGCGACGGACAGCTCTGCCGACGCCACGTCGCCGACCTGTGCCCGAAGTCGGAACGTGCTCGGTTGGGACGGTGCACGGAGCTCGACGCTCGCGTGGCCGTTCGAATCGGCGCGCGCCGTCGTCCGGTCGAGCGAGGCGTCGAACGCATCGCCGAGGAGGAGCACGCCGACTTTGGCGCCGGCGTTCGTCGAGATGTCGACCGTGACGGTCTGGCCAGGTTCGAGCTCGAGCACGCCGTCGTGGGTGAAGCGGACGCTCGCCTGTTCGCCGCCGTCGTCGGGGGGGCCGAACAGGTCGTCGCTACCGGACTGACAACCCGCGGCGCCCAGCGCCGCGAGGATCGCGAGCGCCGCCGTCGCGCGACGGAGCCAAACACCTCGCGCTCTCCTCGTTCTCCGATCTTTGATCGGAAGTGCGAGGCGTACTGCAAAAGCAAAGGACATCGCTCGAAGAGTAGCGCGGCGCCCCCTGCGGAGCCACTCCGTGTGCGCACGCCGCGTCTGTGCTCGAAGGAGCGTGCCCGTGAGGGGCGGGTCGAGAGGAGTGCCAGTTTGGAGCGGGTCGAGCGGCGTCGGCGAAAGTTTCGTTCAGTCCGCGCTGAACAGCTCTTCTAGATCCGCTTTCGTGAGCTTCTTCGAGCCGCCGGAGTCCTCGCTGAGCACGCTGGAGACGAGCTCCCGCTTCTTCTCTTTGAGCTGGAGGATCTTCTCTTCGATCGTGCCGGCGGCGACGAGTCGATAGACGCTGACGACCTTGCTCTGGCCGATGCGGTGCGCGCGATCGGTAGCCTGCTGCTCGACGGCTGGGTTCCACCACGGGTCGAAGTGGATGACGGTGTCGGCCGCGGTGAGGTTCAAGCCCGTGCCGCCAGCCTTGAGGCTGATGAGGAAGGCGCTGACAGAGGGGTCGCCCTGGAAGCGCTCGACGCGCTCCTGGCGGTCTTTCGTCGAGCCATCGAGGTACGTGTAGATGACGCCGTCTTCTTTCATCGCTCGCTCGATGATCTTCAGCATCGTGACGAACTGACTGAAGACGAGGACCTTGTGACCACCCTCGATCGCGTTCGACATGAGCTCGCGGAGGGCGACGAGCTTTCCGGAGTCGTCATCGGAGAACTCTTTCGGCAGACCGAGGAGACGCGGATCGCACGCGGCCTGTCGCAAGCGGGTGAGGCCCGCCAGGATCTGGAGCTGGCTCTTCGCCAGTCCGTCGCGCTCGACGGTCCCGAGGACCTGGGCGCGGACCTCGCGGAGCACCTCTTGGTAGACCGTACGTTGCTCACCCGTCAGATCGCAGACCTGATCGGTCTCGATCTTCTCGGGGAGATCCTTGGCGACCTCCATCTTGGTTCTTCGCAAGATGAAGGGATGAATCGTCGCGCGGAGACGCTGCGCCGTCTTGTAGTCGCCAGCCTCGATCGGGCGCGCGAACTTCTGCTCGAAGCGGTCGAGTGGACCGAGCAGTCCCGGTGACACGAAGTCGAAGATGCTCCAGATCTCGGAGAGGCGGTTCTCGATCGGCGTGCCCGTCAGGGCGAGGCGTTTGCGAGAGCGGAGGCGCTTCGCGGCTGCGGCCGTCGCGGAGAGCGGGTTCTTGATGTGCTGCGCTTCGTCGAGGATCGCGTACGTCAGGTCGAGCGAGGACAAGAACTCTTCGTCGCGGCGCAGCAGCGCGTAGCTCGTGATCACCACCTCGGCGTCCTTGACCTGTTCGGCCTGTTCTTTTCGATCGGCGCCATGCCAGAGCGCCACGGAGAGCGACGGAGAAAAGCGAGCGAGCTCGCGCTCCCAGTTCGTCACGACGCTGGTCGGCGCGACGATCAGGGCGCTGACCTTCTTTTCTTCCTGCTTCGTCGCGAGGAGCAGCGCGATCGTCTGGACCGTCTTGCCGAGGCCCATGTCGTCGGCGAGGACGCCGCCCGAGCCCAGGCTATGGATGAACTTGAGCCAGGAGAGGCCCGCCTCTTGATAGGGGCGCAGCGTCGCCTTGAGGGCGCGAGGCTTCTTGGCGCTCTCGATTTCGTCGATGTTCGACAGGCGGTGGAACAGCGTCTTCGCGCCGGCCGAGACCGTCGAGCCGGCGGCTTGCTCGAGCAGCTCTTGAAGGCGGCCCGCTTGCGCGAGCGGGATCTTTCCGCCCTTCCCGGCGGACGTCATGAGCTCGACCTCGCGGTCGAGCATCGCCTGAAGCTCGTTTGGATCGAAGGGCGCGAAGGTGCCGTCCTCGAGCCGGACGTACTTCTTTCCCTGCGCGATCGCGCGTCGGATCTCGTCACGTTCGACGCCGACGCCGTCGGCCTCGAACGAGAGCTTCACGTTGAGCCAGTCCATCCCGGAGCTGACCTTCGCGAAGACGTTGACGGTCTTGGAGCGAACCTCGGTGCCGACGAGATCCTCGGGGACGAAGAGATCCCAATCTTCTGGGAGCTTGCCGAGGCCCTCGCTCCAGAAATGGATCGCGCGGTCGCCGTTCGCGACGAACGTCAGGCCCGTCGGATCCGGCTCGAGGCCGAGATCGGCGAGCTTTTCTGCGGCGTCCTGTTGCGCTGCGATGTCGACGCGGATGCAGCGGGCGCGACGCATGCCCTCGTCGGGAGGCTGAATGATGACCGGTGGCGTGATGCCGTCGGCGCGGACGGCGATCTCTTCCGTGCCGTAGATGGCGACCAGGCTGACGTTCGCCTCGACCAGCGAGCCGCCTGCGCGCATGCGAAACGTCGGCGTCAGGTCGACCACGTCGGCGATCTGTCCGAGGTCGGGCAGCTCGGCGCCGACCTCGAGGGCGATCTTCGGGAGGCCTTGCATGATGACGCGCGCCAGCTCGCTCATCGGCTCGGCGATCGTCGGCGAGCGCTGCAGGCGTCGAAGCGCTGCGACCGAGACACGTTTGTCGATGCGACGTGCGATGCCTTCTTGTGTGTCGATGTGCCAGCCGGGCCATCCCTCGAACCAGCCGCCTGCGAGCAGCGAGAAGCGTCGCTTGTCCGTCACGCGCTCGAAGCTGGCTTTCACGATGATCGTGTCGCCGCCGACGGTCTCGAGATCGAAGCGTGGTTTCAGCGGATCTTCGGCGAAGCGAAGTTGCATGAGCGCGGGCTCGAGTAGGACGCGCTGGCCCTCGAGGGCGGGCAAGAGCTCGGCGACGTCTTCAGCGCGCACGTCGACGGCAGGGTGGCGAGGGTTGCCGCTCTCGAGGCGCGCGAGGATCCGGAGCGCATTGCGATCTCCGGTGGGAAAGAGCGCCTGCCACGAGAGCGCCGCCGACGGCAGGATGGGCATGCGCGCTTCCGCGTCGAGGACCGTGACGGTCAGCGCTCCCGGGCGAACATGCACTCGAAACTCGAGCTTGCGCGGGCCATGCATGCCCTCTGGGGGAAGCCAGGCGCCGATGCCCGTCGCCTTCGCGGAGGCGTCTTGCGGGATGGGCCCGAGCGCGTTCTGGCCCCCGGAGCCATGGCTGCCGCCATGCCCGCCGGAGCCATGCCCGCCCTGCGCGAGCGTGGCGTGGTGGACCGTCGGCGTGACCGTCGAGCCGGGCGGTCCGAGGGCGGCCATCGTGCTCGCCGAGGTCGGGACGCTTCGTCGACGGTCTCGACGTCGTCGCTTGAGGCCCTCGCCCTGCTGGCCGTTTCCGTTTTGAGATTGCGGGACCGCCGGGGGCGGCGGCTCGCGGCGAGGCTGGCTTCCTCGGGCTTGGTCCCGAACCGAGATGAGGAGCGCGGCGACGTGTTTGCAGTGCTGGCCGCCGCGGTCGCCACCGGTTTCGCGAGATTTGGCGAACGCGGGGCAGGGGCAGTTGGACTTGATTCCGTCGGGCGTGAGCTCGACGAGCACGTGAAACGGCTCGGCGTCGGCGCCCCGAACGGTCCCCGTCGCGTTCATCTCACCGACCTGGACGTCCTCGACCACCTTTCTTCGGAAGTACTCGAGGCCGCGAAGGAACGTCCGGGCGCCGAGGAGCCGGCGAAGGCCTCGGTCGCTGAGGGTGGAGAGTGCGTCCGAAATCGGGGTGCCCACTAGGGTCTCGAGTCACCAAAAGAAGAGAGGCAAAAGGACAAGCGCAAGCACGGGAAGCATGTGGATGAACACGAGGACGGCGGGGACGGCAGCGTCCTTGATCGGATCTCCCACCGTGTCGGCGACCACTGCAGCGTAAAAGGTGGGGTTTTCCGCACGTGCCCCGGTCTCGTCGACGAGCAGTGGCCCGCCGTGCGCACCAGTGACGATGTACTTCTTGGCATTCCCCCAGGTGCCCGCTGCGCTTGCAGAGAGGAGAGCCCCGAGGACCGCGGCCACCGTCGCGGCCACGATGAGTGACGCGACCGAGCCGACAGCGACGTCTCCCTTATCGCCACTCTGGAGCAGGCGCAAGACGAGCGACAAAAGAGTCGGCAAACCCACCGCGAGGAGCCCCGGAAGCACCATCTGCCGAAGGGCGAACCGGCTCGTGGTCTCGATGCAGGGCGCATAATCGGGGGGCGTACCCCCCGCGCGATGGAGACCGCGCGCGGCCGGATCCGGAGACGGGCGGTCGCGGAGCTGCCTTCGAACCTCTTCGAGGACGCGACGGGCTGCGCGCCCGACGTCGCCGAGGCTTCGCGCGAAGAGCATCGAAACGAGCGCGACGCCCGTGATGGCCGCGACGAACGGAGCCGGCGTCGTGAAGTCGGTGACGGTCGCCGGGCCGAACGTCTTCAGTCGTGCGATCGCGCCGATGTAGAGCGGCGCGACGATGAGACCAAGCGCTGCGGTCGTGAGGCGTCCCCCCGTCTTGAACGTCGTTCCCATGGTGTCGAGGACGAGGAGGCGGCCGCGCACGTCCTTGCGATCGCGTCCGACCGTCATCGCAACGACGCCGCTTGCCGCGTCCGCTACGGAGGCTGCCGCCTCGAGCGTGAGGCTGAACGCGCCCGATCCGGCGACGCCGATGGCGAGGCCCGCGAGCGCCAGCGAGTCACCCGCCGGCCCGCCCCACGCGCTCCCGGCGACGTGGGCCGCAATCAGCGCGACCGCGACGAGCGCGAGCGGAATGACCGCTGCGCCGAGGCCGACCGAGAACCCGCTCCCGAGGGTGAGCGGAGGCCCGGCGCGCGACGCCTCTGCCAGCTCACGCACGGGACGGAACCTCGAGAGGGTCTGATAGTGGGCGAGCACCGAGAGCGACGCCGCGAGCGCGACGCCGACCGCGCCTGCCACGAGCAGCGTCGTCGCGCGGCCGGGGACCAGCCACCAGAACGCGCCCGCCGTACCGACAGCGTGGAGCGACGTGGCCACGAGCTGACCTCGCGCGAACGGCGCGACGGGCCCCTCTCGATCGTCGGTGCGCACCACGAACGCGCCGAACGCCGCGCCGAGAACCGAGAACGCGCGGCCCAGTACGGGCAGAAGCGACAGCGCGAGCGCGCTGGAGAACCCGGTGTCGTTCGCGAACACGGTCTGCAGGGCGAGCATCGCGCCGACGTCCAGCACGGCGGCCGACCCGAACGAGAGCGTCGCACGCGAGGCGCAGTCGCCGGCGCAGTCGCCCGCAAGGTCCGCGATCGTCGCCGGGTTCTGCGGGTCGTCGTCGTCGAGCCCCATCTCGCGTGCGCCGATGTCGGCGCCCACGTCGGCGCCCTTTGCGAAGGTCCCGCCGGACAGCTGACCGAGCAACGCAGCGAAGGCGGCGCCGAGCGGGTGTCCGACGAGCAGCAGAGGCAACTGCGGCGTCACCGAGAGCGCACGTTCGGGATGTTCACCGAGCGCGCCGTGATAGACGAGCACGGCCGCGACGACCGCGCCGAGGCCGAGCACCAGCGTCGCGCCGCCCGCGAGGCTTACGATCGCGCCCGCTCGGAGATCGGTGACGAGCGCCTCGTTCGCCCCGCGTCGCGCCGCGTTCGCGACGCGAAGCGCCGCGCGCGTCGAGACGAAAGTCGCGACCTGCGCGACGACGATGGCGCTCGCGGCCCCGACCGCGAGCGAGAGCGTCAGCCACACGCCTCGCTCGAGCGTCGAGAGGTCGGGGTCGCCCCCCGCGTTGTGTCGCAGCCCATACGCCAGGAAGACGGCGCCGCCGACCAGCGCGGCCAGCGCGCCGATGGTGCTGTTCTGGCGGCGCGAGAAACGCTCCGCGGCGTCGCGAACGAGCGCGCCGATTTGATTCATCGCGGCGTCGCCGGGCGGCTGCCCCAAGAGCCAGCGGAGCAGATAACCCGAGACGCCGAGTCCCGTCAGCGCGATGCCGAGGACGACCCAGAGCTCCGTCATGCGGGACGGGCGCTTACCACGGCGGGCGTGGCGCGGGTCGGGGAGCGCGCCGAACGACGCTGCGGGGGTCGGAATGCGTTCGCTCGCGAGCGAACCGACCGAGCCTCAGCGATTGCCGAGCGTGCGAGCGTCGCGGCCGATCGCGTGGTCGAGTCGTACGAGCGCGGCGTGCAGGCCGACGTGCGCCGAGAGCTTTCGGAGGCGCGCCTGCGTGACGGACGTCTCCGCGTCGGCCACCGAGGTGCCCGTGGCCTTGCCGAACGCGAAGAGCTTCTTCGTCACGCGAAGCGATTCTTCCGCCGCGATGACGCCCCGATCCGCGGCTTCGATGCTCGGCCGCGATTTTGCGACGTCGGCGTACGCCTGTACGACCTCGTTGCGGATGGCTTCGATGAGCAATTGGCGCTGCGAGTCGACCGCGGCGGTGCGAGCGCGCGCCTGCGCGGTCGATCCGAGCGTCGAGAACGTGTCGTTGACCGTCCAGGTCAGCCTCACGCCGACATCCCAGGTGAAGTCGAACTTATCCTGGGAAGGAAATATGCGCTGGTTCGGGTTCGCGAGGTTCGCGTCTGCGAAGCCGTCGATGCGCGGATAGTAGGCGGCGCTCGTCGTCGACTCGACGTCCTCGAGCGACTGCTTCTGCTCGTCGGCGGCGCGTAGCTCGAGTCGATTCGAGATCGCTTCGCGCACGAGATCGTCTTGCGAAGGGAGGGCGGGCGTCGCCGGCGGCGTCAGCACGTCGACGCCGATCGCGAGCTGGCGACCCGGATCGCTGTGAAGGATGATGCGCAGACGCTGCTCCGCGACGCTCTCTTGTGCGCGCGCCTCGGCCGCCGTGTAGTCGGCTTGGGCGAGCAGCGCCTCGATTCGCATGACGTCTGCGACCGACGCGTTGCCGACATCCTTCGCGACCTTCGCGTCGGCGAGCTGCGACTTCGCCTGCTCGACGCTCCGGTCCGCGACGACGACCTGCCCCTTCGCGAGGATCCAATTGAGCGTGGTGATCTTCGCGTCGGCTCCGGCCTGAAGCCGCGCCGCGTCCGCTTGGAGCTCGAGGGCCGAAGAGTTGTGGTTCGCTGCGGCGTACGCCTGGGTCGCGCGGAGGAAGTAGTCGGAGATCGGCACCGTGAGGTTCGCGGTGAAGGCGATCTGGTTGAGGAGGACCGGGAAGCTGAAGGCGGCGGCTTGAAGCGGTGTTCCCTGCGAGTCGAGCGCGCACTGAGTAGTCGCGTCGTTGGGGCAGGGGCCCACGGTGATCGCACCTTCATTGGCCGCGCCGACGATCGCTCCGCCGCCGAGCCCACCGCTCGTGACGTCGGAGAGGCGGGTGTAGCTTGCCCCGAGCGTCAGCCTCGGGAAGAACTGCACCACGGTCTGTGAGACTGCGCCGTCAGAGCCCTCGATCTCGATCTCCTTCGCGCGCACCTGCGCGCTCGTGGCGATCGCTTCGCGCGCCGCGCCGTCGAGCGTGAGCCCGCCAGGCTGCGGCGCGAGCGCGACGAGCAGCGGATCGGGCTTGTCCGCCGTCGTGGGCTCTCCAGGCCCGAGCTCGTCCGGCTTTGCGCCTGGCTGCGCGCCGGCGGGTGCCGGTTGCGCGGCGCCGGGTTGCGCGGCGCCAGGTTGTGCTGCGCCTGGCTGTGCTGCGCCGGGTTGCCCAGCGGGTTGCGCGAACGCGACGGTCGGTGCGCCGAGGAGACCCAGCACGATCGAGGTGAGCATTGCGCGCGACCGCACGCGTCCAGGCAAAGAGCTGCGGGGTACTGCGTGAACGACGATCTCGCGATTCATGGGCCGGACCATTGCCACGAAGTTGGGGGCACAGCACCCGCGAGAGGAGGCTCACGCTGATAATAAGCGACCTCAGAAACATTTTTCGCGGCGGCGCGAGCGTCGGGATAACAATTCTTCAGAGGCGCGGGATCGCTGGGCGTGACCCTCGTGTGCGTGAGGTCCGCCACGTCCGGGGGTAGCTCGGATTGCTATTTCCTCGTCCTCTTTGCGGGCTGGTCGGTATGCTGGTCCGGCCCAATTGGGCGGCCATTTGCCGCTCTACGCTCGAGGGAACCTGCGTGAACAACACCGAGAAAGTGGCGGCGCTCGAGGATCTCCTGGCGCGCGTAAAGCGAAACGCCGCGGTCCCGCGGGCCTTCGCCCCGACGCCGGCGCTCGCCGACAGCGCCCCCACGATGGACGCCGTCCTCGACGAGCCGACGATTGCAGAGCCGCCCACTCGCGCACCCGTGGCGCCGCCCCCGGCTGCCGCGATCGCCGCGGCCCGCCCGCCCGCGGCGGCTGCGGCGCCGGCGACGAAGACGGTGGCTCGTGGTTTCGGTGCGGGCAGCGCGAAGCCCGCAGTGCCGGCCCCGTCGCCCTCACGGCCTGGCCCGCGCCCTGCCGTTCCAGCCCCCACACCGTCGCGACCGAGCGGTGGCGCAGGCCTCGGTGGATTCGGCAAGGGTCTGAACCTCGGCGGCGAACGGAAGGCCGGCCCGCCGATCCCGCGGACCGATTCGGAGCCGTCCATCGCCGCCGTCGCCGCGCCGTCGCCTAAACCTCCCGTCGTCGAAGAGCCGATCGCAGCCCAGCGGATCGTCGCGGTTGCAGAGGCGCCCGTCGACGAGCTCCTGCCCATCGTCGATGGCACGAGCGCGCCGCCGCCCGCTCAAGAGGAGCCAGAAGCCGTCGTAGCTGCCGCGCCGCCGCCCGAGCTCGAGCCCGAGCCGACCGCCAGCGTCGACGTTGCCTCGGCAGATCCGTTCTCCGAGCTCTCGGATCCGACCGTGCCGCTGATGTCGTTGGCCGAAGGCGAGATCGTCTCGCCGGCGGCAGCGCCTCCTGCGCCAGAGCCGGAGCCCGCGCCTCCTCCCGCGGCAGAGCCTGCCCCGAAGCCGAGCGTGATCGAGCCTGCGCCGGTCTCGGCCCCTGCGGCCGCGTCCTTTGCAACCGCACCAGACCAAGAGGCACCGAGCAAGTTCGCCGCAGAGGCGGCGCCGCCTCAGAAGAAGAGCCGCACTGGGCTCTCGCTCCTCGTCGTCGGTTTGGTTGCGATCGTCGTCGGCGGCGGCGTCCTTCTCTACCTGAAGTCGCAAGAGACGCCGACGCCCGCGCCGAAGGCGACGCATTCGGAGAAGGCGACGACGTCGACGGCCACCGCGACGGCGACCGCCGTGGCGACGGCCACCGCCACCGCCACCGCCACCGCCGAGGTGACCGCGACGGCAGACACGAGCGCAGAAGCGCCGCCAGGTGACACGCCGAAGGATCCGAAATCGCTACCCGCGAGCCTCGGGTACCTCATCGTGACGGCGCCGAAGGACGTCGACGTCTTCTCGAACGGGAAGAAGGTCGGCACGACGAACGCCGCGCTCGAAATCGGCTGTGTGCCCTCGCAGAAGTTCATCACCGTGGGCGAGCAGACGGCCGCCGGGACGAAGTTCCTGGCCATCGGCAAACGCAGCGCGATCGCTTGTCAGGACGTGACGCGGCTCGAGTTCACCGACGCGGATTTCGCGACGGGTCCCGCGACGCCGCCTCAGGGCGGCGCGCTCCCCGTGCCGACCGGGGGAACGACCACGGGAGGCGGCGCGACGACCGGGGGCGCGACCAGCGGCGGTGGGACGACCACGGGAGGCGCGCCGACTGCGGGCACACCGACCGCCGCGCCGACCGAGCCCTACGAACCTCAAGCGCCTTGACCCACCGTCGCAGGGCGACGAAGACCGCTCGCGACGATGACAGAGCAAGAAATGGAAGCGGCGCCGAGCGCGCGCGACGAAGACGTGAAGGCGGACGCAGTGGCTACCGCCTTCGCGCGAGCGAAGGACGCGCAGCTCGCGTGGGCCGACCTCGGTGTCGCCGAGCGCGCGTCAGCCCTCGGGAAGCTGGGCGCGCGCATCCTTCGACGGGCGAACGAGATCGGCGAGACGGTTGCGCGAGAGTGCGGCAAGCCGCTCGAAGAAGCGCTCCTCGCCGAGGTACTGCCGAACGCCGATCTGGTCGCGTACTGGACGAAATCCGCCGAAGAGATGCTCGCGTCCGAAGAGCTCGAGCTCGACGCGCTGTCCTACCCTGGAAAGAGCGCGCGGATCACCCGAGAGCCGCGAGGCGTCGTCGCGCTCGTGACCCCTTGGAACTACCCCGTCGCGATCCCGCTACGTACGCTCGTCCCGGCGCTCGTCGCCGGCAACACCGTGGTTTGGAAGCCGAGCGAGGTCACGCCCGATACGGGCGACCTCGTCGCGTCGCTCTTCGACGGACTGCTTCCGAACGGGGTCCTCGAGATCGTGCGCGGAGGCCCTGAGACAGGCGCCGAGCTCGTGGCGTCCGACGTCGATCTGGTCGTCTTCACCGGGAGCGTCGCGACAGGAAAGAAGATCGCCGCGGCGTGCGCCGAACGGCTCATCCCGTGCTCGCTCGAGCTCGGAGGAAAAGACGCCGCCGTCGTCCTCGCAGACGCGGATCTCGAGCGCACCGCGCGCGGCCTCGTCTGGGGTGCGTTCACGAACGCAGGGCAGAATTGCGCTTCGATCGAGCGCGCTTACGTCGAGAAATCGATCGCCGACAAGCTCATCGCTCGCATCGTCGAGCTGACGAACGAGCTCGACCTCGAGCGCGACTGCGCGGCGCTCACGACCGATCGCCAAGCGGACGTCGTTCGCGCTCAGCTCACGAACGCGGTCGACAGCGGCGCCGTCATCCTTGCCGGCGAGATGCCAGAGGCGGGGCAACGCCGGTATCGACCCATCGTGGTGCGCGTCGTCGACGACAACTGCGCTCTCATGCGTGAAGAGACGTTCGGGCCCGTCCTGCCGATCGTGGTCGTCGACGACGACGTCGAAGCGGTGAAGCGCGCGAACTCGACGCGCTACGGTCTGACCGCGAGCGTCTGGACCAAGAGTCGCTCGCGGGGCGACGACATCGCGAAGAAGCTTCGGTGCGGCGTCGTCACCATCAACAATCACGGCTTCACTGCGGCCATCCCATCTGCCCCCTGGACGGGCGTCGGCGACAGCGGCTACGGCATCACAAGCTCCATCCACGCCCTCGCCGAGCTCACGCGGCCGCGGCTCCTGCTCGACGATCGTTCGGGTCAGAAGAAAGAACTGTGGTGGTATCCGTACACGCCGGCGCTCCGCACGATCGCATTGTCGATGGCGGCCGTCCGCGGAGGAACGCTCCTCGCGCGTGTCCGCGGGCTGTTCGCGCTGCTCGCGGCGTTCCCACGGCGCATGTTCGAGAAGTGAGCTCGAAGCGATGAGCGGACGCCCGCTGATCCTGGTCTCGAACGACGACGGCTTCGCCTCTCGCGGCATTCGCGCGCTCGCAGCCGAGCTCGCGCGCGAAGCGGACGTCGTCATCTGTGCGCCCGCGTCGAATCAAAGCGCCTCGAGCCACTCGTTGACGCTGCATCACGTCCTCCGTCTTGCCGAGCAAGCCCCGCGCGTCTTTTCGATCGACGGCACGCCGGCCGATTGCGTGTACGTCGCGTTGCACACCGAATCGCGCGTCCTCGAGCGAACACCCGATCTCTGCGTGTCTGGCGTGAATCATGGCGTGAACCTCGGCGTCGACGTCTTCTATTCGGGGACCGTCGCCGCGGCGCGAGAGGCGGCGCTCCGCGGGATCCCGGCGGTCGCGCTCTCTGCCGGGAAGGGCGCCGATCTCCTCGCCGCGGCGCGAATGGGCACGCAGATCGCGCTCGCGGCGCTCAAAGAGACGCGTGACGATCCGTCCGCGCCGCGACTCTACAACGTGAATTTTCCGCCAGGAGACGCGTGGGAAGCTCGGGCGACGACGCTGGGCAAGCGCACCTACGACGGCGAGGTCGTCTTCCGAAAAGATCCGCGGGGCGCCGACTACTTGTGGATCGGCGGCTCGGGCGCCGTGCACCACGCGTCGCCAGGCAGCGACACCGACGCCTACGATGCGGGCCAGGTCGGCGTGACGCCGCTCACGCTCTCGCTTTCCGAGCCGACAGGCCTCCCGGCGAGCGAGCGCATCGCACGGCGGACGATGGAGCGTCCGTAGCTTTCGGGTCGTCCTCCGACCCAACCGTCGCTGACGCTCGCAAATGGAGGCAGGGGGCGTCGCGCTCAGAGGTCTTCGACGCCCGCGTGGTCGGCGACGATGCGGCTCGCGCGGACCGCGTCCGACTCGGGAGCGAACGTGATCTTGGACGAACCGTCCCAGGTCCCTCCGTACCGCTGCATCTGCACCTCGAGATCGTCGAAAGGCTTCTGCGCGACCCGCTCTTCGAGCTGCTCGTAGACGGTGGCTCGCTGCGCTGCCGAAGGCCCGCTCAGGACGCCGTCCCTGATGATCTGAATGTCGCTGAACGATCCGATCGCGAACAGCAGAGCGGTCGCCGCGGCCGGCTGATCCTTGCCACGAAACCAGAGGCCCACGTCGTGGTAGGGCATGTGGCCGCACTTCAGGTAGAGCGCGCCGGCGTCGGCTTTCGTGCTCTCGAAGGCGCGGTCGGCGGCCTTCATCAAGCGGCCTGCGCCATCTCCATCGAAGGCGCCTTCGGCGACGGGACCCCAAAGACGGACGAGCACGCCCTCGTCGGTCTGCCGACTGGTCGCAGAGAGAGACGTCACCTGAGACGAGCTCTTGGTATCGTCTCCGCGCAGGCTCGTCACATCGAGCGACGCGGGATCGATCTTCGCCCCGCCGTGGCCACGCAGCCAAAGCTCTGCGACCCAGCCTTCTCGAGATAGGCCGCCGATCGACGCTCCGCTCCGCGCGCGGCGGCGCATCACTTCGCACGAACGCTGCGCGTCGACGCCCATCGCGGGAGCTGGGTTCGTCGCGGACGGCGCGGCGCCGCTCCCCAGCGCGCTCACGCCGAAGTAGAGCGCGAGCCCGAGCACGAGGAGGGCCCCAAACGCGATCGGCGCGAGCAGCGTTTTCGGGATGAGCGGCGATTTCTGCGCGACCGGTAGCGGCTGCCTCACGAAGGCGTTCGACGTGACGACGCCTTGGGCCGGCGTGGAGCCACGCGCCGGGGTCGGGCGCGCAGGCCCGCTCGCAAGCGGACGCGCAGCCCCGTCGCCCGTGGGTGGTCGAGCAGCCTGGCTGCCAGCGGCGGGCGTCCCTCGCATCGCGCCGAAATCCACCTCGAGTCCCCCTCGCGCTTCGGATTCCGCGGGTGGCTCTGCCGGAACGTTCGGCGCGCTCGCAGACGGCGGCGCGGTCCCGCTGGCATTCGACGCCGCATCCCCGAGCGCGATCCCCGCGAAGCTCTCGAGCGTCGGCATGGGCGTGTTCGGCCCGGGCGACGGACCGGAGGCGGCAGCGGGTGCGCTCGGCGGCCCCCCAGGGAGCTCGAGCGCCGGAAGCTCGAGGTGAGGCGTCGGGTCGCCGGCAAAAATCTCGGTTCCGACACTCGCGGGTCTCGCGGCTCCGGTCTTGGCGCGCGCGGGCGAAGCCTCACCACCCGGCTGGCTCGGCGCCTCCGTGAACAGATTGGGAACCATCGCGAGATCCGACGAGGACAGCTCCGCGGTGCGCTGGATCACGCGGGCGACGAGATCGGCGCGCGCCCCCAGCTCTTGCGCCAGCATGCCTTCGACGAGGCGCCCCACAGCGGACGGCGAGGTCACGCCGAGCACACGCTCGACGGCGACGGCCATCTCGAGCGCCGAGCTGTAGCGATCGCTGGCCTCCGCGGACAAGCCCTTCATCACGAGCGCGTCGATCTCCGGGGTCAGGCCTGGGACGAGCGTCGATGGCGGCTTCGGTGCGTTGTGCAGGACGCTGTAGACCAGCTCTGCGTCCGTCCCGCCCTCGAAGAGACGGCGTCCCGCGAGGCACTCCCAGAGCACGGCCGATGCGGCATACACATCGAGGCGGCGATCGGGATCCGCGCCGCGGAGCTGCTCTGGCGCCATGTACGCGATCTTGCCCTTCACGCGCCCGGCTTGTGTGCGGCGGCCGTGCTCGGCGGCCTTCGCGATGCCGAAGTCCAAGACGCGCGCCATTCCGTCGCGGCCGATCAACACGTTGTCGGGTGACACGTCTCGGTGGACGAGCCCGAGGTGTCTGCCGTCCGTTCCCTTCGACTCGTGCACGGCGTGGAGGCCATAGAGGAGCTGCGAGATGATCGTCCCGACCAAGGGGAGGGGGAGGCGCGCAGACTTCTTACCGAGCGTGCGGAGCACCCGCGCGAGCGAGTCTCCGTCCACGTACTCCATCACTAGGAAGAGCTCGCCGCCCTCTGTCACCACGTCGAGCGTCGCGACGACGTTCGCGTGCTGAACGCGCGCCGCGATCCGCGCCTCGTCCAGGAACATCGAGACGAACTCGGGATCCTGGGCGAGGTGGGGGTGCATCCGCTTGATGGCCACGGTCCGCGAGAACCCCACGGGGCCCAGGAGTCGACCGAGATGCACCGTTGCCATGCCACCAGAGCCGATGGCATCGCAGATTGCATATCGTCCCAGAACGCGGACTTCCCCCCCGTCGGACATTCGTGCGGAAGGGTAACACGCCGAGGATCCGCGGTGCTTCCCATCAAAGGATTGCCTGGTCCACGCGATGGCTGCCGCGCCTCGCCCTCTGATTTCGGGCGAAGCGGTGCTAGAAGCGAAGCCACATGCAGGAGATGCTCCTCTTCTCGACCTCGACGTACGCGTACTTCGAGAAAGGGCTCTTCGCGACAGGTGGGTTCGAGCGGGGCGAGATCGAGCGCAAGTCCTTTCCCGACGGCGAGCGCTACCTCCGCATCGTCACCGAGACGTGGGGTCGTGACGTCGTGCTGCTCGGTGGGACGCCCACGGATCTCGACTGGCTCGAGGTCTACGATCTCGGATGCGCCATCGCCCGAAGCGGCGCACGCTCTCTGAGCGTCGTGATGCCCTACTTCGGCTACGCGACGATGGAGCGCGCGGTGCGTCGCGGAGAGGTCGTCACGGCGAAGAATCGCGCGCGCCTCATCTCGAGCATCCCCACGTGCGAGGGCGGAACGCGGACGTTCCTCTTCGATCTCCACACCGACGGCATCGAGTTCTACTTCGACGACGCGCACGTGACGCATCACGTCTACGGTGCGCCCGTCGTCACCGCCGCGATTCGTTCCCGCATGGCCGATCGCCCTTATGTCCTCGGCGCGACCGACGCAGGGCGCGCCAAGTGGGTCGAGAGCCTCGCCCGCGAGCTCGGCGTCGATCCGGCGTTCGTCTACAAGCGACGCGACACAGTCACCGGCGCGATCTCGCTCTCCGGGGTGAACGCCGACGTTCGCGGGCGAGAGGTCGTGATCTACGACGACATGATCCGCACCGGAGGCAGCCTCGAGCAAGCCGCGCGCGCCTACGTCTCCGCGGGCGCGGCTGCGGTTCACGCGATCGCGAGCCACCTCGTCCTGCCGGGTGGGGCGCTCGAACGCTTGCAAGCGTCCGGCCTCTTTCAATCCATCCTCGGCACCGACTCTCACCCCGGAAGCCAGCAGCTCGCCAGCACGCCCGGCGCCATTCACTCGATCGCCCCTCTCTTTGCGCGCGTCCTTCGCGCCGGCAACTCCCGCTAGCCCTCGGCGCGTTCGCCGTAGCTCTACGAAGCATGACCACGCACGTCTTCCTGTCTCCCGGTATGTTCGGCTTCGCGAAATTCGCGAGCCTCTCGTACTTCGAGCACATCGCCCGCGCGATCGAGCTGCGCTTCGCGCAGCGCGGTCGAGCGTGCAGGGTCACCGTCTGCGACGTCCATCCGACCGCGTCGGTGCGACGCCGCGCGCAGCGCCTCGCGATGCTCGTCCACGACACGACGGGCGACGACGCCGGGCCGATTCACATCGTGGGCCACTCGACCGGTGGCCTCGACGCGCGTCTCGTCGCGTCCCCGACCGTGCACCTTCCGGGGGTAGGCCCAGAGCATCTCTCCTGGCTGCCGCGCCTGAAGTCGGTGACGACGATGAACACGCCGCACTTCGGGACGCCGCTCGCCGCGTTCTTCGCGACGAAGGCCGGCCAACAAGCGCTCTACGCGGTCACGGCGCTCACCGTCACCTGTCTCAAGGTCGGCTCGCCCCCGCTCGCCGCCGCGAGCGCCTTGATGGCGGCCCTCTCTCGCGTCTCGGGCGCCATCGAGCTGCAGGTCATCGAGCGTACGACCGAGAGCATCCTCAAGGTCCTCGACGAGGCGACGAGCCGCGAGCTCCACGGGTTCCTCCGCCTCGTTCGCGACGACCAGGGCTCGGTCATCCAGCTCACCCCAGAGGCGATGGACGTGTTTCAGGCCGGGGTCGCGGACCGACCCGGCTTGCGCTACCAGTCCGTCGCCAGCTTCGCTCCGCGAGGCGGGGTGCGCGGGATCATCGCGGCGATCTCGTCGCCTTGGAGCGTCGTCTCGGCGGCCATCTTCACGACGCTCTACAACATCACCGCGCACCAGGATCCTCGGTATCCGTGCCAAGCGACCGAGGGCGACGTCCCCCGCCGAGTGCGCGCCATGCTCGGTGAGCTGCCGCCCGAGACCGAAAACGACGGCGTTGTCCCGCTCTACTCGCAAATCTGGGGCGATCTCATCTGGATCGGTCGCGGCGACCACCTCGATCTCGTGGGGCACTTCCCGGGCAACCGACGCGCGAAGCACTCGGCGCCCCACGTCGACTGGATGCGTAGCGGCGCCGGCTTCGACGAGACGCGATTCGACACCGTGATGGATCGCGTCTTCGGCGGCATGCTCGTCGGCGAAGAGTCCTGATCTGCCTCGGTCGCGAGGCATCTTCGGCGAAGCAGCCTTTTTGCGCCGCCCGAGTGAGCCGGAGCCCGGAACCCGAACGTCTCAGTTTTGGATGATCGTCGGCTCGACTGCGACAACTCCGACCGAGCGTCGGACGGCGACGCTTCCGACCGGAGCGTCGGACGGCGACGCTTCCGACCGAAGCGTCGGACGGCGACGATTCCCGGGGTGTCGCCATCACGGGCGGACTCGTGTAGAAGGGGCGGGCCTTTTAGGCCGTCGAAGTAGGTAGAGTCGGCCAGCCCGGCCAAGGAGCTCGTAATGCGTCTTCTCAATGTCTTGTCGCTCAGCGCGCTTTGCCTCACCGCGGTGACCGCCTGCAGCAGCGATCCCGATCCGAACGATCCGTCGCAGTATCAGCAGGGCCAGTACGGTCAGAACGGGCAGTACGGACAGCAGCCCGGTCAATATCCGGCGGGTCAGTACCCGGCAGGGCAGTACCCGGCGGCTACGAACACCGCCCCCGCGCCCACCGCGACCACGACCGCTCCGGCCTCTTCCGGTGCATCGGCCACCCCCATCGCGCCCGCAGCCGCAGCCGCAGCCACGCCCGTCCTCACGGCCATGGCGGCCAACGAGACGCGCGGCATGTCGCCCGAGGGCGGCGCCTTCGCCGGTCAGTTCCAGCAGGGCCAGACGCTCGAGCAGCCGTTCAACATCGAGCCCGGCAAGTGCTACACGGTCGTCGGCGTCGGCCTCGGCATCACCGAGCTCGATATCCAGATCGTCATGCAGCCGCCGATCCCCGGCGCGCCCCCGGTCCCGCTGGCGCAGGACAACCAGACTGGTCCGAACGCGACCCTCGGCGGCGGCGGCAACTGCTTCAAGAACGCGCTGCCGATCGGCGGTCCCGGCAAGGTCATCGTGAAGGCGACCGGCGGCTCGGGCATCGCGCTCGCACAGATCTACAAGAAGTAACTCCGTCCGGCGTGCCCAACCCGGGCCTGCCGCCGCCTCTGATTCGGCCCGCGTCTCGTGAGAGTCGCGGGTCGAAGTGTTTGGGCCCACACAAAGCGACGCGGCCCGCGTCTCGTGAGAGTCGCGGGCCGACGCCGTTCGAGTACCCAGGGGCTTCTACTTCTTGCCGCCGCTGCGAACGAGCAAGTGGTACTTGCCGAACTCGCACTGACCCGCCGTGTAGAGGACCTCGAAGAGCAGACGATACGGCGTCGTCTCGTCAGCGACGATGATCGCCTCGCTCGTCGACGCGTCCTTGTTCTTCGAGAGAAGGATCGCGCGATCCGTCTCGCGGTAGCGCTGAAGCACCTGCGCGAGCGGTTGGATGTAGAGGTCGTTCGGCCCGTTGCGCTTGTAGCGCGCGTCGAGGCCGGTCTGCGCGAGCTGCGCGCGGTCCGAGTACTCGACCACGGGGCTGCCTTCGTCGCCGACCGTGATCTGCGTCTTGGAGATCCGGATGATGACGCCTTCCTCTCCTGGCTCCGCGGTCAGCACGCTGGTCGGGAGCGACAGGTCCTCGTTCTGCGGAATCGCCGCGGTCGACGCCGACAGGCTCTTCAGAACGAACACGAGGATGATCGTCATGAGATCGAGCATCGCCGTGATGTTGAGAAAGTCGATCTCCGGCTCGTGCGCGTTCTTGCGCTTTGCACGCCGAAGGGCCGCCTTGAACTTCACGACCGACGCTTTCGGCGCCGGTCGTCGCGCGCTGGGCGCCCCGCTCGGGCTCGTCTGTCCGCTCCGCGAATCGCTCACTTCGCAACTCCGAGGTGGAACTCCGGAAAGAGCTCGCCTTGTTGGTCGCCGCGAAGTGCGTCGAGCACTTCGATGACGTGGCGGTATTCGATGTCTCGGCTCGCCGTGACGGTGACCTGCGTCTCGTCTTCGAACTTGCCGTTGCCCGCTTCGCTCTTCAGCTTGCGCGCACATCGCTTGATGCTGTCGGCGTCGTAGGCGTCGCCGTTCATCGGGACGGTGATGCCCGCGCCGGCGCCCTCGCAGCCGGTCGAGATGCTGCCGAACCCAGTCTTGAAGGCGACGCCCTTGTCCGTGATGAGCACGCTGAGGTTCAGCGCATCCGGGTTCGGCGCCTGCTTGACGCGACTGCCGCCGAGAGACGGCGGCTGCGTGTCGAGCTGTGTGAGGAACGTCACCGATACCGTCGCGAGCACGAACACCAGGATGTTCGTGATGATGTCGAGGTACGGGATGATGTTGAGCTCGCCCGCGTCCTCACCGGGTGAGGGCTCGGACTGTTGAGAGAGCCGGCGGATCTTGGAGCGCTGCGCCGGGCTTAGCTCGTTGCCCGCCGCCGCGCTCCCCGCCGGAAAAGGACCCGCTTGGCTCATGGGGTCAGTAGTTGCCCTTGGTGCTGATCGTCAGCAGGTTGAAGACCCGCTCCGTCAGCGCCTCGAGCTCGTGCTGAATGGCCTTCGAGCGCGTGTGCAAAATGACGTGAGCGATCATGCAGAGCACGGCGATCATCAGACCGAACGCCGTGTTGTACATCGCCTCTGCGATGCCGTTCGACAGCATCTGCTGCTTCACCGCAGGAGAGAGGCCCTCTGCCGCGATCGCCGCGAACGTTCGGATCAGACCGAACACCGTGCCGACGAGCCCCACGAGCGTCGCGATGTTCGCGAGCGACCAGAGCGCACCAATCCGTTTCTCGACCTCGGGCTTCACCTCCGAGAGCTTCTCGCTGAGCGACGCGTCGATTTCGTCGGCGCCTTTGTTCGCGTGCGTCAGACCCGCTTTCACGAGTTGCAACACGGGGTAGTCGCTTGCTTCGCAGAGCTTGATCGCGCGATCGATGTTGCCCGCGACCACGAGCTTCTTCACCTGTCCGAAGAACTCTTTCGAGTTCACGCTGTAGCGACCGAGCTGGAACGCTGCGCGCTCCACGATGATCGTCACGACGACGGCGGACACGATCAGGTTGATGATCAGGAAGTACGGATTGGTCTTGATGGCGTCGACAAGGCTCGCGCCGCCTTTTCCGCCTTCGGCCGCCAACATCAAGAGGTGACGCATCCCCAGGATCCTTTCTGTTCCGTTAGGCTCTCCGCGCACGATTGTCGTGCCGGCAACACCGCGGAATCCTCACTTAGGAGCGCGACTATAGCGACCTCGCGAATCGGTGTGCAAGGACACGCCCACGGCACCGAGGACGATCTTCCCCAACGTCGGAATGCAAGAGGCTGTCGCCCAACGCCACGAGTTCCTCCGGTGTACGCGGAAACTTCGAGCGGCACGATAACTGCTTAAAGAAGCGCGCCCCTCGACCAAATCTTTGTTGACGCTTCAAGGTCCGAGCCTGGAAGATGTGGCCGCTTCTTGAGGTCCTATCTTCACACGGCGGTCTCGCCGCACCTTCAAACGTCGAGCCCTTACGAGAGCTTCAGTACTTGCGCCAGCGTGCGTCGGTCGGTTAGCGTTCCGCCGCTCGCGGAGCATCTCTCGGACCAAACGGTGCGCCGTTTGAGCCGGGGCGCGGGTCGGCGCGAGCACATCGCGGCGGCGGAACCCCGCGCGTAAGAGCAAAAAGTTTCTGCGTGGGGCCCCATCCCACGCGCAAAAAAACCAACCCGCGGCATCGTGTCCGCGGAACACGGGTCAGCGGAGTCGGAGGAAAACAATGTGGGAGTTTTTTAGAGACGGCGGTGTGGGGATGATCCCGATCGCGATTTGCTCGGTGTTCATCCTCGGCATCATCATCGAGCGCGCGATCTTCCTTTACGGTGCGTCCATCAATCGCGACGTCTTCCTCGCCACGATGCAGAAGTGCATTCTCGCCGGCGATATTCCGAAGGCGGTCAAAATGTGCTCCGCGGCCAACGTGCCCCTGGCGCGCATCGTTCAGGCCGGTCTCGTCAAGGTAAATCGCCCGGACGAAGAGGTTCAGGCAGCCATGGACGAGTCGGCACTTCACGAGATCCCGAAGATCGCGGCGCGGACGCCTTACCTGGCGCTCCTCTCCAACATCGCCATGCTCTCGGCGCTCGCCGGGACGGTGTGGGGTCTCATCAAGTCCTTCGGCTCGGTCTCCGGCCAGTCGATCGACCCGAGCCAGAAGGCCGCCATCCTGGCCCAAGGCATCAGCGAAGCCATGCACTGCACGCTGTTCGGACTCATCGTCGCCGTCTTCGGTCTCGTCGGCTTCGCGATCCTGAACGGTCAGACGCAAGGCCTCGAAGACGACATCAACGAGGCATCAGTTCGCGTGCTGAACTTGGTCGTTGCCAACCGCCAGAAGGTCAACGTCAACGCGGTCGCGCAACAGTAGTAGCTCCCACGTCGCGGGGCGCGCATGGACGACTCGTCGTCCGGTGCGCGCCCTCCGACCCCGCCTCGACGCTGCCCGTCGTCGAGGTTTTTTCGGGAACTCAGCATCGATCGACGTGTCAGAGCGACGACGAGCTAGGGCGAAACAGATTTCGCTTATCGAGCATCCTCGACAAGCCGTGTGAACACCGAGGTGAGCCATGGGTGGCGTAGACGTAGGCGGCGACGGCGGAAAAAAACGGGCGACGAACGCGGACATCAACATGATCCCGTTCATCGACCTCCTCATGGTCACCGTGGCGTTTCTTCTGATCACCGCGGTCTGGGTGACGAACTCGCGCATGAACGCGAACGCCCAGATCCCGGGTCCCCCGGACCCACAGCAAGAAGTCACCCCGCAGACGCCTGAGAAAATCCTCAACGTCGATATCGGCGAGGACGAGTTCACGCTGACCTGGAAGCAGGGCGCGACCGTCGTCTCCGAGGTCAAGGTCCAGAAGCCGACCGAGCCCGGCGACCCGCCGCGCTACCCCGACCTCGCGAAGAAGTTCGAGACCGAGTGGAACGCGAACGGCGGCCACAAGGATCCAAGCGATCAGAAGCTCGACCAGGCGATCCTTCACGCCGACAACCGTCTCCCGTTCAAGGAGATCGTGGCCGTCCTCGACGCCCTCTACGCGCCGAAGCGCGAGATGAAGATCGGCGCGAAGACCGAGATGATCCCCGTCTACAACATGACCTTCTCCGTTCGCTGAAGGAGCACGAGCCATGAGTTCGGATCGATTCGAAGCGAACAAGAAGCACAACCCCCACTCGCACGCGCTGCACAAGCCGGGCAAGCGCCTCATGGGGAAGGTCCCCCTGCGTTTTGTCTGGAAGAAGGTCGCCGGTCACGGCAGTCGCAGCCCGAACGCGAACCTGAACCTGACGAGCTACATCGACTTTCTTCTCGTCACGGTCATCTTCCTCCTGACCACGTTCAACGCGTCGGGACAGGTGCGCGTCGACGACACCATCAAGCTCCCGTTCGCCGAAAACGCCGAGGATGTGGTCGACGCCCCGATGGTCGCCGTGAACTCGAACACCGTCTTCGTCGATGGTCAGCTCGCCGGTTCGACCCGCGCCATCGAAGAGCTCGGCCGCATGCAAAAGGTCGACGAGCTCTTCGTGATGTTGAAGTCGCGCCGCGAAAACTGGAAGACGCTGCAGCCGGACAAGCCGTTTCCGGGCGTGGTCATCCTCCAAATCGACGAGAACGTCCCGGCAATCGTCGTGAAGAGCGTGTTCCAGACGGCAGCCTACGCTGGCTATCCGAACGTGAGCTTCATGGTTCAGAAGACGGGCGGGGGCGCGAAGTAGGTCCCAGGACCGCGTGCTCGTCGGGGGAGCCCCCGCGGGCGCCTGACTGGGTACTGACGTTCACGTCCGATGCGCGAGGGCCCCGAGTGCGGGGCCCTTCGTTTTTTGTGATAGTTTTGCCGCCGCCATCCGAGAGGATCCGTTGAGCGAAGACGACGACAAGCCGAAGCGTGCGCGCTCCCTCAAGCCTCCGCTGCGACGTGAAGCGCCGGATACCGTCGAGCGCGGCTTGAAGGTAGTCGGCGAGACGCGCGAAGAGCGAAACAAGATTACGCGCCCGCCGTGGAAGGTCGTCGCGTGGTTCGGGTTGCCCTTGGTCGTCGCGCTCGCGATGTACTTCCGGTGGGATCTCAACCACACCGAGGCGGCGCGGCAAGAGCTGCTCGCGCGTCAACGCGCGGTCGACGTGGAGCTCGGCGCGAAGTGGTACCCGCTTCGCGACTCCGTCGAGCGCATGACGACCGAGCTCGCCTCTGGGCCGAGCGAGGACCTCGTCGAGACCGCAGAGCTCGCGAAGATCGATTTTCAAGCCCAGGGCGGCATCTACCTCCGCGTCGCGAACGAGCAGGCGAAGGACGCCGCCTCGGTTCGCGAGGCCGCGAAGAAGTCGCTCCGCGATGGGTTCACCGCGTGCCTGATGCACACCTCTGGCGAAGATCCGATGTCGGGCAAGGAGTGCCAGATGTCGCGCGAGTGCGGACCGGGCGAGCTCTGCAACGAGTTCCTTCACTGCGCGAAGCCGGGACAGCCCTACAACCTTCGCCTCGCATACAAGGCGCTCTTCATCCTGACCCCCGAGTGGGTCCGCGACGTTCAAGATGCCGACAGCGAGCTTCGGCTGCGCGCGCTGAAGGCGACGTTCGACGACGCCAACGCGCTCGAATTTCCGGTCGCGGTCGATCTGCTGACAAAGGCGAAGTTCTTCCTGGTCTTGGTCGACGAGCGCAGCGCTCCCGCCGATGCAGACAAGGACGACGAGGACGTCCTCGCAGGCAAGACGTGGTGGACCCGGATTGGTCTCTACCGCCTGTCCGACGACAAGCCGCTCCTTCGGCTGCGCCGCGAGGCGAAGGGCACCCTCATGGGCGGAAGCCCGGTCGCCGATCGCGGCGTCGCTGCGGCGCGCGTGCGCCAAGCGCGAAGCTGCGAGCTCGCGCTCGACGTGCGGCGCGCGCTCGGCGATCCGGGCCTCGAGCCGACGGAGAAACCGGGCGACACGCCAACTCCGACTGCGTCAGCCGTCACCTCCGCGGCGCCCGACGCGAGCGCGACGCCTTCGGCGAGCGCCGGGCCTCCAGCGAGCGCCGCGCCATCGGCGGGCACCGCACCGTCGGCCAGCGTTCATCCCTGACTGCGGCGGCGCGCGACACCGCGGGCGGCGCTACGGGTCGACGCGTCGATCGCGCGCGTCGACGAATCCGGCATCGAATATCTGATGCCACGATACGGTGAAGACGAGGAGTGAGCCCCTGTCGAGCAGGTCCCGATCAACGTTGCCCGAGAGATCGGCGTCGTGGAATCGAGCGACGCCCTCGACGCCGAGATAGGGGCCCGAGCCGCTCGGCAGCAGCGGAAACTCCAAGCCGACGCCGAGCTCGAGACCCGGTCGCACCGCCCAACCTCGCGGAGCATCGTCGGCCCAGACCGCGCCGACGCGCAGCGTGAGAGAGTCGAGAAATAGGTCGAGATAGGCAGGTCCGCGCTCGAGATTGAGCGCCCACCTCCCGAGAAACAGCGGCCGGAGCTCGACGCCGAGCGCGAGCGACCGGGCAGAGCGGGCCTCTTCCTGGCCGAGCGCGTCCGAGTACCGGAGATAGGGGCCGGCGGTCGCGAGGTAGGCCAGCGAGACGCTCGTCTCGAGCTGCGGTCCACCCGCTTCGATGCCCGTGCCGATTGCACCCACGAAGAGCAAATCGCCGTCGAGCCGCCCATACGCGCCGTCCGTTTCGTCCGCGCGGGCAGGGGTGCTCACGAAGAGCGTCGCGACGCTCGCCAGGCTCGCGGCGGCGGCGAGCCGCCGAGCCTTCGAAAGGTAGGCGAGTCGGCGCCGCGTGCTCATGCCGAAAGAGTCGCGCGGAGATCGTCGCGTAGCTCGGGCGCAAAGACGAGTCGCGTCCGCGTCAGCCGTTCTCCCTTCAGTCGACCGAGGAGAAAAGAGACCTTCGAGAGATCCCGCGCGCGGCCATCCGGAAAAATCACGCGCAGCTCTGCGTCGAGGGGGTAGGGGACGTCGCTGGCGCGATCGAGCGTGACGTAGAAGCGTGGATCCAGGCCGCGTTCGCGTGCGATCCCCTCGGCGATCTCGAGCGCCTGCTCCGGCGGTGCGTCGCTCTCGACGCCGCCCAGTTCGAGCGTCTTCCAGAGGTGTCGCCGGCCGAGGCGCTTCGACAGATCCGACAAGATCGGATCCTTTGCGTTCTCCCAGGCGCGGATGGCGCCCGAGAGGACCAGGTCGTCGAGCTCGAGGTATTGTTCGAGCGTCGGCTCGATCCCGGCTGCCGACGCGTCGATCGCCGACACCGTCACCGGGAGCCGGTCGCCGTCCGTCACGAGCTCGACCGCGCGTCGCAAGATGGCGCGAATCATCATCTCGCCGGCACGCGTCGACTTGTGAAAGTAGACCTGCTGAAACATGAAAAGGCGCGCCAAGAGAAAGCTCTCGATCGCCGTCACGCCCTTCATGCCGTCGATTGCCAAGCCGGGCGCGGCGCCATCGTCGGCGCGCTCGAAGCAAAGGCTTCGGAGCATCCACGCCAAATCGAACTCGCCGTAGGTCACGCCGGTGGCGTGGGCGTCGCGGAGCAGGTAGTCGCACCGGTCCACGTCGAAGATGCCGCTGACGGCCTTCGCCAGATAGGGCAGCTCGTGTCGACCCTCGACGAGCGCCGCGACACGGAGCGGCAGGCCGGCGTCGTGTCTCCGAAGGATCGCGTTCGTCTCGCTCGACTCGTCGAGGATGACCCGGGTCGTCCACTTTTCGTGACGGATCGCGCCGGGGAGAGCGTCCTCGAAGAGGTGAGAGAATGGGCCATGCCCGACATCGTGCAAGAGCGCCGCGGCGAGTGCGTCACGAGCGCGCTCGCTCGTCACGCGCTGCCAAAATGGCAGCTCCTGATCGATTTGCCGCAAGCGCGCGAGGAAACGCTGCATCACGTGCGCGGAGCCGACGGCGTGCGAGAACCGCGTGTGCTCGGCGCCTGGGAAAGCGAGTGACGTCAGACCGAGCTGGCGAATGCGCCGGAGCCGCTGGACCTCGCGTGACGCGAGGAGCGCGGGGATGATGGCATCCTCTTCGCTTTCGAACGAGACGAGCCCGTGGACCGGATCGCGAAGGATCACGCCGTCGCCATCCCGGGAACACCAAGTGCTCGGTCGGGGTTGCCCCGCCCGACGCGGCCATCGCGCCCGGACGCCACCTCGAATGCGGTAGATGTCAAAAGCTCGGAAAGAATCTTTTCGCTCACGTCGGCCAAGCTCGAAGGATGTCGGGGAGATGAACCGTTCACCGATTCGACCCAAGGTCGGACGGCGACAAACAAATTGTGACGCGCTCGAACGAGCATCGGCGCGGCGAGCATCGATCCGGCGCGCTCGAGATCCCTCAGTGTGACGGGCCAAATTTCGTATAAGCTCAAACTACCCATTTTGCCATGCCCGACTTGGAGACCAGAGAGCCGCCCCGAGGGGTCATGGACGACGCAGAGCAAACTCTGAGCTTCCGCAGGCTCGATCACGTGCTTCGGGCCCTGCCGGATCGCGAGCTCCAGGGGCTGATTCGGCGTCTCGGCATTCGCATCGATCCGCAGAAGCGAATCGATGTTCCGTCGCAGGTCGCGCGTGTCCTCGTCGGCCAACCGGACGTCCGCGATCCGTCGCGCCTTCAGCACGCGAGTCGCGAGCTGCTTCATCGCGTGGCAGAGGCAGGAGGGCTCCTCGGTTCTCCGGCGTTGCCCGCGGGCATCGAGCCGCTCATGGCGCGAGGCATCCTCTTCGTTCGCCGCGGCGAAGACGGCGAGAGCTACGAGATCGTGCTGCCGTCCGCGTATCTCGTTCAGCTGCCGGGGTGGCAGGGCGAGGACCCGAGATCGATGCGCGCGCTCCTGGCGCAGGCACCGTTCGAGACGATCAGCGCGGTCGCGGCGCACTATCTCGGGCGCCCTGCGACGCCTCCCATCGCGCTCGCGCTCGAGCCGGCGTGGGAGGTCCTCACGCACGCCGATCGTCTGCGCGAAGAAATCGAGAAGCTTCCATTGCTCGAGCGGCGCTTGCTCGAGGCGATCGACGGGCTGGGCGGCGAGGTCGAGACGACCGAGTTGCTCGATCTCGAGCGCGAGCCGATGCGCCTCCGTTCGGCGAAAGGCGTGACGACCACCCGCCGCGGAGCGGGCTTCTCGCTCGAGAAGCGCGCTCTCTTGATCCCGATTCATCCGAACCGCCACGTCGTTCCGGCAGAGGTCTCCCGCATCGTCGGCGCAGAGCGCATGCGGGATCTCGAGCTTCGTCGCGCGGCGCTGCGGCAAGAGATCGTCGACGACGACCACATGCCGCACCGCGCGCGGTTCGCGCGCGATTCGGCAGCCTTCGCGCTGGCGGTCACGATCGCCGCCCGCGAGGCGTCGGGCGAGGTGAAGCCGAACGTCGGCACGCCGAAGTCGCTCCTCGTGCGCATCGCGCAGCGGTTCGGCCGCTCGCCCGACGCGGTCGGGACGATCTCGGCGTTGTCCCGGGCGATCGGCCTGTGGGACGCGGGCGCGACATCCGTGTCGACTCCGCCAGGCTCCATCGCCGTCGGCGAGCTCGGTCGTGTGCTGTTCCGAACCTGGCTGAACGGTGCGGTGTGGGACGAAGCTCGCGTCGAGCCAGAGTTGCTCCGGGCCATGCAGGATCAGCGAGATCCGAGCCCGTGCAACGCGCTTCGCCGCATCGTCATCGATGCCCTCCTCGATCTTCGTGAGGGCGGGTGGATCCCGTATCGATCTTTCGAGCGCTACGTCTGCGAAGATCCCAGAGGCGTCGGGCTCGAGCGGCTCTTCCGGCGCTGGAGCGAGCGCGTGGCGATCGCCGAGCCGCCGCAGATCGGCGACGTCGTGCGACGCATCGTGCTCGAGTCGCTGGCGATCCTCGGCGTCGTGGACATCGGAGAAGAGTCGCGCGCAGGCATGGGCGCCGTCTCTGCGACCGACGGCTCCGGCGTGCGGGCGGCCGACGCCACGACCGCGATCCGACTCACGCAGCGTGGCCGCGAGCTGTGCCTCGATCTGACCCTCGGCGGCAGACCGGACGCGCCAGGGCCCAACCCTGGAAAGTTCGTGGACGGCCACGTCTTGCGCGTCGGCTCTGGTTCCCTCGTCGGACACGTCCTGTCGCTCGCGCCGATGGTCGAGATCGGGCGCGTCGAGGACGCGCTCGATCTCGTGCTCACGCCTGCCGCGATCGCGAAGGCGATCGGCTCGGGGTCACTCGGCGACGAGATTCGAGAGCGCATCGAGCTGCTCGCGACGCTCCCCGATTCGCTGTCGCAGATCCTGGTGCAGGCGAGCATCGTCGTCGGCAAGGGGACCTTGGTCGCGACAGGGGGGTTTCTCTGGGTCGAGGACGCCGACGTTCGAGAGCTCCTTCGTACGCGACGCGCGACCGCGGACATGTTCGTGGATCCGTCGCCTCCGGGCGGCCTCTTGGTCGCGGCGAACGTCGAGCCCGATCGACTCGTGCGGCGCTGCCGCGGGCTCGGAGTAGAAGTCGAAGCGACGGGTGACGTGATGCTGCGGGCGTCACGCACCATGACCCCGCGACCCTCTGCCGTCGTCGACTCGACCGCGCGCTCCGGCACGCGGACCGTCACACCCAGCCGACCGATGCCCGCGCGGTCGAAGACGCCGTTTCCGAAGACTCGCTGACCCCCGCGTCGAGCGACGGGCGTCCATTCCGAGGTCCCCGGCGGTTGGTTCGCACGGTCGCTTTCGCCATGTTCGGGCGCCGGCCTCTGGGTTACTAAGCGCGCCCATGGATTGGCTCCGCCCCGTCACGCAAGGTCGTCGTTTCGTCTCGGTCGTGCTGCTCGCGCTCGCCGCGTCCGGCTGTGATGATCCAGCGCCGCCGACTCCGTCCGCGGACTCCGCGACGGCAGCCTCGAGCGCGAGCGCCAAGAGCTCGGCCGAAGCGTCGAGCAGCTCGAGCGCGAAGCCCGTCGCGAGCACCGACCCGGTCGACAGCAACGGCTCTGCCGCTGATCCGTCGGCGCCGTCGCTGCTCACCGCCAAGGGCCTCGAGATCGACGAAAAGAGCGCGCCGAACGGCGTCCTCCCCCCGGGTGCCGCGGACAAGATCATCAAGGCGAGCGAGCCTCCGAAGGTCGTGCTCCTCGACGCCGGACAAGATCCGAAGAGTCAGCTCGTCTACGACGTGAAGCCGAAGAGCAAGCAGCGCTCGACGATGAAAATGGACATGACGATGAGCATGTCGATGGCCGGTCAGCCGCCGAGCGCCCCCGGCGGCATGGCCCTGCCGCAGATCGAGATCCCGATGGACCTCGCGGCTGGCGACGCGAAGACGGACAAGGGCGAAATCCCGATCGTCGTGACCGTCGCCGACGTGAAGGTGAATCCGAAGTCCGAGCAAGAGAAGCAGATGGCCAAGATGATGGGCCCGCAGCTCGGCGCGATGAAGGGCCTGAAGATCAAGTCGTTGATCGATCCCAAGGGTCGGGCGCACGACGTCTCTGTCGAGGTCGGCAAGGACTCGACGCCCGAGGCGAAGCAGATGATCGATCAGATGAAGCAGTCGATGGAGCAGATGGTGGCGCCGCTCCCCGATGGAGACGTCGGCATCGGCGCCAAGTGGCAGGTGATCACGCGCGTCTCCGGCGGCGCGGACATCCTCCAGTGGACGACGTACACGCTCGTGAAGCGCGAAGACTCGAAGATCGAGCTCGAGGGTGTCGTCCGACAGGTCGCGGCGTCGGGATCCTTGAGCGGCGCAGGCATGCCCGCGGGCATGGCCGCCGAGATCAAGTCGTTCCGTTCGAATGGCACGGGCAAGACGAAGCTCGACCTCGGTAGCCTCGCTCCCGAATCCGGAATTGGAGACGTGACCAGCTCGCTCTCCGTCGCGGGCGGGAAAAACTCGATGCAGGTCGACACGTCGGTAAAGATCACCTTCGTCGGAAAGAAGTGATCTCGTCCGACGACGCAACCCAGAGCGCGGCCGCCTTCCGCGCGGCCTACGCGTCGTTTCTCGGTGCCGTCCCGGGGCGCGTGCTGCTGACGGGCCACTCGCATCAGGCGTGGCCGGACGTCGCCGCTGCGGCCATGCAGCGGGCGTTCGACGACGCGGCGCGGTTCATCGACGACAAGTGGGCAGAGGCGGTCTTTCCGTTGATGGAGCGCGTCGGGCGACGCGTGCTCTCGAGGCTGAGCCTGCCGGAGAGCGATCCGATCGTGTTCGGCCGCAGCACGCACGAGCTCGTTTTTCGGCTGCTCTCGGCGCTCCCCGTCGATGCACACGTCGTCACGACGACCAGCGAGTTTCACTCGCTCGATCGGCAGCTGAAGCGTCTCCAAGAGGACGGTCTGCGCGTGACGTGGGTGCCGGGGGCGCCGCGCGAGGGCGTCGCAGAGCGCCTGCTCGCTGCCATCGTTCCCGGCGTGAAGCTCGTCGCGCTGTCCGCCGTCTTCTTCGAGGACGCGTTCATCGTTCCGCGTCTCCCCGAGATCGTCGCGCGGGCGCACGAGGTCGGCGCACTCGCGCTGGTCGACGCGTACCACGCGTTCAACGTCACACCGATCGACCTCGGGACTCTGACCGATCATCTCTTCGTCACGGCGGGCGGCTACAAGTACGCAGCATGGGGCGAGGGGGCGTGCTTTCTGCGGGCGCCGCGCGAGCAGACGCTGCGGCCGCGCTACACGGGGTGGTTCGCCGACTTCGCTGCGCTCGACGGTCCGCGCACCCAAGCGATCGGCTACGGCGCGGGGGGCGCGCGGTACGCGGGCGCGACGTTCGATCCGGTCGCGCTCTACCGGGCGGACGCCGTCCTCGAGCACTGGGATCGTTTCTCGCTCGACGTCCCGGCGTTGCGTGCGAAGAGCGTGCTGCAGACGTCGCGCCTCGTGAGCAAGCTCGACCGAGCGGGCGTCGAGATCGCTTCAGCTCGAGACCCCGATCGTCGTGCCGGCTTCGTCGCGCTGCGCGTCGACGGCGCGCAAGAGGTCGCGGCTCGCCTTCGTCGAGACGGCGTCTTCGTCGATGCCCGAGCGGACATGCTTCGGCTCGGGCCCGCGCCCTACGTCAGCGACGACGAGCTCGATCGCGGCGTGCGTGCGGTCATCCACGCCGTCCGCGGCTGAGCGAGTCTGCGACTAGTCCGCCCGCAAGGGCGGCCCGACGAAACGAAGTTGGGTGACCAGACGTGTGCTTTCGGGTCGTCCTCCGACCCGGCCTTCACTTGCGAGCGTTAGCGAGGGCCGGGCGGGACGACGCGCCGAACTAGAGTCTATGGGTCGCGGTACTACGGCGTCGCGGCTCGGTGAACGGGGCGCGCGTCGGGGTAGAGCGGCAGGAGGCCGACTTTCGCGACGTGGCTGGCGCTCTCGGCAGGACAAGCGAGGTCCCAGGACAGGTACAGCTTGTCTCCGTCGTGGCAACCGAAGCTCGTCGAGATGCAGAGCAGCGGCTCGCGATCGATGGCGTACCCCGTGTGCGCGACGTCGTGGCCATAGACGGCGACCGCGAGGCGCGGATCGAGCGCGCCGAGGAAGCGTCGCGCGCGCTCGGTCGAGGTCGAGCGTGCCCAGAGCAGCGCGAGCAAGATCGAGCGTCCGTCGAGGTCCACACTCGCGTCCGGGTCGAGCTCGAGCTCGAGCTGTTCGATGTCGGCAGGGCCTCGAATCTGCGCGTGCGGCGCCGCGTGTGTCATAGCCAGGCCGGCCGCACCCGCGACTGCGACGAAGGGCCACGAGCGGATCCATTCTCGGAAGCGATCCGCGTCGGACGCGCCGAGCAGGCCCTCGAGGCGTTCCGCCTCGTCGGGGAAGAACTTCGAAACGATCGGTCCTCCGACGTGGGCGTGCTCGTGATTGCCGAGCAAGAAGTGCACGCGTCCAGGGTGCTCGTTCGACAGCTCGCGAGCGCGCTCGAGGACGGCAGGCGAGTCGCCGCGGTAGTACGTTCCGAGGTGCTCGGGCCACTCGCGCGGATCGAGCTCCGGCCCGTGGACCAGGTCTCCCGTCACCACGAGATACGCACCGTTCGGCTCGCGATTCGCCTGCTCGAAGATCTCGATCACGCGCGCGAAGTCGCGGAGGTTGCCCTGAAGGTCCGTCGCGACGATCAGTCGCCCGACGTTCGGGAGGAAAACCACGCGAGGCACGACCCGGCAGCTTACCAAACGGAAGCCATCTCGCGCGCTTCCTTACCGTCGGTCGGCGGATCCACCCCTCTGGCGACGTCTTCTGGGCCCCCTCTGGGCGATGTACTACACACCTGGAAGAGGCTGCGCATGCATGGACGACCGACAAACGAGCGAGGAAAGGCGTGGGGCCAGCACCTGCCGACGCTTCCTCCCGTTCGAACCGCGGGCCTCGCCATGAGCCTTGGTCTCGCGCTGTCCGGCGCGGGGGTCTCCGCGTGCGGCGACGCCCCCGACGTGCAGCTCTCGCCGAGCGCGACCAACTCCTCGGGAAGCCTCCCCGTCCCGATCCCGGTGGGCCCGGTCATCGCGCAGCGGGCGGTCGCGGAGCCGAATCCGCTCGGCCTCGCGGCGCCGGCGCTCGACGTGACGGCCGGGGCGACGGTGTTCACGGTTCCGGAGCGCATGCTCGCGAGCGCGAAGCTCGGGACAGCGCTCGCGCTTCACGCGGCTTCGGTGACGGGCCGAGACGGCGAGAACCTCGTCATCGATGGGCGCGATGGCCCCGACTACAAAGTGCATCCGGCGTACGTGCTGCCGCTCGTCCCTGGAAAGCACCCCAAGTTCGAAGCTCCGGTGATCGCGGAGTGGGGGGGCGCGCTCCGTCACGGCGTGGTTCGGAAATACGTGAAAGACAAGGTCGTGATCCGCTTCACGGACACGGACGACAACGGCGACCGCACCCTTTCGTTCGACCGCGTCATGGCGCAAACCGACGGTTTTCGAGCCGGAAACTACGCCGTGCATCGCTCGGGACCGGACTACGATCACGTGTTGCTCGTCTCGGCGCTCGGCGATCCCAAGGACGCAGCCGGCAGGACGTGGCTCTGCTTGGGTTACGCGGGGGCGAGCTCGGTCGTGCCGGAGAGCGAGCTGGTCGCCGTGCCCGTCTCGTACACGCCCAAAGAGGGCACGCGGGTCTGGGCCGAGCACCTCGGGCGCATGCGCGAGGGTGTGGTGAAGGCGGTCGATCGCCCTGGCCTGCTCACGATCAAATTCGAGCGCGCAGGTCGACCCCTCGTGAAGGGTTGGGGCTTCGTGATGCCGCCCGTTCGACCTTGAAGCTGCGCGTTTCCTCGACCTGACGATTTCGTGACCAAGCGGTCGCGGTTTTGCCTTGATTTCCCGCGACTTTATTCGCGACGCATCTTTTGCTACGTCGGAGGTGATGCTGACGAAGTACGCGCGCGCCGCGAAGCAATGGGGACCGTTCGCTGCGCGGACGGCCTTCTACGGGTCGATCTCGTGCGCGCTCGGTCCGCTGACGAAGGATCACGGCGCGAGCCTCTGGGCGATGCGCAACTGGTGCAAGTCGAGCCTCGTCGGCCTGCGCATCGACGTCGAGGTGTCCGGGCTCGAGAACGTGCCGAAGTCGGGCGCTTTCGTCTACGCGTCGAATCATCAGAGCATCGTCGACATCATCGTGCTCGGGAGCGCGCTCT